>Ga0335081_10005492_pt1 | contig 20064 bp, 13 predicted proteins | sample Lox_Sample_35_FD_206713 | JGI IMG/M metagenome (GOLD analysis project Ga0335081, IMG submission 206713) | Soil microbial communities from Loxahatchee National Wildlife Refuge, Florida, United States - Lox_Sample_3.5 | ecosystem: Environmental > Terrestrial > Soil > Wetlands | place: USA... | reverse complement strand
CAGCCCGGCCCGCGCCGTCAGCCGCCAACCCGCTCACCTCCGCCCCACCTAGCATCACCCAACACTTCGAACATGCTATCGGGCAGGTACGACATTTCCCGGCCCAAGCACACCCAGCCACCCAGCCGGCACCGCACATCCCCGCCGCAGAACAGCAGCCCCCCGCCGCCCTTCAGGAACAACCGCACGCCCGATCTCCGCAACGACTCCCGGCTACCAGCAAATCGCCACCCCGCACGCGCACCCTCTCCTACGGGCGCACCGCCGCGGCAAAGCCCCACAACGGGCCACCGCTGGCACCGGAGCCCCAGCAAAGGCCCATCGCCGGGCCAAGCGGCGATAGAACGGCGCGCCAGGGGAGCAGCGATCGAGCGGGCGGGAACCCAGGCCATACACGTGTCGCTCTCCCGCCTCACCGGCTGTGGCGCGAGTCGCCGTTCTCCAGGCCGTGGTTAGGCCGGCCGTTATCGGGCGGGCCTTGCTCCGTAGGCTGCGGCGAATGCTGCCGGTAGTACTGCTGGTAGGCGTCCGTGTTGGGTCGGTGGACATCGGTGTCCGCCGGTTGATAGCCGTCCGTGCCCCGCCGCGTTTCAAAGGCATCCGCGTCCGGCGGTTGATAGGCGTACGCGTCCTGCTGTGCCGGCTGACCGTAGCCCTGCTGTCCATGCAGGGCCTGCTGATCGTAGGGATCGTAACGCTGACCAGGCAACTGTTGCTGGCCGTAATCGGTGTCGTAATCATGCCCGTACGACGACTGCGAGCCAGTCTGGTGGCCCTGTTGCCCCGTCGCCTGACGTCCCGATACCTGCCGCCCGTAGGACCCGTAGGCCGGCTTGTTGGGCCCGTAGGTCTGCTGACCGTTCCCGCCGCTCTGCTGCCGGTAGGACCCGTAGGCTTGCTGACCGTATCCGCCGCTCAGCTGACCGTACCAGCCGCTCTCCTGGCTCTGCTGGTCGTAAGGATGCTGGCTCTGCTGGTCGTAAGGATGCTGGCTCTGCTGGTCATAAGGATGGCCAGGACGTGCGCCGTATTGCTGGCCCGCGGCCGTGTGGTATGGCGCTGCCTGCGCCGCCGCTCGGTCAGCCGCCGCATGGTCAGCCGCCGCATGGTCGGCCGCCGCCTGGTGCGCCGCCGCTTGGTCAGCCTCCTGCTGAACTGCGGCCTGCTGAACCGGGGCCTGATGAACCGTAGCCTGCGCAACCGCGGCCTGGTGCGTCGCTGCCTGGGCCCGCGATTGGGGCGGCAGCTGCTGGCCCGGTCCCTGATAGCCGCTTCCGGGCTGGTAGTCGGCGTGAGCGTACCCCTGGGCCGCATCTTTCTGGCCGTAAGCGTGGCCCGAATATCCGGCTGATGAGGGGTCCACGGCTGAGTGGCCTGCCGACACGGCAGGCTGACGCTCGGCGACCGTTTGCTGGCGAGCCGCTTGCAGTTCACTTGACCGCAGCGTGACAATGCTGAAGAACAGGCCAGCGGTCGCGACCATGATCCCGATGGCACCGTCGAAGAAGAACCCAAGCTTCGCGGAGCCGCCGGCGTGGATGCCGAGTGCCATCAGCCAGGTGAGCACGCCGAACAGCAGCGCGATCCCCTGCAGGACCACCGCGAGCAGAGTGATCTTGCGCGCGTGCCGCACCTTGTCACCGAAATGAGTAGCCAGAGCCACGGCGGCCACGGCCATCGCGGTCACAGAAATAGACGTCAGTGCGTGGGAGGCAACGACCGCACGATCGGCGAAGGTCGGTCCTGCCGTACCGCCGCCAGCCAGCGCGATCAGTGTGCCCGCGTTCGCCACGGCGGCCCAGCCATTGCTGAGCATGGCCGTGAGGCCGAGGAACACGCTGACCGCCACACCGCCGAGCAGCAGCCACGCTGCGGGCTGCCTGACTCGCCTGGTTTCGTCCCTGATCACAACGAACCCCCTGCGGTATTCATGTCGGGGGGAAGCCTCCCACATACTCGCCATCACGTCAGCCCGGCGGCGCAGGACAGCGCTGTCCCGCCACGCAGCGCTTCCTTCACAGGCGAAATCACGCGTGGCCGGTCCACACGCGGGATCGGCCGAGGGCGTCCCAACACCAAACCCCGGACACGATGTAGCGCACCTGGCAGGCGCGGCACGGCGGTGCCAAGCGGGCAGCGATACTTTGCCGGCGCCTACCTGTGCGGGCCGGCCGACGTGGCTGGGAGACTTGGCGCATGCGGATAGTAGTCCCGGCTGGCGGCGTCGGCGCGGCACGTTTTCTTCGCGGCCTCAAGGCAGCCGCCCCCGACGCCCAGATCACCGTCATCGGCAACACCGGAGACGACATCACCTTGTTCGGGCTGCGCATCTGCCCAGACCTCGACACCGTTATGTACACGCTGGGCGGAGGGATCAATTCTGAGCAGGGCTGGGGCAGGGCGGCCGAGACCTTCTCGGTGCGCGAGGAACTCGCCGCCTACGAGGCGCAGCCACTGTGGTTCACCCTTGGTGACCGCGATTTCGCCACCCATATCTTGCGGACTCAACTGCTCGGCTCTGGTCAGCCGCTCTCGGCGGTGACCGCGACGCTGTGCGAGCGGTGGCAGCCTGGCGTGACGCTCCTGCCGATGACCGATGATCGCGTTGAGACCCATGTCGTGGTCGGGGAATCGGACGTGACCGAAGAAACAGGCGCGCGGCCGTCCGAGTCACTGGACCACGCAGCTCGGCAACACCAGCCGGCCGAGCGTTACGAGCGTAACGGGCCCGCTGATCGCGACCAGCCGGCCCAGCACGACCAGCCGGCCCAGCACGACCAGCCGGCCCAGCACGACCAGCCGGCCCAGCACGACCAGCCGGCCCAGCACGACCAGCCGGCCCAGCACGACCAGCCGGCCCAGCACGACAGGCATTTCCCGCGCGTCATTCATTTCCAGGAATGGTGGGTGCGCTACGGTGCGCGAATTCCGGCCACCGAGATCGTCGCGTCGGGCGCGGCCGACGCCGTCCCCGCGCCTGGCGTGCTCGATGCGGTCGCGGCCGCCGATTTCGTGCTGCTTCCGCCGTCCAACCCGGTGGTGAGCGTCGGCACGATCCTGCAGGTACCTGGCGTCCGCGACGCCCTCGAGCGCAAGACGGTGGTGGGTGTCTCCCCCATCATTGGCGGCGCGCCGGTGCGCGGAATGGCCGATAGTTGTCTCGCCGCGATCGGCGTGCCTGCCAGCGCAGCTTCCGTGGCGGCCTGGTACGGCCCCAGCCTGCTGAACGGATGGATCGTGGACGACACAGATGACGCGGACAAGGCCGCAGTCGACGATCCTGAACTCGCCGGAATCGCCGTCCGGGCTCGCCCGCTCTACATGCACGATCTGCCGGCCACCATCCAGATCGCCATGGAGTGTCTCGATCTCGCTGCCGCACTCGGCGCCGGGTCGTTGGCGTGACCGGCGACACGTCCGGCGACGCCGCCGGGCTGAAGCCGGGCGGCGCGCCCGCGCTCACCGTCACGGCCATCACCGGGCTGCCAGAGATCGCCGCAGGTGACGACCTCGCGGCCCTGATCGCGGATGCTGCGCATGGGCTCGTGGATGGCGACATCCTGGCCGTCACCTCAAAGATCGTGAGCAAGGCCGAGGGAAGGGTCTTGCGCACGGGGGAGCGTTCTGTGGCCACTGCCGCCACGCTGCGGGATGCCGCGATAGAACAGGAAACCGTGCGGGTCGTCGCGAGCCGCGGCGCCACGCGCATCGTGCAGACTCGTCATGGTCTCGTGCTCGCCGCAGCGGGTGTGGACAATTCCAACAGCGAGGCAGGCAGCGTCGTGCTGCTGCCTGAGGACCCTGACGCATCGGCACGCGCGCTGCGGGCGTCGCTTGCCGACCGGCTCGGGGTCCGGCTCGGCGTCGTCATCACCGACACCCTTGGGCGGGCTTGGCGGGTCGGCCAGATCGACACCGCGATCGGGCTCGCGGGCCTGGCACCCGTACTCGACCACAGGGGTCACACCGACTCCCACGGCAACCTGCTCGAGGTCACCCTGCCAGCAGTGGCCGATGAGATCGCGGCCGCCGGAGACCTGGTCAAGGGCAAGTTCGGCAACACGCCGGTGGCCATCGTGCATGGCCTCGCGCATCTGGTCACCGCGGCGGATGGACCGGGTGCCGCGGCGCTCATCCGGCCGTCGGACGAGGACATGTTCCCGCTCGGATCGCGCGACGTGCTCTTCGCGCGGCGAACGGTGCGGGATTTCACCAGCGATCCAGTCGACGATGCGGCGGTCGGCCGCGCTGTGATCGCGGCGTTCACCGCTCCCGCGCCGCACCATTCGGTGCCGTGGCGGTTTGCGATCGCCTCGTCCGCGCAGGCGCGGGCCGGCCTGCTCGACGCCATGCGCGAGGCGTGGGTTGCCGACCTGCGCGGCGATGGCTTCACCGACGATCAGATCAAACGGAGGATCGCGCGAGGTGAACCGCTGCGCCGCGCGCCGCTGCTCATCGTGCCCTGCCTGGTCGCCGACGCCGCGCACGCCTATCCGGACCGGCGGAGGCAGCGGGCTGAACGAGAGATGTTCCTGGTGTCGATGGGCGCGGGGGTGCAGAATCTGCTCGTCGCGCTCGCGGTCGAGGGACTCGGCTCATGCTGGGTGTCGAGCAGCATGTTCTGCCCGGACGTCGCCCGCGAGGCGCTTCGCCTGCCAGCCGACTGGGAGCCGATGGGGGTCGTCGGCGTCGGTCATCCGGCTGCCGCGCCCCCAAGGCGCCCCGATCGCGACATCGGCGCATTCATAATCCGCCGCTGACCGAGCCACCCAGAGACACCGAGCCACCCAGAGACACCGAGCCACCCCGATAAGCGCTCCCGCGTGCCCGTTCAGGCCGCGCGCGGGCGCCCCGGGCGGGCGCCCCGGGCGGGCGGGCGCCCCGGGCGGGCGGGCGCCCCGGGCGGGCGGGCGCCCCGGGCGGGCCAGGGCGATGAGCGGGCGAGCGTCCTAGGCGGGCGAGCGTCCTGGGCGGGCGAGCGTCCTGGGCGGGCGCCATGAGCGGGCGGGCGCCATGAGCGGGCGGACGCCACGAGCGGGCGAGTGTCCTGGGCGGGCGCTATCAGCGGGCGGGCACCATCAACGGGCGGGCACCATCAGCGGGCGGGCACCATCAACGGGCGGGCACCATCAACGGGCGGGCACCATCAGCGGGCGGGCACCATGACCGAGTAGGCGGCACAAGTGCGGCGGGTGCCCGCTCAGCCCGCCACCACGGGGAGCTTGCGGCGGACCGCGTCGCAGACCCCGTCGCTGGCCCGCGCGGCCGCAACACGGTCCGGCGGCACGTCGCCGTACATCGTGGTGCGTTGCCGCACCTCCCGGCCGAGCGGCGCCACCATGGAGGTGAGGTCGCTGATGGTCTTGAACGAGCCATTGGCGGAGCCCGCCATCCGGCTGATCGTCTCTTCCATCAGTGTGCCACCGAGATCATTGACGCCGCCCCGCAGCACGTCGCGGCACAGCTCATCACCGAGCTTCACCCAGGAGCACTGGATGTTCGCGATCGCCCCGTGCAGCAGCAGCCGCGATACGGCGTGCACCGCGCGGTTCTCCCGCCTGGTCGGTCCGGGCCGGGCCAGTCCCGCCAGGTAGATCGGGGCGTTGGCGTGGACGAACGGGAGCAGAACGAACTCGCTGAACCCGCCGGTCCGCTCCTGGATGCCGCGAATCACCCGCAGGTGCCCCACCCAGTGCGCAGGATTGTCGACGTGGCCGTACATCATGGTCGAGCTGGTCGGGATGCCGAGTTCGTGCGCCGTCGTGATCACCTCGATCCAGCTTGACGCGGGCAGCTTGCCCTTCGTCAGGACCCAGCGCACATCATCGTCCAGAATCTCCGCCGCCGTTCCTGGCAGCGAGTCGACCCCGGCCTCGCGCGCTGCCGCCAGCCACTCCTTGATGGAGACGCCGGTCCGTGACGCGCCGTTTACGACCTCCATCGGTGAGAACGCATGCACGTGCATGTCCGGGCAGCGCCGCTTGACCTCTGCCGCGATGTCGAAGTACGCGGTGCCAGGCAAGTCAGGGTGGATGCCACCCTGCATGCATACCTCGGTCGCGCCCGCCGTCCACGCCTCCGCGGCCCGGTCGCCGACCTGCTCCAAGGACAGCGTGTAGGCGTCGGCGTCCGTGCGGCGCTGGGCGAACGCGCAGAACCTGCACCCCGTGTAACAGACGTTGGTGAAATTGATGTTGCGGTTCACGACGTAGGTCACCTGATCGCCCCCGGCGTCGCGGCGGACGTCATCAGCGAGTTTGGCGAGCGCTTCCAGTTCCGCGCCGTCCGCGTCGAGCAGCGCGAGCGCCTGCGCGTCGGTAAGCCCCGACGGGTCCGTTTCAGCGCGCCTGAGCGCGGCAACCACCTCAGCATCCATACGGCCGCGCGGGCCGGCTCCTGGCTTGATGCGTGCACCTATCTCCGCCCAGTCGCCATAGACCGCACCGAAGTCGCTGCGGCGGTCGCCGGAGCGGCCCGTTGTATCGACCGTGACATGCAGATCGGTGCGGCCCTGCTGCTCCCACCCCCCGCGGCGGGCCGGCCCCCCGGGCTGACCCCAGCCGCCGTCGGGTTCCTGCCACCGCAGGCCGCGCGGCATGGCGCCGGCCGCAGCGAGCCCGGTCGCCTGATCGGCCAGCGCCGCGACATGGCCTGCCAGGCGCGGGTCGAGCCACGGCTCCTCGTGGTAGCCCGGATAGACCGTCAGCCGTTCAGCAAGGGTGAATCCCGCGGCGGCCGTTAGGGATCCTAGCTCGTCGATCTGTGGCCACGGGCGTTCCGGGTTGACATGGTCGGGAGTGAGCGGTGAGACGCCGCCCCAATCGTCGATGCCGGCCCGCAGGACCAGGCCATGCTGATCATCGACCAAATTCGGCGGCGCCTGCACACGCGCCTTCGGGCCGAGCACCAGACGGGTGACCGCGATCGCCGCGGCCAGATCGGAAAGGTCGGCATCAGGGACATCGCGCATCTTGGTATCCGGTTTGGCGCGGAAGTTCTGCACGATCATTTCCTGGATTCCGCCGTACTCGCGGGCGATCCGGCGGATCGTGAAGATCGAATCGGCCCGCTCGGCCGCGGTTTCGCCGATGCCGATGAGGATGCCCGTGGTGAAAGGCACGCTGCTGCGCCCCGCGTCCTCGAGCACCCGCACCCGGACCGCGGGATCCTTGTCCGGGCTGCCGAAATGCGGACCGCCGCGCTCGGTGAAAAGGCGGGCGGCGGTGGTTTCGAGCATCATGCCCATGGACGGCGCGACGGGCTTCAGCCGCTGGAAGTCCTGCCAACTGAGCACGCCCGGGTTCAGGTGCGGCAGCAGCCCGGTCTCCTCGAGCACGCTGATGGCCATCGCCCTGACGTAGGACAACGTGTCGTCATAGCCGTGCGCGTCAAGCCACCCACGTGCCTGCGGCCAGCGGTCCTCCGGGCGGTCGCCCAGGGTGAAGAGCGCCTCCTTGCAGCCGAGCGCGGCGCCCTGCCGCGCGATGCCGAGCACCTCGTCTGGGGAAAGGTACGGACTGGGCAGGCGGTGCGGCACCGTGACGAAGGTGCAGTAGCCGCAGCGGTCCCTGCACAGCCTGGTGAGCGGGATGAAGACCTTGCGGGAGTAGGTGATCACGTGTTCGCGGCCCGCCGCCGCGAGGCCCGCGTCCCTGGTGCGGGACGCGTAAACTAGCAGTTGATCCAGGTCGTCGCCGCAGGCGTGCAGCAGCACCGTAGCCTCGGACTGGTCGAGCGGTTTGCCGTCCCTTGCCCGGGCGAGCGCCCTTCGCATCGCGGTGGCAGCGGGGCGATCCTCAGAAAGGCCCATGGCCGCACCCTACGTGGAGACCAGATCACCGTTACCCACGCCCTCTCAACAGGCGGGCTACTCGCGCGGGCCGACGGGTGAGAACGCGCGGCAATCGGCCAGATCAAAGTGCGCTGTAGTCGCGAGCAGCGGGCCGCGCCGCGGCGGTGCCGCCCCGCTGAGTTCGACCAGACGTGTGACGCGGTACCTGTGACCCCGATAGGGGGCGAGCAGTTCGAGCATGCCGGAGTCGCCCACTACCCGCCCCGCCAGAGTCCATCCGACCATGGCGGGCAAGTCGTAGTCGCCGACCGACACGGCGTCCGCGTCACCCGACGCGCGCTGCCGTACCTCCGCCGACGTCCACGGCCCGATCCCGGCGATGGCCCTGAGCAGCCGATCTGCCGCGGCCGGATCCATTTCCGCGATCTCCTCAACGCGCCGCGCCACTCTGGCCGCCGCCATGATCGTCTGTGCCCGCACGCTCTCGACCCCGGCGCGATGCCACTCCCAGGACGGAATCGACGCCCAGACCTGTGGGGGAAGGGAACACCCGCAGGCTATCGGGAGCGCGCCCGCCGGGACCTGGGCCCGGCGCCGGCTCCCCGTGGCTGCACAGCAGCAGCAGCCGCCAGGCGCGGAAGGCCTCCGCGCCCGCCACCTTCGGCGGCACCGGCACGGGTTGCCGCAGCGCCAACACGCGTTGCGGCGGCGTCGGCACGCGTTGCGGCGGCGTCGGCACGCGTTGCGGCGGCGTCGGCACGCGTTGCGGCGGCGGCACGCGCGGCACGTGCTCAGGCGTCGGTCGAGAACCGGACCGTCCGCGGCTCCAGCTGGACGTGCGGCCAGATCCGGATGCCATGCCGAAGTTCGTTGCCCGCTCCGATCACCGCGCCTTCGCCGATGAACGCGCCGTCGAGGACGGCACCGTCGCCGATACGGACGCCGCGGCCCAGGATGCAGCCCTCGACGCTGGCGCCCGGCGCCACCTCGACCTCATCCAAAAGCACACTGCCGCGGACACGCGCCGCAGGGGCGATGACCGAGCCCGCGCCGATCACGGTACCGGCCGACAGGTCCGCCGCCGGATCAACCGCGGCCCCCGGCAGCACCAGCGCGTCACCGCACGGGCCCGGCATCGCCGGGGACGGCACCAGGCCGAGGACCAGATCGCACGAGGCGCGGACGAAGGCTTCCGGGGTGCCGACGTCAAGCCAGTATGCGGTATCCGGGTAGCCCAGGACCGGCTCACCAGCCGCTATGAGCCCAGGAAAAATCTCGCGTTCGACCGAGACAACCCGCCCAGCCGGGATCCCGTCGATCGTTTCCCGCTTGAAGACATAACATCCCGCGTTGATCCGGTTCGTTACCGGCGTGGACGTCTTCTCGAGGAAAGCAGTGACCCGGCCGGTGTCGTCGGTCGGCACGCAGCCGAACCTGGTCGGGTCGTCGACCTCCACCAGATGCAAGGTCACCACGGCGTCCGCGGCGCGATGGAGGTCAAGCTGTGCCGCAATATCGTGGCCGGACAGGACGTCCCCGTTGAGCACGAGCACGGGGTCGTCAGGGCCGCAGGCCAGCCGGCTGGCGGCGTTCCTGATGCCGCCGCCCGTGCCAAGCGGGTCATCCTCCATGACGTAGTCGAGTTCCAGGCCGAACGCGGATCCGTCGCCGAGCACGGCCTCGAACATGTCCGCGCGGTAGGACGTGGCGAGAACCGCATGTACGACGCCGCTTGCCGCTGCACGTGCGAGCTGGTGGGCGAGGAAGGGTACTCCGGCCGCGGGGAGCAGCGGCTTGGGCGCAGAAATCGTCATCGGACGCAGCCTGGTTCCCTGGCCGCCCACCAGCACGATCGCCTCGACGGGTTCCATGGCCAGCGACGTTACCAGGCCGGAACGCCGACGTGGGCCGGCAATGCCGGCAGGCGGCGAGGCGCCGCGAACCTGTTCTGTCCCGCTCGCGGCACGGCAGCCGGCAGTGCCGGGTCAGGGCACCTGCTGCTCAGCCGCACGCTGATAGGAGGCCATGTGAGCCTCGGCCGACGCTTCCCAGGTGAACTCCTGCGACCGCGCGAAGCCCGCGTCACCGAGTGCCTGCAGCCGCGCCGGGTCATCGAGCAGCGCCCGCAGCGCGTCGCGGATACTGTCGGCGTCCCGCTCGGTGTAGGCGACGGCGTCGCCGCCCACTTCAGGCAGCGATGTGCAGTGCGTCGTCAGTACAGGCGCGCCGCACGCCATGGCCTCGAGTACCGGGAGCCCGAATCCCTCGCCGCGGCTCGGGAATGCCACCACCATCGCACCGCCGAGGAATCCCGGCAGATCGGAGAAGCGAAGGTAGCCGGGGCGGATCAGGCGCAGGTGCGGCGGTGCGGCTGCCACCGCGACATCCACCTCCTCGCTCCAGCCACAGCCCCCTGCCAGCACGAGTGCGGGCGGCTCCGCCATGTCGGCGGCGGCGTCGGACCAGCCTCTGATCAGCGCGGGAACATTCTTGCGTGGCTCAAGCAGGCCGAGGAATGCGACGTACGGCTTGCCGTGTAGGCCGAGACGGTCGGAGACGTGCGCGAGCTGCAGCGCGTCGGGCCGGTGGAAGAGCTTGTGGTCCACGCCGTGGTAGGCGACGTCGATCCTGGTCGGGTCCGCGCCGAGGACGCGGACAAGCTCATCCCTGGTCGCTTTCGACGGGACGAGCAGCCGGGTTGCTCGGCGCGCGGCGGTGCGGATGGCGGACTTGAAGAATGTGGCAGTGACCGCGGTGTGCAGGTCGGGGTCGGTGAAGAAGGTGAGATCGTGCACCGTTACCACGCACGGGACCCCTGGACGCAGCGGAATCGAGTAGTGCGGCGCGTGGATGACGTCCGCACCGACCTGCTGCGCGACCAGCGGCAAGCCGGTTTGCTCCCATGCCAGCCTGGCCGCACGGTGCGCGATGGCGGTGGGGCCCGCGACGACCCTCGCGTTCGGCGCTAGCCGCCCGTACCGCTCCTCGTCCGCACGCTGGCAGGCGACGGCCAGGTCCGCATCGGCGGACACAAGCGCGCCAATCAGCCCGTCAACGTACCGTCCGAGGGCGCCGCGGTCAGCGGGCACCGCGGTCGCGTCGACAAGCACCCGAGGCGCCACGACCGATCTCGCTCCTTTCTTGGGCAGGCACAGCCCAGTCGGAAGGACCGGGAACCGGATGAGCCCCGCACGTAACCGGGCGCCCCGGGCCGTTGGCTGGACTGTCAGCTGGGCCGTTGGCTGGACTGTCAGCTGGGCCGTTGGCTGGACTGTCAGCTGGGCCGTTGGCTGGACTGTCAGCTGTGCCATCAGCTCTGCCGATGGCTGAGCTACCAGCTCGGCCATCGGCTGAGCCACCAGCCTGGCCAGCAACCCGGCCGCCAGCCGCCTTACGGGCTGAGCCGGGAACTCGTCTAACCCGGCCGGTATCCCGTTTGATCGGTCCTCCCTAGACGAGGGTACGCCGGTTACTGGCCAGGATGGACCGTTGAAGAAGCATGTGGGTAAGGTGCCGCGGGTCGTGATGGGCAATTCACTTGCCAGCTCGGCGTGCCCGTAGCAAGACGATGCTTCCCAGTTCCTGATCTGCACGGCGGTCACTCGCGGCGACCAGCGGAATCAGGGCCGCGGCGGCGTTGAAACCGACCCGGCCGCCGCGCGCGGACAGCGCGAGGTACAGGCGCTCTGACCAGCGCGCGCGGAACTGGTAGGCGTGCTCCATTACCTCGAGCCCGCTGGGCCGCAGCAGCCGGGTTAGTGTCTCGTGCGTGTAGGTGCGCTTGACGTGGAAGCGGGCGCAGTGCGCGCGATAAAGATCCGGCCACTGGGTAGCGCGGGTGAGCGCATCCGCCGACATGACAAGCTCGCCGCCTGGGCGCAGCACCCGCGCCATCTCGGCGAGCGCGCGGTCACCGTCGTCGAAATGCTCGATCGCGCAGATCGACATGACCCGGTCGAAGGATCCGTCCGCGAAGGGCAGTCGCAGCGCGTCCCCCTCGACGAGGGCTGGAGCGCTGGTCAACGCGCGCCCGCGCAGCATCTTGGCGCGGGCCAGATCGATCGAGACCGCTTCGGCGCCACGCCGCCTTGCCTGGCCAGCCCAGTACCCGTCGCCGCCCGCCACGTCGAGCACACGCAGGCCGCGCAGGTCGCCGCCGAGCCAGCGCAGCAACGCGCCGGCCTCGCGGTAGCGGCAGAGATGTACCTGATGGCCAGCGAAGGCAACGGCGTCCGCTAGTCGCATGGAGCAACTCTCGTGACTCGGGCGTGTCCTGGTGCTGAATGCGGGTTCAGGGACCGTCGCCTGCCCGCACCCGGCGCCGGGTGCACCGTCGCCCCCATCACCGCGAGGGCGACGGTGACGGTGCGGGTGCGGGTGCGGGCTTCGCCGCCGGCTGTGCGGCCTGGTTCGCCGCGTCGAGCGACTGCTTCACCTTCTGGATGTCCTGGCCGTAGGTCGCGAGGTCGTCATTCTTCAGCGCTACCTGCGCGTCCTTGTAGTAGGTCTCCGCCTGGGCCAGGTAAGAGCGCACGGTGGCGGGCAGCTGGCTGTTGCTCGATCCAGTGCTCGATATGGAGGGCTGGCTCGGCAGTCCGCTGAACACCTGGCTGAGCGCCGCCTGCAAGGTGGCCGCGTAGCCGATGCGCGCGTTGAAGGACACGAAGACACGCTGGAGCGTCGGATACGAGCCCGCGCCTTGACCCCCCGTCGCCTGCAGGTACACCGGCTCGATATACAGCAGCCCGCCGCCGACCGGCAGCAGGATCAGATTGCCTGTGATCACCGTTGATCCGCCCTGGCGGTACAGCGCGAGCTCACGGGACGCGGTCGGATAGGACTCGAACGTATTCTGCACCTGGTTCGGGCCGGGGAACACGGTGGACCGCGGCAGCTCGAGTAGCCGGATCACGCCGTAGTCCGGGCTCAGCGGGTTGCTGTCCACGGCCATGAAGGCCGACACGTTCTCCCTGCCTTTCGCCACGAAGGAGCTGATCAGGGAGTACTCGGGACCGGTGTAGCCGGGCATGGACATGGTCAGGTAATAGGGCGGCTGGGTGCCGCCCGCCGGGGTCGTCGGGTCGTTTGGCACGGCCCAGAAATCCTGACCGCCGTAGAAGGCCTGCGCCTGCGTCACGTGGTAGCGGGCGAGGATCGGCCGCTGGACCTTGACCAGATCCTGCGGGTAACGCAGGTGCGCAAGCAGATCCGCCGGGATCGCGCTGCGCGGCTTGATGACGCCGGGGAAGGCTTTCATCCAGGTGCGCAGCAGCGGATCGGGATTCCACTGGTAGAGCGTCACCTTGCCGGTGTAGGCATTCACGACGGCCTTGACCGAGTTGCGGATGTAATTGACCTGGTCGCCCGACTGCTCGACGGGTGCCGGCGTGCCGATCGAGTCAGCCGTGACGCTATCCAGGCTTTCCCGTTCCGAATACGGGTAGAGATCCGTGGTGGTGTAGGCGTCGACCACCCAGTCGAGGCTGCCGCCGGAGATCACCGGGTACACATCGCCGTCGAGGGTGAGGAACGGCGCCACCTTCGCCACCCGGGCCAGCGGGTCCCTGACATACAGGATGCGCGACTGGTGGTTGACGGCACCCGACAGCAGAATGTTGAGCTGCTTGAGCTTGGTCGCGTAGAGCAGCCGGTTCCAGAACGAGCCGATCGCGACGCCTCCGCCGCCACGGTACGTGGTGTTCTGCTGACCGCTGACGCTCTGGCTGGGGAAATCGAGTTCCTGCGGGGGGCGTCCTGGCGGCGCTCCCACGATCACATAATTCGACTCAAGCGGGCCGAAGTAGACGCGCGGCTGGAACGAGGGGAGCTCACCCTGGGACGGGATGTTGCTCTCAAGGAAGTTCGGCTGGCCCTGGCCGGCCACGGTGTTCGCCGACGCCGCGACGAAGCCGTAACCATGGGTGTAAACCAGGTGCTGGGTGACCCAGTTGCTCTGGCTGGCGGGCGGCCCTGGCATCTCGCGGACCGCGACCACGGTGTCTTGTGGCGTGGAGCTGCCTGGCAGTAGGTAGCGGTCCATGTCGAGCACGTCGGAGAACTTGTAGTAGCCCTTGATCTGCTGTAGCTGCTGGAACGCCGGAGCCACGACCGCCGGGTCGAGCAGCCTGACTCCGGGCAGCGCGCTCGCCTCGGCCGCGAGTTGAGCGGCTGGCTGATCCGGGGTCGCCAAGTATGGAGACTCCCGCACGCCCGTGATGCCGTACGCGTGCCGGGTGCCCGCGATCTCCCGCTGGATGTAGGGCGCCTCCTTCGCGAGCTCGTTCGGCTTGACGTCGAACTGCTGAATGATCGCCGGGTAGACGCCGCCGACCAGGATCGCGGATAGCACGAGCAGCCCGAACCCGACCGCGGGAAGCATCACGCTGCGCCGCAGCGCACCCGCGAAGAACAGCAGCGCGCAGACGATCGCGATCACCGCGAGGATCGTCTTCGCGGGGAGCACCGCGTTCACATCGGTGTAAGAAGCGCCGGTGGTGACCGTGCCCCGCTGCGAGAAATTGAGGCCGTACCGGTCGAACCAGTAAGCCACGGCCTTGAGCAGCACGAATATTCCGAGCAGCACGAACAGGTGGGCCCGCGCCGCCACGCTGGAGCGGTCACCAGGCCCTTGCAGCCGCAACCCGCCGTACAGGTAGTGGGTGGCAGCCGCGGCGATCACCGACAGCAGCACGGCGGTGAAGGCGAAACCGAGCACAAGCCTGATGAAGGGGTAGGTGAACGTGAAGAACGAGATGTCCAGATGAAACTGGGGGTCCTTTATCCCGAACGAGGTCTGGTTGACGAACAGGATCCAGGTGCGCCAAGCTCCGGCGGTCGACAGCCCAGCTATCAGCGCGAGCAGGCCGAGCCCGAGAGCCATGACCAGCTTGCGGTACGGCTCAAGGCCGCTGCGGTACCGCTCGAGCCCCTGCTGCTCAGGTGACACCGCCCGGTACGTCGGCCGGAGCCGGTAGGCCAGGTAGATGTTGAACCCGACCACCGAGGCCATGAGGGCGCCGCCCACGACGAAGAGCACGAGCTTGACACTGATGATCTTTGTGAAGACCGAGCCGTAGTCGATGGACTGGAACCACAGGTAGTCGGTCCACACGTTCGCGAACACGATGAACACGACAATGACCGCGACGATCGCGGCCAGCACCTGGATCAGGTAACGGGGTCGGCGCGGCAGCCGCACCGCTCGGGTGCGCCCCGGAGAACGGAAGGTCACGCCTCCCCCTCACGTCACAATCGCGCTGGCGCCGGCGCCGCGGTCAAAGACCCCGGCGCCGTAGGGCGCCCACCGGATCCCGCCGTCGCTGCCAGCCCCGCAAACATTAGTCTCACTTGACGGCAACTTACCGGGAGTGCTGCCGGTTCCAAGCACGACGTACGCCCGCGGCCGCACCGGCTGGCGACCACTGCGGTATCGGCCGCTAACACGACGGTACCGGCCTGCCCGCGTTGATCGCGTGCAGGTCCTGTACCGCCTGGCCGAGCGTGCTCACCTTCACGATGCGTAGCCCGGCCGGCACCGAGCCGCGCACGTCAGAGCAGTTGCTCGCGGGCGCGAGAAAGATCGTGGCACCTTCGTTGCGTGCACCGACCATCTTCTGCTGTATGCCGCCGATAGCGCCCACGTTTCCGTTCGCGTCGATCTCCCCGGTGCCCGCGATGAATCTGTCATGGGCAAGATTGTCCGGCGTCAGCTTGTCCACCAGGCCGAGCGCGAACATCATTCCAGCGCTCGGGCCGCCGACGTCGCCGACCCGGATCCGCACCGTGAAAGGAAACTTGAACTGCTCGCTGACGACTACCCCGACGGCTGCCTGCCCTTGCTGCGATTTTGTTACCAGCCGGACCGTCTTGACCTGGCCGTGCCGTGAGATGGTGAGCTCGACGGGCGCGCCCGGGTGACGGGCGCGGATCAGGCTCGCCGCCTTGTCCGCCGAAGATACCGCAGTACCGCCGACCGCCGTGATTACGTCGCCCGCCCGCAGCACGGAGTAGGCAGGCATCCCCTTGACGGTCTGGGCGACGATCACCACCGTCGTGAAGCCGATCTTGAGCTCGCGCAGCGCCGCCGCCGTGGCGAGTTGCTGCGAGCTGGTCATCTCCTGGACGTTCTGCTGCTGCACCTGTTGCACGCTCGCGCTTGTGCCGAACAGTTCCTCCTGCGGAACGACCGCGTCGTGCGGCGCCAGCCAGGCTCGCAGCGCGGTATAGAGGTTAATCTCGTCCCCTGGGCCACCCTGATAGCTGACCGTTACCAGATTGAGGTGGCCGCTCGTCGGATACACCTTGTGACCGACGACCGTGATGAGCGGCTTCCCGCTCTCGCTGCCGAGCGTGTTGAACGTCGGACCCGGGCTCAGTACCACGTAAGGGACGGGCAGTACGGCACCGGTCAGGGCCAGGACTGCGGCGCCGATCCCGGCGACGAGCATCGTCAGGGCGCGTCGCGACATGCACGGAAGACTATTGCACTGTCACACTCTGCCGGTCACGCCCCGCCTGTCATGCGCGGCCGGCCAGGCACCGCGATTTGGCCGCCGCGATTTGGGCGCCGCGAGCCGGCACCGCACGTCATGCGCTGCCGACCCACTCGCCGTCCCCGTCGTCGAACTGCTGGTGCTTCCAGATCGGCACGGTGGCCTTCAGCTCGTCTATCAGCGCGCGGCAAGCGGCGAACGCCTCCGCGCGGTGCGGGCACGACACGGCGACCACCACGGCGAGGTCCCCGATCGCGAGCTCGCCGGTGCGATGTACGGCCGCGACGGCGAGCGCGCCGGACTCTGCCGCCACCTTCTCCGCGACCCGGCGCAGCTCATCGGTCGCGGACTCATGCGCGGTATACGACAGCCGGGTCACGCCGCGTCCATGATCGATCTGCCTGACCTGGCCAGTGAATATCACGGTGCCACCGGCCTGCGCATCGGCGACGGCGGCAAGCACCTCGTCAACAGAAAGCGGCGTGGCGCGTATCCCAATCAACCGGACGACTCCCACGCCGAACACGGTACCGGCCCGATTCCGGCCGCCGGACCCACCGCCCATACGTAACGGCCGCCGCGTGGCGCGACGTTCGCCGGGCCGCATCGCGCTTGCGCGGTTGAGGGGGCCGTGCCCAAGGCGAAGCCAAAGGGACGTGTGCGGGAGCGGAGCCAGAATCTGGTTCGGTCAACTGCCGCGCCGCTTGCGGCGCGCACGGCGGACGATCGCGGCGGTGCCGATCACCGCAACGGTCGCGCCAGCCGCACCCGCGGCGGTAATCGTCGCCTCCTTGCGTGCCAGCCGCCTGCCGGCTACCGCGTGATGCCCGCCGCGCTGCTCGAGTAGCACGGTAAGCGCGCTCTCATTGTCGTACGTTGGCCGCCAGCCCACGGCGCGAAGTGCCGCCGCGTCCACCACCCACGGGTAGGTGACGTAGCGCAGATCAGCTGCGGGAGCCGGGGCTATCCCCGCTCGGTGCAGACGCTGCACGGTGCCGAAGGTGAAGCCCGCGGGCAGCTCGATGCTGCGCAGCCCGCTCAGCTCCGCCACGCGCTCCTGCTCGAGCCAGCCGTCGCAGCCAACCACGAACTCACCAGTCAGCTCTCCCGTGACCGCAAGCTCAAGCGCTGAGACGAGGTCATCGACGTGGCAGAACTGCCAGCGGGTGGCGCAGCCCTTCACGGTGAGCAGCCGTGGCGCCTCGAAATGCCTGGTAATCAACGTGTCCACGTCGTCACCCACGAGCGCGGCGGGGCGCACCACCGTGACCTGCATACCGGGATAGGCACGCGGCGCGCGGCGCGCCAGGTGCTCGATCTCCAGCAGATCTCCGGCGATGCTGGTGTCCGGATCGGCCTGCAGCGGCGCGGTCTCCGCGAGCGGCACGGGGTTGTCAGGACTTGCGCCATACACCATCGCGCTGGTGACAAGCACCACCCGGCCCACACCTTCCGCCGCGGCGGCGGTGAGGACTGTCTGCGCCCCGCGCACGTTGAACGCACGACGCTGCCTGTCCTCGGAGTCCGGGGCCATGTCCACGTCGGTGTGCACGACCACGTTCACGCCGGCCAGCCTGCCCGCGAGAACCGGGTCGCGGACGTCCACTACCCGCCAGACGACACCGGTGGCCTCCCCTCGGCGGTTGTCGATCGCCACCACCTTCTTGACCCGGCGGGACGCGGCGAGCCTGGCAGCAAGTGCGTGGCCGATGCCTTGCGCCGCGCCGGTCACCGCCACGATGGGGCCAGGACCGCGCGCCGCGCGGCGGTCACGGCTTCGGGCAGCAGGCACTGGCGGCGGCGTGGCCGCGGTGACCGGCGGTGGAATCGCCGCCGGGTCGGCAGTTGGCGGCGCAGCGGCAGCGTCCTGCTTGCCGCTGCGCCGTGGGCGAACCTGGCCGCCAGAGTTGCTCACCCTGTGTCGCTCCCGGGATAACGTGGCTAGCACAGTCAACATGACCCTTCCATCCTGCCTGAGAGGTCACACGGATGGGTGACAGCCCTTTCGGGTTCAGCCTGCCTGGCGAGCCCGACAAGCCAGGTGGCAGTGAATCTAGCGGCTCCGGCGGCTCCGGCTCCGGCGGCTCCGGCGGCTCCGGCGGCTCCGGCTCCGGCGGCTCCGGCGGCTCCGGCGGCTCCGGCGGCTCCGGCGGCTCCGGCGGCTCCGGCGGCTCCGGCGGCTCCGGCGGCTCCGGCGGCTCCGGCGGCTCCGGCTCCGGCGGCTCCGGCTCCGGCGGCTTTGGACCGGGCGCGCCACAGCAGCCTGACCCGATGGCGATGTTCGGCAACCCGCAACAGTTCGCCGACGCACTGCGGCAGTTCGCCGACCTGATGTCCTGGCAGGGCGGGCCGGTCAACTGGGACCTGGCCAAGAACGTGGCACGGCAGACCGTCGCCGCCCAGGGTGACGCGAGCATCCTCGCCCCGCAGGCAGGGGAGGTCGGGGAGGCGCTCAGGCTCGCCGACTTGTGGCTCGACGATGTCACCCCGTTCCCGTCAGGCGTCCGCGCCGCCGCGGCGTGGAGCCGCTCCGAATGGGTCGAGGCAACCCTGCCGGTCTGGTCCAGGCTCTGCGACCCCATCGCCGCGAAGGCGGTCGAGACGATGAGCGGAGCGCTGACCGCGGGCACCGAGGGCCTCGGGGCGCAGACGCTCGGTGGTGAGTTCGGCGCGGCGGGCGAGGTGCCAGACGATTTCCGCGCCCAACTGCAGGCGATGGCCGGGCCCATGCTGGGCCTGGTGCGCCAGATCGGCGGCCTTGTGGTCGCCAGCCAGACGGGCCAGGCGGTCGGTGCGCTCGCACTCGAGGTCGTGAGTTCTACTGACGTCGGCCTGCCGGTCGGCCCCGAGGGCACAGCCGCGCTGATCCCGGCCAACGTCGCGGCGTTCGGCTCCGGACTTTCCGTCCCCGACGGCGAGGTCAGGCTCTTTCTCGCGCTCCGCGAGGCAGCGCACCACCGGCTCTTCGCCCATGTTCCTTGGCTGCGGGCCCATCTGTTCGGTGCGGTCGAGGAGTACGCCAAGGGCATCACCGTGGACACCTCGCAGCTGCAGCAGTCGCTGATGCAGATCGACCTCACCAATCCGGAGGCGCTGCAGGAGGCGATGTCGGGCGGCACGTTCATGCGCCCCGAGGAGACACCCAGGCAGAAGGCCGCGCTCGCCCGCCTAGAAACCGCACTCGCGCTCGTCGAGGGATGGGTCGCCACTGTGGTGGAGGAGGCCGCCGGCCAGCGGTTGCCCGCGTCTGCTGCCCTCGCGGAGGCGGTGCGCCGGCGGCGCGCGACCGGCGGCCCGGCCGAACGTACTTTTGCCACCCTCGTTGGCCTCGAACTGCGGCCGCGCAGGCTCCGTGAGGCGGCGGCCATCTGGCGCGGGCTCACCGACGCGCGTGGAGCGGCCGGCCGTGATGCCGTATGGGCTCACCCCGATCTGCTGCCGGATCCTGACGACTTCGACGACCCCGATGGTTTCGTCGGTGGGCCCAGTGAACTTGACATCTCCGCGTTCGACACTGAGCAGGGCGCACCGCGGGCCGACGCGGGACCTGATGAACCCGCAGGCTCTGCTGAGCCCGATGATTTCGCTGGACCTGCTGGCCCGACCGGAGGTTCAGGTCCCGGAGGCGACGACGCGGGCACCGACGGTGGCGCAGGCACAGAGCCGCCTGGCGGCGGGTGAATCCGCACGCGGATGCCGCGAAGAGCGGATGCCGTGAAGATTCGATATTCCCGGGTGGACGACCCCCGGGATCCCCCCCGCGGACTGTAGCGGCCGCGC
>Ga0335081_10005491_pt1 | contig 20070 bp, 13 predicted proteins | sample Lox_Sample_35_FD_206713 | JGI IMG/M metagenome (GOLD analysis project Ga0335081, IMG submission 206713) | Soil microbial communities from Loxahatchee National Wildlife Refuge, Florida, United States - Lox_Sample_3.5 | ecosystem: Environmental > Terrestrial > Soil > Wetlands | place: USA... | reverse complement strand
AGTCTTCTGATCCTGCGGCCCACCTGGCAATGGCTCGCCGCGCACGATGGCGTCCGAGCTCTCGCGCGAGATTCGGTAACCTTCCATGGTGGTACTGTGGTACGCGTCATAAGCCTTGTTCTTCTCGGCATTCGCGCGCAACGTCGTCCAGTTGAACCTCGGAAGCTGATCGGCAGCCTTGCCGATGATCCGGCGAATCTCCTCCTCCTGACGCGCCAAACGCATGGCCTGGGCATCAAGCCACGGGGAACCCGTACCTCGCGGTGCTTGCTGCAGGACCGTCGGCACGACGATGCGCGAACCGACACCGGTTCGGGACGGGCTGGTCGTCCGGTTCGATATACGGCGCACAAGCTGTCCAAGCTGGCGGGACAGGGAATCGTTGTGCAGTTCGGCCGCAAGGTCCGCGATGCGCCTGAGGATCACGGGACGCGGGTTGTTCTCGACCGCCGCCTCGAGGTCGGGTGTGCGTACGACGAGATGGCGAAGCCAGACAGACACCGTCTCAATTGCGGCGGTGACTTCTGCCTCCCCGAGCGTGGTGAGGAGGTCCGCGGGGGCTTGTGCCGCAAGGTGGACGTTGCCGGGCGCCGTCACCGTGATAACGCTTGCTGCCTCGACCGCGCGCGGTCTTAGCCGCAATCGAAAGCCGGGATAGAGCGTCAGTGCATACTCGCTCTGGTTCGCACCTTGGTATGCGGGCAGCTCGTCCGGCTGAGAGAAGTCGTCGAGCAGTAGACGGATGGCGGCCACTCCGGCGATCGCCGTAGGTTCATAGCGCTTGAGCACAAGCGCGACCACTTGCCAGTAGTTAGCGAGGAATACCGCCTGACCGTCGGCAGGCCTCCCTGGGGTGAGGATCCAAGCTCGTTTGCCGGCCGTATCGAGGACCAGCCCTTCTTGCCGCAATACGCGGGCTACTGCGGCGGAGGGTGCTTCCGATGGCGGAACGACGTAATGCTCCCGCTCGGTACGCTCCTTCCACCAGCGTCGGGCCTGCTCGAGTGGGGTCGGACCCGCCATGCGTGTTTGTCCGTAAGAGCTACTAGCCGTCTATCCGTAGAATACCATAGCCATGTATCCGTAATAAATACTAGCCATCTATCCGTACAAATACTGCGCCTGACAGCCCTTCCTAACTCTCGAGCCAACGAATCCCCGCGCGGCCGCTCGCGAAGCGCCTGCTCTTCAGGCGCTCTTCAGTTCGGAGATGCCCGCCAGCTTGTCATGCAGAGCGCTCGGCATGAAGCGCAGGTAGGCGCGCTCGATCATCGCCAGAGACGTCCCGGTCTGAGCGGCCACGGTCAGCGGATCCACCCCGTAAAGCTGGAGCAGCTCGGAGATTCGGGCGTGACGAAACGAGTAGGCCGAAGCTCCGGCCGGAATACGCGCCTTGCCGCGCGCCTTCTCGTTGATCTTGGCGATCGCGGCGCGAACCTCGCGCGCCCATATGTGCCTGCGCCACGGCTGCTCGCCGTCCTCCGTGAATAGGGGGCGTCGGGCAACTTGTCGGTTACCTGCGCCTCGAAGAACCTCCGCCCCTCATCGCTTAAGACGACGTAGCGCACGCGCAGTCTCGGAGGCCTGCCCTTGCGGTGGGCCAGCTTCAGAGATTCACCACCGAAGTCGGAGACCGTCGCCGCTGCCAGTTCCTTGGGTCTCGCTCCGGTGAGTTCCAGCCCGCGCAGGAACGCAGCGGCCGGCGCCGTCGCAGCTGCGATGAGGGCTTTGCGGTGCTCGGCGGAGAGCAATACGGCAGTCTCGCCCTCCTCTTCGACCTCATCCTGCAGTGGCGTCAGATGCCAGGCGGAGGCATTACCGACATGACCGAGCTCGAGTGCTCGGTTGAGTCCGGCAACTACGGCCCGAACGTGGCGATTCACCGATCGTGCCTGCCGCCCCGTGTTCAGCCTGTCGCGCCATTCAAGAAAATCGTCACGGGTCGCCGATTCGAGCGCGAGATCGGCGATTGGATCCTTGTACACCGCAAGCTTGAGTCGCCACAGCGCATCACGAGCGGTGTCCGCGCGACCGTGCCGCTTGAGGTCCGCCAGGTACGCCTCGAGCGCGACGCGAATCGTCGTCCGCTTCAGGGAGCGGATGGCGGTGCTGCCGAGCTGCTCGAACCAGGCCTCGGCGGCGCGCTTGGCTCCCTCGTAGTCATCTCCCCGGATGCCATCGAGAGCCTTGTACAACTGGACACCACTGCGATCCCTGAGCCGCGCATGCCAGGTATCGGCGCCCCGGCGAATGCCGAGGTAGGCGCCATCGGGCATCCAGCGAAAGCTAGTCGCGAAGCCAATGCCTAGGAGGGAGACCACGAAGGCTCGGCGTCATTGCGGTCCCATTTCTTAACCCGACCTTTTGGAACAACCGGCAAAACGCACCTGGCGAACAATTGGGAGTAAGAGCGGATTACGTCGGCGAATCGCTCAATGACCTGGCGCTCGTTCTTAGCGATTTCGCCGCCAAAGGCGACGCTTGCTGTAACGAGCGAGCGGTGTAGTCCGATGGGCTGAGCCGCGGTCACCGGCCGGATATCAAGAGATCACTCAAGCGTACGCGCAGGATGTGAAACCAGAACCCGGCAGACTTTGTCAGGTCGGCGAGATCCGTACGAACAATCCTGTCAAGGAGCCACACCTGGTCGGCGCAAGAGAACTGTAGAGGCAGACTCCTGCGGGAGCCGCCCGACGCCGACCTTCATCGGCCTATGCCGTGAAAGCTGCTAGAGCGCCAATACTAGCCGGAGCCCTGCTTCGACATTGCGCAGTGCCTCCGCTGATATGCGACCGACCCGTGAAGTCAGCAGCCGCTTGTCGAGGGTGATCAGCTGGGAGACATTCACGACTGAGTCTCGGGCAAGTCCGCTCGCCCTACGAGTCAGGCGGAAATTCCCCGGTGCCGCCGCAAGACGTAGATTGGAAGTGAGAACCGCGCAGATCGTGGTCGCAATTGCACTCTCGTTGAAATCGTTGGCCTGCACCACGAGAACAGGTCGGCGGAACCCCGGTCCGGATCCTGTCGGGTCACCTAGCGAGGCCCACCAGATGTCCCCGCGACGCACTACCACTGCTCTTTGGGTAGCGATCGCGCCTGCATTTCTCCAAGCGCGGGATCAAGCCGCGAACCGTTAGGATCTGCCGCGTATACGGAATCGAGTCGTTCACGTACGCCGAGGAACCGTTCCCCCTTGACGAATTCGGCGACGGCTCTAGCGTACAGCTCGCTGCGCGACATACCTCGCTGCCGCGCGAGACGTTCGGCTTCTTCGAATATCTCATCGGGTAGAGAGATCGCCGTCTTCATTGTTGTAGTATAACCTTGGTTATACTAGATGCTCAACTAGTGTACGCGCCCTCTCAAGGCTGTAACACGGGTTCGAATCCCGTAGGGAGCGCCATGAATTCAATGACTTAGATGATTTCAAGCGCCTTCACATGAAAACGACGTGAAAAATGTGTCGTGCGGCTGGTGCTGTCCTTGCGCGGATTTCTGTGGACGAAATCACTGCAGCTCCAGGGAACGAAGGGTGCGGTAGCCGGCGGACCAGACGCGGCGCCCAAAGCGCAACGCCGTACACGTCGCCCGAAAGAGGGTTACCCTGGCCGCCGTGAGCAGCTAAGTGAGTTTCGACATGGCCGAGACGCCCAAGACACCCGAAAAGAAGGTCTTCGAGGTCACGAGCAAGATCATCAAGCTGCGCGACCCGGCGAAGACGGGATCGAGCACTACTATCGAGACAGTCTGGCAGATGCCGGATGGCGCCATCACCAAGGGTACCTATGTTGGAGCGCCAGGGCGTTGGGCGCTCCAGGCCAGCGGCGCTCCGGTGAAGTCCGAGATGGCTGCGCAACTAGATGCCATCGAAGCTCGCACGCTCGCTGAGCGCACGCCCTAGCGCACCTGTTTCTGGACCCAGCAAATCACTGCCTTGCAAATTCGAACAGCGCGATATCCGCCCCCGCATCCTGCTGATCCGCAGAATAGAGCAGCTCGCGCAGATCGGGTGACACCGTTAGCCCCAAGCTCACCCCGCGTGGCGCAGGCATAACGTCATGCGCCGCACCTCCTGCAAAGTCATAGTAGCGGAAGGCCCGTGGCCTTCCTGCAGGTGTGTAGCCCAAATAGAAGATACCCCCGTTCACGGGAATATAGGCCACCAGCGGGGCGGCAACGTAGTCGTCCACGAGCTTCGTTTCCGGATTGCGCGCTACGTCGCCTTGGAGGGAGCGCGCGAAGAGACCCGGCTCGCTATCCTTTGCGTACAGCAGCGTCTTTCCGTCCGGCGTTTCCGCGGCCAGGTTACCTTCGAACAAGCTCTCGCGTGTCCCCAGGGGCACGCTCAGCCGCGCCACTCTATCGACGCTCCCAAAGTCCCCCACGTAGATGAAGCGCCCGTCTGCCGACCAGCCACCCGGACAACATCCGCCACCGAGCTTCGATGGCACGCCGCCGGCTAAGTCAACGACATATACCATGCGCTCCTGATTCGGCGACGAGGTATGGAACGCGATGCGCAGGCCATCCGGTGACCAACGCGGGAAACCGGTGACCTGCTCGTCCAGATTCGAGAGTTGGCGCGGATGCGAGCCGTCCGCATCCGCCACCCAAAGAGCGGCCCTGCCGCTGCGGCCACTGATAAATGCGAGATGACGCCCGTCGGGCGAGAACCGCGGATGCCGCTCGAATGACGTGGACACCGCGCGCGCGACCGGCGGACCTGCTGCGACGTGCGTCACCGGATCGAGCGGCACCGCCCAGATATCTTCATCGGTTCTGATCTGCGTTATCGCCGCGCGGTCCCCCGAGTCGTTCGACACAAGCGCCATGGTGCCGACCTTGATGGGCATCGAAGCGATCGTGTGCACCGTTCTCACGGCCGCTTCCGTATCCCACTCAAGAATGTCATTTCCAACCAAGAACCTCAGGAACCTTCCGTCACGGGACCAGAACAAGGAATGCGGGATCCCGGTCTCCACCCCGGGCACCTGCCGCGGTGGCCCAAGTGGCCTCAGATCGGGGCCCAGATCCTGCACCATGAGCCGACCCAGTCGCTGACCGTTGCGGAAGCGAACGAACGCCAGGCGCCTGCTGTCGGCGGTGAGCGCTGGCGACGTATCGAAGTCCGTGTCCTCTTGTGCGATGTTCAGCGACCGTGCGCGCCCAGTGTCCAGCGAGATCAGGCGCAGCTCGAATGCCTGCGCAGCATTTGGTGCCTCACGTTGCGTCGTGAAGACCAACTGCCGGCCGTCGGGTGTCCACGCGAGCCGCGGGCTACCCTCACGCGACACGAAATTCATTCGTACGGGCTGCAGCTTGCGCTCGGAGCCGCCCAACGCCGGTACCAGCATGAGATCGAGGCGTTCCGGATCGTGCTGGCGCAGAAATGCGATTTGCATCCCATCTGGCGACCATGCCGGATCACGATTAACCCCACCGCCCTGAGTGAGTCTCAGGGGTTCTCCCATTCCGATCTGCATCACATAGATGTCAGGTTCACGGCCATCGCGAGCCCACGCAAAGGCGATACGTGTTCCATCGGGAGCGAACGACGCCGTGGTAGCGTCTCCGGGAAATGTGGTGAGCGGCGTAACTCGCGTTACCGGGCCCAGGGGCGTCGAGTGCGCGCGCAACAAGACCGGTTGCATAAGATACAAAACAGTCCCGATCACAAGCACTGCGAGTGTCGCAAACAGGGAGACCGCCAGCGTCGTCCGAGACCACCTACGAGCGACCTGTGGCGGCGGCCGGCTGGATGGCGAGGCGCCGATCGCGATCGCTGGAGCCGCAGTGTTGGTTGCCCCGCCTGCGGCATTGACGGGAGAAGTCGCGCCGTCGCCTTCAGCGTCCACCAAGACCGTGACCTGGGCTACGAACTGATAGCCCCTGCCAGTGACGGTAACGATATAGCCCTCGCCAAGTGCGCGCCGCAGCGACGCGACCGCCTGGTTGAGGTTGTTCTCTTCGACGATGGTTGTAGGCCACAGCGCACGAATTAGCTCCGTCCGCGTGACCAGTTCGCCCGAACGCCGCAACAAGAGCAGGAGAGCTTCGTATGCCGTCGTACTGATCGAGACGGCCTCATTGCTCGGATTGGTATGGAGTCGTCGTCGCGGGTCAAGGCGCCAGCCGTCGAACTCAAATACCAAGGGTACTTTCGTGCCCGATCCTATTGCCGGTGTTGGCGCTGGTTCGCGACGAGTCATATCGACTGGGGGCACCGGTAACGGCTGAAGCTTCTCGATCCAGTGTATGTGGAGCCGAATATCAGCAACAGCGCGCCGGCGTTCCCGTGTCGGCCCTAGGCAGTAGTCCCAGACGATAACCTACTGATTTCTTAGGATAATTCGTCCCCGGTAACGCACGGTGTGTAAGTGGCGGGCTGACCGGCAAGCGCGGACGCTCCGGCTGATTCACGCCGATTCACATCGTTTCACGAGAACCCAAAGCTGTCTCGCCCCGGCTCCTGCAGGCTTGAGCCTGCGGGGCTTTCTCAGGCTCTGGCGAATCGCATCGTCGGCGTCATGAACAGCCCCTGCAATCCTTAATGCTCGACAACGTCAGGGGAGACGCAATGATCAAATCTGCAAAACCGCTTGTGCCATTTCTCTGCTTTGCGGCATTGGTGCTGACTGGCCAAGCGCAGGCGGCCTGCGCTACCTCGAAGCTCCAGCAGCCCACGCCCTCCAAAGTCTCGGACTTCCGTTTGGTCCCAGCGGTGTATCGCGAGGGCGATACGACCGCCGGGTCGTTCGTCCGAGTCCACGATTTTGCACCCCCCTCCATTGTTGGACTGTGGCAGTTCAAATGGTCAGGATTCGCGACGGACTGGGGTACCCAGGCTTGGCATTCAGATGGAACGGAGCTCACCTTCTCAACCGGTCAGGATCCCGCCACCGGGGATACCTGTCAGGGTGTGTGGCAGCAGATTGGTGCGCGCACCTACACTCTGAACCACGTTGCAATGGGCTGGGCGGCCCCGGGCGCGAGCCCGGTGCAGGGAGCGCAATTCCTGCGCGTGCATCTGCACTTCATCGTTACGTTGGATCCGTCGGGCAACACGTTTTCAGGCAAGTACACCGCCGCTGTGTATCTGGAGTCTGAGAGTGATCCGTTTGATGAGAATCCGAACACCAACCCGCCGATCGCGACAGGCAGTGGAGGCGTGACGGCCACGCGCGTCAGACCAGATGAAGGCCCGTAACCGCAAGCTCGTTTGAGCACAGGGATGCTCTCGCACTCCGCCGGTGGGTGCGAGAGCATCGCGTCGGCCACGGGCGCGGACATGCGGGTAGCGGCCGACGCCGTGTTTGCCGGCAGACACGCTCCGGAGAGCAGATTCCGAGCAGCGGCTGCAGCAACGCGCGAAGCTTCGCGCCATCTGCCGGTGCGGCCGCCTGCTTTGGCGGAGTGAAGTCGATGTCAAACAAACTCGATTCGCCTTCCGAGCTGCGCGGCGGCATGAACAACCTCTTTAGCAGGTCGCTGCCCGTAGTGGCGAGCTCGCACAACGCGACCGATGTCTGTGAGCCCGACCCGGAAGTTCGTCGGCGCCGCCACTCGAAATTGGCGGCGTCGTTCATGTCACCGCTTCCGTTGTACTTCGCTGCCGCGGATGGGGGCATAGTGGTCGTGTCAGCGTCTTGGTCGAGTCAAGTGACGATGGGCCAGAGCCAATCAGCCGATCTGGGGCGACGCCCTGCTCGACCCATCGCACGAGCGCGCCGAAGAGGTCGCGCACCCCGTTCCACCGTGGGCTCAAGGTTATCAATCAACAGCGTCGCAAGCTCTGCGCGATCGCACTGCCCAAGATCGCACCTCGGGTCTGGCGCCGGTTTGACAACGCACTAGCATCGCGTCGAGTTTCGGCGCAGCCACGCCGCAAGGTCCGCCTCTAACAGCGAGCCGTCTACAACGGCAACCATCGTAAGCACCTCGTCTTCCTCGCCCGGCTCAAGTGCGTACTCGTTGAGAAAGAGAAACGCGCGGGTCGCAAGCAGTGCTGTTCGCCTATTTCCATCGATGAACGGATGACTCTTGGTTATGCCGACGCAAAGCGAGGCCGCTAATTCAAACAGCGTCGTCTTTGGCTCGTATGCAGGCCGGTTGCGTGGACGATCGAGGGCGCTCTCCGACAACCCGATATCGCGAACTCCAGCGAGGCCGCCAAACTCGAAGATCGCCTCATCGTGGATTGCGGTGACGATGGCCATCGTCACCCACTTCGACTTGCGATGCCGTTCGGCGCCCAATCAGCGTGCCGGTTAACAGTTCCAGCGATAGACCAGCCATATCAGCCAGTCCTGATACTTCCGGGTTCAGGACTTGGGCGCCGCAGCTGCCAGAATTTCCACGGTCGCGACGCGGCCCGGATCCGCCGGACCCTGGCGCCCCCCGACCTCCGGCGCAGGTGTCCGTGCAAAGTCAAGAGCGGTCTTGCCGCTGGCATCGCGCAGCGTTGGATCCGCCCCGCGTTCCAGCAGGTGCTTCACCATCTGGTCCCAGCCCAGTCTTGCCGCCGCCATCAACGCTGTCTGGCCCTCCGCCTCGGCACCTCGCCTACCGGCAACCCGCGCGGTGTGGGTCTGGCTGTCCGTGACGCGATAGTTGACGTTGGCGCCGGCATCCAGCAGCAGGTCAACCACTTTGATGGCGCGGGCCTGCAGGTCCGGCTGCTTCTGCTGCATGATCCGGATTTCATCGTTGGAGCCGGCGGCCAGCATCAGGGGCGTGAGCTGGAAGACGTTGGGCAGGTCCGGCTCCGCGCCGTGTGCCAGCAGCGCCTTGATCGCCGCATCGTCGTAGCTCAGGGTCGCAACCAGCAGCGGGCCGGCGCCGCCACGCAGCATGTAGTCCGCGAAGCGGCCGCGGCCGTTGGTGGTCGGCCGCATGCGGGTCAGCTGGTGGTTTGGGTCAACCCCCATGGCCAGCAGACGGTTCACCACATCCATGCCTTTGAATTTACCTGGCGGGGGCGGATTGCGGTCGGGCTGGTGTCCGAACGAGAGGTCGGGTGGCCCAAAGCCCCAGGGACCGGTGAAGGAGTTCATGTCCACGGCGACATACAGCGGAGTGCGGCCATACATGTCCCATGCCCCTGGATTGGCTCCCCTGTCCAGCAAGAACATGGCTATGTCCCACGCGCGGTTGTCGAGGGCGTTGAGCAGCGGTGTGATGCCTTCCGGATTGGGCTGCTCGATATCGGCACCCGCCTTGACCAGCGATACGGCGCAGCGGTAGCAGCGGGCACGCATCGCATACAGCAGGGCGGTGAACCCGCCGCCCTGGCGGAACTGTGCGCGTGGCTCGGAGGTGATCTGTCGCGGCCAGTCGTCGTACTTCGCGCGCACCTGGTAAGCAGCGCCGTGTTTGAGCAGCAGATCAACCAGGTCAGGATGGTCTTCCGCGGCCGCCCACATCAGCGCCGTCTGGCCGCGGAACCGCTCCACGGTGTTCACGGATGCGCCATGGGCAATGAGCATCTGCGCGATCGGCAGCGAACCGACGCTGGAGGCCAGCATCAGGGCGGTCTGCCCATCCGGGTTGGGCGATTCCGGATCGGCCCCCGCATCGAGCAGCACCCTCACCAGGTCGGCGTCCGCAAGCTTGACCGCCTCCTCCAGTGGCGAGCTGCCGAAGTGGTTGCTGACCCGGGCCTTGGCGCCCTTTTTCAGCAGCGCACGGACCATCTCATGATCGACCGTGTAGGTCGCCCACATCAACGGGGTGGAACCATCGGGATCTGCTGCATTGACGTCGATATCAGGTGAGGTGATCGCCGCCAGCGCCGCATCACGCTCCCCGGCACGGATGAGATCGGAGAGCGTCTGCGGCTCAGAAGCGTACGCGGACGCAGATACGCCGAGCGACAGCACGCCCAGAATGACACCCAACAAGGCAGACCGGCTCGCCGCACAGATAGAATCAGTCACCATTTCCTTCTCCCTCACAATCGCGCTTAGAGCCGCGAGTCACCTCTACCGGTCGACTATTGGTACACCTGAGCGCCGTTCCGCCAGTAGACCTACGCTGAGACGGGAACTGCGCATGCACGCACACACCAAGGACCTACTACGCAACCCTCGCGTCATAACCCAAGTAACGCAATGCCTTAGCCATTCGGCCATTGATGGTGGGCAGTCCTCTGGTTTCAGTGTGCCGTATAGCTCGAGCGCACAGAAGTACGCAAACGCTCGGGCGCTCCGCGGTAGGCGAACCGTTCAGGGAAGCGCGTCGATCTCCACCCGCCTTCTTGAGGCCTCAACGACCCCGTCCGCATCTTCCACATCAACCGGGCTCGCGCCGGTCCGCGAGCGAACCACCAGCTTCTCGGCCGGCACCCCGAGACGACGCAAGGACTCTGCGATCGACTCAGCGCGAAGCGTTGCGACTGCGCCGTGCTCCGCAAGCGTCCGGCCGCTGACCTGGGAAGCTCCGGTAGCCGCGAATCCAGTGACGATGACTTTGCGCGGGTGCGCCGCGAGGATGTAAGTCGCCGCCTGGTCCAGGAGGAAGTCATCCAGCTGGTACACCAGAAATGACCTGTCGAAGTCGAAGAACAGGAAGAACCGTCGTCGCGGGTACGGCGGCCCGACGGGTTTGCGCGGCTCCGAGAGGGGACGCAGATTTCTCGGCGGCAAGACGAACACCCGTCCAGGGAAGGTTTCGGCCGGCAGCACTCTGCGGGTACAGGCACCCGGCAGCACGGACACGCGCACCGGATCGAGCACAATCCCTCCGCACGCCTCGTCCTGGAGCTTGCTCCGGACCCCTTCGATGAGAACCTCATGATTCCAATCCGGCTTGGTGGGCGCCCGGCTGATGTCAAAGCGCTGGCCGGATGCCGCCTCATCCACGAGCCAGCAACCTGACTTGCGCCCCGCATCGGTGTCCCGATAGATCGGACAGGCGATGAAGCGCTGTTGCTCTGGCGGCGTTACGGCAGCGGCGCTCGTTACCCCGGCAATCAGCAGGATGCGCGCCACGTACCACCGGTTCATAACACGCTCATCAGGTTAACCAGGTCCTGTTTTTCCTGCTCCGTGTATCCGATGTCGTAGCGTCGGTCGTAGAAGTCGACAACGGCTCGCAGGTCCTTCGCGGATCCATTGGAGAAATACGGCGCCCGCGCCGCCAGCCCTCGCATGGATTGCAAGGTGATCTTGCCCACGTCCGCGCACCGCCCAGTCGTCAGGGCAAACCCGGGATCGTGGGTCAGGATGGTCCGTCCGTAGTGCGGATGCGGCTCGCCCGTACACGTGATGCGAAACAGAGGCAGCTGCGGCTGCGGGTCGGCGAACGGCTCGTTCGTCGTCCCAAGGTCCACCTGGCCGGGCGCGACATCGTTGCCCATCTGGCTCATGTTGTGGCAGAAGACACAGCTGTTACGCACAGGATTGCCAAATCCGATCGGCGAGTTGATCCCGGCGCTGTCGCTGATCAGGAAGGTCCGCTCTCTGAACACCCGCGCTCCACGCCGTACCGATTCGCGGAACTCACGCTGCCGCTGCGAATCGGGTGAAGCACTCGCCTGCCAGTCGTCGAATTCGCTCCACACCGCACGTCCGATGCTGCCGAGCTGCCCCGGTTCGGATTGCGCGAGCACACGGGGTCCGCCATGCGCTCCGTCCACATCGACGAAGCCGCCCGCTTCGCTGAATCGTTGCGCCGTGAACAGCCGCAGCTCGAATTCGACGATCTTGGCGAGCGCACCCACATCCAGGGGCGTCGCAAGACCCAGATGAGTGCGCGCGGCGTCACGGGCCTGCGCTTCCAGCGTCGGCGCGCGCGCATCGGCCATCAGGTTTCCCGAGATTTGCCGGCCGGTCGCCGCATCGCGTGGCAGCGCCAGGCCTTGTTTGGGGTCAAAGGCGAACCCGACGGCCGTCAGGTACTTCAGGTTGGAAACGGGGCGCGGACGTCGGTAGACCGAGATCGAGGCATGCTTGGCCTGCGGACCGTACGCAGGAGCGCTGTTGCAACCATAGGGGTCCCGCACGACGGCAATCTCGAAGTCAGGTTTGATCGGTCTGCCCGCGCTGTCACGCGGTGGCCACGGCCGCTCGATGCGGAACAGACCGAACTCAATCAGGAGCGAGTGTGATGCGCGCTCCTGCTGCGGCAGAGTCGGGCAGTTCGATCCGTCGTAAGCGGCGAACAGCGGGTCGACGGCTCCATGCAACTCCCACCGGGACTGCGCACTCGACGCGGCAAGACTCATTCCATCCGCGGGCTGATGACAGGTGACGCAGGCTCGGCCGTTGGATCCGAGCGCTTCGAAGAACGGATGGCCGGATGTGGGCATCGGACCACCGGAGAGCAGCGTTTCCACCGTCCCGCTGGCGTCCGAATAGCCCGCCTGCGCAGGAAACATCCGGCCGTCGCCGGCAGCCCACCAGCGGTCCGGCGATTCGGCCCGCAGCGGATCTGCGCAAATCACCGTGGCAATGAGCGCTACCGCGCATCCAAGACTCGCTGCATATCGGCCAGCTATCGTCATGCTGCGACTGAGATCACCGCTTGGTCAGGGCTGGTGTGCGCAGTCTACTCGCTGTCCATGCGCTTGCGCTCCACCTTCCGACAGTTGCTTGATCGAATCCCAATCGACACCGCGCCAAGCAGCCGGAGAGGCGCCGACCGAATCTACCGCCACGGCCAGCAGTGCGCAGGTGGCAATGACGAGCAAGAATCCTCTGTCGCAACGAGCATCAGGAGAGTTCACGATGGCATCGGTTAGTTTCGCGACGGGGTTATAGTATCGAGGCGATACCATTCCTGAATTCGCCTTTGCGTTTGATCGGTGTTCACCTTCGGCCTACCGACCACACAGGTGCTCGGCTTCCGTTCTATGGCGAGCACATAAGATCAACAGGTTATGCTCGCCAGAGCGTCTGGGCCCACCCACCACCCGATTCTGGCCCTTATGGCGGGGCGAGCATTCATGCTACCAATGCCCGCAAGCACCCAACGCCATGGAGCCACGCTGTCTATGAGCGCGCTACTTCACCCCAACGACATGCGCCACATCATCGATGCCGACCGGTCGCATGTCTGGCATCACCTCACTCAGCACAAGACCTTCGAGAGCCAGGACCCGCGGGTCTTCGTCGAAGGTCGCGGCATGAGGGTATGGGATGCGACCGGCAAGGAGTACCTGGATGCGGTCTCCGGCGGGGTCTGGACGGTGAACGTCGGGTACGGGCGCCAGAGCATCGCCGATGCCGTACGCGACCAGCTGTTGCGCCTGAACTATTTCGCAAATTCCGCAGGCTCGGTGCCGGGCGCGCTCTTCGCCGAGCGGCTGGTCGCCAAGATGCCGGGCATGAGCCGCGTTTACTACGGCAACACCGGCTCGGAGGCCAACGAGAAGGTGTTCAAGATGGTGCGCCAGATCGCGCACCGCCACCACGGCGGCCGCAAGTCAAAGATCCTCTACCGCGAGCGCGACTATCACGGCACGACGCTCGCCACGCTCTCGGCGAGCGGCCAGCCCCAGCGCCGCGAGCAGTACGGGCCGCCCGTGCCGGGCTTCGTCGAAGTACCTCACTGCCTCGAGTACCGCAGCCAGTACGGCCCAGTGCCCAACTACGGCGAGCGCGCGGCCGATGCGATCGAGGCTGTAATCCGCCGTGAGGGCGCGGACAGCATCGGCGCGATCTGCCTCGAGCCCGTAACCGCTGGCGGCGGCGTCATTACCCCGCCGGCCGGCTATTGGGAGCGCGTTCAGGACATCTGTCGCCGCCATCACATCCTGCTGCACGTTGATGAGGTGGTGTGTGGTGTCGGCCGCACGGGCAAGTGGTTCGGCTACCAGCACTACGGCATTAAGCCCGACTTCGTCACCATGGCCAAGGGTGTCGCCTCGGGCTACGCCGCCATCTCCTGCGCGGTCACGACCGAGGCGATCTTCGATCTCTTCAAGGACGACGCGTCGGATCCGCTGTCCTACTTCCGCGACATCTCGACTTTCGGCGGTTGTGCCTCGGGGCCCGCCGCCGCGCTCGAGAACATGCGCATCATCGAGGACGAGAACCTCCTCGCCAACACCACCGCCATGGGCGAACGTCTCATGCACAATTTGCGTGAGCTGCAGCAGCGGCACGCGGTTATCGGGGACGTGCGTGGCCTCGGACTCTTCTGCGGTGCCGAGCTCGTGACCGATCGCGTCTCGCGCGAGCCCATGGACGAGAAGAGCGTGCAGGCCGTGGTGCGTGAATGCCTGGCGCAGGGCGTGATCATCGGCGCCACCAACCGCTCGTTCCAGCGCTTCAACAATACGCTGTGCCTCAGCCCAGCCCTCATCGCCTCGCCGAGCGAGATCGATCAGATCACCCGCACGATGGACAAGGCGCTCGCCACAGTGTTTGGCCAGCCTGCCTGAGGATTTTCCGGAGACTTTGCATGAAAATGACCACCGAAGAGGCCTTCGTCAAGGTTCTGCAGCAGCACGGCATCGAGAATGCGTTCGGCATCATCGGCTCCGCCTTCATGCCGATCTCAGATCTGTTCCCCAAAGCGGGGATCCACTTCTGGGACGTGGCGCATGAGACCAATGGCGGCCTGATCTGCGACGGCTACACGCGCTCGACGGGCAAGATCGCGATGGCGATCGCGCAGAACGGCCCCGGCGTCACCGGCTTTGTGACCGCGGTGAAGACCGCGTACTGGAACCACACGCCGATGCTGCTGGTCACGCCGCAGGCGGCGAACCGCACCATCGGCCAGGGCGGCTTTCAGGAGCTCGAGCAGATGGCGCTGTTCCGTGACATCGTCGCCTACCAGGAGGAAGTGCGCGATCCGACGCGCGTGCCGGAGGTGCTGAACCGCGTCATCGGCAAGGCCAAGCGTCTCTCGGCCCCGGCCCAGATCAATATTCCGCGCGACTTCTGGACGCAGGTGATCGATGTGCCGTTGCCGGCCGCGGTCGAGTTCGAGCGCCCGGCTGGCGGGGCCAACGCCATCGCCGAGGCCGCGCGTCTCATCTCCCAGGCGAAGTTCCCGGTGATCCTCTCCGGCGCCGGCGTGGTGCTCGGCAACGCGATTTCCGAGTGCGTCGCGCTCGCCGAGAAGCTCGATGCGCCGGTGTGCAGCAACTATCAGCACAATGACTCCTTTCCCGGCGATCATCCGCTGGCCGTAGGCCCCCTCGGCTACAACGGGTCGCGCGCGGCGATGGAGCTGATCGCCGAGGCCGATGTGGTGCTCGCGCTCGGCACGCGCCTGAACCCGTTCTCGACGCTACCGTGCTACGGGCTCGACTATTGGCCGAAGTCTGCCGCCGTCATCCAGGTCGACATCAACGCCGACCGGATCGGGCTGACCAAGCCGGTGGCGGTGGCGATCTGTGGCGACGCCAGGCAGGTGGCCGTGCAGATCCTGGCGCAGCTCGATCCGAGGGCCGGCGATACCGGGCGCGCCGAGCGGCGGCGCAAGATCGATGCCCGCAAACGCAGCTGGGCGGATGCGCTTGCGACACTCGACCACGAGGAGGACGATCCGGGCACCGACTGGAACGCCGACTGCCGTGCGCGCGAACCGAAGCACATGTCGCCGCGCCAGGCATGGCGCGCCATCATGGCCGCCTTGCCGCGCGAGGCCATCATCTCCAGTGACATCGGCAACAACTGTGCGATCGGCAACGCGTATCCGATGTTTCCGAAGGGCCGCCAGTATCTGGCGCCGGGACTGTTTGGTCCCTGCGGCTACGGCTTCCCCTCCATCATCGGCGCCAAGATCGGCAACCCTCACACTCCGGTCGTGGGCTTTGCCGGCGACGGCGCATTCGGCATCTCGATGAACGAGATGACCTCGATCGGCCGCAACGAGTGGCCGCACGTAACCATGGTGGTCTTCCGCAACTACCAGTGGGGAGCGGAGAAGCGCAACTCCATCCTCTGGTACAACAACAACTTCGTCGGTACCGAACTCGACCCGAACCTGAGCTACGCGAAGGTGGCCGAAGGCTGCGGCCACCGCGGCGTCACCGTGCGCACGCCCGCCGAGCTGACGCAGGCCCTGAAGACGGCTTGCGCAGCGCAGGCCGATGGCGTCACGACCTTCATCGAGGTCATTCTGAACCAGGAGCTGGGTGAGCCGTTCCGTCGCGACGCGATGAAGAAACCCGTCGTCGTCGCCGGTATCCGCCGCGAGGACATGCGCCCGCAACGGCCTGCATGACCGCGCCTGACCGGCTTGGCGTGCTGGTGCTGAACGCGGGCTCATCGTCACTGAAGTTCGCGCTGTTCTTCGGCAACGAGCGCCGCTGCCACGGCCAGGTCGAAGGCATTGGCGCCACGCCGCGCTTCGTGTGCGGCGAGCAGCGCGAGACGCTGCCAACCGCGACGCGTCACGCCGCCGCGCTCGAGCGCATCCTCGCGGTGCTCGCGGCACGGGGTACCGGTATCGGCGAGCTCGCTGCCTGCGGCCACCGCCTGGTGCATGCCGGTACGCGCTTCATTGCGCCGACGCTCGTGGATGACACCGGGCTGGCCGCGATCAACGAGCTGCGCGAGCTTGCGCCGCTGCACAACGGCTTCGGGCTGGATGCGATCGCAGCCCTGCGTGCGGCCGCACCGCGGCTGCTGCAGGTCGCCTGCTTCGACACCGCCTTCCATGCCACCGTACCCGAGGTCGCCGCGCGCTACGCGCTCCCCGAGCCCCTGCACCGGGCCGGTTATCGCCGCTTCGGCTTTCACGGCTTGAACTTCGAGCATGTCACGACGACCCTCGCTGAGCGCTACGGGACATCCGCCACGGCACGTCTTCTGATCTTCCATCTCGGCAACGGCTGCAGCGTGTGTGCGGTCAGGAACGGGCGCAGTGTTGCCACCACCATGGGGTACTCGACCCTCGACGGACTCGTCATGGGGACGCGCTGCGGCGCGATCGATCCGGGCGTGCTGATCGCGCTGCAAAGAAAGGAGGCACTGTCGCTCGATGCACTCGAGTCGCTGCTGTACCGCAGCTCCGGCCTGTTGGCGCTTTCGGGCGTGAGTTCCGACATGCGCGAGCTCGAGCAGCGCGACGATGCAGCCTGCCGCTTCGCGATCGAGCACTTCTGCTACTGGGCCGCGCGGCAGGCCGGCTCCCTCGCAGCCGCGCTCGGTGGAGTCGAGTCGCTCGCCTTCACCGGGGGCATCGGCGAGCACAGCGCCCGGGTGCGCGCCGGCATCAGCGCGCACCTCGAGTGGCTCGGCATCGTGCTGGATGAGGAACGCAACGCGCGCGACGCCGAGGCGCTAGCCGGTACGCACTCGCGCTGCCCTGTATGGATCGTGCCCGCCGACGAGGAGCGGGCCATTCTCCGCCACGTCCAAGCGCTGCTCGCGCGCACCGTGCTAAGGTAGCGGCCGTTCGCGCGGCGCCGCACGCGCCCGCCGGCGCTGCGCTTGTGTCGCCAGCGCTTCGAAGAGACGGGTGGAGAGCTTGAGCAGAGGGCGGCGGCGTACGCAGGTTCTGTGGCTGCAGCTTCTGAAGCTGCAGCCGGCATCCGAGCTCACACTGCAGGCGCAGCTGCGGGCCCAGCTCGTCGCCGCGATCGGTGCCGGGAGCCTCCCGGCGCATCGTCCGCTCCCCTCCAGCCGCGCCCTGGCCGGCCAGCTCGGGATCGCACGCAACACCGTCGTCATCGTCTATCAGCAGCTCGCCGATGACGGCTACCTCATCGCGCGCCGCCGCCAGGGCTACTACCCGAATCTCTCGGTGATCACCCCTCGCCCACGCCCCACCACGCCCACGGTGGCCGCGATCGGGGCTCCCGACTGGACGGGGCGCATCAAGGTTCGGCCCTCGCTGCTGCGGCACATCTCCAAGGCGCCCGACTGGGAGCAATACGAGTTCCCATTCATCTACGGGCAGCTCGATCGCAGGCTGTTTCCTGCTGCTGAGTGGCGCGCGAGTTGCCAGCAGGTGCTCTACGGTGCCGACGCGCTCGATTGGGCTCAGGACCGCTTCACGCGCGATGACCCCCTGCTCATCGAGCAGATCCGCGACAAGGTGTTGCCGCTGCGCGGCATCTGGACGAGTGCGGAGGAGATCCTGGTCACGATCGGCGCGCAGCACGCTCTCTATCTCCTCGCCGACTTGCTGGCCGACGGGCACACCGAGGTCGGCATCGAGAATCCGGGCTACCCGGATGCGCGTCACATCTTCGCGCGGCGCACATCGCACCTGCGGCCGCTGCCGCTGGATGAGCACGGCCTGCGGGTGGGTGCCAGCCTGTCTGGCTGTCACTTCGTCTACACCACGCCCAGCCACCAGTCACCGACCACGGTCACGATGCCCGTCGACCGCCGCATGGAGCTGCTGCGACAGTCCGAGACGGACGACTTCCTCATCATCGAGGACGACTACGAGACCGAGGTGAGCTTCTCCGGCCTTCCCAACCCGGCACTGAAGAGCCTCGACCGCAGCAACCGCGTGATCTACGTGGGGAGCCTCTCGAAGTCGCTCGCCCCGGGCCTGCGCCTTGGCTACATCGTCGCCCCGGCCGCACTGATCGCCGAGCTGCGGGCCCTGCGCCGCCTGATGATCCGGCATCCGAACGCCTTCATCGAGCGCAGCTTCGCGCAGTTCTTGGCGCTCGGTTACTACGATGCGCTCAACCGCCGCCTCACCGCCGCCTACCGTGAGCGCGCAACAGTCCTCGCTCAGGCGCTGAAGCGGCATCTGCCGGGGCTCGAGCATCCACCCGTAACCGGTGGGTCCTCGTTCTGGCTCAAGGGACCGGCATGGCTCGATGCCCGGGAGCTTGCCGAGCAAGCGCGTGCCGAACGGGTGCTGATCGAGCCCGGCGACGTGCACTTCGCCGGCGATGATCCGCCGCTCAACTACTTCCGCCTCGGGTACTCCTCCATCGCACCCGATGCCATCCGCGAGGGCGTCCGCCGTCTCGGCGCGCTCCTCGAGCGACAGCGCGCAGCACGCTAGGCGCCGTCGACGACCACCGCGCCCGGCAGAGCGCGGCTGCGGCGGATGCCGTAGCCGGCGAACATCAGCGCCGCGCTCAGGACCCCGAAGAGCAGCGGGTAGCGTTGATCAGGAATGAACCCCATCGCCGCCACGATTGCCAGCATCATCGCAATGGCAAGGAGCGTGAGGCCGGGGTACAGCCACATGCGCACTCGCAGCCGCTCCGGGCTCTCGCGCTCGAGCCGCCGGCGCAGCCGCAGCTCCGCGAGCGCGATCAGGAGATAGACGAAGATGGCCACCGTGCCGTAGGAGTCCACGAGGAATTTGAACACGTGCTCGGGTGACACGTAATTCATGACCACGGCCACATAGCCGAAGGCGGTACTCAGCAGGATGGCGCGCACCGGCACGCCGCGCGCGTTCAAGCGAGCGAGCCCCGTGGGCGCATCCCCCCGCGTCGCGAGTGCCATCACCATCCGCGACGAGGCGAAGAGGCCGCTGTTGAGCGCAGACAGCACCGCCGTGAGGATTACTGCGTTCATGATCTGCGCCGCCGCCGGGATGCCGACCGCGCTCAACGCCGACACGTACGGCTGCGCCATGCGTGGGTCGACCCAGGGAACCAAGGTCACGACCACGAGGATCGAGCCGACGTAGAAGACGAGCACACGCGACACCACCGACTGGGTGGCCTGAGCAACCGCGCGCTCGGGCTCGGGCGACTCCGCGGCCGCGACCGTGACGATCTCGGAACCGAAGTAGAACCCCGTCGCCGCCACCGCGCCGGTGAGGACGGGAACGAATCCGCGCGGCATGAAGCCGCCGTGCGCGGTGAGATTGGCGAATCCTCCGGGATGGTGCGGCCACAGCCCCGCGATGACCAGGGCCCCGACTACGAGAAAGACCGTGATGGCCGCAACCTTGATCATCGCGAACCAGTACTCGGCCTCCCCCCAGGAGCGCACGGACAGCAGATTGAGGAGCGTGAACAGCGTCATGAGGCCGAGCGTGAAGACCCACGGCGGCACACCCGGGCACCAGAACATCAACAGCCGCGCCCCCGCGACCGCCTCGAGCGCTACCACGATGATCCAGAAGTACCAGTACATCCACCCGGTCATGAAGCCGGCGAGCTCGCCGAGCGCGAGCCGGTTGTAC
>Ga0335081_10005490_pt1 | contig 20071 bp, 15 predicted proteins | sample Lox_Sample_35_FD_206713 | JGI IMG/M metagenome (GOLD analysis project Ga0335081, IMG submission 206713) | Soil microbial communities from Loxahatchee National Wildlife Refuge, Florida, United States - Lox_Sample_3.5 | ecosystem: Environmental > Terrestrial > Soil > Wetlands | place: USA... | reverse complement strand
GAGCAGTTCCACGAAGTGATCGAATTCAGCATCCTTGCCAGCCAGAAGGCCCCCTTCGATCCCATGGAGAGGGCGTTCAAGGACCTGGGCGAACAATCTCTTTCCCGCACCGAGCATCTCCATGCCGACTGGACGCTGGTTCGCGAGTATCCGCTCTCCGACCATCTCATGGCGCTGTCCCACGTCTGGCAGTCGCCGAACGGCAGCGAGTTCGTCATCGCGTCGAAAGGGTCGCCCGAGGCGATCGCCGATCTCTGCCATCTGGACCGGGACCGGAGGGAGGAACTGGCAAAGACCGTGGAGTCCCTGGCGAACAAGGGCCTGCGCATCCTGGGCGTCGCTCGCTCCCGGTTCGTCAGCAGGGACCTCCCCGGGCAGCAGCATGATTTTCCCTTTGACTTTGTCGGCCTGGTCGGTCTTGCCGACCCCGTCCGGCCCGGTGTGCAGGAGGCAACGGCGGAATGCGCCGCAGCCGGCATCCGCGTCATCATGATCACCGGCGATTACGCAGGGACGGCCGCAAGCATAGCGAGCGCGATCGGCCTTCCCACGGCGGCCGGCATCATCACCGGGGCGGAGCTCGACGCCATGGATGACGGCGTTCTCCGGGAACGGATCAGGAGCGTGAACATTTTCGCGCGCGTCGTCCCGGAGCAGAAGCTCCGGATCGTGCAGGCCCTCAAGGCCAACAACGAGGTCGTGGCCATGACCGGAGACGGGGTGAATGACGCGCCGGCGCTCAAGGCGGCACACATCGGGATCGCCATGGGCGGGCGGGGCACCGACGTTGCCCGCGAGGCATCGGCTCTTGTGCTCCTGGACGACGATTTTTCCTCGATCGTCAAGGCGGTGCGCATGGGCCGGAGGATCTTCGATAATCTCAGGAAGGCGGTCGCTTACATAGTATCGGTCCATGTGCCGATCGCGGGCATGTCGCTCATCCCGGTCTTGTTCAAATTGCCGCTGGTGCTCCTGCCGGTGCATATCGTGTTTCTGGAATTGATCATCGATCCGGCCTGTTCCATCGTGTTCGAGGCCGAGCCGGAGGAAGCGGGCGTGATGAACAGGCCTCCGCGGGGTCCCGCTACCCCGCTCTTCAGCGCCAGGACGGTCGCGATCAGCCTGCTGCAGGGCCTGAGCGTTCTGATCGTCCTGCTGGCTGTGTTCCTCATGTCGCTCCGGCGAGGACAGGGGGCCGACGAAGCGAGAGCGATGACGTTCACTACGCTGATCGTTGCCAATCTCTGCCTCATCTTCATCAACCGCTCCTGGACCCGGCCGATCCTGTCCTCGCTGCGCACCTGGAATGCCGCGCTCTGGTCGGTGACGGGAGGCGCCGTGGTGTTTCTTGCCTTGGCGCTCTCCGTCCCTTTTTTCCGCAGGATGTTCAACTTTGCGGTCCTTCACCCCGTTGACGTCGCTGTCTGCGTCGCCGCGGGTATATTCAGCATCCTCTGGTTCGAAGTACTGAAACTGATGAACCTTCGGGGGCAGCGCTCCGCCCCGGGTGCCTGATAAAAGGAGCATATCATGTGGTTTGTCGCTGCCAAGACCCTGCTGTATCTCCTTGTGCCGCCTGCGGGCCTGTTCTTGCTCATGATCGCGGGGTTTGTCATCATCAGGCTCTGCCCCCAGTTTGGCCGATTTCTGGTCGCCACGGGCTTTCTCGCGCTCTATGCCCTGAGCATCAGCCCGGTCTCCGGCGTGCTGCTCCGGCCGCTGGAGTCCGCCGTCCCGCCGCTCAAGGATACGCGGGTCGCTGCCGACGCAGTCGTGGTCCTGGGGGGAGGCGTACGTGACCTGGGCTGGGCAGGCCTGCCCGCGGCGCCTTCCAGCGCTTCCCTCGAGCGGCTCGTAAGCGGGATCGCCCTGCAGCGCAGGCTGAATGTTCCTCTCGTCCTGGTCGGAGGGAACGGCGACCCCGCAGGGTCCGTTATTGCGGACGCCGAAGCCATGGCACGCACCGCCCGTGAAGCCGGTGTCGCTGCCAGGCGGATCATCGTCGAGAGCCGGTCCCGGAACACGATCGAAGGCGCTCAGGCGCTCGGCCGGCTGATCGCGGGCAGGCGCATCGTTCTCGTAACGTCCGCCACGCACATGAAACGGGCCGCGGCCCTCTACCGGAAGAGCGGATTCGCCGTGATCCCCGCCCCGACGGCCTATATCGGAGAACAGCGGCCGGTCACGCTCTCGTCCTTCATCCCCCATGCGTCAAACCTCGGGGAATCGGCCGTGGCCTGCACCGAGTACGCGAGCCTGTTCTGGTACACGGTGAACGGCGCGATGTGATCCGGGCGAGACAAACGCCACCCCCTGCGACTTCGCCCGTCCCGGCGACCTCCTCCCAAAACGACAGGCGTAAGCCCCTTGACAACGGCGAAGGGCGCGGTATAATTAACTTAATATTAAGTAATTTAGTATTGAAATAATTGTGCAGGGTAATGATCAGGAGCCAGCATAAGGGTAGCCGCGGCGAGGCAAGGGCGCTGAATGCGTATGTAAAGCTGATGCGGGCGGCCGAGTCGGTATCGGCGAGCATTCACGGCCATTTGAGCCGGGCGGGGCTGACCATCAGCCAATTCGGCGTGCTTGAGGCGATCTATCACCTCGGTCCACTGAGTCAGGCGGAGATTGCCCGAAAGATCCTGAAGAGCACGGGAAACATCACCATGGTGATCGATAACCTGGAGAAGCGGGGGCTGGTAAAGCGGGAACGGGACGCCGAGGACCGGAGGTACTATTCGGTCCGGCTGACGCCATCCGGGAAAAAGCTTATCGCTGACATCTTTCCCCGCCACGCCGGGCGGATCGCTCAGGGCATGAACATACTGACGAAAGCGGAGCAGGAGACACTCGGCAATCTGTGCAGGAAGCTCGGAAGGGGTATTGCCTCAGCCGGGCAAGGGGGAAAAGATGAGTAAGGACCTGCCGTTCGTAACCGAGCTGGAGCCGGGCACCTGCTTCTGGTGCAGCTGCGGCAAGTCCGGCAAAGGGCCCTTCTGTGACGGCCCGCATGCGGGGACAGGCTTCCAGCCCGTCGAGTTCTCGGTCGCCGGGAAAGCGAAGGCCGGCCTGTGTCAGTACCAACGGACGAAAAAAGCGCCTTATTGCGATGGGGCCCACTCACGGGTTGATTAAGGGCCATCGGGCGGAGAAGGACAAGAAAAGGAGGACCTCATGCTTAAGAAATTACTTCAGACGAATGATGATGTGTCAATGCTGATCCTCAGGGTGCTGCTTGGGATCGTGTTCATTCCCCACGGGATGCAGAAGCTGCTCGGCTTTTCTGGCGTGATGCAGATGTTTACCACGCAGCTTGGTATTCCGACCCTTTTCGCATTCCTGGCCATCATGACCGAGATTCTCGGGCCGGTGGGGTTGATCACCGGGCTTTTGACCCGTGTTGCCGCATTGGCGATCGGCGTCGAAATGGCGGTCGCCGTATACATGATCCACTGGCAGAACGGGTTCTTCATGAACTGGTTCGGGAACCAGAAGGGCGAAGGTTTTGAGTATCACATCCTGGTCATCGCGATCGCGCTGGTGCTCATGATCGGAGGCGGCGGCAAGTGGTCGATCGACCGGGCTCTTGCCAGCAAATGACTGATGACCGTCACTCGTAACCAGGCGGGCATCCGGGGTCACCCAAGGGGGTGACCCCTTTTTTTCATGGAACGGTTTGCACAAGGAGGGGTCCCATGAAGGACCCGGGCATGGTTCAGAACGTCATCACAGGCAAGCCGAGGGTCTCGTGATGATGAATATGAGGGTGAACGGGAAGTCGCCTACGAGTACCGGGAGGGAACGCCCACTTGATCAGGGACAAATGACACGTCCGGGATCATTATTCATCATGGAGAGAGGCATCGTTCCGTGAAGGGATTTTCATACACCTCCCGGCTTCTGTAAAACAAACCCATTGCATTTATCAACCCTATCGGGATCCCGGCTCCATGCTCATTGTTGCGTTCCGAATCAAAAAGTGTTAGTTTATCTCGCGTTCGAACGGTTGAACCACTTGCGCCTTGGAATTGGGTCTGTCTCTTTTTTCCCGGCTTTGTTGCCGAATTGCTGTTCCACTCCGTATTCAGGTGATGTCGTGAGAGTCGGCATTTTCCCCCGATTGATGGCCGGATATATCGCGCTCCTCGTGCTTTCCACGGGAGTGAGCGTCTACGCCATTATGCAGTTCGGCAAGGTCAACAATTTCGCCCAATCCATCTTGTTCGTGGACAACCCGCTCATCGACCTGCATAAAGACCTCACCGATGCCCTGCTGTCCGAGACCCGGTACGAGAAAAAGTTCCTCATCCTGCGGGATGAGGCGCTCTATGACAGGTTCCTCGCATCAGGGAACGATTTCGAACGGATACTCCGGGGGGCGAACCTGGTGGCTGCTTCGGACCCCGTCCGGGGCCTGCTCGCTGACATCAGAGCGCTCCACGACCGGTACAAGGCGCTGATGCAGGACGAAGTGGGAAAGATGAAATCAGGCATGCGCTATCCCCGAGAACAATACGCCGAAGAGAAGGAACAGGTCGTCAACGCCATCCTCGACAAGCTGAGCACGATGAGGCTCCTGAGCCAGCAAAGCATCTTCCACAAGGTGACGGACCTGAGGAAATCGGGAGAACAGGCGCGCAGAGCGGCCATGGTGATCACCAGCGTGTCGCTGCTCTTCGGGATCGTCCTGTCCTTCGTCATTACCCGGAGCATCACGAAGCCCCTCGGCGAAATGAAAAAAAAGACGGAAGAAATAGCGGAGGGGGTCTTCAAGTCCGACCTGGACCTCGCCTCTCCGCCGGAGATCCGTGAACTGGCGCGGGCCTTCAACTCCATGAGCATCAAGCTCAAGGAAGTGGACCGGATGAAGTCCGACTTCTATGCGCTCATGTCCCACGAGCTGCGCACGCCCCTTGCCTCCATACAGGAAGGAACGAACCTGCTCCTGGAAGGACTGGGCGGTGAGATTGCCGAACGGCAGAGGAGGCTTCTGACCATTATTGCCGAGGAGAGCAAACGCCTGATCGAGCAGGTGAGCTCTCTCCTGGACCTCTCAAAGCTCGAAGCGGGGATGCTGGCGTACAATTTCTCCCGGGCCGAGCTTCGGCCGCTCATCGCCAAGGCAGTGGAAGAAGTGGCTCCTCTGGCCGAGGCGAAGAAGATCAGCATCGAACAGGCTGTCTGCGAACTGCCCCCCGTATTGATGGACGGCGAGCGGATTCTGCAGGTATTGCGGAACCTAATCGGGAATGCGCTGAAATTCACGCCCCCAGGCGGCGTTGTCTGCATCTCGGCACATTTGAACGATGGGGGGGTCAGCGTTTCCGTGGCTGACACAGGGTTCGGGATCCCGAAACCTCACCTGACGGAGATATTCGACAAATATCGCCAGGCGGCGCATAAAGGGTCGGGTCCTTTGAGAGGGACCGGCCTGGGTCTGGCGATCGTGAAGCACATCATCCAGGCGCATGGAGGCAAGGTATGGGCGGAAAGCGAACCCGGCGGGGGCAGTATCTTTACCTTTATATTGCCGGACTGATGCTGCTGGTAAGCTCAAGCTGTGCGGTCCCGGCCAAGACCCCGGGCGGCGGCGAAGAGTGCGCCCGTCTGCATTCGCTGCAGCCCCTCATCGACGGCGGGGAGTTCGAGCGGGCAGTGAGGAAGAGCGAGGACATCCTTGCAGCCTCCCCAAGCGGTCCGCACGCCGACGAGGCGCTCTATGCACTGGGCCTGGTCTACGCACACGCGGGAAACCCCAAGAAGGACTATCGCAAGTCCCGGGACTACTTCGCCCGGCTGGTGAAACAGTTCCCCCACAGCTCCCTCACGGGAGAGGCCAGAATCTGGACCGGCGTTCTCGATATGTTCGAAAAGACAAAAGAGGTGGACATCGAGATCGAAGGCAAGAAGAAATCGATCGTCAAATAGGAGGCGGGAAAGAACATGGCATCAGGCAAACTCCTGGTCGTCGACGACGACCGGAACCTCCTGGAACTGATCAGGATAAGGCTCGAGTCTTCGGGGTTCGAGGTGTATACGGCCCCCGATGAGGTGGAGGCGAGGACCCTGCTGGCAGCTCAGGTCTTCGACCTCGCCATCATCGATTTGCAGCTCGTGCAGACGGACGGCATCTCGCTCATGACCGAGGCGCACCACATGAGCCCCGGCCTGCCCGTCATCATCCTGACCGCCCACGGAAGCATCGAGAGCGCCGTGGAAGCGATGAAAAAGGGCGCTTTTACCTACCTGACCAAGCCTTTTGACGCACGGGAACTGGTCCTCTCCATCGAACGGGCGCTGGAGAACCGGAGACTGACCACGGAGGTCTCGCGGCTGAAGGAACTGGTCCGGGAGCGGTACGATTTCGAGAACATTGTAGCGAGGAGCGGAGAGATGCAGAAAGTGCTGGAGTCGGTGACCCGCATCGCGCGAACCGACTCCACGGTCTTCATTCATGGCGAGAGCGGGACCGGCAAGGAACTGATCGCCCGCGCCATCCACGTCACCGGCGCGAGGAAAGAGGGGCCCTTTGTTGCCATCAACTGTGCGGCAATACCGGAGACGCTGCTCGAAAGCGAGCTCTTCGGCCATGAGAAGGGGGCCTTCACCGGGGCCGTGAGGAACTCGAAGGGCCTGTTCGTCCAGGCCCATGAGGGTACGATCTTCCTGGACGAGATCGGCGACATGACCCTCGCTACGCAGGCGAAGTTTCTGCGGGTCCTGCAGGAACGGCAATTCTTCCCCGTGGGCGGGGAGAGACCGGTGTCCGTGGATGTGAGGGTCATCGTGGCGACCAACAAGGTCCTGGAGAACGAGGTAGCAGAAGGGCGCTTCCGTGAAGACCTCTATTACCGGATCCGGGTGATCCCCATCGAACTTCCGCCGCTCCGGGAGCGGAAAGACGACATCCCTGTGCTGGCCGAGCATTTCCTGAAGAAGTTCGGCGGGTCGATGAAGAAGACGATAACCGGGTTGACACCCAGGGCGCTGCAGAAGCTGATGCTCCACGACTGGCCCGGCAACGTGCGGGAGCTGGAGAACACGATCGAGTATGCTGTTGCCATGGCCCATCAAGAGATCATCACCGACGATCTGGTCCTGCCTGCAAAGGACGGATCAACGGACGGGCAGATCAAACCGCTCAAAGAGGCGCGGGACGACTTCGAAAAGGACTATCTCATCCAGCTCCTCGAGGTTACCCGGGGGAATGTGACGAAGGCCGCGGAGCTGGCAGGGAAGTACCGGGCGGATTTCTACAACCTCCTCAAGAAGTACGTCATCAGCCCGCTTGATTTCAAGAAGAAGTGAAAAGCCGGTGGAGCCCGATCGAGAAAGCCGTTCGGGACTCGGATTCCCTGTTCATGAAAGCCAAAGAAAAGCCGCATCATCTCTCCCTTTTTTCATGATGCAGAATAGACACGCCCCGTCTGGATTTTCCTACAGCATCTAATATTCTGATTTTGCCCGCCAATCACCCAGCCCCGAGCCATTGCCTGTTGTCCGCGCAGGGGAAACCATACAGGTTCTGAAAATCACAACAAGAACAGTGTACACTCGACTCTTTGAAAAACCTGGAGAACTTCGCGAATACATGGTCCCCCCCGATATGGCACAGCAATTGCTCTATTAAGAAGCAAACTCTATCAGAAAAAATATCAGGCGGCGATGAAGGAGGACCATGATGAGCATTAACTTCTTTCCCTTACGGGAGCAGATGCTGAAGGAGATTGAGCGGTGCATATCGCTCGCCAAGCTGGATACGCTGACGAGTTTCTGCAACAGCTGTCTGTTCAAGCTCTACGAAAGCGCCGTAGCACTGGAATGCCACACCTGCCAGGTCCACCAGAGAGCCAAGAACATCATGCAGGAGGCCAGGCGGGAGCCTGTGGATGATGAAGATATGCTCGGATTCTGCTGAGGTCGCGCAGGGAAGACATTCCGAACAACGGAAAGACCAAACCGAAAGGAGCGAACATGCATACGCTAGTCTCTTCTCCAAGGAACGAGGCGGGAACGATAAAGAACGCATCACGCATCCCCATGGCGGGATACGCCGGCCTTGAGTCAATTTGGCCGGCCACGGGGTTCTTCGCTCGACGGAGAACGAAAAAGCTGAAAGAAATAGAGTGTTCCGCGCGGGACATCATGGTGATGGGTTCGACGGGGTTCCATACCTTTGTGGATCCTCAGGGTGCCCTCCACAATGTCCTCAAGAACTGCCGCGAGGCGAAGGTGATGCTCCTGGACCCGCTTCGGGAGGGGACCGTGGTCCGCGCAAGGAGCATACCGCATCCGGACGTCAGCCCCGAGCTGTTCCGGGAGCAGATCATCAGAAGCATCGATTTTCTGAAGGGCCTCAAGGAAGCCGGGAAGAACGTAAGGTTGAAGCTTTACCCGGAGGCACCGCTCCTCAAGCTGGCCGTCCTCGGCGATAACCTCTCAGTACGGTTCTATCACACGGGCGTCAATGCCCGGAACGTGCCCGAATATCTGTTCAGGCAGGACCAGAAGAACCCGGGCAGCCTGTTCGATCCTTTTTACCGGTATTTCCTCGCACGGTGGAGCGATCCGAACATCCCTGAATACGACCTTGATACGGACGAATTCGTGTACCGGGAGCGAAACGGAAATGAAACGAGAAGAGAGAAGTTCAGTGAAGTGACCATGGTGCACTGAGCTGCAAAGGTTGCATACTCAGTTATCCCCCTGGCCGGCCGGAATGCAACGGGAAACCCTCCCCCTGACGCAGACTGGCCGGCCTTTTTTTGTGTGGCGGTCGATCGAAAGAGACAGTATGCCGTCGTCCTGAACGAAGTGAGGGATCTTGAGCATTGAGCATGTCGAGATGCTTCGTTGCACTCAGAATTACGTTTTCGGCAGATTCTTGACTCTATGGCTTGCCTGCGAGAATACGTCGAACGCGGCCAGAACCAGCGAAACCCCGGTTTAAAAAAAGCCGCTGAAGTTACCCTTCAGCGGCTTTTTGGTAGATTGCCTGATTTTCAACGGCGGCCGGCGCGGATCGACAGAATCATCCCGATGTTGGTCCTCAGTCGATCTTTTCCCTGTTCTTCGGCCGCTTGTTCGCTTCGAGGATCTTCTTCCTAAGACGGATCGACTGCGGAGTCACCTCCACGAGTTCGTCTTCCTTGATGAACTCAAGCGACTGCTCGAGTGACAGCTGACGATGGGGCACGAGCCGGAGCGCTTCGTCGGCGCCCGATGCGCGCATGTTCGTCAGCTTCTTTTCCTTGATGACATTCACGTCCATGTCGTTCTCGCGCGAATTCTCTCCCACGATCATGCCTTCGTAGACCGCCGTGCTTTCATTGATGAACAGCTCGCCGCGAGGCTGAATGTGGTAAAGGGCATAGGTCGTGGTCTTGCCTGCCCGGTCAGCCACGAGCGCGCCGGTGGCGCGCTTTGCGATGGGGCCCTGCCATGGCTCATACCCGTCGAAGAGATGGTTCAAAAGGCCGGTGCCCCGGGTATCGGTCAAAAACTCCGAGCGAAAGCCGATGAGGCCGCGCGCCGGGATACGGAACTCGAGCCTGACGCGGCCGTGGCCGTTGTTCGCCATCTTGGTCATGCGTCCCTTGCGCGTTCCAAGCTTCTGAGTCACTACGCCGATGAAATCCTCGGGGCAGTCGATGACGAGGTTCTCCATGGGCTCGTAGGTCTTCCCGTCCCGCTGCTTGGTAACGGTTTCGGGCTGGGAGACTGAAAGCTCGTAGCCCTCGCGCCGCATCATTTCGATCAGGATCGCAAGCTGAAGTTCACCACGGCCCAGGACCTTGAAGCTGTCGGTCGCGTCTCCCTTTTCTACCTTGATCGCCACGTTATACAACAGCTCCTTTTCGAGCCGCTCCTTCAAATGGCGGGAGGTCACGAACTTGCCTTCCTTCCCGGCAAAAGGAGAATTGTTGATCGAGAAGAGCATGGAGATCGTGGGCTCGTCCACGGCAATGCGCGGCAGGGGCTTCGGGTTTTCCGGGTCGGTAATGGTATCGCCTATGTTTACACCCTCGATGCCGGCAAGGGCCACGATGTCGCCGACGGTGGCACTGGGCGTATCCACGCGTTTCAGGCCCTCAAACGAAAAAAGCGACGTGATCTTGGTCTTGACCACGGCGCCGCTCGAGGTGACAACGCCGATAGGCTCGGCAACCCTTGCGGTGCCGGCAAAGATCTTGCCGATGGCCAGGCGTCCGACATAGTCGTTGTAAATGATGTTCATGACCAGGAGCTGGAGCGGCGCGGTCTCGTCCCCCTCCGCCGCCGGGACGGTATTCACGATCAAATCAAAGAGCGGCTTGAGGTTCGTCGCTTCATCCTCCATCTTCAGTTTTGCAATGCCGTCCCGGGCGTTCGTGTAAACGATCGGAAAGTCGAGCTGGGCGTCATTCGCGTCGAGGTCGATGAACAGATCGTACACTTCATTGACGACCTCGGCGATACGTGCGTCAGGCCGGTCGATCTTGTTGATCACGAGGATCGGCGGCAGACCGAGTTCCAGTGCTTTCTTCAGCACGAACCGTGTCTGCGGCAGCGGGCCTTCCGAGGCGTCCACGAGCAGGAGCACGCCGTCCACCATTTTGAGCGTACGCTCCACCTCGCCGCCGAAGTCCGCGTGGCCGGGCGTATCCACGATATTGATCTTCACGCCATTGTAGTGGAGAGCCGTGTTCTTGGCCATGATCGTGATGCCGCGCTCGCGCTCGAGGTCGATATTGTCCATCACGCGCTCCTGGATCCGTTCGTTGTCGCGGAAGGTGCCGCTCTGGCGCAGGAGCGTGTCCACGAGCGTGGTTTTGCCGTGGTCGACGTGGGCGATTATTGCAATGTTCCGGAGATCGTTTCTTTTGAGCATCAGGTATCCTTTTTTGCCGGTTTTCTCAGGCAGATCATGACGGGGGTCAGGGCGTCGGGGCCTGTCTCATGGGCCGGCAGTGTCCGTCGTCCCGCTGCAGCGGGACGCCCTCCTTGCTGCCTTCATTGTCATTCGACTAAATCTATCCTCTACTATGCAGAGCTGGGTTTTATACCACGGGGTAACGGGAATTGTCAATCAAATAATCACTGCCGGAACGCTTCCCGCGGAGGCATCGGCACTTGATTTACTCTTTGTTCTGTGCTTTAATTTCACCACGTGCGGGATTCGGGTACTTGGGGAAATACGGATGTCCATTCATCGGTCACTCAAAAAATCGTATTCAGCGGAGGTGTTTCTCATGGGGATGTTTGGTAATCGGTTGTTTTATTGGATGCTGCCCTGTCTTTTATTCCTCGGCATCAGCCTCGCGCCTGTCCCATCCTTAGCCGGCGACGAACCCGAGGTTTACGGCGGCATCGAATATTTTACATGGAGGGAATTCGACGAGGCCGGACAGATCCTGAAGGAGTCGGGACCGCGGTACGAGATCGGGTTCACCAACACCCACGAATTCCCGAACCATATGACGTTGAAGCCGCGCGTTGAATTCTTCGGAGGCGACGTGGATTACAACGGCCAGGCCTGCGACATCTTCGGGAACTGCGTGCCCGCGAGCACGGACACGTACTATTTCGGCCTTAAAGGCGAGATGGACCTGGGGGGGCGGTTGCGGGTCTCGGAATCCTTCATTCTCGAACCCTTTGGCGGCCTCGGGATCCGGGGATGGTCGCGGAAAATAAAGGACTCTGCCTTAGCCGTGGGCTACACCGAGAACTGGACGACATTCTACGGCCGGATGGGTCTTCGCGCCGAACAGAATCTCTCGGGACGGAGCAAGCTTTTCATCGAAGGGGGCGTGAAGCTTCCGATCAGGACGTCGAACTATATTGATGACAGCAATGTCTCCTATTCTTCGATCAATCTCCATCCCAGGAACGAGCCTTCCTTCTTCGCGGAAGTTGGCGCCAAGCTGACCGTGTTCAGCATCAGCGCCTACTATGACAGCATGCGGTTCAAGCAGTCCGATGTCGTGTACAACTACGATCCGTTCAGCGGGCTGATAATAGGCTATTTTCAGCCCAAGTCGGAGTCCGATATGATCGGGGTCAGGTTCGGCTACCTGTTTTAGGAAGGGCAGGGATGGCAAGCTTGGGAACGGCACCGCTGATAAGCAGTGCCGTTTTTTTATTGCGGGGGGCTGGTCGGTCCTTCACTTCGGTTCCTGCAGTTTTCCGAATGCTTTCAGAACGACCTCGGAGAGGGCCGGATGAATGTGCATTCCCTTGGCCACGGACCACAGGTTGCCGTCAGCAGCCATGGCATTCACGACCTCCTGGATCAGGACCGAGGCCTGCGGACCGATGATATGGTATCCCAGGATCTTACCGCTCTTCCGGTGCACCACGGTCTTGGTGAACGCCTCGGTCTCCATCATCGCTTCCCCGCGGGCCACATCGGCATACCCGGCCTTTCCCACGAGGACCTCCTGCCTTCCCATGAGTTTGATCGCCTGGCCTTCCGTAAGCCCCACCGAGGCGATCTCCGGATAGGAGAATACGGCATGGGGCACCGTCAGATAATTCATGCGTGATTTCTTTCCATGGAAGGCATTATGCCAGACGAGTTCAGCCTCGTGGTTCGCCGCGTGCCTGAACATCTTCCTGCCGATCGCGTCGCCAAATGCCCAGATGTCCTTCTTCGTGGTTTCGAAAAAGTCGTCCACGACGATATAGCCCCTATCGTCCGTTTTGATGCCGCTGTTCTGAACCATCAGCACGTCGGCATTGGACCGTCTTCCCGCTGCGATCAAGAGCGATCCGGCCGCCACCTCGATAATCTTTCCGCTGTTCTGCTGCCGGGCCGTGACCGTCACGACCTTCCCGGTCTGGCGAACCTCGGTCGCCTCGGTGTCGGTATGGACGGTCATGCGCCGCGAGAGCGACCGGAGCAGCAGGTCCGAGATCTCCGGCTCCTCCTCGGTCACGAGGCGCGGATTTCTCTGTATGATCGTGACGTTCGTGCCCATGGCTTCGAAGAAGTGGGCGAATTCGGCAGCGATATAGCCGCCGCCGACGATGACCATGCTGTCCGGACGTTCACGGAGCTGGAGCGCGCTTTCGTTCGTGAGATACTCGATGCCCTCGATGCCTTTCAGCCGGGGGATGAGCGGGCGCGCTCCGGTGACCAAGAAAATCGTCTTCCCCCTAATCGTTGTGCCGTTGACTTCGACCTCGTGATCTCCGGTGAACTGCCCCTCGCCGGAATAAAAATCGAATTCCTCCGCCTTGTTCAGGGATTCCTGGATGAGATCGCGGCTCTTTTGCACATGCAGGCGCATGCGCTCCATGATCGCTTTGAAATCGATGTCTCGTATCTCGGCCCTTATCCCGAGCTTTGCCGCTTCCCTGATCTCGACTATTCTATCCGCCGGATAGACCATGATCTTGGTCGGGATTCAGCCGACGTTCAGACAGGTCCCGCCAGCAGGGCCCCGGTCCACAAGGGCAACGGTCTTGTTGTGGGCGAGGGCGTCTTCGAGCAGGTTCGCGCCGCTGCCCGAACCGATGATGATCACGTCGTATTCTTTCATACGCTCCGTCCTGCAAAATAAGATTGCGCCGATCGTTCTCTAATTCTATCATGTTTAAGCGGGGAGTCAATGCAAGGTCAGCGAGGAAGGCTACGTTTCTGCGCAGGGCGTCAGGGTGCTGCTGTCCAGGAAGAGGAGGTAGCCGGTCACGCTCGTAAGCCCGAAGATCTCCTTGACCGCCTCGCAGTATATCTGTATCTGAGGACGATAGTGGTTAACCCAGGAAGCCAGGGCTTGGTCATTATCGATCTGGATCGCCTTGTAATCGACAACCTGTCCTTTCCCGTCCCGAATCACAACGCGGTCGATGATGCCGCTCACGAGTGAGTACCCCCTCCTGTACAGAAAAGGAAGTTCAGAATGGGCACCAGGCTTCCTCTCGAAGACCCAGGCGAGCGAACCGTTCTTGAGCACCCTGTCGAGGACTGAGCCGGCATCGTCGAGGAACAGCTGGCACTCACCCGCCGGCAAAGCAAGGACGTCCGGATATTCGGCGGCGATTCCCGCAATATCATAGGACCCGGACTTGGTAAACTCCTCGAGACAGCGGTGAAGCACGCTGCCGCGCGTGATCGGCGAAACAGTACGTGCCACGGCCTGGGGAGCGGGAGCGCCGATCGGTTCTTCAGGAGGAATATAGTCAGTCGCCTTCTTCCACTCCGGCGCCTCGGACCGCGGAAGGGGGGCGAGATTGTCGATGACCTTCCGAAGGTTGATTTCATCGGCCTCCGGTGCAGCGTGCCGGTCCTGTCGGCCGCCCCGGGGAGTCTTGTCTAGGACAGGAAATGACACGCCTGGCGGGCAGGCGTAGAGCGTCAAACCCGACTCCGATGGGACAGCCCGGTCCAAGAGCGGCCCTGGCCTGGCATCATGGAGATAGGACAGCCACGTGTTCTGCTTGACCGGCGTTGAGCCTGCGTTCAGCGTCCCGATCATCACGAGATGGTCCCGCGCTCGCGTCATGGCAACATACAGCAGCCGCTGGTGTTCGCGAAGGAGCTCGTCCCGTTCCCGCCCCCACAGCTCGTCATAGATCGGACTTTCTGCGTCTTTGACGGCCATGCGCACACCGCCTCCGGTATCCTCCAGGATCGCGGGGGGGCCCGCGGAAAGTGATTTGGACTGCTGGTTCATGCCGGGCAGAAATACGACGGGATACTCGAGCCCTTTGGCCTTGTGAACGGTCATGATGCTCACTGATCCCTGAAAGCCGGGAAGGTTCATGCCGGCCGTTGCCTCACGCTGCTCGGTCTGCCGGATGCTCTTGACCCATTCGACAAAGTCCTGCAGCGTGGTGTACCCTCTGCGGTCGAACTCGCGACCGGTGTCGAGCAGTTTGTCGATATTGAAGATCGCCTGCGGATTGTTCCTGCCGAAGCGGATGTAGGCGCCGGATTCGTTGACGATTCTCTGCATCAGGCGTGAGAGCGGGACGAGGCCTGCAAAGCTCATCCAGCCATGCAAAAGCTTCCCGATGTCCGGACGTTGATGATTGACCCCATCGATCACGGCGCCGTCGGCCCGCAGGAGGTCGAAAATGTCCCTGTCCGTAAGACCGAAGAGGTCGGACTTGAGCGCGGCTGCGAGGCTGAGCTTGTCATCATGGTTCCAGAGGAAGAAGAGCACGTTCATGATCGCCCGTATCTCGTCCTCTTCATAAAAGCCGATGCCGCCGACCACGCGATAGGGAATGTTCTGCGCCTGGAGTGACGCCTCATACTCCTTGAGCCTGGTCCGCGACTGGATGAGGACGGCGCAATCGCCGAACGCCGCGGGGCGCGCATTCCATCCGCCGTCTGAAGCGCTCCCTCCGCCGGATTTTTCGTATACCGTCGTTCCGGTTCCTACGAGTGACGTTATGGCGCACGCGAGCACATCCGCCTCGGTGTAGTCGGAAGACGTCCCGCCCGTATCCGGCAGGAGTTCGATGAGCCGTACGCTGCCCCGCTGTTCCCTGCGCTCGATTTCGGACGGTTGATACGCCTTTCCCCAGATCGCGGTGAAGACGCCGTTCACGGTCTCAATGATCTCGGGCGTCGAGCGGAAGTTCCGGTCGAGCGTCAGGATTTCCCTCGATTCATGCGGCAGATTCCGCATCATTTTCTGCCGGACATCCTCCATCAGGCGATAGTTCGCCTCGCGGAAACGGTAGATGGACTGTTTCTCATCGCCGACCACAAAGAGCGTGGACGGCATGCGCCTGTCCACGCCCTGGCCTGCGAAGAGCTCTTCCGTCAACTTGTTCAGGATGGCCCACTGGATGTCGCTCGTGTCCTGGAACTCGTCGACGAGGAAGTGGAGTATCTTACGATCGAGCCAGTAGAGGATGTCGGCTGATTCTCCGGTCTGGAGCAGGCCGTAGGCGTAGATCTCGAGGTCGTCGAAATCCAGCAGGCCTTCCCTGAGCTTTGCGGCTTGGTAATGTTCTTCCGCCCTCTGGAACAGTCTGAGCAGGCTCATGGCCTCACGTCCTGCGCGCGCATGCGCGTACAGCGCGCGGTATCGTTCGAGCAATGCCTGGAGGGCGAAAAAGGCTTTCTCGTACTCTGTCCGTTCCTTCCCCGCGAAGGCCTTTTTGGCGATAGAAGGATTCTTGCGCGGTTCTCCAGCAGCGGTAAAGTAGACCGGCGAAAGTGAATTCGCAATCATGCAGGCGGCATCGGGGTCCTTTGCCGCGACGAGCAGGGCATGTTCTTCCCCCTTGCTTGAGTCATACCGGTCTCCCTGGGTTCGCAGGATGCGTTCCATCTGCTGAAGCAGCGAACGCCATTGCACGCTCGTTGTCAGTGACTGGATCACTTGTTCCGTCCGGTCAACTTCCATTCCGCGCCGGACTGAGCGGAGCATGCCCTCCGGTCCGCCGGCATCGATCTCCATCCGCTTCAGCCTGCTCCTGATCGACAGCAGAAATTCGATCGTCGCCATGAGGTCATCCGTCGTGAAGTCCCTGAGCGGATCCATAAGGACCCGGTCACGGTCGGATTCCTCGAGAGCATCTTCGATGGCCTGTTGGATCTTGGATGCCTGGTCACGGGCGTCGAGCACGCCAAAGTCGGGCGGCAGTCCTGCTTCGAGAGGATAGCGCTTGAGCAGGTTCATGCAGAAGGAGTGGATCGTCGAGATGCGGAGGTCCTGACTGCCCCGGATGATCTTTTTGAGCATGGCCTCGGGCAGGTCGCGCAGCACGCGCTCTTTGATCTCCGCGGCGGCCTTATCCGTAAAGGTGATGGCCACCGCCTGGTCAATGGCGAGCCCGCTGTTGTCGAGCGCGTCGAGGAGAGCGAGGTAGCGGTCCTTGAGCGCGCGGGTCTTGCCCGATCCGGCAGACGCCGAGAGATGGACGGATTTTCCCGTGTCGGCGGCGCGTCGGTTAGTGTTGTCCGTATCGGTCTTCTTTGTCATCGTTCTGCAGGTGAATCGTCGGGAGATGATGAACGCCTGGATGAAAGGTCATCATTCGTGTCGGGGCAAAGTAAGCCATGCACCTGCCACGAATGTTTATTCCGCGCTCCCGCACATCATCTCATTCGGGCAGTAACGGCACTTGTTCGCATCCCTGGGTGTGCCCGGGAAACTGCCTGAAAGGATGGCCTCGACCGCCTGGCGGGCCTTGTCCATGCTCTGGGCAAGCAGCGCCTCGAAATCCCGGGCACTTCTCGGACTCGCTTTCGGTCTCGATGACGGGTGATCATCGCGGGCGTCCCGGTCAAAGAGCACGACATCGCGCGCTCCCGCGCCTGTTTTGCCCGCAAGATCGTAGTAGACGAGTCCGATCGGTTTCTTGAGGGCAGGTTTTGTGTCGAGCAAGGCCTGTTGCGCCATGACCGCGTAGACCGGAAGCTGGAAGATGTCCTGGTCGCCGTTCATTTTCGGGAGAGGATATTTGCCGGTCTTATAATCCACGATCATGAAGTTGCCGTGCTCATCCACGTCGATGCGGTCGATCCTGGCGGAAAGCCCGGCTTCCGCTCCGCTTGCAAGGAGCAGACGATAGTGTTCGATCTTCTGCTCCAGATAGGCCGGCTTCATGCCCTGTTTCCAGAATTCTTCCTCGGCATCGAGGAAGCGCTCCACCATCACGGTCAGGAAGAGGTCCTTTTCGCGCCTGTTGCGGAAGGTGTCGGCTTCAGTGTCAAAGGCGGAATCAGCGAGTTTCCTTAAGAGCGCCCGTGCCTCGTCACGGTGCTCCCGCGCAACCGGCCGGGTCCATGCAAGATAAAAATTACGCAGGATTGCGTGAACCTTGCTGCCGCGGTCCAGGGGGGAAAGGTCTTCCGTCACTTCCTCAAGGGGCTCTATGCCGAGCACCGTGGTAACGTAATAGTCATAGGGACAGGAGAGATAGGCGTCCAGTTCCGTTACCCGGAAATCCCTTTTGGCGGCGGGGGCGAGCACCGGCAGCGACGCCGCGGGTTTGTAGCCGACGGCAGATCTGATTCCTGCTATTCCTTCGATGTCCGCGCTCAGGAGGTCCGGCAATCCTTTCCTGTCTCCGGCGAGGCTGATCGCTTTTGCCAGTTCGGGCATGCTGCTGCTGTCTTCTATCTTCAGGCTGAACTGGATGGCCGAGGTCGTCTTCAGCAGGCCGGCTTTCTTCAGCGGTGTCAGTTCCTCCAGAAAGGGGGCAGGTACCGCGGGCCGGTCGCCTTCATTCTCGGGATAGGTGAGGGTGACCTTATCGGCCGAGAGGAGAAGACGGTAAAAATGGAAGGCCGCCTTCAGCCGCGCCCGCTCGAGGGTGCGTACGCCCATGGCCTCGAGGGTCCGCTCGGGCAGGAAGATGTTCTGCGGCAGACGCTGGGGGAACCTCCCGTCCACGAGCCCCCCCAGATAGATCTCTTCCCAGGCGTGGCTCAGGCTTTCTTCGAGGCCCAGGATCTGCACGCCGCCCTCGTCCTCGGGCGGAACCTGGTACCGTGCGTGCAGGAAGGTCTTCTTCAAGAGGAAGAGCCATTCGTTGAAGGTGTAGCGAAAATCCGGGAAGGTCGTGCCCGCTTGAGCGAGCGACGTCATGGTCTCGTTCAATTTCTTGTAAGCCTGCAGGTTGATATTGAGCGGGCCCTTGATCAGCTCGACCCGTGCGCCGAGCCCGGACCAGGCCAGGAGCGCCGAAAGCCGTTCCATCCACCGTGAGAGCGGCGCGGCATCGCGCTCGGAAAAGGGCGCCAGGGCGGTAAAGAGGTCCTTGACCGGAGCGGTCAGGATATCTCTTCCCCTGACCCCGGTCGTCTGATGCGAGAGCGCCGAAAGAAGCGTCTGCCTGCCGCCGGTTACTTTCCTGCTGCGCATGAGCCTGTCGAGCGTCGGAGCGATCATCGGGCTCTCGCTGAACTTGAGAAAGGGGGAGTTGAAGACCCGTAACAGCGAAGGCCCCGAGAAATCCTCCTGGCAGGAGTGCAGGAGCGAGATCACGGCAGTGGCAATGGGTGAGGTGCCGAGCTGCCTCCCGAGCGCACGGTTGTAAGGGATTCCATAGTCGGTGAAGATTTCCTCAACGAGCGGGCCGTAGTCGTCGAGCGCAGGGAACGCAACCAGGATCGAGTCGGGAACGGTCCCGCTCTTGAGCGACTTTTTCACTGCTCCCGCGATGAGGGAAACTTCTTCGCGGGTATTGACAGCAGAGAGCAGGCTTATCTTCTTCGAGAAGGAGGAGGGATCCGGAGCCTGCGCCGCGATCTCGGCAAAAGGCTTGTCAGAGAACAGGGCCGACGCGAGGTACAGATCGTCGGAGCCCTCAGCCGACCCGCCGTGATCTGGCATGATGCCGATGCCGGAGAGGAACTCTCTCGTGATCCCGAGCGGATGAAGGTCTCCCGCACGGTTCAGCAGGCTCGAAGAGGGCGCCTCCACGACATAGGTGCACTCGCCGCAAGCCGCCACCTTCCCGAGGATGTCCGCTTCGGTCTTCGTCGCGTCCTGGATGCCGTCGATGATGATCGCACCATAGTGCGACAGCCACGCGGGGTCGAAGCGATCGCGAAGAATGACGCGCATCCCGGCGGGATCGGTCAGATCAGCGTCTCGCAGGGCCTTCTCATACCGGTCATAGACGTCAATGAGCAGCGATACCTGCGGCTTGTCCGAGAAGTCCGATCCCTGGATTCTCAGGGTAAGGTCAGCGGGGCTCACTCCTGCGGCGGATAACTGCTCGATCATCTTCGCGAGTGCCGAGGAGAGCGATGGCGCAAGCAGGTCGGGACTCGGGTTGAACCGGGCATCCCGGGCGAGCCGCTCTTTGACCAGACCTTCGAGCAGCACGAGCCTGCTGTTCTCATCGAGGAGCCGCGGGCCGTGAAGGCGCGGGTATTGGCGCTGCAGAAACTGGTGGAGCGTCTGGATGTCGGGCTGTACCAGGGCCCGGGCCCCGGTCATGCGCTCGAGCGCATCGAGGAAAATGCGTCCGTATACCCGCTTCAACCGGGAAGAGGGAACAAGAATGAGAACGTCGTTATAGACGTGCGGCGGATGCGGCCGGGAGGCGATGACCTCCTCGAGGAGGAGTTTCTTTTCTTCCCAGCCGGTCTTGCCGAAGGGCACAATGATCG
>Ga0335081_10005488_pt1 | contig 20075 bp, 21 predicted proteins | sample Lox_Sample_35_FD_206713 | JGI IMG/M metagenome (GOLD analysis project Ga0335081, IMG submission 206713) | Soil microbial communities from Loxahatchee National Wildlife Refuge, Florida, United States - Lox_Sample_3.5 | ecosystem: Environmental > Terrestrial > Soil > Wetlands | place: USA... | reverse complement strand
CTCGGCGCTCAATGAACTGCTGCCGCTGCTCGAAGCGGTGGTGCAGACCGGCAAGCCGCTCCTCATCGTCGCCGAAGACGTCGAGGGCGAGGCGCTGGCGACGCTGGTGGTCAACAAGCTGCGCGGCGGCCTCAAAGTCGCGGCGGTGAAGGCGCCGGGCTTCGGCGATCGCCGCAAGGCCATGCTTCAGGATATCGCCATCCTGACCGGCGGCCAGGCGATCAGTGAAGACCTCGGCATCAAGCTCGAGAATGTCACGGTCGCCATGCTCGGCAAGGCCAAGAAGGTGATGATCGACAAGGAGAACACCACGATCGTCAACGGCGCCGGCAAGAAGAAGGACATCGAGGACCGCATTGCGCAGATCAAGGCGCAGATCGAGGAGACCACCTCGGACTACGACCGCGAGAAGCTGCAGGAGCGGCTGGCCAAGCTCGCCGGCGGCGTCGCGGTGATCCGCGTCGGCGGCGCCACCGAAGTCGAGGTCAAGGAGCGCAAGGATCGCGTCGACGACGCGATGCACGCGACCCGCGCCGCGGTCGAGGAAGGCATCCTGCCGGGCGGCGGCGTCGCGCTGCTGCGCGCCACCGAGGCCCTCAAGAGGGTGCGCACCTCGAACGAAGACCAGAAGCACGGCGTCGACATCGTGCGCAAAGCGCTGTCGACCCCGGCGCGCCAGATCGCCATCAATGCCGGTGAGGACGGCTCCGTCATCGTCGGCAAGATCCTGGAGAACGGCCAATACGGCTACGGCTTCGACGCGCAAAGCGGCGAATACGCCGACATGGTGAAGAAGGGCATCATCGATCCGACCAAGGTGGTGCGGACTGCACTGCAGGACGCCTCCTCGGTCGCAGGCCTGCTCATTACCACCGAGGCGATGGTCGCGGAGCTGCCGAAGAAGCAAGCTCCGATGCCCCCGATGCCGGGCGGTGGCGGCGGAATGGACTTCTAATCCGTTTTACAGGCGACGTGCGTACGGAAGGCCCGGGAGCGATCCCGGGCCTTTTGCTGCCAGGAACCAAAAACGAAAACGACCACGATGAAGAGGCGCGCGTTCATCCGGCGTCGCCTGATCGTCGTGGCCGTCAAGGCGATGGGGAACTATACTCGCAACTGACCATCGCACGGATGCGTTTCTAACAGGGCTCGGTGACAGGCGTATGACTCCAAAAGCGGCCACGAAATCGGGCGCCATCCGCATCGGCCAAGTCAGTGGCCAAGTCTATGTCGGGATCGGCGGCTGGACCTTCGAGCCCTGGCGCGGCAGCTTCTATCCGAAGGGTCTGCCGCACGCGAAGGAGCTTTCCTACGCCGCCGAGCGGCTGACCTCGATCGAAGTCAACGGCACGTTCTATCGTACGCAGACGCCGGCGACGTTCCGCAAATGGGCGGGCGAGGCGCCGACGGGCTTCATGTTCTCGATCAAGGGCCCGCGCTTTGCCGTCAACCGCCGGGTGCTGAAGGAGGCCGGCGACTCCATCAAGCGGTTTCTCGATTCCGGCGTCAGCGAGCTTGGCGAGCGGCTCGGGCCGCTGCTCTGGCAATTCGCGCCGACCAAAAAATTCGACTCGACCGACTTCGGCGGCTTCCTCGAGCTCTTGCCGCAAGAATTCGACGGCCGGGCGCTGCGGCACGTCATCGAGGTGCGCCACGACAGCTTCCGTACGCCGGAGTTTCTGGCGTTGCTTCGCCAGTTCGGCTTTCCGGTCGTGTTCACCGACCACGCCCGCTATCCCAACATCGCCGATCTGACCGGCGACTTCGTCTATGCCCGCCTGCAGCGCGGCAAGGACACGGTGCCGACCGCCTATCCGCCGAAGGAGATCGCCGCCTGGGCCGGCCGCTTGCAGGCTTGGGCGCAAGGCGGCGCACCCGACGACCTGCCTTGCGTCGAAGCGAACAGCGCGAAAGCGGCGCCGCGCGACGTCTTCGCTTATGTGATCCACGAAGGCAAAGTGCGGGCCCCGGCCGGCGCCATGGCGCTGATCGAGCGGCTGCAATGAGCGGAATTTTGCGCGCGTGAAACAAAGCATCGACCGCATTCTCACCACGCACACCGGCAGCCTGCCCCGACCACCTGACTTGGTCGCCGCGCTCAACGCCAAGGAGCTGGGCGAGCCGTACGACGCGGCGGCGCTGCACGCCCGCGTGCGCCGGGCCATCGCCGACATCGCCAAGCGCCAGACCGATACCGGCCTCGACGTCATCAATGACGGCGAGCACAGCAAGGTGAGCTGGATGGCCTACGCGCGCGGCCGGCTGTCGGGTCTGGAGGAAATCGACAGCCCGGTGCGCTTTCGCGGCGCGACCCGCGACTCGCAAGCCTTCGCCGCAGCCTACGAAGACATGCGGCTGATGCTGGCGGGACGTTCGGGCGCGCTGGTCGCCAAGCGCTCGGTGCGGCCGAAGGCCTTCATCTGCTCGGGCCCGATCGCTTATATCGGCCATGACGAATTGCGCGCCGACATCGATAATCTGAAAGCGGCGCTGCAGAACGTGACAGCGGAGGACGCCTTCCTCACCGCGATCTCGCCGTCGAATTTGGAGCTTTACTACGAGAACCACCACTACGCGTCGGCCGAGGAATATTTGACGGCGCTCGCCGACGCTATGCGGGTCGAATACAAGGCAATCGTCGACGCCGGCTTTCTCCTGCAGATCGACGATCCGCGCCTTGCCACTCATTACAATCGCACGCCGGGCGCCTTGATCGCGGACTGCCGCAAGTTCATGGCGCTGCGGGTCGAGGCGGTCAATTACGCGCTGCGCGGCATCGCGCCGGAGCGCGTACGGTTTCACACCTGCTACAGCGTCAACATCGCGCCGCGGGTGCACGATTTCGAGCTGAAACACTTCGTCGATCTGATGCTGAAGATCGACGCCGGCGCCTATGCCATCGAGGCCGCCAATCCGCGCCACGAGCACGAATGGGAGATTTGGCGCGACGTAACACTGCCCGACGGCAAGCTCCTCATTCCGGGCGTCGTATCCCACTGCATCCACCTGGTCGAGCATCCCGAGCTGGTGGCACAGCGTATCCTGCGCTTTGCCGGCGTCGTCGGCCGCGAACGCGTCATCGCCGGCACCGATTGCGGCTTCGGCACCTCGGGCGCCGGCGACGAAGTGCATCCCGACGTCGCCTGGGCCAAATTGGCGGCGCTGGTCGAAGGCGCGCGGATTGCCAGCGGGAAACTTTGGCCGCGTCAGGCGTCCAAACCTGGCGGGCATGATATGACCGGCTTCGATTTTTCCGAGAACCGGCTGCAGGGCTTCAGCGATGGCTAAAGTAACAGCGCTCAAAACCATTACTTTTGTCTACAAGACGCGGGAAGATCGGGTACTAGCGGCCGTCAATTCTGGCAAACCCGAGGCGTGGTCTTGCTGGCTGACAAGACGGTTGGTGCTTGCGTTGCTGGAGCGCGTAACAAACCTCCTGGCGAACACGTCGTCTTTGGCACAGCGGGCGCCCGCAGACATCCGCGGCGAACTCGTTGCATTCGAGCGTGAGGCCGCGATAGCGCAGACCGATAAGGCTATGACTCACACTCCGGCCGAGGACCTGAAAACGAGCGGCGCCGTCACGGAACTGGTGGAGCGGGTGACTATCTCTAGTCAGAAAGATACCTTCCAATTGGAGTTGCGCGGAGAAGCCGGCGGCGGCGCGGCAGCATCGGTCTCGCGGGCCGAATTGCAGCGCATTTTACAGATGCTGCAAACCGAGGCCGGCAAAGCCGATTGGCTCGGCCCATCGGCCAAGCCTCCCGCCACTCCGGCGAGCGAGGAAGCTGGGCCAAAACCAGCTCGCCACTAGCCCATCGGCCGTCCGGCGCGGATAGCGCGCAGCGTCAAACGAGGATCGAGACTTCGAGCTTACCCGTTTGGCCTAATAGCAGATGGAGACCCACTGGCCGAGGTATGGGTCCCATTGCCAGCAGGTTCCGACGCAGGCGGCGCAACCCAAACAGCCGATACCGATAAATACGCCGCCGCAAGCACACCCTCCGCGACAGCCGCAGCGCCCACCGATGGCGCACCTGCCAGCGCAGCGGCCGATGGCGCACGCACCGACGGCGCAGCGGCCAGCACACCCGATACCGACGGCGCAACGGCCGCCAACGGCGCAGCCGCCCACATGAGCGCACCCACCGCAGCCGCCGCCGGCATGGGCACACCCGCCGCAGCCGGCGTGAGCACACCCGCCGCAGCCGCCGCCGTGACCGCATCCGCCGCAGCCGCCCCGCGCGAGTCTAATAGTTCCGCCAAGCGGGGGGTTTTCTTTGTCGAAGACATGAAAGGTCGCCAGACTGACGTCGGAGATTTCTTCTTCGCCGAGAATAAATCGCCGTGCGTTGTCCTGCGTCGGGTCGGTTGTTGTGACTGCAGGTGCGGTTGCCGATGCACCGCCCGTCATCACCAGAGAAACTCCGGCTGCCCCCAGTGCCAGGGCTGCCTTGCCACGCTTTCTTGTGGACCGTCGCCTCGCCTGCGTCATGAGAGCCTCCCGTCAGCTGCCTCGACATACAGACCAGAAGTCGCTTTGCGCCCAGCGCGCCGTGAAAGCTTACATGAGCATGCGCCGCTGAGGCGTGCTTTTTGTGACTATGGTGCGCCTAATTTGAGATGGCGGCAACTCAGCGAGCTTGACGCCCGTTAGGATATGTTGGCGTCACTAACGCTGCCCTGGGTTGGCCATTGCTGCACTGCACTTCGCCCGGCATTGGGCAAGGCGTCGTTTCGCGGCAATGCATCAATGGGTCGGTGCGAGCCGGGCCATTGGAGCGAATAAAGTGCCGGCACTACGTGATGGAACTCCAGGCCTCACTCATAATCATCGTCATATTTGCTGGTGTCGACGGGCGAACTTAATCCGAGGCCGTTATCGACGTCCGCGTCGTGCTCCGGGCAACCGACGCTGCAGTTGGCGGCCCCAACAACTCGATCCTCTTTGCTCTGAGCGACGGCAAACATGGCGAGCGCGCCAAACGCTGCAATCATGATATAGGCGCGCATGGCTGGCTCTCGATCCGACCCGGCGGCCCTATTGGCAGCCCGCGCCGCTCGATTCCGCAAGCGCAACTTGTCGCCATTGCGAACGATTTTTGGGCAGTGCGACCGTCGCGGCGGGCCGAGCTGGCGCTAGCCCCACAGCTCCTCGCTCGCCAGGGCAGCGCCCTCGGCGAGCGCGCCAAGCTTCAGATAAACCACGCCCGGGTCGAGCTTGCCGTGGCCGGCCGCGGTGCCGAAGCCGCAGTCGGTGTTGGCAATGACACGCTCGCGGCCGACGACGCGGGCGAAGCGGACGATGCGTTGCGCCACCAGCGCCGGGTGCTCGACATAGTTGGTCGAGGTGTCGATCACGCCCGGCAGGAGCAGCTTGTCGTCGGGCAACTTCACCGCGCTCCACAACGCCCATTCGTGCTCGTGGCGCGGATTGGCGGCTTCGAGCGCGATGCCCTGGGCGCGCACGCCGAACACGATGCCGATGATCTTCTTCAGATCGATGTCGTGGGTATGCGGGCCTTCGTAGTTGCCCCAGCAGACATGGACGCGGACCCGGTCCGGCGAAATTTTTCCGAGCGCATGGTTCAAAGCCTCGGCGTCGAACGCCGCGCGCTTGAGGAAATCGGCTTCGGAGAGATCCTGAAAGCCGGTATGGCGCGACATGGCCAGATCCGGGCAATCGAGCTGCAGGACGAAGCCGGCCGCGACGATGGCCGCATACTCCTCTCGCATGGCGTCGGCAACCGCGCCGACATAGTCCTCGTGGCTCTTGTAGTGGCGATTGGGCAGGAAGCTTGCCACCACACCCGGCGACGCCGCGGTGAGAAATGCTTCGGTCGGCCGCGCCGCGTCGACGGCAGCACGCATATTGGCGAGGTCGCGGCGCAACGCTTCGCGATCCTTGATCGCGATCGGGCCGATGCAGGTGACGCGCTTGAAGGGGCGCGGCCCGGTCAACTTCGCCATCTTGTGCCGCAGGTCCGGAAACGGCGCGAGGTCGAGGTGCGGCTTGCCGGGCTCGGTCGTGCCTTCCTCGGAAAAGCCGCTCAGCCGGTCGTGCACGTAGGTGGCGTAGCTGATCTTGCTCGCCTCGCCGTCGCTGACGACGTCGATGCCGGTGTCGACCTGCCGCTTCACCACGTCGCGCACGGCGTCCGCGATGGCACGGTCGAATGCGGCCTCATCGTAAGCCTGGCGGTTCTCGCGCGCTTCGAGCAGCTTTAGCGTTGCTTCCGCGCGCGGCAGGCTGCCGACGTGGGTAGTCAGGATTCGGTGCTCGCTCGTTTTCATGTCTTTCGCACGCGGCGCTCGGTGGCATGGAACAGCGCATTGATCGCGACTGCAAACAGGAAGACCAGCAGCGTCAAGGCGAAAATATCGACTACGTTGTGGACGTCGGTGGCGCGGATGAGCGCGAAGCCGATGCCCGACGACGCGGCGAACAGCTCGGCAATCAGGATGCCGAGCAAAGTGACGGCGATGCCGATGCGGATGCCGGCGAGGATTTCCGGCAGTGCCGCCGGCGCCAGCACGGTCGCGATGGTGGCGAAGGGCGTGAGCCGCAGCGCCTTGGCGGTGCGGCGGTGCACCGGCGCGACGTTGCGCACCGCGTTCATGGTGAAGATCGCCACCGGAAAGATGCCGTGAATGACGCCGAACGCGACCTTGGCGGCGAGGCTCAAGCCGAACACCAAAAGGATGATCGGGTAGAGCGTGATCTTGGGGATGGAATAGATCGAGCCGAGGATCGGATCGGCGACATCGCCGACGAAGCGATTGAGCCCGAGCACGAGGCCGAGCACCAGACCGCCGGAGACGCCGATGAGGCAGGCGTAAACAAAGGCGATTCCGGTGCCCGCGGCGTCGTGCCAGAAATTGCCCGAATGCAGCAGCGCCGCGGCGCGCATCAGCGTGGCGAGCGGCGACGACACCACGTCGGCGCCGGCCAACCCGTAGACGATCTGCCAGCAGGCGAGGAAGCCTACGGCGACCAGCGCGGCGTCGTAGCGCTCCGCCCTCATGACTGGCCGAAGCGAAGGTGCAAGCGCTTCTCCCAGTGCGACAGCGCGCCGTTGACCGTCATGACCGCGAGCAGCAAGAGGAGCAGCATGCCGTACATGGTGCGGTTGTCGAAGTCCTGATAACCGAAGGCGATACGCTTGCCGATACCGGCGGTCGCCAGGATGAATTCGCCGGCGACGATGCCGATCACCGAATAGGCCACCGCGAGCTTGACGCCGGTGACGAGGTGCGGCAACGCTGCCGGCAGCCGCAGCATGACGAGGCGGCGGATCGCCCCCATGCGCATCACCGATGCCGTGCGCGCGATGACGCCCGGCACGCGGTCGAGCCCGGTCATGGTGTTGACGATCATAGCGACGACGCCGAACATCGCGCCCATGACGATCAGCGCGGTGCGGCCGACGCCGAAGGCAACGATCAGGAGCGGATAGAAGATGAAGACCGGCACGGCGTAATAGGCCGAAAGCAGCGGCTCGAAGGCGCGGCGCAGCCGCGGCAGCGCATGGAGCGCGGCGCCGAGCCAGAAGCCCAGAAAGACCGAGAGCCCAATCGCGGCGAGCGTGTTGACGAGCGTAAAGGCGATGTCGGCATTGGCGCGACCGCCGCGCAGGATCTGCCACAGGGCGGCGGCCATCTCGGTCGGCGGAATCATGGTGGCGCGCGGGATGGTGCCGGCACGGCACAGGATTTCGAGCGCGAGAAACGCCACCACAATCACCGCGGCGCGGGCCAAGCCGACTTTGCTGACGGGCAAGTTTTTGGCTCCGGCTGACGGGCGGCTGTGACCACTATAGCGGCTTCTGCAAATCCTGTGGCAGGAACTGCTGATCGATCATGGAATTCCAATCGACCGGCTGGTCGACGTCGCCGACCAGCTCGAGGCCTTGCGACATCTTCGCCAGGCCCGATTTGTCGAACTCGCCGTGGGTCCATTCGCCGTCATAGCCGAAATATTTCGGAAAATAGGTCGCGACCTGCTTTAAGTCCTGCTGCCACACCTTGGCGTAAATCCGCATCGCATCGTCGCGGTTTTGATAGATGTCATCGACGGCGCGGCGGCGAACGGCAATGAGCTTGCGCAACAGTTCCGGATTCTTGGCAGCGAATTCCCGTGTGGTGATGCAGACAAGCCAGGTCATGCGCGGGATGAGGTCGGCGAACTTGAAGATGACGCGGAATTTGTCGGGCTCCAAGGTGAGCTGCGGATCGATGAGCGGCGCCGCCTGGATGGCGCCGGTCATCAGTGCGGTGATGCCGGGACCGAAGCCGCCGGTCGCGACCGCTTCGACTTTGCCCGACATCTGCGCTTCTTTGAGCGCGAGATGCAACAGCACGTCGCTGGTCGATTTCGGCGCGGTATAGCCGGCCTTCTTGCCGGCGAGGTCGGCAACGGTACGGATGCCGGACTTCGGATCGGCGACCAGCGCGATCTCGCCGATATGGCTGCTTGACGTATTGACGATGACGACGTCGAGGCCGGAGCGGCGCGCCGCGATCGCCGCCGAGGTCGCGACTTCCCCGTATGGCAGATCACTCGCCAGCACGTTGCGCAGCGTGGTACCGCCGCCGGCGCCCGAGATCACCTGGTCGATCTTGACGCCGGCCTCATCGAAATACCCCTTCTCAATCGCGACCGCCCACGGCAGCGTCGCGGTCACCCGGCCGTATTGGCTGACGGCGAGTTGAAAGGCCTGGCACGGCGACGCCAGCGCGACAACAGCCGCCAGCACCAGCAGCAGTGAATGCTTCTTTGTCAAAAGACATCTCCCCGATGCGGGCGAGGATATGCAGAAGCGCAATGCGCGTTCAAGCGGACTTGTCGCCGCTCTGCGTCGCGTTGGGCAAAGCGTGGGCAGCGCGTCGTGGGAACGAAGACCAGCGACCGGCGTTGTCCGCAACAGAAGATGCGAAGGAGGCAAACGATGCGCAAGCTCATTCTCGCGGCCGCGGCGTTGCTTGCAGCGCCGATGGCGACCGCGGTTCGCGCCGAGGACACCACGGTGATCAAGCGGAACGACGAAGGCGACAAGACGATCATCAAGAAGCGCGACGAACCGGCCGTGCTACCGGTGCCGCACGTCGAGGAACATAAGACGATCATCAAGAAAGACAACGACTAGCAGCGGCTGATCGCGTCATCTCTGAGAAAGGCCCGGCGTTCGCCGGGCCTTCTTTTTTGATTCGATGCCGCTAGAGGAGCATGATCTTTTCGGAAAAACCGGCTTCCACCTTTCCGGATCATGCGCTAGAGAACGGCGTTCTGCGTCCGCAGCCGCCGTGCCAAGGTGCGCATCACGTTGAGCGCAAAGTGCGGGGTCTGGCTGACCAGAAACAGAAACTGCCTTTCGCCGACCGCGACCAGCCTGAGGTCGGTCGCCGCCACTGCGGTGGCGCTGCGCGGCGCCGCATCGATCAGCGCCATCTCGCCGAAAATGTCGCGTTCGCCGACGGTGCCAAGGAGCCGATTGCCGAGCCGGATGTCGACCTTGCCGCTTTGGACGACATAGAATTCCGTTGCGGCGTCACCCTCCTTGAAAACGACCTCGCCGGCCTTGAATTCTTTAACCGGCGCGCCGGCGCCGGCCAGAATGCCGAAATCGATGGACCCCTCAGCCATCCTCCGCCCTCCCCCGTCCAACGGCGCATTATTGCAGTTTGATGACGGCCGTCGATTGCAGATTTATGACAAGGCGGTCCGGATGGCGCGTGTGGGGGCCCCAAATATGCTAACGGCCACGAACTGGGTGCGCGTACATCCGGCGTCACCCGTCGCGGCCGTCCTGTGACGGAACCCGAAGGCATCAACGTCACGCCATGATAGATAGGCGCGGAGGGCCGCCTATGCAAGACTATTCGCCCCAAGGCCTCGAAAGTCCCTGGAAGGTGTCGCATTTTTTCGACACTTTTCGCGGCGACGGCGAATTCTTAACGACAAATGAGCTTCTTAGCGAAGCATCACGTGCAAGGGAGCGAGCCATGAGCATGAATCCGGCAGGCGCCGGCCTGCAGCAGGCGGTCGCGAGCGCCATCCACGAGCATTGGAAGCTGTTCCTGATCGAAGGCATCATCCTCGGCCTGCTCGGCGTTGCCGCCATTGCGGTGCCCTGGATCGCGACGCTCGCCTTCACGCTGGTGCTCGGCTGGCTGTTCCTGATCTCGGGCATCGTCGGTCTCGTTACCACCTTCTGGATGCGCGGGGCGCCGGGCTTCTGGTGGTCGCTGTTCTCCGCCATCGTCGCCATCGCCGCGGGCCTCATCCTCCTCACCTCGCCGGTCTCAGGCGCGCTGTCGCTGACCTTCGTGCTCATCGCCTTCTTCGTCATCGAAGGCATCGTCACCATCATGTACGCGTTCGAGCACCGCAATCAGCTCAGCGGCCGCTGGGGCTGGATGCTGGCGAGCGGCATCGTCGACCTGATCCTCGCCGGCATCATTTTCGCCGGCCTGCCCGGCACGGCGGCCTGGGCGCTCGGGCTTCTGGTCGGCATCAACCTGGTGTTCGGCGGCACCGCCATGGTCGGCATGGCGCTGGCGGCGAAAGAGGCGGCGTGAAGATCGGCTATTCCGCCGGCTGCTGGATGAGCCGCGCCTTCTCGACGCCGTTGGCAATCAGTGCGATCAACAGCACTGCGACCAGAAAGCCGAGCGCAATCAGAGCCGTGGTGCCGAGCACGAGATTGAAGCCGCCGCGGCCGTAGAGGAACGCGATCATCGATACCGCGACGCCGGAGACCATGAAAGTGAGGAAATAGCGCACCGCGTAGACGCGGCCGCGCCAGGCGTCGGCGGTGTAGCGGGCGATGACGAGATCGTTGAGCGTGATCTGGCCGTAGATCGCAGCCATGGTGTAGGCGAGCGCAAACAGGAGGCTCAAACCCTCGGCATAGGCGGCCCACATCACGCCGGTGAACTGCATCACCGCGCTGATGGCGAACAGAACGTGCAGCGGAAAGCGCTCGACCAGGCGGCCGACGGTGATTTGCGCCACCGCCCCGCACAGGAACACCGCCGTGGTCAGGCCGCCGACCTCGACCAGCGAGATGCCGGCAACGCGCTCGTCGACGATCTTGGGCAGCGAGATCGAGATGGTGTTGAAGACGAGGCCGGCGCTGATCGCCACCACGAAGAACAGGCCGGCGATCATCGCGGCGGTCGCGGGCGACAGCACGACGTCGGCCGCGGTGTTGCGCTTCGCCGCGTGCTGACCTTCCTTGGGCACGGACCAGAGATAGATCGCGCCGGTCGCGACGCAGACGATGCCCGGCACCAGGAAGGCGCCGCGCCAGCCGATCACCGCGGTCAGCGCCGCAGTGATGCCGGCGGCGAGCGAGACGCCGAGATTGCCGCAGACGCCGTTGAACGCCATGGTGCGGCCGCGCTGAGTGGCGTATTCCAGGATCAGCGCGGTGCCGACCGGATGATAGATCGCGGCGAACATGCCGAGCATGAACAGCGCCACCGCGAGCGCCGTCAGCGACGGCGACAGCGCCGCGGCGATCAGCGACACGCCGCAGCCGACATAGAAGCCGACCATCATGTTCCGGCGGCTCCAGCGGTCGGCGAGCCAGCCGGCCGGCAGCGAGAACAAGCCGAAGGCGACGAACGACGCGGTCGACAGCGCGATCAGCGAGGCATAGGACCGACCGTAGACCACGACGAGCTGGAGCACCACGGTCGGGTAGATCAGAATGACGAAGTGGTCGAGTGCATGGGCCCAATTCATGAAGCCGATCGAAAGCCGGCGCTGCCACAGCTCGGCGGCGGCGGCTTCGGCAGCGGGATTTAAGCGCGACGGCGAAACTTCGGCGGTCATCGAATTTTTGGCCCTGATTGAGGGGCAGACGTATAGCCTGTGGCGGCGCCACGACATACCCCAAACTTGCAGGGCTGGGCGGCGGCCGCCGCGGCAGGCTTAGGCGTCCTCCTCCAGCGGCTCGAAGTGCGGGTGAAACCAGATCTGCGCGATCAGGGTCGGCACCACAGCGCTGCCGATCACGGCGGTGAGCAGCACCGTGTACTGGCTCGTGTCGATAATGTGGTTGGTGAGCCCGAACAGCGCCGAGATCGAGCCGAAGGTGAGCCCCGTCGACATCATCATGGTGGTGTACATGCCCTCGCGCGGATCGAACTTGAAGTAGCGCGTCAGCGGCAGGATGCCGATGAACTTCGTAATCATTTTGACGGCCAGGAACAGCGCGATCAGCCCGGCGCCGGTGATGAGCGCCTGCCATTCGATCAGCGAGCCGGCTTTCAGGAAATAGAACGGGGTGAGGAAGGCAAAGCAGATGGCGCGCAGCCGCAGCTGCAGCTCCCGATTGGCGAGGAAGAACGGTGCCAGCGCCATGCCAACCAGGTAGGCCGGCAGCACCGCTTCGCTCTTGCCGAGATTGGCGAGGCCGCCGAGCGCGAACAGCACGAGGAACAGAAACTTGATCTCGGGCTCGCTGGCGCGCCCGCTGATGCGCTTGAACAGCCACGGCACCACGAACGGCAGCACCGCGACCACGGCAACGGTGACGACGACGAAGACGACCAGATAGAGATTGTAGTTGGCGAAGATCAGCCCGAGCGCCAGCACCGTGCCGATGTCGTTGATGAAGCAGGCGGCGAGAATGATCTTGCCGAGCTCGGTGCGGTTATAGCCGGTCTCGACCATCACCGCGTAGACCACGGCAACCGAGGTGGTCGAGAGCGAGATGCCGGCGATTTGCGCCTGCGGCCACGGCCAGCCGAGCCCGTAGCGGGCGAGTAGCAGACAGCCGATATAGGGAGCGAAAAAGCCCATCAGCCCGATGGTGACGCTCGAGCCGAAGTGCTTTTTGACCACGTGCGGGTCGATGTCGGTGCCGGCCAGGAAGGTCAGCACCACGGCGCCGACGCCGGCGATGTAATTGATCCACGGCGTAAGCGGCAGCCCGATGGTGTTGCCGGCGATCGCACCGACCACGATCTCAAACAAAGCCGCCGAGATGGTGACGTAGAGCGAGCCCATTGCCGCGACGAGCGCGAGCACCATCCACAGCGCCGATTGGAGCCAGACATTGTCCATAACCGTCATCCTCTCGTAGGTGCCGCTGGAAGCACAAAAAAACCCGCTCTCGGCGGGCTACGAACTACGCCCCGCCGCGCGCCAGCGCTGGCAGGGGTCATTAGCTCTGCTGAGGAGCGGTTATGGGGAACCCCATCCCCGTAGATTCGTGGTCTGCGTCTATATACGCAATCCGGCGGCCGATTCAACCGCGTCTGGGCATCAAGAACCGAGCCATTTGATGCTACTTTGCATTTCGCCTCATGAGCCATTCCGCAATGCCCGTCAGGACGCCGAACACGAAGAGCTGAAGTATCCAATCCGTCGAGGCACCTATCAGATAGGCGATTGCCGCCAACAGCCACAGAGCACCGGTGATCCAAAGACCGATTGCGAGCGTCTGGGGAAAGTTCGCCACCCGCAGCTCCTTGCGTCAGACCCGCAGCCGACCGCGCAGAACCGCAAGAAGCTCACCGGTCTGCTTCAGGCGGTCGACCTGACTTTCGATCGTCTCGGATGCGCGGCTAATTGCAGACGGCTCTCGTGAATGCGCCGCTGCAAACGCTCGAGCTGCTGCACCGGACCACAGTCACCCGCCACCGCTTGCAGCGCGCGGACTGCGAGCTCCAGCGCTTCGCCGAGGGCGGTCAAAGAGGCACGCTGGTCCTGGTTGCTCGCAATGGGCGTGTAGCAGACCATGGCTTCGCTCGATGCTTCGCCGTCGACAAGAGCCAAAGTCGTCTCACCGCCGTCCGCTCCAGGCGCTGCGCCACGCCTTGCGCCAAGCGATCGGCCCAGCGCGGCATCCTGGGCGCGCATCCATTCGAGGATATCGCGGCGCTGGCCGTTGACCGGCCGCGCCCAGCGCAAATTCTTGAAAGCCTTGCTATCGGGACCGGCCCACCAGTATTCCTTGGTCACTATCAGGCACCAGCCGCGCCGGCCGGCGCGGGTCAGCGTAACGATCTCGATCGTCAGGCCGTGATTGGGGCCAGAGAAGCTGTGCCGCTCGCGCTCAAACGCGACGCCGTCGTGGCTCCAGCGCGACAGCTTCAGACCGCGATTGCTCGTGCTCAGAAGAAGATCGAAGGTGCGGAAGAACGACGGATGCGCCAAGCTTTTCATGACGTGACTCCCACCGCTCAACGTCAATGCGGCAGGAGTCATCAGCCTTGCGGCGCTTCACGGGGGACTCCATCCCCACGGGACCGTAAATAGGCTGCAAAGCGATTCTGCACAAGCCGGGGAAAGAAAAGCGTCCGGCAGTGCCCCGTTCGAAGTGGGCGGCGGGCCGGCATCCACTTCATATTGACCAGAACCGCTCCGGCGCTAAAATGGTTCTCCTGTTGGCGATGGAGTTCGCCAAAACCGCCCAATGGGCTGATGACTCCTACTGAAGCAAGCTTCGGTGGGAGTATTTTATGTTTATCGCCGTCTCTGTCCCCTGTTCCCGCGATCGAGCGCATCTGCCCTCTCGCGCGACGTTCGCCTACTACATCGGCTGCCTGAACCTGCAGCGGCGACTTAAGGAATTGCGGCAGCCGATTTGCCAGCCGCGCCCATGTGCGACGGGCAGCGGCCGCTTGGCGTTCCGCGGACTGGCCGACGTGAGCCTCGTGCTTAACGGGCAATCTCCCATCGTCGCCAACGACTTGAAAGCAGACGGCAGGCACCTCATCGTCATCACCGGAGCCAACACGGGAGGAAAATCGACCTTCATGCGCAGCCTCGGCCTCGCCCAATTGATGATGCAGGCCGGCATGTTCGTGGCTGCCGAGGAATTCGCCGCCGAAGTCCGTGCTCCGCTCGCCACGCATTACCGCCGCGAGGAGGATGCCGGAATGGAAAGCGGCAAGCTCGATGAAGAGCTCAAACGCATGAGCGCCATCGTCGATCGGCTGGCGCCGGGCGCGATGATCCTGTTCAACGAATCATTCGCCGCGACCAACGAAAGAGAGGGCTCCGAGATTGCCAGCCAAATCACGACGGCCTTGCTCGAACGGGGCATCAAAATTTGCTTCGTGACTCATTTATACGCGTTCGCCCGCGGGCTTCATGCCGAGGGAAAAGGCGATGCGATCTTTCTCCGCGCCGAGCGACGCCCCGACGGCGCGCGGACCTTTCGCATCATCGAAGGAGAACCGCTGCAAACGAGCTACGGCAAGGACCTTTACGAAGCGGTTTTTGCCGCAGACGATGCTCCGGAACGTACGGATCCGCGGCATCGGCCGGAGCATGCCAGCGCGGGGGTTTAGGCGCCGCCGCTTCAACGCCGCTACACCGGTCGCTGGCACCGACATCGCGGCGCTAAAATGACCGGCAGTGACCGTAATTCTCCCCAAGGTCAAAGTGGCAGTACAATCCAAAGCAGCAATACAGACCGCCCAAGCCGCAGGCGGCTCCGGCGTGCCCGCAAAGTTCCAGTCCACCCGGCCAAGCCTGAGCCATCAGCCGCAAAGTCTTGCTCGGAGCAAGTGGAGCGCGGCGGAACATGGTCGCAGCAGGCGTAAGCGGGCTCGCATCGGAGGTGCGAGCCGTTTGCGCAGCGTCCGTGGCACTGAAGGCGCCAGGGCTCACGACTATCGAAACGCAAATGGCCGCCAAAATGGCGAACGTGTGCCTTTTCATTTTGGAAAACCCCATGCCCGTGAGCAAAAAAGATTTGAACGCCTGGCAACATCAAAGTCAACGGATCGCAAACCGGAGGTGAGCTTCATTCCCTTGCCCCGACTCGGCGCCGACCAGACCACAGCTCATGGCGCGCCGGCGCCGCTCTTGTCGGCGGGATCGACCGGCAGCACGAACTGGAACAGCGAGCCGCTTACACCGTCGGACGATGCGGTGAGCTGGCCGCCGTGCTGCTCGACGATCATGCGGCAGATGGCTAGTCCCAGACCCATGCCGTGGGATTTGGTGGTGACGAAGGCGCCGAAAATGCCTTCGAGCTGCTTTGCGTCGATGCCGGGACCGGAGTCTTCCACTTCGACCGCAATGGCGCCGGACCCGCGCTGGGCGCTGCGCACGTGCAGCACGCGGCTTCTCTCGGTCGTGGCCGTCATGGCATCGAGCGCGTTATGGGTGAGGTTGAAGATGACCTCCTGCAGCTGGCCGCCGTGGGCCATGATCTGCGGCAAGGAGGACGTCAGCTCGGTGCGCACCACGACGCCGCGTTCGTGCACCTCGCTGCCGAGCGACTGCAGCACGCCGCGGATGATCTCGTTGAGGTCGACCGGCCGGCGGGTGTCGTCGGCCCTGCGGTACAACGCCCGGATGCTGTCGAACACCTCGCTGGTGCGGTGACTTTCGTTGACGATCCGGTTCAGCGCCGTCTCGATCTCGGCAAGATCGGGCGGCGGCCGGCGCAGAAAATGCCGCGCCGCGCTGGCGTTGGTGGCGATCGCCGCGAGCGGCTGGCGCACCTCGTGGGCGATGGCCGCGGTGATCGCCTGCGCATTCATGAGCTTGTTGTCGCGTTCGCGCTCGAGCATCGAGTTGGAGCGGGTGAGTCGCGCTTCGCTGTCGCGGCTTTCGGCGAACAGCGCGGCCAAGACGAAGGTGCCGACCGCCACGAACAGGATGGCGGATTGCGCCTGCAGGATGCGGTCGCTGAAGGCGATCGTGGTATCGCCGAAATGGCCGACGCCGAACACGGCGGTGGCGACGAAGGCGATACAGACGAGCGACGCCGACGCCGCGGCATAGACCGGCCGGCACCGCGCCGTCACCCACAGCAGGATCGGAAACAGCGCGGCGATCGGCAGCACCGTGACCCAAAATTCCGACGGCAGCACGATGACGATCGCGGTCACGAGCGCCAGCACCGCAAGCGCCGCGGCGCCTTCGACGAGCTCGCTCGGCGGCGGCGGCTCGCGCATCGCGGCGGCGATGCCGATCACCAACGGCGCCACGATGATGATGCCGATGGCGTCGGAGGCGAACCAGTGCTGCCAACTGGTCAGCATCTCCGCCGAGGGCCCGGAGAGGAGCCGATAGGTCACCGCGCCGCCGATGCCGGAAATCGCGGTGCCGATGATCGCCGCGCTGAGGAACCCGATCACCTGGCGCAGCCGGTCGAGCGCGAAATCCGCGCCGAAATAGTGCTCGATCAGCCCGGCGGTGATCAGCGCTTCGGCGGCGTTGCTAACACCGAGGGCGACGCCCGCCCACAGCGGGTCGGCGATGGCGAGATGCACCACGACGGTCGCGGCAATCACGCCGGCCGCCACCGGCCAGCGCGCCCAGCGGCCGAGCGCGATCAGCACGCCCGAGGAGATGCCGGCCGCAGGCCAGAACACGGCGACGCCTTCGGGCTCCAGAATGAGGCCGACGCCGAGGCGGCCGGCGAGGTAATAGGCTACGCCGATGACGACGGCGAGCACGACGCCAATGAGCCACCGCCGCGCCAGATCGCCGGCGGCGGATTTCTTGCCTTGGCCGTAGCTCCAAATACCCTCGGGCATAACGCGGCTTCCCCCGAGATGACCCAGAGCGATTTTACTCGCCCTGAGCGTGAATATCGAGGCGGGCAGCGGCCCGCCGGGGACCGCCGGGCGCCGCCCTAATCCAGGGTGCGGCGGAAGCGCGTCACAGCGATGACCATGGCCACCGCCATCAGGCCGGCGAGCGCGAGCGTGTCGTAGCGCAGGTCGGCAAGCGTCGAGCCCTTGAGCATAATGGCGCGGGCGATGCGGATGAAATGGGTGAGCGGCAGCCATTCGCCGACCGCCTGCGCCCAGGCCGGCATGCCAAGAAAGGGGAAGACAAAGCCGGACAGCAGCATGTTGGGCAGGAAAAACATCATCGACATCTGCACCGCCTGGAGCTGGTTCTGCGCCAGGGTCGAGAACGTGTAGCCGAACGACAGGTTGGTGGCGATGAACAGCGTCGTGAGCGCGGCGAGCACCACCAGATTGCCCATGATCGGCACGCTGAACAGGATGACGCCGGCGATAATAATCAGCGCCGCCTGCAGGAAGCCGACCAGCACATAGGGCGCGATCTTGCCGAGCATGATCTCGAGCGGCGTGATCGGCATGGCGAGCAGGCTCTCCATGGTGCCGCGCTCGATCTCGCGGGTGACCGACAGCGCGGTGAAGATCAGCATGGTGAGGGTGAGGATGGTGCCCAGGAGCCCCGGTACGATGTTGAGCGCGGTGACGGCGGCCGGGTTGTAGCGCTCGTGGGTGCGGATCTCGAACAGCGGCTGCCCAGAATCCGGAAGCCCGTGATCGTTGGCGAGCGCGGTGGTGACGAGCGTCGACAGTGCTGAGATCGCGGTGCCAGTCGCCACCGGATCGGTGGCGTCGGCGGCCACCAGCAACGCCGGCTTGTCGCCGCGACGCAGCGCGCGCTCGAAGTTCGCCGGAATTTCGATGGCGAACAGCACCTGGCCCGAGGCCAGCGCTTGGTCGAACTCGGCGTCGTTGTGCAGGATCTGCGTGACCTTGAAGAACTTGGTGTTCTGGATCGCGGCGAGGATGGAGCGGCCGACGTCGCTCGATTCCTGCACCAGCACCGCGGTCGGCAGGTTGCGCGGCGTGGTGTTGATGGCATAGCCGAACAGCAGAAGCTGCAGCAGCGGGATGGTGATCATGGTGGCAAAGGTGATGCGGTCGCGCCGCAGCTGCAAAAATTCCTTCAGCAGCATGGCGCCGGCCCGGCGCCAAAAACCAGCGGCGCCGATCGCGGCAGCGAGAGAGGTGATCGCGCTCATTGGAAATTGTCCTTGGCGTGCGCCATCAGATCGATGAACACGTCTTCTAATGACGGGGAGCTACGCTCCCATTGGAGATCCGGCTGATCGCGGTAAGGCGCGAGCGCCGCCTCGAGCACCGCTTCGTCGCGGCCCGAAACGTGCAAGCTGGTACCGAACGGCGCCACCATGTCGACGCCGGGCTTGAGCTTCAGCTCGCTCGACAGGCTGGCGAGATGTTCGGCGTCGGTCGTGTTCACCGTGTACGTCGTCAGGTGCGAATTGGCGATGACGTCGTGGACGGTGCCGCGGGTCAAAACTTCGCCGAACGCGATATAGGCGATCTCGTGACAGCGCTCGGCTTCGTCCATGTAATGGGTGGAGACCAGCACCGTGAGGCCTTCGGCGGCGAGCTTGTGAATCTCGCTCCAAAAATCGCGGCGCGCCTTCGGATCGACGCCGGCGGTCGGCTCGTCGAGCAAGAGAAGCTGCGGGTTTGGCAGGGTGCAGGCGCCGAGCGCGAGGCGCTGCTTCCAGCCGCCGGAGAGTTTTCCCGCGACCTGCTCCTCACGGCCCTGCAATCCGAGCCGCTCGATCATCGCCTTGGCGGCGGCAACGGGCCGCGGCAGGCCGTAAACCCGCGCGATGAATTCCAGGTTTTCCCGCACCGACAGATCCTCGTAGAGGCTGAAGCGCTGGGTCATGTAACCAACCCGGGTTTTGATTTTCGCGGCCTCGGTGCGGATGTCGAAGCCGAGGCAGGTGCCACTGCCGCGATCGGGCGTCAAAAGCCCGCACAGCATGCGGATGGTCGTGGTCTTGCCGGAGCCGTTGGGTCCAAGGAAGCCGAAAATGGAGCCGCGTTTGACCTGCATCGACAGGTCGCGCACCACGGTGCGATCACCGAACGATTTGGTCAGCCCGTGCACGTCGATGACGACGTCGTGCGGCGCGTGCAGCATCGCTGCAGTGGCAGCCGCGGCGGTCATCGCGTCGCCTCCGGCCGCGACGCGTCGCGCTTCGGCACGGCGGCCGTCGGCGATGGCGGCGTGAGCGATACATCGACCGGCTGGCCGACGCGCAGCGCGCTCGGCGTATCCGGCAGCGCTTCGACGAGGAACACCAGCTTGGAGCGTTCGTCGAGGCTGTAGATCACCGGCGGCGTGAACTCGGATTGCTTGGCGATGAAGCTGATATGGGCGGTCAGATCGGCGGCGCAGCCGTCGCAGCGGATCCTGATGGTGTCGCCGTAATCAATGTTCGGCAGCGCCGGCTCCGGTACGAAGAAGCGCACCTTGATATTGCCGGGCGGCAGGATCGAGACCACCG
>Ga0335081_10005487_pt1 | contig 20076 bp, 21 predicted proteins | sample Lox_Sample_35_FD_206713 | JGI IMG/M metagenome (GOLD analysis project Ga0335081, IMG submission 206713) | Soil microbial communities from Loxahatchee National Wildlife Refuge, Florida, United States - Lox_Sample_3.5 | ecosystem: Environmental > Terrestrial > Soil > Wetlands | place: USA... | reverse complement strand
ACCTCCGGCGGTCAGCCAGGTGGTAGGCGCTTCGCCGACCATCGCGTATGCGCCAATGCGCTCGACGCCCAATCTCCCAGCGTCGAAGGCCTGACTGGCCGTGAAGAATCCGGAGTAGGAGTTGGCACCATAGATCAGTCCTGGGCTGCCATCAGAGGAACTCAACAGCGACGCCGAATACCGCGTACGGTCATCGTAGGAGTGGCCCATCAGCTCCAATCCCAGTTGGTTGTCGCCGATCTGGCCGAAGATGTTGCCGTCTCCAACCGGAATGAAGTGGTAGATCTGGTAGATGCCGCCATTGCCGGTCAAGGTCAGGATGCGCTTCTCGGAAAGCAGGTTGTCGAGTTCGAACTTACCCAGCTTGACGTTGATCCACGGGCTCCCGAACACATTGTCCAGGCGCGCCATCACGGTTTCGAAGTGGAAATTGCCGTCAGAGTCCGACGAGGGCAACAGGTAAAACGAGAAGTTCTTGAACAGCGTGCCCGCGGTGTGGAAGTCGAGACCGCTCAAATCAAACCCCGAAGAAGTGATTCGCTGGATGCCAGTGTCAGTTAGATTTTTGCCCGTGCTCACGCGGTGCCAGAACACTGTCATGCGGAAAGTCGCCGGCCAGTACGAAGGGTTCTGCCAGATTGGAGCATCGCGGTCGTTCATGATCTGGTAGCCGTTGTCTTTGAATTTCTGGCCAAAGTAATTCAGCATCGGCCAGGACTCGTGACAGGCGGAACAGCGGAGGCCGTACTTTCTGGCAAAAGCGGGGATCGCGTTTGCCGTAGGGCTGGCGCCAAGAAAGAGAAAGAGCAGAACCAGCCAACTGGTCAAGAGCGAAATTGTGAGGGAAGATTTCCGGCGAAATTCAAGCTTTTTGCAAACAAGCATGGTCGCACTCCTCGGCGCGTCTCTCGTGAAGCGGAACTGCCAACCACGACTTGAGGGGAAAGCAGAAAATGAACGCGAGGTACCCCGTCCTCGTGTTGCCTCTTAAGCAACCCCAGAATGTCCCACAGAGGTCCTACCACCTTACCGGGTGTGAATCCTACTACGGCGTGTTGGCCGACTTCAAGCCGCTTGGGGAATTTATTTTACAAATTTCTTACATCTTCATTGCCGCAAGGCTTTGATTTGGCACTCTACGTCACGAAGCTAAGCGGGCGTTAGTTGACAGTCTCACGCCTGACGGATAAGACTCTGTAGGTAATCGGGGGCTCAATGGCAGACCGCCTGGGTACTGCAAATGGATCTGCACCTCAAGCTCTGCCCGCTGGGCGGGCCATCCGTGCTCGCTTTCGCCTCATGCTGCTCGTTCCTGTGATGGTGCTAGTCGCCAGCCTTCCCGTTCATGCTCTTCATCCTTGGAGGAGCAAAGACAAGGAAGACTACGGGATGGGGCTCCTCGTCAATATTCCTCTGCCCGAGAGCGAAGTTGAAAAAGTAGTTGCCGACGTCGCTCAGAATGGCATCATTCGCGGCACCAAGGAATACAACAAGGACCAGTACGTTGACGGCGCTATATCGGCGGCTTCTACGGATGCGTTTCCTCGTTGGACCGATGGCGGCAAGGTCTTTTTCAAAGTTCGCAAGGAAGCGCTCGACCCCCGCAACTTCAAGGACAGCAATGATGTCGGCACGCTCGCCGTGCGCTATGTCCTGCAAAAACAGGGCGAGAAAAATACGATCCTGCGCATCGACGCGATTTTTGTGGAGGATTTCCGGCGCGGAGTTCATTTGTCCAACGGTTCGGTAGAAAGCGCCGAGTACAAGGACATCAAAGGCCGTCTCGACGCGATTGAGGTGATGAAAACGCAAACTGCCGAGGCGGAAAGAGAACAACAGGAGGCGCGCGCAAAAAAAGAGCAACTCAATAAGGCGCTCGAAGTCCCACGGGAGGATTCGTCTTCACCGCCCGTTACCGATGCGACCCGTGTCGAGGTCAGCGATGACACATCTTTGCCCGCTGCCACTCCTCCCCAACCTGCCGAGACCCTGCAACAGCGGGTTCAGGATCTGCGCCGGCAAGTCGAGCGTGTCGTGAGAGCGCCCGGCGCACCGCTGAAGTCGGCGCCTTTCCATACCGCCAGCACGCTTCAGTCCCTTGCCTCGGGGACGCAAGTGGTGATCATGATTTCCACTCCCTACTGGTACGGAGTTCAAACCCAGGATGGTCAGCTCGGCTGGATTCCCCGCGACGAACTGGAGCAATTGCCGTGAAGCCCCATGCTACCCGCAAACTTGCTCTGTACGGACTGATCTTGATGTTGATGTGTGCCGGCTTCGAATGCAGCCGAGCCCAGGGTCAGGTCTATGAGCGCAAGTTTCCTCAATCCAAAGCCACGATCGAAAGCGAGCTGAAGGATTTGCAGGCAGCCCTGGCAGGACGGCTGCCCACACTCGAGGGGTTCGCGATGCCCGGGGACCATCCGCTTGACCGCTATGCGCGCGGATACTTCCAATCGACCGTGCAGGTGATCCCGATTGCGTCGGGCGGTTCGGTGGTGCGGGTGTCGACTAAGGTGACGGCTTGGTATACCGATTCCGCGCCTTCCCGTTCCGGCTACCAGCTGCTGACGTCGAACGGACGGATCGAAACAGACTTTCTGGATCAGTTGTCGGAACAACTCGCGGCTGGCGCGCCGGCGCAAAGTGGTCCGCCTAAACAAGGCGAGTCTGCCCCGGTGACCGCCGAAGCTCATAAACCCGCGCAGCCGATGCTGTCTGCGCCTGTGCCGCGATTTCCGGACAACAGCGGCGAGTATTCGTCGTCGCTTTCGCAAAGTCTGTCTGCCAAGGAAATGGGTACGGCCTCTGCCAGGAAAAACGCCAACGGCGATGAAAGCGATTTGCAGCAGGAAGCCGAAAGCCTCCAACAGGTTCTGCAACACCAGGCGCATCCGAAGAATCTTGTCGCCGTGAAAAATTCCGGCACGCCGGTGGTAGCAACTCCCAGCCTGAAGGCCAAGACGCTTTTTCTGGCCAGCGCCCATGACGAATTCGAGATGCTGGACTTCAACTCCGATTGGGTGCACGTGCGCATTTCCGGGCTGTCGCGCGGATGGATTTGGCGGGATAGTCTGGAGATGCCCGATAGTATTCCGGATAATGCCACAAAGAAAGCCCAGGCTGCGGCGCCGACGGCGGCCCAGTTGTTTCACGTAGTCCGTGAGGAAACGGCTCCCTTTCCGGGGGACTGGGACGCGCTTCGTGACAAGACGGTGAAGATCGTTTCCGTGCAAAAAAACGATGACCAGGAAAAAGGTGCGGGAGCTCAAATGAAATTGGAGTTTGCCAAGGCTGTATTCGACAAATACTACAGCGACCTTGCCGGCAAACCACAGGGCGTTGGCGGAGTCGTCGTGATTTTCGATTCCGCCGACGGCGGCATGATTGCCGCGTCCATGCCGGTGCTGGAGCAATGGAGGGCAGGAACATTGTCCGACGCCGCCCTGTGGCACCAATGTTTTTTCGATCCGCCGGAGACGTTTGATTCCACAGGCACTTCTGCCAGCCGGTAGGAATGCAGCGCATGTTGTGAGCGGGTTGAATTCGGTTTTGGCCTTGACTTTCGGACCCTGATAAGAGTACGTATGCAGTTCTTGGGCCTTTTCGCGGCCAGTGGGAGACTGCGAGGGAAGCCCGAAACCACGAACGCTGTCTTCATTGGTACGGCCTACTTCCATGAGCGTGATTACGGTGCAAACCTTTCCCCTGCGTCAACGCGTAACGTCTCTGCTTTGCGATTACGCCGACCTCGCGAAGTTGCGCGTCACCAGCCTCATTATGATGACGGCATGGTGCGGATATTTCTTCGGCGCTCAGAAAGCGGGCGTCCCCTGGCTTAGCTGGGGGCTATTCCATGCCTTGGTGGGAATCGGCCTGGCTTCCAGCGGAACTGCCGCGCTGAATGAAGTGATGGAGCGTGACATTGACGGACGCATGAGAAGGACTGCGCAGCGTCCACTGCCTACGGGGCGTATGAGTTTATTGCACGCTACCATGATCGGCCTCGCGGCGACTGTCGGCGGGTCACTCTATCTGGCTTTCTTCACCAATTGGCTCACCGGCCTGCTTACGTTTCTGACTTCTCTGGTTTACCTCGCCGCCTACACGCCGTTGAAACGTGTTTCCCCCATCTGCACTTTTGTGGGAGCGTTTCCAGGAGCAATGCCCGGTGTGCTGGGATGGGCGGCGGCTCGCGGTCGGCTGGAGTGGGGCACGCTGGTTTTGTTCGCTGTTTTGTTTGCCTGGCAGTTTCCCCATTTCTTTTCCATCGCCTGGCTGTACCGCGAAGACTACGCCAGGGGCGGCATCCGCATGTTGCCGGTTGTTGAAGAGGATGGAAGGTCGACGGCTAGACGAATTCTGCTCTATTCTCTGCTCCTGATTCCGGTAAGTGTTTTTCCCAGTTTTCTTGGAATGGCGGGGGATGTTTACCTGGTTGGGTCTCTGATTCTCGGAGCCGGTCTTCTGTATTTCGGCGCTCGTTTGGCTTTCTTCCGCCAACCACTCGCCAGTGCCCCATCAAAAATGCGCGCCCGCCATTTGTTGCAGGCGACGGTGATCTATCTTCCGCTTTTGTTCGCCCTCATGATGGGTAACGCCACGCGCCGGTAACGTCGCCGAGGTGCCACTGCCGGGGCCTTGCTCCGAGCCATGGCATTGGGCGACAAGAAAATTCTCAAAACTCAAAATAGCCGGATGTTCCGGTTGGACGCGGAGAGCCATCCGCCGCATCGTGGTCGGGCAATAGCCCGGCAACGCCCCGCAGATCCTCCCATGCCGCTTGATTTAGAGCGGGATGAGCGCCGACAAGATCCCGGATCATCTTCCACGCTGCCATGTTGAGCGCGCCTTCAGGCGCCGGTCCCATCGCCAGAGAGACGGAGCACTGCGGGCAGAAACAGATTCGCTGGGCAGTTGATTTTTGGCGTGGGCGAATGCCCACCGTCTGAGCGAAGAGATATACCGCCACCGATTTATGTCCCGGCTCCAGTTCCCGGTTGCAGCGCAGGCAAAATAAATGCTCCAAGGCTCTCCTTCCGGCTGGCACGCAGCGAAGATAATGCTGTTCCCGGAGTCTGCTGCGGGCAAGTATGTAGACGGATTCCCCTTCCTTTCTGCACGCTGGCGCGAGGCGTGTGGGCCGCGCGCGCCCCGCCAGAATCAAGATTGGCTCTAGCCCGGTTGAGCGGCTTCGAGCAATCTAGGGCGATGGGTGCAGGCGAAAAGAAGTTTGGCTTTGGCGCATTGGATCGCTCTGATCGCGTCTCCGGCAGGGAAGGAAACTTTGCGCGCGTTCGGCGATCGCGGGAACGCATGCAGGTCGCGGCTGTCTGCTATCGCATCGGAGCGAAGGGCATCGAATTTCTGCTGGTGCAAACCCGCCGCAGTGGGCGTTGGACTTTCCCGAAAGGTGGTGCCGAGCCGGGATTGACGCACGCCCAAGCGGCGGCCCTGGAAGCCGTTGAAGAAGCCGGAGTTCATGGCCGGATGGAGCAGGCTTCCTTTGCGCGTTATGTTCGGTTCAGAGGAGATCGGAGGAGAAACTTCAGGCCGGCGGGGCTCACGACCAATGCGTATCTCTGTGAGGTTTTGTGGCTTGACTCGCCCGAAGAATCCGGGCGCAATCCAACCTGGTTCTGCCCCGAGAAAGCGAAACGCCGCTTGATGGAAAATCGCTCGGCCGACTTTGCGTCTGCGATTGGTCGCGTCATCGACCGTGCAGTCGCCCGCGTCCACCGGCTGCACAGCTCCGCCGCGAACCCCCAAGATGCATTGCAAAAGGTTCAGTTCGAAGCTTTCGAAGGAACAACTGGTCATGCCTGCCTGCAACACGCGGCGCTATCGCAGTACTCCCCTCGCTCGCTCCGCCGCATGCCGCGCTCCGCAGCCATTGAACTGGCGGTTCACGCACAGCTCTCGAAGGTATTGCGGTTTGTCCCGCCGCAGAGTTCTCAACAAGCTCGATCCTTCCGAGGGGGCGATGCGGTCCAGCAGTTCGCCGAAGACGCTGGCGGACCGCAGCGACAACTGCCGATGATTTCCGAACCTACCTCGCCGGAAGGATTGCCTGCCGGCGTGTTGCCCAAGCGGAGGTCTGGGGTGCGAAAGGAAGCTGCGAGAAGCCGAGAGTAAACTCGTATCGGCGTTTGATATTTTCTCATCCCGCTGGGCGATCCGGACGGCGTCTTGCATGCCCATCCAGCTTCATCTTGCCGGAATAAATCGCCATCCCCACAACCGCATCAATACCCATGCGATCGAGTTCGTCCACCTGTTCTGAGGATCCAATCCCGCCGGCCACGATCAACTGGTTTCTGGTTGAAGCTCGCAATCGCCCGACCGTGCCCATTGGAATGCCTTGCATCAATCCTTCTGTATCGATGTGCGTATAAAGAAAGGCCGCGCACCACGACTCTAAAGCCGAAATCATCTCCAGCGCGGTAATCGGCGTAAGCTCCCGCCAGCCGCGTACAGCGACATGTCCGTTCTTGGAATCCACGGCAAAGACCAGTTTGTCGAGACCGATCGCGCGAGAAATTTCCCGGGCGAACTCCCAGTCGAGCTTACCGCCGCGAATGAGCGAAGACCCAAGGATCACGCGCCTCGCGCCCGCGTTCAACGTTTCTTCGGCAGCCTGGATGGAACGGATTCCTCCACCAACCTGGCAGGGAAGACTCTTGGTAAACTCCCGCACCAGCTCCCGATTGTTTCCAGTTCCAATCGCTGCATCCAGATCGATGAGTTGAACGAGTGGGAAATTCGAAAAGCGCGCAATCCACTCCTCAAAATCGCTGAATTCGAGCGCCGTGCGCTCGCCTTGCACCAGTTGCACGATCCTTCCGCCCATCAGATCGATCGACGGAATCAGCATGGCCAGCGCACCGGGACGCCTGCATCTCTCAGTTGCTGCTTGAGTTCTCCAAGACTGTGCAGGCCAAAATGAAAGATGGAAGCGGCAAGCGCAGCGTCCGCCTTCCCCCGCCGGAAAACGTCCAAAAAGGTCCCGGCGTCTCCGCCCCCTCCCGAGGCGATGACGGGAATATGCACGGCATCCGTCACCGCAAGCGTCAGATCGCAGTCAAAGCCTTCCCCGGTGCCGTCCCTGTCCATGGAAGTAAGTAAAATCTCACCCGCGCCGCGATCCTCGGCTTCTCGTGTCCAGGCGACCGCATCGAGGCCAGTAGCTTTTCGGCCGCCGCCGATGTACGCCTCGAACCTTACTGCTCCGTCCTTGCGTTTCGCATCGAGAGCAACGATTACAGCCTGCGAGCCATAGCGTAGAGCTATTCGAGTGATTAATGCGGGATCGGCAACCGCGGCGGAATTGACGCTGACTTTATCCGCACCCGCGTCGAAAACGGCAGCGGCATCCTCGACCGTACGAATCCCCCCTCCCACAACGAAGGGAATGAACAATCTCTGCGCCGTCCGCCGAACTGTATCGATCAGCGTTGCCCGCCGCTCATGCGTGGCAGAGATGTCGAGCAACACAATCTCGTCGGCTCCCTCTAGGCTATGCGCAGCGGCCAGCTCCGCGGGATCTCCCGCATCCCGCAACTGCTGGAACTGCACACCCTTGACCACGCGTCCGCCGGCAACGTCCAGGCAGGCAATGATCCGTTTGGTCAGCATGGAAGCCTGCAGAAATTTGCCAGAAGAGCCTGCCCTACAGACCCAGACTTTTCCGGATGAAATTGCACTCCGAATACATTGTTTTTCTCGACCGCCGCGGAAAACTCCCGGCCATACTCACACCGCGCCACGGTCGCCTCCACCACCGGCGCGCAATAGGAGTGCGTGAAGTAAACGAAGGAGCCCGAGGAAATTCCTCGTAGCAGCGAGCAATCGCTACAGTCCAGGGAATTCCAGCCGACGTGCGGAGATTTGACGTTTGCCGGGAACGGCTTGCACGCTCCCGCCAACAGTCCCAAACCTGGGATGCCCGGGGCTTCGGCGCTCGATTCGAAGAGGACTTGCATCCCGACACAAATGCCGAGGAAGGGCACGCCTCGCTCGATTCGCCGCAGGATCGCGCCACGCAGTCCGGATTGCTCCAAAATGCGGGTAGCCGAAAAGTGGCCCACACCGGGCAGAATGATCTTTTCAGCCTTCGCCACGACAGCCGGATCCTCAGTGACCGCGACCTCAACGCCGAGGCATGTCAGCGTCTTCTTGACTGACGTAAGATTTCCGGCTCGATAATCAACCAGTGCGATCATCAAAGCAAGCCTTTGGTGCTGGGAAGTAAACGCGCCATGCGACGGTCCCGCCAGCAGGCAGCACGCAATGCACGGGCAAACGCTTTGAAGAGCGATTCGATTTTGTGATGGCTGGAGCGGCCATAGAGTACGCGAACGTGAACACTGGCCCGGGCGCCGCGCGCGAATCCCTCGAAAAAATCGTGCACCAGTTCGGTTTGCAGGTCCCCCACCAGGCGCGCCGGAGCTTTCGTATCCACGCTTGCCGAGCTTCGACCGCAAAAATCGACAGCCGCCAGGCCGAGCGTTTCGTCCATCGGCATTACAAAGTATCCAGCCCGCAGAATTCCCCGCTTGGTCCCCAGAGCCTGATCGAAGAGTTGGCCAAGAATAATGCCGGCGTCTTCCACCGTGTGGTGCTGATCGACATCCAGGTCTCCCTTAGCTTCTAGCTGGAGGTCAAAGCCGCCGTGATGGGCAAAGAGTTCCAGCATGTGATCGAAGAACCGGATTCCGGTAGATATTTCGTAACGTCCGCGGCCATCAATGAGCAGAGCAGCGCGAATATCTGTCTCCCTAGTCGTGCGTCGAATCGCCGCTCGTCTCATTGAATCCGCGCCTCCGAGGCTCCGCTCTGTATCAGAATCTCGCGGAATGCGCGGATCATTTGCGCCGTTTGCTCCGCCGTTCCGAGCGTGAGACGCGCGCAACCTTCGCAGCCATAATCGCGGGACCGGTCCCGTACAAGAATGCCGCGCGCGCGCATGCAATCGATAAATGCATCGTTCAACGGACCGAACCTTGCCAGCACGAAGTTGGCCTGGCTGGGCCAGTACTGAATTTCCCATCGCTTCAACTCGCGCTGAAACTCATCCCTCCCCTGACGAACCTGGTCAACGTAGCTGCGCACATAGCTCTCGTCGGCCAGAGCAGCGGGCAAGCAAAACAGCGCTACCCCGTTTACGTTGTAGGGCGAGGCCAGACGGCGGATCATCGATATGTGCGCCCCCTTTCCCAGCAGCGCGCCAATGCGGAGTCCCGCCAGCCCATAAGCTTTGGAAAACGTCCTGGCCACGAACAGGTTCGGCAGAGCACGCCACTGCCTTAGCAGAGTCCTGCCGTAAAACTCGAAGTAGGCTTCGTCCACCAGCAGCGCAGCCTGGGGAGCCCGGCGAGCAAGTTCGAGCAAGTCCTCCGGGCGCGCAACACTGCCGGTGGGATTATTGGGGTTCGCCACCGCGATCAGACGAGTGCGGGATGTGATTCCGGAAAGCAGGCCGGGTGCAGGGAATCGGAATTCCTGGTCCGCCGGCACCTTGACCACGCGAGCGCCAGTCGCCGCCGCGGATATCTCATACATGGCGAACGTCGGCACTACGATTAAGGCTTCGTCGCCCGGCTCAAGATAGGTTTCACAAAGAAGATGAATCGCTTCGTCGACCCCATTGGTCAGCAGCAGTTCGCCCCTTTCAACTCCGAAATAATCCGCAACCAAGGCCTCGACCGGTTCACGCTCCGGATAACATGCGATTTCGTCAGCCGTCATTTCCCGTAGCCTGGCCAGGATTCCTGGTGAACAGCCGGCCGTATTCTCGTTGAAGTCGAGCCGCAAGCCTACCCGTCCGCCCAATGGAGGATGATAGGTGGCGAGATTGCGAATCGCTGTGCGCGCCTCAAGCATGGGCGACCCTGACTTGAATCGACTGCGCATGTGCCTGCAATCCCTCGGCCAAGGCCAGCGTCTCAATGGCTGGGGCGATTCGTCGCAGTCCGCTTTGCGAAAGTTTCTGGACGCTGACGATCTTGACAAAGTCGAGAACACTCAGTCCCCCGCGAAACCGCGCGGCGCCGCCCGTGGGCAGAACGTGGTTGGGACCGGACGCATAATCTCCGGCCGCCTGCGCCGAATAGTCCCCCACAAACACCGACCCGGCGTTGCGCACGTATTGAAGGCCAGAGGCTTCAACGGTCATGTGCTCGGGCGCCAACGTGTTTGCCCAGGTAAAGCTCTGTGCGGGCGAAGCGGAAACAAGAATGACGCCGTTGCGGCGCAACGACTCGCGCGCCACCAAACTCTCGTTACTGAGTTTTTGTGTGCAGCTGGCCACGCGGCGAGCAAGATCTTCGCGCGTGGTAATGAAAACCGCCGTTGCCTCCGCATCGTGTTCCGCCTGTGCCACCAGGTCTGCGGCAATAAATTCAGGCTTTCCGCTGTCACTGACGACGACGGCTTCCGTTGGTCCGGCGAGAAAATCGATGGCGCAGTCGAAGGCCACAAGTTTCTTAGCGGCGGTTACATACAGATTTCCCGGACCAACGATCTTAGCCACCGGCGGAATGCTCTCCGTTCCATATGCGAGGGCCGCAATCGCCTGCGCGCCACCCACGCGATAGACTTCCCGCACGCCAAGCATTCCCGCCGCGGCGAGCAAATCTTTCGCCGGCTGGGGAGAAACCACTCGGATGCCTGCCACGCCGGCAACCTGCGCGGGAATGACCGTCATCAGCAGAGTCGAAACCAGCGGGTGGCGCCCACCCGGAACATAGCAGCCGGTCGACTCCAGTGGACGAACCATCTGTCCGGCCGAAATCCCTTCAGAATTGCGCGTCCAGTCCTTCGGCTTTTGCCGTTCGCAGAAGTCGCGGATGTTCGCGGCGGCGGTTCGCAGCGCAGCTTTCAAATCGCTGCCGGCCGTTTTCCATGCCGTCTGGATCTCTCGCTCGGAGACCCGGAGAGGCATTTCGCCTGACAGGCCATCCCACTTCTCGCCGTATTTGCGCAACGCGGAATCTCCCCGCTGCCTTACGTATTCGACGATGCGCCGGACCTCCGGCTCGACTTCGGCCAGGCGGAATCCGCGCTGGGAGATTTTTCGCACCCTCGCTGCCGCCGCCTCTCCGCGAAAAATCCGCATCACAAGACCACCTTGTTCAAGGGATATTCCACAATTCCCTCGCCCTTCGCTTCCTTTAATCGAGGAATCACCTGCCATGCCAGCGATTCTTCGATGACTGTATTGACCGCCACCCAGTCTTCGTCGCTGAGGGCGGATACTGTGGGCTTTTGCAGTGCCGGCAAAACAGCAAGCACGGCCGTCAGGTCCTCTTTGCGCACATTCAGCATCAGCCCAACGCGATTCTGCGCGTCCATGGCGCCGCGCAGCATAAGAGCCAGATTTTCAATCTTGCGGCGCTTGGAACAATCATTCCAGGCCGTCTTATTGGCGATAACCTGGGTGTTCGATTCCAGAACTGTGTCGATGATCCGCAAGCGGTTGGCTTTTAACGAACTGCCGGTTTCGGTGACCTCGACAATGGCATCGGCGAGCATCGGGGGCTTTACTTCAGTGGCTCCCCAGGAGAACTCCACTCGCACCGCAACATCTTTTCCCTCGAAATAGTTCCGCGTAACGCTCACCAGCTCCGTCGCGATAATCCGGTTGCCCAGGTCTGCCGGCCGCTGCCACGGCGAGCCTTCGGGTACGGCCAGCACCCAGCGCACTTTGCCCCGGCTCTGTTTGGCGTAAATGAGATCGGAGACGGTCACGACTTCGAGCCCGCTTTCGATCACCCAGTCAAGACCGGTCAGGCCCGCATCGAGCACACCGTGCTCGACGTAGCGAGCCATCTCCTGCGCGCGAATGAGCATGCATTCGATCTCTGGATCGCCGGTCGTCGCAAAATAAGAGCGCCCGTTGGTGAAAACGGGCAAGCCGGCGCGAGCGAACAATTGCAGCGTGGCTTCCTGCAAGCTTCCTTTGGGAATTCCGAGTCGAATCTTCACGGCAGCACCGCCGGGGAGACGGTGTCGGCTTTCTCGGCACCGCTTCGAAAAACCGGCTGCGTGAAACACGAACGCGTGCCGTTGTGGCAAACCAGGCCCGCTCCCTCCACCTCAACCTGCAGCAGCAGGGTATCGCGATCGCAGTCCACTGTGGCCGCAATCAGCCTCAGCCGGTTGCCCGAAGTTTCTCCCTTGGTCCAAAGCTGGCTGCGGGTACGGCTGAAGAAGGTCACATAGCCCGTATCGAAAGTTTTCTCGCAGGCCTGGCGATTCATAAAGCCAAGCATCAGCACGTCGCCCGTTGCTGCGTCCTGCACAATGGCAGGAGCCAGGCCCTGCATTTTGTCGAAGTCAACCGTAGCGTCCATCCCTTTCCGATTCACTCGTCCGCCTTTCCCGAAAAAACAGAAAGCCCGCTGAGCTTTGCGTCGCATCAGCGGGCTTCGGAACTTTTAGGTGTTACGCTAGCTCAGCCAAACACCTCCGCCAACGCGCTCTGCGCGTGATGGTGGTGATGGCGATGAGCCAGATGTTTCACATGGCTAAGATAACCGAAGAGACTCTGCATGTCAAAGGCAAGGGTCCACTCGTTGTGGGTGAGTAAGGAGGCGTTTTGCCGGTGCGGGTAGCGAAGGCGGAGGAGGCGCAGGCGGTCACCGATGTGATCAACGCTGCCTTTCGCCGGGCGGAGAGCTTTTTCATTGAGCGGGATCGCATCGATGTGGAGAAAGTACGGTCGATGTTTGGCACGGGAGAATTTCTGGTGTGTTCTAAGGACGAGGCGGTCACCGGCTGCGTTTATGTGGAGATGCGCGGGGAGCGGTCTTACCTAGGATTGCTTGCGGTCGATCCCACGCTGCAGAAATCGGGACGGGGATCGGAGTTGATGAATGCAGCGGAGGATCATTGCCGCAAGGCGGGTAGCCGGTTTATGGATATTCAGATTGTGAATCTGCGGAAGGAGCTGCCCGAGTTCTATCATCGGCGCGGATACGTGGAGACAGGAACGGCACCGTTGACAGCGGGAATTGAAACGAAGATGCCGTGCCACTTTGTGAAGATGGAGAAGGCGCTGGATCGATAGACAAGGTTCGGTGGGAGCGCGAGACGCGCTCGCGACAGCCGGCGAGATTGCCAGCGCTACGGTCCCCGCCGCTAAAAGAAGCGCAGGCTCATTCCTGCACGATCGCGTCGGCTTCGATTTCGACGAGCATTTCGGGCGTGATCAGCGCGCTGACCTGAATCATAGACGTGGCGGGACGAACATCGCGGAAAAATTCGCCGTGCGCTTTGCCAATCTTCTCCCAGTCGGCGATGTTGATGACGTACATGCGGGTGCGCACGACGTCTTTCATGGAGGCGCCGGCTTTCTTGAGCGCTGCTTCAATGTTCTTGAGAGTCTGAACAGTCTGCACATAAACGTCGCCGACGCCAACGATTTTTCCGTCCGGGCCGGTGGCTGTGGTGCCCGAGACATGAACGTAAGGACCGATCTTTACCGCGCGGGAGTAACCGACGATTGGTTCCCAGGGTGCGCCGCTCGAAATGTTCTGGCGTTGCATGGAGTCTCCTCGGATCAGGGATCAATCTTACAATGCTCAGAGGAGGCGCTACCGTCGCACGAAGATACGCTCTTGCGATCTCTACATCAGCAATTCTGATCCGGTACCGCAAGAATTTTAATTTCGTTGGCAGCCGCGATGCGTGACTGCCAGCATTTTTGCTGCAGAAAACCTCGTTTGCCATCGTCACGTCTAATCAGCAGCGAAAATCTTGCCGATATAACAAAAGTCACTTGCGTTTGCTGGAGAAGTGAGATATCAAGGCACGCAAGATAAGGAATTCCGCGCCAGACGCGGGGTTCCGGGACCTGGACGAAAATGATTCCGGAGTCACATCCGCTGCAGCAGCTCTTCCTGGAACTGGTGGGACGGCACTATGCCGAGGAGATCGGCATCCGCGATCAACAGGTGATCGCCTATGTGGCGCACTTGCTGGCCGAATTCTGCGAAGCGGATCAGGTATTCAAGATTCACAATGCCGCCAACCGTCCGCTGAGCGACGTGGGAGAAATGCTGCTGGAGTCGGATCCGGTTTACGGACCTGCGCCTTCGTTTGACCGCGAGCGACAGGTGCGCAAGCACATCGGGGACTACACGCTGTTCTTCACCGGGATGTTTCCCGAGAGCATCAATCAGCTTCGCCTGCGCCGGCAGCGGCTGGAAAACTTTGTAGACTGGATCAAGACGGGCAAGGAAAGCTACTACATCGTTTCCAAGTTTGAGGATTTTGAATACGCCAAGGTCGCCCCGCTGTTCGCGCATCTCTCGCGGGATTTCGAAGGCTGCGTCTACGGGCTGAATATGGTGAAGAACGATCTGGCCGAGATGCAGCACCCCATCATTCGGCAGGCCAACGATTTCATCATGTAGTTTTCGCTTTTGCGCGCCGTGCCGGCGCAGCGATCCCCACTCTACAGCCCGATTTGTCCGCTGCTATCCGGTCAAATCCGGACTCCCGCCAATGCGATAGAAGCTGAGGGCAGAGCTACCCTGCGTGATTCTGCGGAAGCGGCGCAGGGAGCGGAACTCGGTTCCGGGATCAAATTTCTTTTCATGCTCGGCGATCACAATTGACATGGCCCAAACCAGCGAGGAATCGGCGAGCGACCGCAGAGTTTCTCCGTACATATTCTGCATTTGATAGGGCGGGTCAAGAAAGATCACGTCGGCGGCAATATGCTGGCGCTCCATGCGCCAAATGACGCGGGCGAGATCGTCGCGCAAAATTTTGTAGCCATCGATGATTCCCAGACTGTCGAGGTTTTGCTCGATCAACTGCGCGGCGCGCGGCGAGGTTTCAACAAAGTAGACCCCTTTGGCGCCGCGGCTGAGAGCCTCGATGCCAACCGCTCCCGTGCCTGCGAAAAGATCGATCCAAAGACTGCCTTCGAGAGCGCTGGGGTTGCCGGCGGTGAGCACGTTGAACAGCGTCTCGCGCAAACGGTCAGACGTCGGCCGGAGCGCCAGGCCACGAATCGAGCGCAGGGGACGGCTGCCGTACTTTCCGGCAATAACGCGCATGGCGCTGTACCTTCGAGTGCCGGAATCAATATATCCGCCCATGTAAAATAACTGTAGTGGCATTCACCGCCAATACACACTGATGAGAAGCTGGTCCATCCTGGTTGGGCGCCTGTTTGGCGTGGAGGTCCGGGTTCACCTCACTTTCCTGATCCTGCCGCTTTTTGTGTTCTGGACGGAATACAAAGCGCATCACGCGGCCAACGGAGGGCGCGACCTGGCGCTGGTGGGCATCATTCTCGGCTGCGTCGTCGTCCATGAGGTCGCACACATCCTGATGGCGCGGCGCGCGGGCATGGTAGCGAAGGCGGTAATTCTGCTTCCCCTAGGCGGCGTGACGTTATATGACGAATCGCGCGCGGAAAAACTGGAATCGCCATCGGCGTGGAAGCGCGAGGTTCGGCTTGCGCTCGTCGGTCCGCTGGTGAATCTGCTGCTGGCAGCGGGCGCGGCGCTCGTCGTGCTCGCCCTTGCGCCGGGGGTCGAGCTTTGGAAGTGGCCCTTTCTGCAACCGGGCAGTCTGGCGCGCAGCCTGGTTTGGGCGAATCTTTATCTGGCCGGTTTGAACTTGCTGCCGGCGTATCCGCTCGATGGCGGACGCATTCTGCGAGCAGCCTTCGCCCGGGGAGGCAATGCGGGCGAAGCTACCCGACGGGCAGTTTCGATTAGCAACGCTTTGGGAATGCTGTTGATGGTAGCGGGGTTGGTGGGTAATAACTCATGGGTCATCCTGGTTGGCCTGATCATTTTCTCCGCCGCACAACTGGAAGAGCGCGCCGTGATGTTCCAGTCGGTACTGGAGAACGTACGGCTGGAAGAGGTCATGCTTACCGACTTCTTGACGCTTTCGCCCGCCGATACGCTCGAGGATGCGCTGAACAAGGCGGTGCACTCGCTGCAGGATGATTTTCCCGTAGTTCGAGGCAGTGACATGGTCGGCGTGATCTCGAAGCAACGCATTCTGGAGACGCTGCGTATAGAGGGCAACGGCTATGTGCAGGCGGTGATGAATAAAGTCTCGGACGTGTCGGCGCGGCAGGAGTCGCTGGGCTCGGCCTTTCGCAAACTGACCGCCCGCAACATGAGCATCATTCCGGTGGTGGAAGATCAGCGTCTGGTGGGGATTGTGACATTGCAGAATCTGATGCATTCGATGGCGCTGCTGGCCGAGAGCAGGAAGCTGAGACGGAATGAGAGGGAGGGGTAGGGATCTTTCAGGTCCGCGTAGATTTTGAAGCGAGCCAAACGCGCGAATATTGCGTCGCAAAACACGCGACGCTTCGCGCGGCTCGCCCAGGTCGTTCGCGGCGCAAAGTACGCTTGCTCAGGATGACAACGTACCACCTAGAATAACTGCACCGCCTTCGCCTGCTGCACCGCCGGGATTTTTTTCAGCTTTCCCAAAACATCGTCCGGCACATGGCCGTCGACGTGGACGACGGCGATGGCTTCGCGCGTTTCTGTCCCGGGCTCAGCGCTGCGCCGGCCGAGCGAAAAATCGGCGATGTTGATTTTCTCTTCGCCCAGAATCGTTCCCACTTTGCCAATCACGCCGGGCACGTCGCGGTTGCGCAGGTAAATCAAGTTGCGCTCCAGCGGAGCTTCCACGTCGATGCCATCGACGTGCAGCAGGCGGGGCGCGCTACCATGCAGAACCGCTCCCTTCACCATGTGCTCTTCGGCGGCGGTCTTCAGAAAAATCGAGAGCACGCTGCCGGCGCCGCCGGTCGAGGCCTTGGCCTTGTGAGCTTCGTGCACGCGCAAGCCGCGGGAGCCGGCGATGGCGGCGGCGTTGACGAGATTGGCCTTTTCTTCCAGAGCCTGGTTGAGAATGCCTTTGATGGCGCCGTTTCGGATCAGTTCCGTCTTCCACTCGGCGATATGGCCGCTGTAGCGCAGGGAGATTTCCTCCAGCCTGCCGCCGGAAACCTGGGCAAGAAACGATCCCATGCGCTCGGCCAGAACGATGTAGGGCTGCATTTCTGCATACTCTTCAGCCGAAACCGAGGGCACATTCACCGCATTCTGAATCACGCCATGCTTCAGATATTCCTTCACCTGCTGCGCGATCTGCACGCCCACGGCATCCTGAGCTTCGCGCGTCGATCCGCCGATGTGTGGCGTGAGGATAACGCTCTCCATACTCTGCAGGGGCGAATTCTTCAAAGGCTCGTCATTGAAGACGTCGAGCGCCGCGGCGGCTACCTGCCCCTGCTTCAATGCCTCAATCAAATCCGCTTCGTTAACGAGTTCTCCGCGAGCGCAGTTCACCAGGCGAACACCCTTCTTCATTCTGGCGATCGAAGCCTGATTGATCATGCCGGCGGTCTGTGGCGTAAGGCCGACATGGAGCGTGATGTAGTCTGCGGCGGCATAGAGTTGATCGAGTTCCGCCATGGCGATGCCCTGCTCCTTGGCGACGGCAACGGAAACAAACGGATCATGCCCGACGACGGTCATGCCAAAGGCGCGTGCCCTGCGGGCTACTTCGAGCCCAATGCGGCCCAGACCCACAATGCCGAGAATCTTGCCACGCAGTTCGGTGCCTTGCAGAGATTTTTTCTCCCATTTGCCGGCGTGCGTGAGCGAGTCGGCGCGGCAGAGATGGCGGGCCATAGCCAGCATCATGCCGATGGTTTGCTCGGCGACCGCGACCGCGTTGGCGCCTGGCGTATTCATCACGGCGATACCCTGGCGGGTAGCAGCGTCCAGGTCGATGTTGTCGACACCCACGCCCGCCCGCCCGATCACGCGCAGCTTCTTGGCATGCGAGAGCAGTGCTGCATCCGCTTGAACCGCGGAGCGCACGATTAAGGCATCAGCGGACTCCAGGTGTTGGGGCAATTTTCCGTCCAGTTGCTCGGCGGTAAGGATGGTCCATTCCGGTTCTCTCAACTGCTCGACGGCGGCGGCCGAAATCTTTTCAGCGATTACGATCTTCACAACACTTTATCCCTTATCCCGTTGAATTATTGGCAGTTACGCCCTGACAAAAGATTGACAGGAAGATGACACGCCTCTGACACCTGGCCCCGCCCGGCTTCCTAGACTGCTTCCAACAGGCCCCGTCGGGCCAAGGAGAACAACATGAAAATTGCCAAGACAGTCTTTCTAGCCGGGCTTATCGCCCTTGGCCTGGCGTGCGGCTACAGCAAACCGGCAAATACTCCCGCCATGCCCGGAAGCATGCCCAACATTACCCAGCTCGCTCCCAACAACGCAAATTCGGGCGGTCCAGCCTTCACGCTTACCGTCAATGGCGCCAACTTCGCGGGCAACGCAAAAATCAACTGGAACGGCATGGCACTCACGACCACCCCGATGAGCGGGAACAAGCTGGTGACCACCGTTCCGGCTTCCGACATCACGACCGCGGGGTCAGCGATGGTGACCGTGACCAACCCCGGCACGCCCGGCGGTCAATATGGCGGCGGAACGTTGCCCGAAACCTCGAACAGCATGACCTTCACCATCAACTAGAGGAGCGCATATTCTCGCAATCGCTACCACGCGCCTGAAGCGCGCCGCTCAGGCTCCAACCAGCTGTCGTTTGTCGGCCGAGCTGCGGGCGTAGACCTCCTGGGCAGCCCGCAGCGCCACTGCGTACTCGATGGTGCGGCCGGTGGTCCGGGCCAGGACATGCTCAAGAGCGGCCAGAATGCCGATCGTATCCAGGAAATCGTAGTAGCCGATGTGGGCGATGCGGAACAGCTTTCCCTTCATCTCCCCCTGTCCGTTGGCAACGACGGCATCGAACGACTCGCGGAATTCCTTCACGATACTTCCGGAATCGATTCCGTCGGGCGAACAGATGGCGGTCAGAGCCGCCGCGGGAGAGCTGGCATAGAGATTCAGGCCCAGCGCAAGAGCTCCGGCTCGGGTCATCTCCGCGCACAGTTCGGCATTATTGACCAGGGTTTCGCGGCCGGCCGAAAGACTGCCGTTGCCCATCTCGCGAATAAAGTCGAGTGCAGCACCCATGGCGGCAAACAAAGAAGTAGCAGGCGTATAGGCCGATTCTCCTTTGGCTGCGGACTTGCGTTCCTTGCGCAGATCGAAGTAGTAGCGCGGAGAAAGAGTTGTCTCCATTCGTTTCCAGGCGCGGTCGCTTACGGCACAGTAGGCAAGTCCGGGAGGCATCATCAGAGCCTTTTGCGATCCTCCGATGATGAAGTCCACGCCCCAGCCATCGACATCGAGATGAGTTGTGCCCAGGCCCGTGATGGCGTCGACGACCACCAGAGCGTTCTCCTGCAGGCCGACGATACCCGAAATGCCTTCAATGTCATGCCGAACACCGGTGGAACTTTCTGTGGCCTGCACGAAAACTGCACGAACATTAGGCGTTAAACGGGAGCGAACCTCTTCCAGGGAAAAAGTCTCGCCGTAGGGCTTGCTGAGCGTGTCAACACTGCAACCAAAGGCCTTTGCCAGGCCCGTCCAGCGCTCGCCGAACTTGCCAGCGCTCAGTACCAGGACTTTGTCGCCGGGCGAGGTCAGATTTGAGACCGCGGCTTCCATTACACCCGTGCCGGAAGAGGCTAGCACGAGCACATCGTTCCGCGTACCGATGAATTCCTTCAGGCCGGCGAGGACGCGCTGAAACAAAGCGCGGAAATCGGCGGTGCGGTGATGGGCGGTAAATGAAGCCATGGCCGTCTGCGCCGCCGGCAGCAGCGGGGTCGGGCCGGGAGTAAACAGGCGATTTTTGCGCAACATAGAAAGGATCCTTAGGCAAAATAACGATACAGAATCAGTCTACCGGAAGCACGCCTGGCAGGCACGCTTGCTTCCCGCAGGAATTTGATTCAGAGCCATCAGATATCTCGCTGCGACTGGTGCTCCAGCCCAGCGGAGTCTGCCCGGGCAAGGCGGGCGGTCTTATTTCACTGCCAAAATTTCCGGTTTGGCGATGTCGGGCGGCTTGGAGAAAAGGTCCTTGGCCTTAGCGAAAAGCGCCTTGGCGATTTCACCATTGAGATGGGCGTTGCGGCCGTCCTCGTCGGCA
>Ga0335081_10005486_pt1 | contig 20078 bp, 22 predicted proteins | sample Lox_Sample_35_FD_206713 | JGI IMG/M metagenome (GOLD analysis project Ga0335081, IMG submission 206713) | Soil microbial communities from Loxahatchee National Wildlife Refuge, Florida, United States - Lox_Sample_3.5 | ecosystem: Environmental > Terrestrial > Soil > Wetlands | place: USA... | reverse complement strand
GGCGAGCGCCCCGCGCGCCTCGCCGAGCCGGTGTGGGCGCGGCTGCCCGAGCCCGGGTGCGGTGGTGACGACAACCGCGCCGGCCTCGTCACCGACGGCGAACTCGCGCCGCTCCGCGATCGACCCTTGATGTACGTGGCCGCCGACGATCAACTCGGCGCCCGCGGCGGTGAGGCGCTCGAGCACCTCGTCGCGGCGCGCGAGCGCGCGCTTGCGCGAACGCCAGGGCGGACCGACGAGCTGGTGGTGGAGGACGACCATCCGCAGCGCGCCGGCGTCCGCGGCCCGCAACCGCTGCTGCGCCCGTTCGAGCTGGGACGGGTCGAGACCTCCCGACTGGTGGCGCCGAGGGCGCACCGAGTTGAGCCCGACGACAACCGCTTCCTCCACGTCGTGGACGGGCTCGGTCGTCTTCCACTGCCGCTCGAACTCCTGCCACGGCGTCGTGAGGCGCGCCGGGAAGGTGTAGGGGATGTCGTGATTGCCGGGCACCGCCAGGACGGGTGGCCCGGGCGACCGCAGGAGCGCCGCCGCCCGCTCGTGCTGCGCCCGCCGGCCGCGGTGGGTGAGGTCGCCGCTGGCGACGATCAGGCCTGGGTCGACCTGCTCGACGAGCGAGACGAAGCCGTCCTCGACGACCGGGTCGTCACGCGCCCCGATGTGGAGATCGGAGACGTGCAGGATGCGCGTAACCACCGGCGAAGCAGGCTATACAGTGAGTGCGATGGCCGACGACCAGTCGGAGATCTTCGACGACCTGTATCTCGGGCTCCGGGCGGGCGGCGCCCTGCGCAAACAGCGCCGCGGCGAGCCGCTGACCGAGGAGGAGCGCGAGGCGCTCGGCCGCTGGCAGCGTCTCTCGGCATGGCGCAAGGCGGTCGCGATCGGCGGCTTCTCGGTCGGGACGTTCGGGCTCGGCTTCACGCTCGGCGGCCTCGTGTTCGGCCGCTGGCGCAAGGCCTGACGCGCGGCGCGTGTTAGCCGGCTGTTAGCGGCTCGGTCGACAGTTGTCGCTCCGGCGGCCGACGGGGGATAGGCCGGCGGTGCGCGGGCGACCTCGACTGGCATAGGCTCGGTCGAGAGAGGGAGGGGGCTCGGCCGTCGTAGCGAGCTTGATCGAGGTCGTCCGCGGTGACATCACGGCACAGGAGGTGGATGCCGTCGTCAACGCTGCGAACAGCTCGCTCCTCGGCGGGGGCGGCGTCGACGGCGCGATCCACCGAGCGGGCGGTCCGGCGATCCTCGCCGAGTGCCGTGTGCTCGGCGGGTGCGACACCGGCGATGCGAAGGCGACGACAGCCGGCGACCTCCGTGCACGGTGGGTGATCCACACGGTCGGCCCCGTGTGGCACGGCGGCGGCTCGGGAGAGAGCGACCTGCTCGCCTCGTGCCACCGCCGCTCGCTCGAGGTCGCGGTCGAGCTCGGTGCGCGCTCTGTGGCGTTCCCCGCGATCTCGTGCGGCATCTACGGGTACCCGCCCGAGCTCGCTGCACCCGTCGCGCTCGGCGCCGTGCGTGGGCACGGGCTGGACGTGGTGCGCTTCGTCCTGTTCGGCGACGACACCTACGAGGCGTTCGCGCGCGCGGCTGCCTGACCGGGCGCCCCTCGCGACGTCACGAGCGTCGCACCGGCGAGACCCACGATCCCGGCAGCCCCACCCGCGAGCCAGAGCGTTCCGGCGCCGCCGATCGCGGCGACGAGCGCGCCGCCCGCAGCCAGCGCGATCAGTTCCGCACCGTTTCGCAGCCCGTTGTAGGCGGCGAACGCGCGGCCGTGCCGCTCCGGTGCGATTCGCTGGTGGATCAGCGTTCGGAACAACGTGTTCTTCGCACCGTGGCCGAGCCCGCCGAACAGGTAGCAGAAGCACATGAACGGGAAGACCATCCAGAACGGCGCAGCGAACTTGGAGAACCCCTGCAGCGAAGCGGCGAGCAGTGCGCAGACTGCGACAGCGCTCGGTGCGACCCGGGGCGCGAGCACGAGGGAGCCGACGAGCATCGCCGAGGCCCAGAGCGTCAGCACCAGGCCGAGGGCGAGCGACGACTTGCCGAGATCGACTGTCGTGTAGACGAAGTCCGCCGGGATCGAGGCCGACATGAAGACGAGGGTCAATGTCCCGGTGGCGACGGCAATCGCGAGAGTCCGCTCGCCGAAGAGCAGTTCGAGCCCTTCGCGAGCCCGGGGCGGTTGATCGGTTCGAACCGGCTGTCGCCGGACTGCGACGGAGGCGAGCGCGGCCGTGATCGCCAGGAACGAGGCCGCATCGACGAGCAATGCGCCCTTCGTCCCGGCCGCAGCCGCAAGTGCGCCGCCGGCAAGCGGGCCCGCAACGAAACCGAGGCTCCGCGCCGACTCGACGAGCCCGTTGGCACGGGCGAGGGGCCGCCGGCCGGCGAGAACGGGCACGAGCGCAAACTCCGCAGATTGGCCAATCGTCGCTCCGACGCCGAGGAGCGCCGCGAGCGCGAGCAGCGCTGCGATCGAGCCGCTCGCGAAGGCGAGCGCGACCGTGACGACGCACTGGAAGAGCGAGGCGGCGATCGCGACCGATCGCGTCTCGAAGCGGTCGACGATCAGCCCCGCGTGCCCGGCGAGCAGTGCCGCCGGCGCCCAGAGCGCGATGAACACCACCGAGACGCCGAAGCCCTCCCACATCTCGTTCGCACGGAGCCCGAGCGCGATCAGCGCCACGAAGTCGCCCATCGCCGACAGCGCGATCGCGACTGCGACCACGCGGAGGTCTCGCTCGTGCGCCTGCACTGGGGCGAGTCTTGCCGTTTCCTCGAGCAGGATCTAGACGAACGTACGTTCGGTCGATACAATGGCCGTCCCATGGCTGCCGACGAGCTCGTCGTCCACGGCGCCCGGGAGCACAACCTCAAGGACATCACGGTCCGGCTCCCGCGGAACGCCTTGATCTGCATCACGGGCCTTTCCGGGTCCGGGAAGTCGAGTCTTGCCTTCGACACGATCTACGCAGAGGGGCAGCGCCGGTACGTCGAGAGCCTGAGCGCCTATGCGCGGCAGTTCCTGCAGATGATGGAGAAGCCGGACGTCGACTCGATCGACGGCCTCAGCCCGGCGATCTCGATCGACCAGAAGACGACGTCGCGCAACCCGCGCTCGACCGTCGGGACGGTGACCGAGATTTACGACTACCTGAGGCTCCTGTACGCGCGGGTCGGGCGCCCGCACTGCCCGATCTGCGGCCGGCCGATCGCCGGCCAGTCGATCGACTCGATCGTCGAGCAGATCCTCGCTCTGCCGGAGGGCACGCGGTTCACGGTCAACGCGCCGGTCGTGCGCGACCGCAAGGGCGAGTATCGCGACCTCTTCGAAGAGCTCCGCAACGAGGGGTTCTCCCGCGTCAAGGTCGACGGCGAGCAGCACACGCTCGACGAGCCGCCGACGCTCGACAAGAAGTTCAAGCACACGATCGAGGTCGTCGTCGACCGGCTGGTGATGAAGGAGGACCTGCGCACGCGGCTCGCGCAGTCCGTCGAGACCGCAGTGGCGCTCGCCGAAGGGCTGGTCGCGATCGATCTCGTCGACACCGGTGAGACGCGCACCTACAGCGAGAAGTTCGCCTGCCCGGAGCACGGCGTCTCGCTGCCGGAGCTCCAGCCGCGCGTGTTCTCGTTCAACTCGCCGCACGGCGCCTGCCCCCGCTGCACCGGGCTCGGCGCGCAGCAGGAGATCGATCCCGACCTGCTCGTCCCCGACCCGACGCTGTCGATCGACGACGGCGCCCTCGTGCCGTGGGCGGTCGGTGGCTCGGGCTTCTACGAAGCGGTGATCCAGGCCATCGCCGACCGCTACGAGATCCCCACCGACGTTCCGTGGGAGGAACTGACCGACGAGCAGCAGGAGCGGTTCCTCGCCGGCACCGACGGCGACAAGGTCTACGTCCAGTACCGCAACCGGATGGGCCGGCGCCGGTCGTACATGATCGCGTTCGAGGGGATCGTCAACTCGCTCGAGCGGCGCTACCGCGAGACCGACTCGAGCTCACAGCGCGAGCGGATCGAAGAGTACATGTCGTTCCGCCCCTGCCCGGTGTGCAAGGGCGCGCGGCTCAAGCCCGAGGTTCTCGCCGTCACAGTCGGCGAGAAGAACATCCACGAGTTCACGCGGCAGTCGGTCTCGCGCGCGCTGGAGTTCCTCTCGGAGCTCGGCCTGACCGAGACCGAGGAGCTGATCGGGCACCGGATCGTCAAGGAGATCCGCGAGCGCCTGACGTTCCTCGACGACGTCGGCGTCGGCTACCTGCAGCTCGACCGTGCATCGGCGACGCTCTCGGGCGGCGAGGCGCAGCGGCTGCGGCTCGCGACGCAGATCGGCAGCCAGCTCGTCGGCGTGCTCTACATCCTCGACGAGCCGTCGATCGGCCTGCACCAGCGCGACAACGACAAGCTGATCGGCACGCTCGAGCGTCTGCGCGACCTCGGCAACACCGTCATCGTCGTCGAGCACGACGAGCAGATGATGCGGACGGCCGACTGGCTCGTCGACATGGGACCGGGCGCCGGAGAGCACGGCGGGCACGTCGTCGCCGAGGGGACGGCGGCGAAGGTGCAGCGCAGCAAGAAGTCGGTGACAGGCCAGTTCCTCGCGGGGACGCGTGCGATCGAAGTGCCCGAGCGGCGGGAGATCGACAACGGATGGTTCGTCGTCCGCGGCGCAGCGGAGCACAACCTCAAGTCGATCGATGTCGAGTTTCCGGTCGGGAAGTTCATCGCCGTCACCGGCGTGTCGGGCTCGGGGAAGTCGACGCTCGTCAACGAGATCGTCTACAAGGCGCTCGCGAATCGCCTCAACCGGCTGCGCGTGAAGCCGGGCAAGCACGCGGGCGTCGAGGGGATCGAGGTGTTCGACAAGGTGATCGAGATCGACCAGCGGCCGATCGGGCGGACGCCGCGGTCGAACCCCGCCACCTACACCGACCTGTTCACGCACATCCGCGAGCTCTACTCGCTCACGCCCGACGCGAAGGTGCGCGGCTACAAGCCCGGGCGGTTCTCGTTCAACGTCAAGGGCGGCCGCTGCGAGACGTGCAAGGGCGACGGGCAGATCAAGATCGAGATGCACTTCCTGCCGGACGTCTACGTGCCGTGCGAGACGTGCAAGGGCAAGCGGTACAACCGCGAGACGCTCGAGGTGCGGTTCAAGGGCAAGACGATCTCCGACGTGCTCGAGATGTCGGTCGAGGAGGCGCTGCGCTTCTTCGCGAAGATCCCGAAGATCCGCCGGCGCCTCCAGACGCTGCACGACGTCGGGCTCGACTACATGACGCTGGGCCAGCCGGCGACCACGCTCTCGGGTGGCGAGGCGCAGCGCGTGAAGCTTGCCGCGGAGCTGTCGAAGGTGGCGACGGGGAAGACGCTGTACATCCTCGACGAGCCGACGACCGGGCTTCACTTCGCCGACATCGAGAAGCTGCTCGACGTGCTGCAGCGGCTCGCGGACAGCGGCAACACCGTGCTCGTGATCGAGCACAACCTCGACGTGATCAAGCAGGCGGACTGGATCGTCGATCTCGGGCCGCAGGGTGGAGAGGCCGGGGGCGAGGTGATCGCAGCCGGAACGCCCGAGGAGGTCGCGCAGGTCGAGGAGTCGTACACCGGGCAGTTCCTGCGCTCGCTGCTCGAGCGCAACGCGGTCGCGGCATGAACCTGAGGAGGAAGCGCACTGCCGTGCTCCTTCTGGCGGCTGCCTGCGTGATCGTGTTCGCGGCAGGCGTCCTCGCCGGGTGGATCCATCGCAACGACACGATCTGCAAGAACGGGAAGACGCCCCTCTCGCAGCGTTCCGACCTGCTCGGGAACACCGAGTTCCGCTGCCCCGGCGGGCAGACGGTCACGCTCAGCTCGTAGCTCTCGGTTCGGCCCTCCTCGGTACGCTCACCGCGTGGCGGTGACGAGCTCGGCCGAGGCCCCGCACGGCATGCGCGACTGGTGGCTGCGCGCGGCGCTCGTCCTCCAGCACCCGCGGCCGGTGTTCGTCGCGCTTCGCGACACGAGCAGCGAGTCGCTCGCCGACCGGTCCGAGCCGGTGCTCGCGATCATCCTGCTCGGCGGGATCGCGTACGCACTGTCGACCGGCACTGCGGGGCATCTGATGGACGACACGCAGTACGACGCGCTGCTCGTCGCGGTCTGGGCGTTCATCGCGGGCAGCCTCACCGGGATCCTCGGCTACTTCCTGATCGGCGCGTTCGTCTGGGCCGCGTCGAAGCTGCTCGGATCGCAGGGGAGCTACCGGCGCAGCCGCCACGTCGTCGCCTTCGCGGCGGTGCCGATCGTCCTCTCGCTCGTGCTTCTGCCGTTTCGGCTCGCGCTCTACGGCGAGGACATCTTCCGCACGGGGGGCAGCGATGCCGGCGCCGGCGACCGGATCTTCGAGCTGCTCTTCGCCGCCTTCGTCGTGTGGTCGATCGCGCTCCTCGTGGTCGGCATCCGCGCGGTCCACTGCTGGACGTGGGCGCGTGCCCTAGCGGCCTCGGCGATGGCGCTCGGCATCCCGGCCGTTCTCGCGGCGGTCATCGAGCTGCACTGAGCCGCTGCCCTCGAGTGCGCCGCCCGAGACATGTCGGGTGGCAGCCGCCGGTACGGGACCGCGCCGAATGCGTGCCGACTTCGTCACGGCGCCGGGCGCGCAGACGCCGCGGCGGCGACGATCTTCCTGCAAGCCGCCCGGGAGGGGCGGTACTGGGGTCGTTGCGGGCGGCCGGGCCGCGCGCGCCCCGGACGGGGGCAGGCACCGTTTCCGAACCGCCACGCCGCGCGGACGAGACCGTGACGCGCTACGAGCGCGGCCCGAGCGCAGACTCGAACGCGGCCAGCTCCTCCGGCGTGATGCGGTACGTGTGCTCGTCCTCCGGGAAGGCGCCCGAGCGGACGTCCGCCGCGTATTGCGCGACCGCCTCGCCGATCGTCTCCGCCAGGTCGGCGTACTGCTTCACGAACCGCGGCGTCTGGCCGTGGTACATCCCGAGCATGTCGTGCCAGACCAGCACCTGACCGTCCGTCGCGGCCCCCGCGCCGATGCCGATCGTCGGGACTGCGAGCGCCGCCGTCACACGCGCCGCGACGGCAGCCGGCACCGCCTCGAGCACGACCGCGAATGCGCCGGCCTCCTGCAGCGCCAGCGCGTCCTCGAGCAGCCGCTTCGCCGCGTCGGCCGTGCGCCCCTGCGCCTTGAACCCGCCCAGCTTCGTCGCCGACTGCGGCGTCAGTCCGACGTGGCCCATCACCCCGATGTTCGAGTCGGCGATCGCCCGGACGCGGGAGAGCATCCGGCCGGCGCCTTCGAGCTTGACGACGTCGGCGCCGCCCTCCTTGACCATCCGGATCGCGCTGGCCACCGCCTGCTCGTCCGACACCTCGTACGTCCCGAACGGAAGGTCGCCGACGACGAGCGGCCGGTGCGCGGCCCGGGTCACTGCGCGGGTGAGGAAGATCATCTCGTCGAGCGTCACCGGCAGCGTCGAGGAGTGGCCGAGCATCACCATCGCCGCGGTGTCGCCGACGAGGATGAGCTCGACGCCAGCCTCGTCCGCGATTCGTGCGGCCGGGGCGTCGTACGCGGTGATCATCACGATCTTGTCGCCGCGCCGCTTCATGTCCGCCAGCTCGGGCAGCGGCAGCTTGCCGGGGGCCGGCGTCGCGGCGGCAGGGGTCCGCGGGCGCGTGCTCATTCGAGGTCTCCTTCCAGTTGGACGTTGTCGATCAGCCGGATGCCGCCGATGCGCGCCGCCACGGCGAGCGTCGGCCCGTCGAGATCGGCGACGGCGAGGTACTCGGGCTCGATCCCCGCTTCGGCCAGCACGGTTCGCGCTCGCGCGACGTCGCGGGTCGCGAGAGCGCGCGGGATGGCGCTCGCCGCAGCGCGGTCGGACGGGGAAAGGCGCGCGTTGCGGGAAGAGAGGGCGAGGCCGTCGGCGTCGCGCACCGTGTCGACGACCCGGATCTCGAGCTCGAGGTCGAGGTCGCGCACGAGTTGCTTGAGGACCGCGACCTGCTGGGCATCCTTGCGGCCGAACCACGCAATCTGCGGACGGACGACGTTGAACAGCTTGAGGCAGACGGTCGCGACGCCGCGGAAGTGACCGGGCCGGTGCGCGCCTTCGAGCCCGTCGGCCGCGCCGGCCGGCTCGACCCACGTCGCGAAGCCGGGTGGGTACATCTCTTCCACCGTCGGCGCGAAGAGCAGGTCGACGCCTGCCGCCTCGGCGAAGGCGGTGTCAGCAGCAAGGTTGCGCGGGTAGGCGTCGAGGTCGCCGCGCTCGGCGAACTGCGCCGGGTTGACGAACAGGCTCGCCGCGAGGAAGTCGCAGCGGGGCCGCGCGGCGGTGAAGAGCGCGTGGTGCCCCTCGTGCAGGCCGCCCATCGTCGGCACGAGGCCGACGACACCGCGCGTGGCACGGCGCGCCTCGCGGGCCTCGTCGATGCGCGTCACAACCCTCATGCGCGCGTCGCCTCAGCGAGCGCAGCGTAGAGCGGCTCGAGCTCAGGCTCCTCGCCGCGGATCGCCTCGAGATGACGCTGCACCGTCTCGGTGTCGCCGCGCGCGATCGGGCCTGTCAGCTCGAAGTCGTTCGCGATCGTCCGTTCCATCAGCGGGACGAGCGCCTCGGGCGGAGCGCCCGCGTCGGCCAGCAGCCGTGCGGCGCCGCGGTGGAGCGTGACGAGGAAGTTCGATGCCATCGCCGCGCCCGCGTGGTAGGGCGCGCGCCGGTCGTCGGCGAGGACGAAGGGCCGAAGGCCGAGCGTCTCTGCGAGCTCGTTCGCGTGCGCCAGCGCCTCCGGCGACTCGCCTGTGACCGCCGCCCAGGCGCCGTCGAGCTGTTCGGGCCCCCGGCTGCGCGTCAGCGTCTGCAGCGGATGGACGGAAAACCGCAGAACGTGCGGGTCGAGCGCCGCGAGCGGCGTTGCGCCGGAGACGTGCGCCACCCACGGGCCGGCCGGAATGCCGCGCGCGACCTCCGCGATCGCGCGGTCGGGCACGCACAGGAGTTGCAGCTCGCCGTCGTCGCCCACGCGAACGCCTCGCTCGCGCAGCCGCGCGGCGATCGCCGAGCCGGCGCGCCCTGCGCCGATAACGGTCACGCTGTCGAACATGTCGGGCTCCAGCTCCCTCGGGATGCCGGGCACCGTGAAGCCTACTCGATGAGGCCCAGGATCCGATCGGCGGCATGAGGCAGGCGCGCGTAGTCCGGTGCGAGCGGCCTGCGCCGCCCGGCGGCCAGCGCCGCGGCGATCTCGGTGCGCAGCTCGCCGCGGCTCCGCGCCACGCGGGCGAGGCCCGTCCGTCGGAAGGCGCGCTCGTTGACCCTGACGTGCCCGATCGACCAGCCGTAGGAGACCGGCTGGCAACCGGCGAGCAGCGCCTCGAGGATCGTCAGCCCCGCGGTCGAGTGGACCAGCACGTCAGCGGCCGAGAGCACGGTGACCAGGTCGTCGACGAACGGCAGCGCCCGCACCCGGCCTGTGCGAGACGCAGCCTGCAGCCGTTCGAGCAGGCGATCGTTACGGCCGGCCAGGGCGAGCACCGTCGTGTGCGGCGTCTCGAGCGCGATCTCGACTGCGCCCTCGACATCCCCGACGCCCCAGCCGCCGCCCGACACCGCGATCACCGGACCGAGCGCAAGGCCGAGCGACCTGCGCGCCTCGTCCTCTCCGCGTGGGTCGAGGAAACGCTCGTCGTGCAGCCCGCGGACGGCGACGGCCTCCGCATCTCCGCCCGCGATGCGCCGCACCTCGGGAATCGACTCGGGGTGCGTGACCAGGTGCAGGTCGATGCCGGGGCTCGCCCAGTAGTGGAGGCCCGCCAGGTCGGTGACCGCCGCCGCCGCCGGAACGCCGATCCTGCCGCGTGCGCGCAGGAAGCCGAGCACGTCGGTCGCCGCCGGATACGTCGAGACGACCACGTCGGGCGCGCGGGCGGCGATCGCCCGCTCGAGGCGCGGCCCGGAGTACCGGTGGAGTGCCGCTCGGCCGGCGGCCAGCAGCGGCGAGCGTGCGAACAGCAGGTACTGCGCGTCGAACACCCAGTTCAGCCGCCCGGCGCCGAAGGTCCTCCGGAGGCCGTCCTCCGCGACGCGATGGACGAGCGGCCCCATCACGTCGAGCACGTCGACGATCTCGGTCACCGCTGCGGGACACCGCGCCGTGATGCCACGGGCGATGGCGCGTGCGGGAACGTCATGGCCCTCGCCGACCGCTGCCGTCAGCACCAGCACCCGCGGGCCGGAGCGCTCCCGCGATCCGTCCGCCGGGGGCGCCAAGATGCCGCTGCTAGGGTTCTCCACGGTGCCGATCTACGAGTATGTCTGCATGAGCTGCGAATCCCACTTCGAGGAGCTCGTCGGTATGTCGGATCCGGATCCGGTGTGCCCCGACTGCGGCAACGCGAAGGTCGCGAAGCAGTTCTCGACGTCGTTCGCGGCGCACGGCACCGCCGGACAGCCCAGCTTCGGCGGCGGCTGTTGCGGCGGCAGTTGTGGCTGCTGCTGACCTGTCGCTGATCGCCTACGGCGACGTCGTCGCCGGGTGTGAGCGGTGTGCGCTCGCGGCCGGAAGGACACAGGTCGTGTTCGGCTCGGGCTCGCCCGACGCCGACCTGATGTTCGTCGGCGAGGCGCCCGGCTTCCACGAGGACAAGCAGGGCGTGCCGTTCGTCGGCGCCGCCGGCCAGCTCCTCTCGAAGCTGCTCGCCGGCATCAACCTGTCCCGTGAGGACGTGTACGTAGCGAACGTCCTCAAATGCAGGCCCCCGGGCAACCGCGACCCGCTGCCCGAGGAGATCGAGGCCTGCGAGGGGCACCTGTTCAAGCAGATCGAGCTGATCCGGCCGACGGTGGTCGCGACGCTCGGGAACTTTGCGACCAAGCTCCTCTCGGGCAAGCCGACGGGGATCACGCGGGTGCACGGCCAGGAGCAGGAGGTCACGCTCGGCGGCCGGACCGTGCTCCTCTTCCCGCTGTTCCACCCGGCCGCTGCCCTCTACACGCCGCGGATGCTCGACGTCCTCGAGGCCGACTTCGGCCGCCTGCCCGACCTGCTCGGCCGCAGCCCCGAGCCGCCGCCCCTCGAGCCGGAGCCGGCGCCCCACGCGCAGCCGGTCCAGCTCGGGCTGTTCTAGCCCGCAGGCACCATTCGGGAGTGGACGCGGTGACGAGCTCGCCCGAGGAGACGGCTGCGCTCGCGGCCGACCTGGCCGTACGGCTCGAGGCCGGCGACGTGGTCGCGGTCTCGGGCGACCTCGGAGCCGGCAAGACGACCTTCGTCCGCGGCGCCGCCCGCGCGCTCGGCGTCACCGGGCCCGTCTCCAGCCCGACGTTCACCCTCGGCCACCGCTACGCAGCGAGCACGCCCGTCGCCCACCTCGACCTGTACCGCGTGACCGGCCTCTCAGCCGAGGAGTGGGGCGACCTCGAGCCGTACTTCGACGATGCCGTCGTCTTCGTCGAGTGGCCCGAGCATGCAGGTGACTGGCTCCCGGAGCCGCGCGCCGTCGTTACCCTCGGTCACGTCGACCGGTCACACCGAAGCGTCAGCATCGTGGAGCGATGACGATCCTCGCGTTCGACACGGCAACCTCCTTCGGGGCCGTCTGCGCCGTCGTGCCCGGCGCGGAGCCGCCGAGGGCGACCGCGCGTGCCGGGGACGTCCTCGAGCTGGTCGACGACCTCGTCCCCGACCCGTCCGAGCTCACGGGGATCGTCGTCGGGCTCGGCCCTGGCAGCTTCACGAGCATCAGGATCGGGATGGCGGTCGCACGGTCGCTCTCGCTTGCCCTCGGGATCCCGGTCGCGGGCGTCTCGACGCTCGACGCGTTCGCGGGCGGAGTCGCCGTGATCGACGCACGTCGCGGCGAGGTCTTCTCCGCCGGCCCGCGCGTCTCGGCGCCCGGGGAGCTCGAGGTCGCCGGTCTGACACTCGTCGGAGACGGCGCGATCCGCTATCGCGCGCTGTTCGAGGACCGGGGAGCCACGATCCCGCCCGACGACGATCCGTCCCATCGGCCCGACCCGGCGCTGCTGGCGTCGCGCGCCGGCGCCTTCGGCGACGCAGCGCTCGTCGAGCCGCTGTACGTGCGCGAGCCCGACGCGAAGGCGAGCGCATGACGGCGGTGATGATCGACATCCGCCGTCTCGACCTGGCCGACCTCGACGCGATCGATGCGATCGAGCAGCGTGCGTACCCGACGCCGTGGTCGCGCGCCATGTTCGCCTCCGAGCTGGCGAAGCCGACGTCGATCTGCCTCGGCGCGTTCGAGGGCGACGAGCTGGTCGGCTACATCGTCAACTCGCGCTACGTCGACGCCTGGCACGTGATGAACGTCGCGGTCGACCCGGAGCGGCGTCGCCGCGGGATCGCGACGCACTTGCTCGAGCGCCTCTTCGAGCTGACCGAGGGCGACGAGCGCCGCGGCTACACGCTCGAGGTGCGCATCTCGAACGACCCCGCGATCCGGCTGTACGAGCGGCTCGGCTTCGAGCCGCGCGGGCTCCGCCGGGGCTACTACACCGACAATCGTGAGGACGCGCTGATCATGTGGCGCGACTCGGGGACGCGCGGCTCGACCGGCGCGACGTGATTCTCGGGATCGAGACGTCCTGCGACGAGACCGCCGCCGCGGTCGTGACCATCGACGGGGAGATCATCGCGAACGTCGTTGCGTCGCAGGCCGACCTGCATGCGCGGTTCGGCGGCGTCGTGCCCGAGGTCGCGAGCCGGCGGCACCTCGAGCTCGTCGTCCCGGTCGTCTCGGAGGCACTGGGGACGGCAGGCGCTTCGCTGGCCGACGTCGAAACGATCGCAGTGACCACGCATCCGGGACTGATCGGCGCGCTGCTCGTCGGCGTCGCTGCGGCGAAGTCGATCGCATGGTCGCGCCGGCTCCCGCTCGCACCGGTCGACCATCTGCACGGGCACGTGTCGTCGCTGTACCTGAAGCCGCTCGATCTCGAGCCGCCGTTCGTGTGCCTCCTCGCGAGCGGCGGCCACACGATGCTGCTCGACGTCACCGATAGAGGGGCGTACGAGGTGCTCGGCACGACGCTCGACGACGCTGCAGGCGAAGCGTTCGACAAGGGCGCGCGCCTGCTCGGCCTCGGGTATCCGGGCGGCCCGGCGCTCGACGCGCTCGCGCAGCAGGGAGACCCGGCGGCCTTCGAGTTCCCGGTGGCACGTGTCGCGGGGCTCGACTTCTCGTTCTCAGGTGTGAAGACCGCGCTGCTCTATGCGGTGCGCGACCTCGAGCCGCAGGAGCTCGAGGCGCGCCGCGCCGACCTCGCCGCCGGCTACCAGCGGGCGATCGTGACCGCGCTCGCCGAGCGTGTGCGTGCGACCGGCGCCGAGCGGATCGCGGTCGTCGGGGGCGTGGCGGCGAACAGCGAGCTACGCGCGGCCCTGCACGACGCCGCCCTGGCGCCGCTCGCGCTCTGCACCGACAACGCGGCGATGATCGCATCGGCAGCACGCTACGTCCGGGCCGTCCCGTACCCCCACTACCTTTCTCTCGATGCGCAGGCTTCCGCGTAGCCTCGTTGCAGTCGTGGTGCTCGCGGTCGCGGCCGCCGCAACGGGGCTCTCCGTCGCCGTCTCGGCGCGCGGCCGCTCCACGGTGCCGAAGACCGCTCCGCCCAGCTGGCTCGGGCTCGTCGGCGGTGCGCGTGCGGCGACGCCTTCGGGTCAGCGGATGATCGTCGTGCTCAAGACGCCGTCGGTCGCCCAGCGCCTGGCCAAGGTGCGATACGCGACCGAGAGCCAGGAGCGCTCGTGGAGCGCCCAGGCCGGCGCTGCCCAGAAGGAGGTGCTGCTGTCGCTGGCGGCGCACGGCATTCAGGTGCGGCCCGACTTCAGCTTCAGCCGTGTGCTCGACGGGTTCTCCGCCACGCTCGACCCGCGCGCGATCCCGCTGCTCGAGAACGACCAGGAGGTGAGCGGGGTCTACCCGGTGCGCACCGCCTTCCCGGCTGCGACGTCGGAGTCGGTGCTGTCGTCGAAGGACTTCTCGGAGCTGAGCAGCCAGCCGAACGAGGAGCTGCCGGGCTACGACGGGACCGGCGTCACGATCGCGCTCCTCGATACGGGGGTCGATCTCAACCAGCCGTACCTGCGCGGCCGGCTCCTAGCCGGCTACGACATCGTCAATGGGGGCACGGACGCGGCCGCCCGTGCGAATCCGCAGGAGCCCAGCGAGCTCGAGCGCCACGGCACCGAGCTCGCCGGCATCCTGGCCGGGAGCGGCGGCCCGGGCGGGATCCACGGCGTCGCTCAGGGGGCGACGATCCTGCCGATCCGGATCGCCGGCTGGCAGCCCGCCAGCGACGGCCGCGAGCTCGTGTTCAGCCGCACCGACCAGCTGATCGCAGGGCTCGAGCGGGCGGTCGACCCGAACGGCGACGGCGACTGCCACGACGCCGTCCGCGTCGCCCTGATCGGGGTCGCCGAGCCGTATGCCGCGTTCACCGACGGGCCCGAGGCGACGGCGGTCGCCGGGGCGCTCGCATTGAACACGGTGGTGGTGACTCCCGCCGGCAACGACGGCGTCGCCGGTCCGAGCTTCGGGTCCGTCGCCGGCCCTGCCGGCGCCCCGGCGGCGCTCGCCGTTGCGGCCACCGACACGCGTGCGAACCTGCCCGAGGCGCGAGTCGTCCTCCGGCGCGGCCTCGACGTGATCTTCGACCAGGACGTGCCGCTGCTCGGGATCGGCGGCGCTTCACACTCGCTGACGCTGACGCCCACGGCGCCCGCCACCGGCGCGCCGGCGACGGCGTTCGACAAGAAGGGGTTGAGCCGCATCGCGGGCCGCGCGATCGTCGAGCCGGCCGGCACCAGCCCCGAGACGCAGGCTGCCTCGGCCGCCGAGGCCGGAGCGGCAGCGCTCGTCCTCTACGGCGACTCGCTTCCCGCCGGTTCGCTCCGGCTCTCCGGCCGCCAGACCCCGCCCGTCGTCGTCATCCCCACCGCGCCTGCGCTCGAGCTGCTCGCCGCACAGCGGGCGGGCCTCAACGTGGGCCTCGCGATCGGCCCGGCGCGTCACGAGGCGAACACGGGCCGCGGGGACGTCGCCGACTTCTCCTCACGCGGGCTCGCCTTCGACGGCAGCGTCAAGCCGGACGTGGCGGCCCCGGGCGTCTCGATCGCGACCTCGGAGCCAGGGTCGGGGCCCGACGGCGCACCGGTCTACGGGACCGTCAACGGCACGAGCGCCGCGGCCGCAACCGTTGCGGGCGGGGCCGCGCTGCTCGCTCAGATGCGGCCCGATCTCGACGGCTCGTCGCTCGAGAGCCTCCTGGTCGGGTACGCCGAGCCGGGCAGCGCCTCGGCGACCGAGGCCGGTTCCGGGACGTTCCGGCTCGGGGCCTCCGCCGTGGGCGAGCTCGCGGCCCAGCCGACGACGCTCGGGTTCGGGATCTGGGGAGGCCCGAAGTGGCACGGGACGCGCACCCTGGTCGTCCGGAACGTGTCGTCGAGGCGGCTCCAGCTGTCGGTGAGCATCGTCAGCAACGTCGACCCCGAGGCGCTCGGCTTCAAGCTCACGCCCGACCGGCTCGTGCTCCCGATCGGCCAGGCCGCACGCATCAAGATCCGGGTGGTTGCGCCGGCCGCGCCGGGCCCGAAGACCGTCACCGGTGTGATCAAGATCGCAGCCGACGGCAGCGAGACGCTTCGTGTTCCCTGGGCGCTCGGCTTCCAGCAGCCGCCGACGACCCTGATCGGGCACGTCTCGCTCAGCTCCTCCTCGTTCAGGCAGTCCGACGAGAAGCCCGCCGTGCTGACGGTGCAGGCCGGCAATCTCGTCCGCACCGGCGACTCACTCGAGGTCCAGCCGGTCTCGCGCCTCGACGTCGCGCTCTACACGGCGGGCGGCGGGTACGTCGGGCTCCTGACCCGGCTGCGCGACGTGCTGCCGGGCGTGTACAGCTTCGGCATCACCGGCCGCGGGCCGACGAGCGCGCCGCTGGCACCGGGCGGCTACCAGCTCCGCCTCGCCGCGTGGCCGACGCTGCCGGCCGACGCGAAGCCGAGCCGCGCGGTGGTGCGGTTCCGAGTGCTCCCCTGACCCGCGTCACGTTCTTCCACGCGCAGGGCTGCCACCTCTGCGACCGCGCACGGGACGTGCTCGTGCGCGTGCGCGCCGACACGCCGTTCGACCTCGACGAGGTCGACATCGGCGGAGACCCCGAGCTCGAAGCGACATATCGCGAATGGCTGCCGGTCGTGGAGATCGACGGCCGTCGTGCGTTCGTCTACTTCGTCGACGAGCCTGCGTTCAGGCGGAAGCTCGCCTAGCCGCGCAGGAACGCGTACTGCTCGGCCCGCGACCGCCGCGCCGCCTCGATATCGAACGCGACGAACCCGTGCACGGCCTCTGTCCAGAGCGAGAGCGCCGTCTCGTTTCCCGCCGTGCGCCAGCGGGCCTCCATGAACAGCGTGTCGTCGAGGAGTGGGTCGGAGGTGCCGCACGTGAAGAGCGCCGCCGGCAGATCCCTAAGGTCCGCGTACAGCGGCGAGATGTCGGAGGTGCGACGCTCCGCGTCGGTCAGGCCCGGCACGTAGTTGGCGACGAACCACTCCATCATCGTGTCCGAGAGCACGAGCTCGCGCGCACCCCAGAGGAAGCGGCTCGGCGTCCCCGTCAGGTCGAACGGCCCGAAGACGAGGTTGGCGGCGTGGAACGCCTCGCGCGGCGCGATTCCGTGGCGCTCGCGGAGGCGGAGGAGGGTGACGACGGCGAGCTGCGCGCCTGCCGACTCCCCGCCGATCCCGCGGCGGCCGTCGAAGTTGTCGAGCACCCAGCGGGCGGCGTCCTCACAGTCGTCGGAGGCCGCAGGATAGGGGTGCTCGGGCGCGAGGCGGTAGTCGACGCTGACCATCACGAGGCCCGTCGCGTCCGCAGCCGCCTTGAGCGACGGATCCTGCAGATCCGCCGCGCCGAGCGTCCAGCCGCCGCCGTGCACGTGGAGGTACGCACCGCGGGCCTCGCCCTCCGGCTCGACGATGCGCAACGGCACCTCGCCGGCCCGTCCCTCGATCCGCTCCCAGCGGGCCTCGGGCAGGTAGACGGGAGGGGGGAAGATGCCGCCCGACTCGCGACGCTCCCGCCGTGTCTGCTCGGCCGGGACGGTGTGCACCGGCGGCAGCCCCTGGATCATCTGCTCGAGGGCGGCGTTGAACGTCCGCGTCTCGTCGAGCATCTCCTCCTCGGTCACGCGACGTTCTGGAAGCGGACCGCCGCCCGGGCGCGCCGCCGCTCGGCCTCGATCTCGCGGTCCCTGGGCGGGGCTGAGGTCACGAGCCCGGCCAGGAGCCGCTCCGTGATGGCTGCGACCTCGTCGATTGCGTGCGCAAATGCCTCCTCGTTCGCACGCGACGGCTTCTGCATGCCGCTGACCTTGCGGACGTACTGCTCGGCGGCCGCGCGCACCTCGTCGGTGGTCGTCGGCGGCTCGAAGTTGAAGAGCGTTTTGATGTTCCGGCACATGACGTGAGTCTAGGCACACAGGGGCCTGGTGGGACAACCGTCGGTCCGGTCAAAGGCTTTGGGCACAATGCGACGCGATGCTGCATGCTGCACCCAACGGCGGGGGCGCGCCGGATCGCCTCACGGTCGGCGTCGCAGCGAGGCTCTCGCGCTACCTCCAGGTGCTGACGCAGGCGAAGAAGATGGGCAAGGACCGCATCTCCTCGCAGGAGATCGCGGACTACACGAACATCAATGCGACGCAGATCAGGCGCGATCTCTCGAACTTCGGCAAGTTCGGCAAGCGCGGCGTCGGCTACTCGATCGACTCGCTGCTGTCGGAGATCCGGAAGATCCTGCGCACGCAAGGGCAGCACAACATCGCACTCGTCGGCGCGGGCCGGCTCGGCCAGGCGATCGCGAGCTCGCCGATCTTCGCCGAGCACGGCATCAACATCGCCGCGGTCTTCGACACCGATCCGGCCAAGCTCGGCCACGACCTCGGTGCCGCGCCCGTCGAGGACGAGCGCCGCCTCAAGGACGTCGTTCGCGAGAAGAACATCGTCGTCGGCGTGCTCGCCGTGCCCGCGGTCGCAGCTCAGAAGGTCGCCGACGACCTCGTCGACGCAGGCGTCCGCATCATCTTCAACTACTCGGAGGCGCTGCTCGACGTTCCCGGCGACGTGACCGTGCACACGTCGAACCCGGCGGTCGACCTCCTCCACGCGCTCTACTTCCACCTCACGTAGCCTCCGGCGGCGTGCGCGTCTCGCTCTGGCACGGCTACCTGCTCGGCGGGACCGGCTCGAACGTCTACTCGCGGGCGCTGGCCCGGGAATGGAGCAGGGCCGGGCACGAGGTGACGGTCGTCTGCCAGGAGCGGGCGCCGGAGCAGTACGACCTGGGCGGCGCGCGCGTGGTCGTTCCCGAGCTTCCCGGTGGGCTGCTGCCCGTATTCGTCATCGACCGGTACGCGGGCCTCGAGCCTCGGCTGCTCCAGGACCTGACTCCGGCGGAGCGCGCCGCCTACGTCGCGGCCAATGCCGAGGTGCTGCGCGGGATCCCGGCCGACCTGGTCTTCGCGAACCACGTGCTCCTCGGCGGGCCGGTCGGCGCATCGTCGGGGGCGCCCTTCAGGGTCAAGGCACACGGTTCGGAGCTCGAATACTCGATGCGCGGGCGCCCGGAGCTCGAGCAGTGGGGGCGGGAGGCGCTGGCCGGCGCGGAGGCGACCTACGTCGGCTCCGAGCACATCCGCCGCGTGCTCGACGAGGTCGTGGGGCACGTCGAGCGTGTCCACACCGTGCCGCCCGGAGTCGACGTCGACGAGTTCGTCCTGCAGGACCGCGGCACTGCGCTGCGCGACCTCGTCGCCGAGGCAGAGCGCGATCCGCCGAACCCGGGGAACCGAAACGAGCGGCTGCCCGACGAGGGCAACGCCGAGCGGCTGCGCGCGTTCCTGGCGGGCGACGAGCCGACGGTCGTCTACTTCGGGAAGCTGATCGAGCAGAAAGGCGTGCAGCTTCTGCTCGCCGCGATGCAGGACATCGATGCAAGGCTGGTCGTGGTCGGGTTCGGGCCCTATCGCCCGGTGCTCGAGGCGCAGTCCCCGCCGCGCACGCTCTTCACCGGGCCGTTCGAGCACCGGCACCTCGTCCACCTGCTGCCCCTGGCCGATGTCACCGTCGTGCCGTCGATCTTCCCGGAGGCGTTCGGGATGGTCGCGGCCGAGGCCGCCGCGGCCGGCTCACCCCCGCTGGTCGCCCGCCATTCGGGGCTCGCCGAGGTGGCGGCGGGGCTCGAGGGGGCCTATCCGGAGCGGCTGCGGCACCTCGCCTCGTTCGCGCCCGGCGACGCCGCCGACCTGTCGCGCAAGCTGGGCGAGCTGGTCGCCCTGCCCGCGGGCGAGCGCGAGGCGCTCGGCGCGGCTGCGCGCGGGGTCGCGGTCGAGCGCTGGTCGTGGGCCGGCGTCGCGGCGCGGCTCCTCGCTCCTGTCTAGGCTTCGCCCGCGATGGGCGAGGAACAGCGCGTCTCCTGGCAGGAACTGCTCTCGTCGGCACGCGATGCCTTCGAGAACGGGACCGACCTGACGGTCGCCGTCGAGGAGGAGTTTGCACTCCTCGACCCGGAGACGCTCGAGCTGACCAACCGCTTCGAGGACGTCTACGGCGCCGCGCTCGGAGTGCCCGAGCTCGCGCCGCACGTCGTCGGCGAGCTGATCGCGTCGGAGATCGAGGTGCGCACCGGCCGGTGCGAGAGCTTCGGGCAGGCCGCGGCGGTGATGCAGGAGCGCCGCTCGCAGCTGCACGCGATCGCGCGCGAACGGGGTGTGGCGCTCGGCAGCACGGGCACCCATCCGTGGAGCCGGTGGCAGGACCAGCGCATCATCGACACGCCGCACTACCGCCGCAACGACGAGCTGCTGCGCTACGTCGTGTGGCGCAACAACACGTTCGGCCTGCACGTTCACGTCGGCATCGCGGGCGCGGACCGGGCCGTCGCGGTGCACGACGGCCTCCGCAACGTCCTGCCGGAGCTGCTCGCGGTCTCCGTCAGCTCGCCGTTCGTCGAGGCGGTGAACAGCGGGCTGCACTCGGCTCGG
>Ga0335081_10005485_pt1 | contig 20078 bp, 18 predicted proteins | sample Lox_Sample_35_FD_206713 | JGI IMG/M metagenome (GOLD analysis project Ga0335081, IMG submission 206713) | Soil microbial communities from Loxahatchee National Wildlife Refuge, Florida, United States - Lox_Sample_3.5 | ecosystem: Environmental > Terrestrial > Soil > Wetlands | place: USA... | reverse complement strand
GGCGTGCCCTTGGTCAGGTAGTTGGCGCGGTTCTCCGAGCGCCACAGGACGCACCGGTGCCATTCCGTTTCTTCTTTCCATTCGCCGGTCTGCTGGTCCTTCCAGCGCCGGTTGGTCGCCAGGGTGAAGTTCGAGACCGCTGTGCCGGAGGGCGTGAATTTGGTTTCGGCGTCCTTGCCGAGATTCCCAAGCAGGATGACTTTGTTGACGCTTCGGGATGCCATATTAGTCTGAACTGTATCACAACCCGCCGCGAGCGGCGCTGGCGCAGCCCGCTGCCAGCGCCTGCGCCTCGGCCTTGGGAAAATAGGGCGAGACCGCAGGGAGCGATCGTTCCAGGTATTCGCGCGACGCCGCGCAGAAACCATCCGCGACGGCGGACAGATGGCGCCACGCGGAGGCATCGGGCCGCAGTGCGGCTGGGACCTCGAGGTTCAGCGCGCTCGAGAATTCATCTTCCGCGCCGGCGAAATCCCTGCGGCGGTACAGCATGATTCCACGGTAGAGGTGCGCTTCGCCGGACGCCAGGTCTTTAGCGTTGGCGAATGCGGTGCGGCTGGCCAAGTTGTAGTCTTCGAGCGCGAAGTCTTTTTGTCCAGCCAGTTCCTTGGCGCGCGCGCGGAGGTAGAATGCGCGGGCGTCCGGTGGACCTGCCTGGATCGCTGCATTCAGGCTGGCAATTGCGTCCGCGGGATGACCCGATAGAAGCTGCGCGCCACCGAGTTCGGTAAGCGCCTGGGCCAGATCCGGCTGCGGAGCCACACGCGCCGCGAGGGTTGGCGCCGGATCACGCTGGGCATGGGTCCAGATGTCGGCGGCCTGACGATACTGCGCCGCCGCTTCCGCGTATTGGCCGTCCTGAAATGCCTTGCGCCCCGCGACCCACGCCGACCAGCCGGATTCCGAAACTGCAGCGAATTGGTGCGCGGCTTCATTCAGATCCTGGCGGCGCAGCGCCAGCCAGCCCAGCCACAAACGGGCCGCCCGGTCGCAGAATGCGGGGCAGGTTGCCGAAACGCCGGTGTTGAGGCTGCGCGGATCCGCGTCCTGCCCGGCGCGCAACCTCGCGATTGACGCCAGCACGTTCGCGCCACCCTTGTCCAGCTCAGCCGCTGCGTCCGCGAAAGCGTCCGCTCCGCGCGTGATCACGGCGGCCGCGAGCTCGCAATAGCCTTTGCGGTAGTGGAGCAGCGCCTGCTCCGCCGGCAAGGCCACCGCGAGCATGGCGGCTTGCGATTGCGCGCAGGCAGAGGCGTCGGCAAGCGTCGGAGATGGAGACTGTTCCGCGTGATCGAAGGCCGCCTGGGCCTCCCGGACGAGCGCCAGACGCTCCACGTCAGCGGCGGGGAGCGAAGACGCGCATAGGAATACGATCAGCGAAGCCTTCAGATACGAGTTTTCCCAGCTACGGTTACGTAATCCCGCGGGCAGACCAGGCGTCCTGACGAGTCGGGACGCTGCAGACACAAGTGTCCGCGCCACAGCGCGGCGGCGTACCGGAGGGGCGCTGCTTGCCACAGCATCCACAACTTCATTGTGGCGCAAATCCACCACAGACGAAATGCTGAAAAACGGATACAGTTAAGCAATTTCGTCTCCGCCTATACCAAAAGTTAGCGGCTTGCACCTGCGAAATCGGGTGACAGTCGTTCTTCGAGAAGCCGGGCAGGGGTCACTTGGTGAAAATAGTGACGTCCACGTTCATGCCCGGCCGGAGCACCAGGCCATCCGCCTGGTCCACCAGGATTTTCACCGGGATGCGCTGGACCACCTTGACGAAATTTCCGGTAGCGTTTTCCGGGGGCAGCAAGCTCATGCGCGAGCCGGTGGCCCCGGAGATGGAATCCACGTGGCCGATGACGCTCCGGCTGTACATATCCACGTGGATTTCGGCCTTCTGGCCGGGATGAACGTTGGCCAGTTGCGTCTCCTTGAAATTGGCCGTCACCCAGGTATCCTGCAACGGAATGATGGTCATCAGGCCCTGGCCGGGCTGCACGATCTGGCCGACTTCCACGCTCTTGCGCGTGACCACGCCATCAATCGGGGCGGTGATGGTGGTGTAGCTGAGTTGCAATTCGGCGGCGGCCAGGTTGGCGCGCGCCGCTTCGACCGTAGCGGCCGCGGTCGCAGCGTCGGCCGTGCGAATATCCACCTGCTTACGATTGGCCACCGACGTCTCCACCTGCGCTTTGGCCTGGTTGATGCGGGTTTGCGCGGCGTCCATAGCCGCCTTGCGCATGGCAGCGTCTTTTTGCGCCGAAGCCAGTTTTTCCTGCGACGCCTTCAGATCGCTCTCCGCTACGCGCGCGGTTGCCAGGTAGGCGTCGTATTGCAATTGCGAGATTTCGGCCTTGTCGAGCAGGGGTTTCATGCGAGCCAGGTCGGCCTGGGCGCGATCGTTGCTGGCCTGCTTGGAGCGGATGTTGGCCTCGGCGTACGCCAGGTCCGAAGTGGACGCTTGCTCGTACGAAACACGCGCCCGTTCGAATTCGGCCTGGGCATCGGCCAGTTGAGCCGATGCCGCGGAGTTGCCTGACTCGGTGGTCTCGTTCACCCACGGCACCACCGTTCGGGCGGCAAGCAACTGGCTTTCGGCCTGCAACACGGCAGCCTTGGCCTGATCGACCTTGACCTGGTAGTCCCGCGCATCGATCCGCACCAGCACCTGCCCGGCCTTCACCGGCTGGTTGTCGAGCACGGCCACATCGATCACGTTGCCGGAGATCTTGGGCGCGATGGCGCTGATGTGGCCGTCCACGTTGGCATCGTCGGACGAGACCCGATCACGGAAATGCAGATACACGGCAGTTGCCGCAGCCGCGGCGACCACCAGGAGCAGCAGCGCCACCACCAGCTTGGTGCGCGACCCGTTGCGCCGCACCTCCGGCGGGCTCTCGACCGTATTTTGCGCGGGCGTCACTTTTTCTCCTTGTTTCTCTGATACCAAACTCTGTGTCATTCCACCACCACCTGGCCGCGGACCGGCCCCGTCTTTCTCATCAACATCATCAATGGGATGACCAGGAGGAACAGCACTCCCATCACCCAGAAAGCATCCGAAAACGCCAGCATGCCGGCTTGCCGCAACATGCCGCCGTAGATCAGGCTGTGGGCCTGCACTCCGGCGTCCACCGCCGACGATCCCTTCCCCTGCAACATCGCGGTGGTCCCCGCTAGAGCTTCGCGGTATCTCCCGTCATAGGGCGTGAGATGGGAAACCAGCACCGCCTGATGAAACTGCGCGCGGCGAGCCAGCAGCGTGGTGGCCGTGGCGATGCCCGAGCTGCCGCCGATATTGCGCGCCAGGTTGAACAGGCCTGTGGCATAGTTGGTCCGCTCCTTCGGGATATACGCGAAAGCCGCCGCGCTGATGGGCACGAACAGAAACGCCATCCCCAGGCTCTGCACGCTGCGGCTCCATACGGCGGTGCGGTAGTCGATGCCCAGGGTGAATTTCGACATCAAGAACAGCCCGACCGAGGACACGACTACGCCGAAAATCACCAGCCACCGCGCCTGGACCTTGCGCACCAGAATGCCCACCATCGGCAGGCAGACCACCACTACGATGCCGCCGGGGGAAAGCACCAGGCCGCTCAGCATGGCGGTGTATCCGAGCAGGGATTGCAGGAACATGGGCATCAGCGCCGTGCTGGCATAGAGTACGAATCCCAGCACTCCCATGGAAAGGGTGGCCAGCGCGTAGTTGCGATCTTTCAGAATGTGGAAGTCGATGACCGGTTCTTTCTGCCGCAATTCCCAAAACACTACGGCGATCAGGCAGACCGCCATGATAATGGCCCAGGTGGTGATGAAATGCGAACCAAACCAATCTTCCTTCTGCCCTTCATCCATCACCACTTCGAGCGCGCCGAGCCCGAGGGCGAGCAGTCCGAATCCGACATAATCGATCTTCAGGCCATGGCCGAGGCCGCGCCGCACCAGGTACGGCGGATCGTGAACCAGGAACCAAGTCAGCACCAGCGCCAGAATCCCCACGGGAATATTGATGTAAAAGATCCACCGCCAGGTGTAGTTATCTGTAATCCAACCGCCCAGCGTGGGACCGATCACCGGCGCCACCACCACACCCATGCCGAAGACCGCCATGGCCATGCCATGCTTTTCACGGGGAAAGCTTTCCACCAGGACGGCCTGCGAGATGGGCTGCAGCGCGCCGCCGCCGATCCCCTGTAGGACGCGGAAGAAAATCAGGGCGCCGAGCGAAGGCGCCAGCCCGCAGAGGAATGAGCTGACCGTGAACAGGGCCACGCAGATCATGTAGAAGCGTTTGCGGCCAAACAGCATCGAAAACCATCCGCCCATCGGCAGGATGATGGCGTTGGCCACCAGGTAAGACGTCAGTACCCAGGTGGATTCGTCGAGGCTGGCGGACAGATTCCCCGCGATGTGCGGCAGCGATACATTGGCCACGCTGGTGTCCAGCACTTCCATGAACGTGGCAAGCATGACCGTCATGGCGATGATCCAGGGACTGACGCCCCGGTGCCAATCCAGCGCGTCCGCTGCGGGCGGCTGTCTTGTCATGCTAGCGGGCGTAGATCGCCTCCATCTGCCCCACCGAGTGCGCCAGGTCGGCGCGCGCCTGGTTGTAGCGGTAGAGCGCCGCGATCTGGTTGTCGTTGGCGCGGGCCAGCTCATCCTGGGCGGTGATCACTTCGATGTTGTTGGCCACGCCGGCCTGGAACCGGTCGCGCGCCTGCTGCACTTCCTCCCTTGCGAGCTGCACGCCGAGGTTGGCTACGTTCACCTCGTTGCGCGCGGCTTCCAGTTGCGCGGCCGACGTCTTCACTTCCAGCGCGATGCGGTTGCGGAGTTCCTGCTCCTGCTGTTTGAGCTGGCGGATAGCAATGTCGGCCTTGGCGCGCTCGGCCTGGATGCGCCCGCCGGTGAATAGGGGGAAATCCAGACTGCCCTGGTATGTATAAACGGGGATGATGGTGCCGGGCGTCAAACCCTGCTGCACCCAGATGCCGCTGATGGAGAACTTGGGCAGGCGCGCTTCACCGGCGGCGCGGGACTCGAGCTCCGCGCGCTGCTCTTCGTTCAACACCTGGCGCAACTCGGGGCGCACCGCGTAGGCGCGTTCGAGAGTCTGGTCGACCGGGACTTCCGGGGTGTCGAAGAAACTGAACTGGTCGGCTAGCTCGATGGGGCGATGCGGGTCGACGTTGAGCAGCCGCGCCAAGCCATACAACGAAGTCTCCAGTTGGGTGCGCGCCAAGATCACGCGCTGCTTTTCATTCTGAAGCTGCACGTTAGCGCGGAGGGTGTCGATGCCGGTTCCCACGCCATTCTTTTGCAGGTCGGCGGCTTGATCGTAAAGGGCCTGGGCGAGGTCCACGCGGGATTGGGCGGCCTGCACATCCGCCGTTGCGCGCTGGCTACCGAGGTACTGCGAAACCACCAAAAGGACGCTTTCCTCACGGACGGTCATTTCCTGGTCGCGGCGCGAGTCCCGGCCCATTTGCGCCGACTTGTAGCGGCGCCACAGGGTGAGGTCGAAGACTGGCGCGTTGAACCGGGCACCACCCTGAAAAACCTCGAAGGGGCCGACATGGGTCGGGAAACCGGGGAACGAAAGGCCGATGGCAGCGTGAAGGTTGATGCGGTTCACGGTTTCCGAGATCGTGCCGCCCACCTGGGGGAGCAGGGCAGAGCGAGCGGTAAGGGTGTCCTGCTCGCTCTGGGAGACATCCAGGTTGGCCAGGATCACCTGCGGATTCTGCCGCAGCGCCAAGCCTACCGCGTCCTTCAAGGTGAGTTTCAGGGGCGCTGTCTCTTGCGCCATACCGGCCGATGCCAGCACCAGGAAGGCCAGGACAACGCGATACGTCCAGTTCTTGAGCATGATCGGTTCTCATACTCAGAGTTGCATGTTCCGGGCCAATGAAATGGCTTGACAGGGAAGGGCGTTGGGTGCATGCGGTGGTCGTGGAAGTGCCCGAATATGGGCAGTACCGCACTCGCCACGCGATGAAATATGGCCTTGACCGTACCTCCGCGGCGAAATGTCCCCAAAGAGGCACCTTTCGATCGCCACCACTGATCGGAACCTTAGGCTCTCTACTGATGTCAAAATGAGTGACAGTGAAGCTACCGGTTTTTCTTGCCTTAGCAGTATTGGATCTCGGCTTCGTCTGGCAGCGCCCGGTGCTCGCTCAAACGCGCTCGGCTGAGGACGTTTTTGCGCGGTTCTGCGAACTCGACTCTCAGGGCGGGCAACTGACCGCCGACGGCTGGCAGAGGATAGCTGCTCTATTCGTGAACCCTGGCTCACCTCGGCGCGACAGAATCATCGTTAGCGACGGTGGTGGGCTGCTCCTTCCAGCGCCTCAAGCGGAAAGGGTCGCCGGCGGCAGAGAATACATCGAGTATGGGCAGATCGATGTTCAATCGGTCCGTTTTTCCACTGTGAGTGGACTCCCACCGGGAGTCAAGATACGTACGGAGTTCGAGGCAGTGAGAACGCAAGGCCCCGGCGGAGCCGTGGAGTGGCGAATCAAGGGACCGCTGCCCGAACCCGTTGTCACTGTTGATGCTGCCATCCGCTACGTTAGCGAGGTCAAAGCGAAAACAAGAGACGCTGCCATCCGGAAGAACGCTGAGAGAACACTCGCGGCTTTGAAACACTTCCGTTAGTGCATCTTGGTGAGGCGTGGATCAATCGAGATCGCTGGTTTCAAGGTGGCGGCAAGAAGATAAGGCCGACTCGCCGGTGCGGTCGCTCCTCACGCCAACTTCCTGGTCTCAATCCCCAGCTTCCGAATCTTGGCCTGCAACGTGGTGCGCTTCATCCCCAGGCGGGCCGCGGCCCCTTGCGCGCCCCCGACTTTGCCGCCGGATTCGCGCAACGCGCGCAGGATGGCCTCCCGCTCAGCGGCTGCCAGCGTGACCGTGGCGCCGGCAGCGGCCTTCGGCCCTTTTAACTCTCGCACCGGCGCTTGCAAAGCCGGCCCGGGCGACACGATCACCGCACGCTCGATGAAGTTCTGCAGCTCCCGGATGTTTCCGGGCCAATGGTAAGCGGCCAGCGCTTTCATGGATTCCGCGGGGATGCTCGTGATGCGCTTATTCATCCGCCGCGCATTCTGCTGCACGAAATACCGCACCAGCAGCGGAATATCCTCGCGCCGCTCGCGGAGCGGAGGCACGGTGATCGGAAATACGTTGAGCCGGTAGTACAGGTCCGCTCGAAACTGGCGCTCTTCCACCATGGCGCCCAGGTCGCGGTTGGTGGCGGCAACCAGCCGCGCGTCCGTGCGGATGGTGCGGGAGCTGCCGAGCCGCTCGAACTCCCGCTCCTGCAAAACCCGCAGCAGCTTGGTCTGCAATTCGAAGGGGATCTCGCCCACCTCGTCCAGGAACATGGTGCCGCGGTGCGCCAGCTCGAAGCGGCCGATGCGCTGCGCGATCGCGCCGGTGAATGCGCCTTTCTCGTGCCCGAACATTTCACTTTCCAGCAGGCCGGTGGGAATCGCGGCGCAATTCAACTTCACGAAAGTCCCCTGGCGGCGCGAGCCGAGGTCGTGAATCGCGCGGGCGAGCAACTCCTTGCCGGTGCCGGTTTCGCCGTAGATGAGCACGGTGGATTCGGTGGGAGCCACGGTCTCCACCTGCTTCAGCACGGCCTTCAGGACGCGGCTCTGTCCGATGATCTCCTCGAAGCGGTTGTCGGTGCGGATCTCGTCTTCCAGGTAGACCTTTTCCTCGGCCAGCCGCTCGTTGAGCTCCTCGATGCGCTGGAAGGACAGAGCGTTCTCGAGCGCGATGGCCACCTGGTCCGCCGCCTGCGCGAAGAACTGGAGGTCGCTCGCGGTGAAGAAATTCTCGCGCCGCGACCCCAGGTTCAGAGTTCCGAGCGCCTCACCGTGCGAGACGAGGGGCATACAGCAAAGGGAGCGCAGGCCCTCGCGGGCCATGATGTCGCCGGTGGTCCGGGAGATTGCCGCGGCTTCCTCGAGGCTGAAGACCCGGCCCTCGCGCGTGCGAAACACGTAGCCGGCCAGGGTATCGTCCACAGGAACCACGGCGTTCTCGCGAATCACGCCAGCGCCGCCGGGGAAGTCGCACATCTGGAGACGCAAAGCCTGGATCTCCGCGTCGTAAATCAATAGGCTGGCGTAGTCCAATCCGAACGTGCGCCGCAGCGACGCCGAAATCGCCTGGAACAGCGGCTTGCTGGAAAGGCAGCTCACCACCGCGTTGTTGATTTCGAGAAGCGCGCGCAACCGGTCGCGCTCCCTCGACAGTTGTTCTTCGTAGGCCCGCGCGGCCTCGGAGTTCAAGGCATTGTCCACGGCCACGGCCACCTGCCGCGCTACCTGCTGCATGAACTCGATGTCTTCCGGCGAGTAGGCGTTCTTCCGGAGCGCGCCGAAGCTCAACCCTCCCAGGTCGCGCTGCGCGGTTACGAGCGGCAGAACGCAATAGGACTGAACACCGTTGATCTTCAGCAGGCGTTCGAGAGCGGGGAATCGGCCTTCTTCGTCCACTTCGCCCACGTAGTACGGCTGCCGCGTGCGAAGCGCCAGGCCTGAGGGGCTCTCGTCGAACGGGATCTCACTAGGCCGTTCCCCCACGATGTCGCGGTCGGTTTGCAGAATGTGCAGGCGGAAGACGTTGGCCTTGGCGTCCAGCAGGGTCAGGTTAATGTAATCAAAGGAAACCAGCCGCTGGAGCAGACGGCTCAGATCGGCGAACAGCGTCGACAACTGGCGGTGGGCCGCGATCGATTCGGCCACCTCCAGCAGCGTCTCATACCGCGCGTGGGTCTCGTGCGGGCTGGTCGGAACAGACGACGGCATCGGAGCGTTCGGACGGCGTTCCTTCAACCCTACCACACCGCGCGGAGCGCTCGATTTCCTCCACTAGGGAGCGAATCAGCGGCGTTACCGCTTTGAGCCGTACGCCCTGGCGGTGCATATCCGCGATCAGTGCCTGCCCTTCGGCGTCGATAAAATCAACATCACACAGGTCCAGGACGGTAGTTCTGCCCTGCGTCGTAGAGGCTGCGGTTTGCCAGGATTGGCGCAGTTCCGCGACCCATGCCCCGGACAGCCTGCCTTCCAGCCGGAACCGCAACTCGTGCGGGCTGTCGTGCAGCGTAATCTTCAGCATGACTTCTCACTGGGAGGGCAAGATCGTTGCCAAAACTCGTGTCCACGAAGGTAAGGAGATACGGAGCAAGCGTGCGGCACTGTGCCCATATCCCGGCATTGGCCGGCATCTGGCGCCTCGCCCGCTGCCCTCAAACCCCGTACACTGAAAACTTGATGGACGCCCGCACCGGCCCCTCGCGCTCGCTCGCTTTGCTTCTGCTGGCATTGCTGGCCATGCTGGCGTACGCCCCGTCTCTCACGATTCCCTTGCTCGAAGACGACTACCCCAACCTGTGGCAGTCGCTCAATTACGGCTCTCCGGCTGGGCTCTCAGCCCTCTTCCACGACCCGATCTTCCGTCTGCGCGCTACCAGCTACTGGGTGATGTTTCTCCTCTGGCACGTGTCGAAGGTCGCCCCGTACGCCTACCACGCTGTCAGCCTGGCGCTGCACATCGTCAACACCTGGCTGCTCTATTGGATCTGCGCCGCGTGGCCGCGCATGCGCGCCGTGGCGTTCTGGGCCGCCGCGTTTTTTGCGGTGCAGGAAGGGCACCAGGAAGCCGTGATGTGGTTTTCGGCGATCAACGAGCTGTTCCTTTTCCTCTTCGGCATGGCCGCACTGCTTTGTTGGATGAAACAGGAGGAACGCGACCGAGGCTGGGGCCTGCAGGTGGCCGGTGTCCTCCTTTTTGTTTTGGCCCTGCTATCGAAGGAGTCGGCCGTGGTGTTTCTGCCGCTGTTCCTTCTGGCCATCCCCGCCGCCAACTGGCGGCGCTCAGCCGTTCGCCTGCTTCCTTATCCGCTGCTGGCGGGGCTGGCAGTAGCTTCGATCACATCCACGCGAAGCTATTCCTTCCGCTTCTCCGACGGGAGTTTCTCTTTACATGCCCCGTTTTGGATTACGTGGCCGCATAGCTACTTCCGGCTCCTCTGGGTATGGGGATTGTTGGCGGGTGTCGCCATCCTTTTGGCCAAAGACCGCGCGCTTCGGCGAGCGGCGCTGGTGGCTCTGGCCTGGATCGGACTCGCCTTGGCGCCGTACAGCTTTCTGACGTATTCTACCCAAATCCCCAGCCGCCAGACTTACCTCGCCAGCGCCGGGCTGGCCCTGCTGGTTGGGATAGCGCTAGCGCACTGGTCCGCGAAGTGGCCAGCGCGCCGGCGAATTCTAGCCGCGGTTCTTGTCCTGGTGATGGCGCAGAACATCGCTTACCTCTGGACCCGGAAGCGGGCTCAGTTTATGGAGCGCGCTGCTCCCACCGACCAGTTGATCGCACTCGCGCGCCGCACTCCCGGGCCGATCTGGGTCCGCTGTTTCCCGCGCACGGAGTATATCGCGACCGAAGCTGTCCGCCTGGCGGCCGGTTATGCTCCCTCCGATCTCATCTGGAGCGAGCCGGAGGCCACCCGGCGCCACCCCGCCGCCGTGTTTTGTTTTGGCGACGCCCCGCCCAAGCGATAGAGCGGCCCGGGCCGCAGTATAATGACCTCTCTGTCACCGTCTGCAAGCGCCGCGCCGCGCAAATGGCCGACAATCGGAGTGCTGGTCGTCGCTGAACTTCTCAGCATGGGCGTGTGGTTTTCGGCTTCCGCCGTGGTGCCGGCCTTGAGCGCCGCATGGAGTTTGAATGACACCGGCCGCGCCAGCCTGACGATGGCGGTGCAAGCAGGTTTCGCTCTCGGCGCTTTGACGCTCGCCATCCTGAACCTGGCCGACCGCGCGCGCACCGACCGCCTGTTCGCCCTCTCGGCAGTCCTGGCTTCCGTGTCCACCGCCCTGATCCCCGCGCTAGCCGGCGGGCTCGCCGCCGCGCTGTGTCTCCGATTCCTCACGGGGTTCTGCCTCGCGGGCGTCTATCCGGTTGGCATGAAGATCGTGGCCACCTGGACGCTGAAGGACCGCGGGCTGGGGATCGGCCTGCTGGTCGGCGCGCTGACCATCGGCTCTGCTGGACCCCAGTTTCTCAACGCCGTCGGCGGTTTGCACAACTGGCGGTTCGTTCTGTATTTCGCCGCTATGCTTGCGGCGATCGGCGGTTTGCTGGTGGCTCTGTTTGTCCGTTCGGGACCCTATGGCGGCCGCGCCGCGCGCTTCCGCTGGGACTACCTTCGCGTGCTGCTCGGCCAGCGCGCATTGCTTCTGGCCAACCTGGGCTACCTGGGCCACATGTGGGAGTTGTATGCGATGTGGGCCTGGCTGGCCCTGTTTCTTACAGCCGCTCTGAAGTCCGCGCTGATCGCGAGTTGGCTGGCGTTTGCAGCCATTGCCGCGGGCGGACCAGCCAGCGTCCTGGCAGGCCTGCTGGCGGACCGCTGGGGCCGCACCCGCACGACTTCACTGGCGATGACAGTTAGCGGCGCATGCGCCCTGGCAATCGGTTGGTTTTACGACGCGGGGCCGCTCTGGCTGGGCGCTATCGCGATCGTCTGGGGATTCGCTGTAGTCGCCGATTCGGCGCAGTTCTCGGCTTGCACCAGCGAGTTGTGCGAGCCGGAATATATCGGCACAGCCCTCACACTGCAAAACAGCCTGGGCTTCTTCCTGACGATGGTGACCATCCGCCTGGTCCCGCAAGTGGAGCGGTGGGTAGGTACGCGCTGGTCACTGGCCTTTCTGGCGATCGGTCCGGCGCTGGGAATTCTCGCAATGCTCACGCTTCGAGGGCGGCCGGAGGCGAAGCGAATCGCTAGCGGCCGGGGCTAGGGACCGGCACAGGCTGGACTGGCGAGATGATCACTCCCTGGGAAAAGTCGATGCCAATGCCGACCTCTCCAGCCGCAGCGTCCAGGGTTTCACGGAACCGCCTCGGGCCAGGCTGTACGTCAAACAATGCCCACCCGTTGTTGCCGGGAGGATTACCCGAGGCGTTCCTGCCCCGGGTGGCGCAGATGTAGGAATGGCCCCTGCCCAGTGGCGTGACGCTGAGCCAGTAGCGGCCAGGGGTCAGCGGCACGTGCAAGCCATCTACTTCGATGCGGACATGAACTCCTTCGGGGAGGCGATTGTTCGAAGCCGGGCGCTGGACGGCCGAGTCCAGGCCCGACGCCACCAGCTTTCCCGCTTTCCCGTAGGCCATGGCGCGGCGGATCTCCCAAGAGGCTTGCGTCACATCCGGGAAGTGGTACAGCACGTTATTCGAGAAGACCCCTACCACGGTCCAGCCGCCGTCGGGAACCACGAAATCGTCGTACACGCGGGCGAATTCTCTCTTCGAAACGTACCAGTTCAACAGGCCGGGAATGCCCGATTGCCAGTCTCCGTTGTACCAGCCCACCGTGGGAGCCGCGGGCTCTTGGGTGCCGGCAAGGTGGCCCGGGGGGAACAGGGCGGTCGCGAACAAGCATGCGACGACGCACAGAGTGATACGCACGAGCTTATTTTAGGATGTTTAGGCCTGATTTGGGCGACACTCGACGGGCACAGGGCGGGGTCGAATTCGGCGTCCGGATTCTCCGTGCTGAACGAAGAAAAGGGTCTACTTATATTTATGTTACGGAAGTCCCGTAGTCCTCGGGCCGCCCCCGATTCTGGCGAATTTGCCGAACTCGAATCCGATCGCGACTAACAACGCAGAAAACCCCTCCCAGATCCGGTTGGGACTCGACCAATGCCGATGCAACCCCGGCGGCCTCCTCAGGCGACTCTGGGGTGATGCGGAACAACACGATGCCGCTGGCCGTCGAAAGCCCTCGCCGGAAAACGAGTTCGCCGAAGTCCTTGTCGAAGGTGAGGAGCACCCTTTGCTGGTCCGCGCATAGCGCAATGATCTCGTCATCGGAGACGCCGGGGCAACTCTGCGCGATCGAGAAGACGTCCCAACCCGCCTTTCGCAGCGCCTCCAGCGCCGGCCGCGGAAAGTTCTCGCCGGCCAGAAATTTCATGCGGTCTTGAGCGGATAAACCTTCTCTTCGCGCAGGAGCGCACCCGCGTAAGTGAGACAGGCCCGGATGTCCTCTTCGGAAAGGTGCGGGTAGCTCGCCAGGATTTGCGCGTGGCTCCAGCCGGACGCGAGCAGCTCCACCACCAACTCGACGGAGATCCGCGTGCCGCGCACGACCGGCTTCCCAGTCAGGATCTTCGGATCAACGACGATGCGATCAGCCAAAGTCATAGGAGAACAATCTCCACCTAGGGACTCTTTATATCCTGGACGCTCGGAACTGCAAAAGCAAGCTGCTGGGAATCGGCCTCCCCGTGATCCCGTGAGCACGATATGGGTTGCCACGGCTCTGTCGTGGCCTTTCGAAGTCGCCGGCCTCGAACCAAAGTCCAGGTGCACTTACAATTGAGATTCGAGGGTCGCATGGATAACGAGATCATCTCCTACATCGAGATGTGTCAGCGTGAATCATCCAGCCTCTAACGGGGCATGAATTTTGATCTCGGAGTTGGGTACTCAGTGATTCTAACGTCAGTCCATCCAAAAGCCCCGTACCGCGATCGATTCGAAGACGATGGATCGACGGTCATTTACGAGGGTCACGATGCTCCGCGATCCCATGCGGTGCATGATCCTAAGGCGATCGATCAGCCAGAGCGCACCCCTGCAGGAACACTGACGGAGAACGGAAAGTTCTATCAAGTTGCCCTCCAGCACAAGAGCGGCGGCGCAGGTCCGAGGCCAGTACGAGTCTACGAGAAGATTCGCCAGGGAATTTGGTCGTACAACGGCATCTTCCATTTGGTGGATGCTTGGCGGGAACACGATAGGCAGCGCCTGGTGTTCAAGTTCAAGTTGGTCGCAGTCGAATCCGCAGATTGCGCTCCGCTCCCAGGCCTCTCCCGGAAGGGACGGCGGCGCCTAATTCCCACGGCTGTAAAAATGGAGGTCTGGAAACGTGACGGTGGCAAGTGCGTTGTCTGCGGCGCGACCGACGAACTCCATTTCGATCACGACCTGCCATATTCATTGGGCGGCACATCCGTCAAATCAGAAAATGTTCAACTGCTATGTGCAAGGCACAACCTCTCAAAAGGTGCCAAGATTCTCTAGCAGCCAGGGCTGAAGGTTTTGGTGGACCTGGTGAGATTCGAACTCACGACCTCTTCCATGCCATGGAAGCGCGCTCCCAACTGCGCCACAGGCCCACTGAGGTATCCTTCAGTTTATCACACCGAAACCATCCCCTGAATTGACAGCCTCGTTCACACAGCCTCTACAATGAAACGATGCTCTTCAGGCGATTCGCTCCAACTGTGCTCGTGCTCTGCCTGATGTCCCTGCAGCTCTCTTCCTGCCTGGCGCGGCGCCGCCTCATCCCCCGAGCCGGGAAGACCCAGACTCTGCGGGTCGCCGATTTGCCTGCCCTGCTCGCCGACGTCGCCAGGCAATACGACGCGATCCGCAACTTCAGCGCCACCGTTGACATGATCCCGGCCCTCGGCAGCGCGGAGAAGAACCAGATCACGGAATACAAAGACGTTCGCGCGTTCATTCGCTTCCGCAAGCCCGGTAATCTCCGCCTCATCGGCCTCTACCCCGTTGTCCGCAATAAAGCCTTCGATATGGTCTCCGATGGCACCGATTTCAAACTCTACATCCCTTCCCGCGACCGCTTCATCGTGGGCCGAAACGCTATCGAGCAGCCTTCCGCCAACAAACTCGAAAACCTCCGTCCGCAGCATTTCGTCGATGCTCTCCTCGTGCGCCCGGTCGATCCCAACCTCTACAGAGTCATGCTCGAGAATTTCACGGACGAGGACAACGCCTACTACATCATTCACGAGATCCGTGCACCCGCCAGCGGCCCTTTGCAGCTCGCGCGAACCATCTGGTTCAGCCGCCTGGACCTCCGCATCGCGCGCCAGATGATCTTCGACGCTTCCGGCGACCTCCTCACTGACGCCCGCTATTTCGACTGGCACCCCGAAGATAACGTGCCCTTCCCCAAGCACATCGAAATCAATCGGCCGCGCGACGAATACGCGGTGGTCATCGATCTGGTGAAGATGGACATCAACAAGGGAGTGCCGGACGCGGAATTCGTGCTCGACCAACCCGAAGGCACCACGCTGCAGGTGGTCGGGCAGCCGCCGGTAACTCCCATCAAGCCTGTGGCGCCTCCCGGTAAAGGAAAAACCAATTGACGGCCAAACTGGTTCTGGAAAACCTGAAGCACAAGCCCATGCGCAGTCTGCTCAGCTTCCTGCTCATCGGCGTTCCCGTGACCTTGATCTTGACGCTCGTCGGCGTCGCGAGGGGAATGTCGGAGGGTTCCCAGCAACGGGCCCGCGGGGTAACCGCAGACATCATGGTGCGCGGCTCGAATGCCGGCAACACCTTCAGTTTTGGGAGCCCGGCTGTTCCCCAGGCCTACGTCAACTACTGCGAAACCAAAGTCCCCCACGTCAAGATGGCGATGGGGGTCATCAACCATGCCCTCGATCTGCCGTTGTTCATGACCGGCATCGACCAGGATCAGTTCAACCGGTTTACCGGCGGCTTCCACTACCTGGCAGGGCAACACGGGCTGCGGGAGCCGTACGACGTGCTGGTAGATGAGCTGTACGCCAAGCAGAGGAAGCTCCAGGTTGGACAAACCGTCCGCATGGTCAACCAGGATTGGCACGTCGTGGGCATCATCCGGAGCGGCAAACTGGCGCGTATCGCGGTTCAGTTGAGCGTGCTGCAACACCTCGACAGCGCCGACGGAATGGTCAGCCAGATCTACCTCAAGCTGGACGATCCGGCGAACTCCGATGCGGTGATCCAATACATCGAGGAGCATACCAGCCTGAAAGTCAACACCATGGATGAGATCGTCGCCATGTACGATGTGAACAACATTCAGGGTGTCACGGAGTTTCTCTACGTGGTGATGGGAATTGGGGTCATCGTCGGCTTCGCCGTCGTCTGCCTCTCGATGTACATGGCCGTGCTGCAGCGCACCCGCGAAATCGGCATTCTGAAGTCGTTGGGTGGATCGAACAGCTTTATCCTGCGCATCATTCTCGCGGAGGCCGTGGTTCTGGGTTTGGGCGGAACGGTTCTGGGTATTTTGATGAGCTACGGCGCCTGCTGGCTGATTCGCACGTTTGTGCCCGCTTCCTTGCCCATGATCATCGTGCCTTCGTGGTGGCCGATTGCCGGCGCCGTCACCCTGGTGGGGGCAGTGCTGGGCGCGCTCTATCCAGGCCTGAGTGCGGCGCGCCATGATCCCATCGAGGCCCTGGCGTATGAGTGACGGCTACATCATCGAGACCCGCGATCTTCGCAAAACATACCACGTGGGCAAGGTCGATGTGCCGGCTCTGCGCGGCGTCGACCTGCGCGTGAAACCGGGCGAGTTCCTTGCGATTGTAGGCCCCTCAGGTTCCGGAAAGTCGACGCTCTTCCATATCATCGGCGGCCTGACCCCGCCCACCGCCGGAAGCGTCCGTGTCGCCGACCAGGACCTCGCCGCTCTCTCCGAGGCCGGGCGCACGCGCCTCCGCAAGCGAACGGTCGGCTTCGTCTTCCAGAAGTTCAATCTCCTGCCGAACCTGACCGCGCGCGACAATATCGCCGTAGCGCGCTACATTGCCGGCGCGGATTCCAAGCCCGACCCGAAGTTCGATGAACTCCTGCAGCGCCTGGGCATCAGCCATCGCCTCGATCACAAGCCCAATTCGCTGTCGGGCGGCGAGCAGCAGCGCGTGGCCATCGCCCGCTCCATCGTGAACCACCCCGCCATCCTGCTGGCCGACGAACCAACCGGCAATCTCGACACGGAGAATTCGAAAGCCGTTCTCGATATCCTGCGCGATCTGAACGAACGCATGGGCCAGACCATCCTGATGATCACGCACAACCCCGAAGCCGCCGCCGTCGCGTACCAGACCATCCACATGCTCGACGGCAGGATCATCGAAACTACGTAGCGGCAACTCAGCCTATGCCGTGCGCGCCGCCACCAGTTTCTGCTGCTTCAGCCACCGCAGGCGGCCCTGATACTCCTGGTACAACGTAGTGAAGCCCGCCCAGTAATATCCGAACACGAACAGCGCCAGGAAGGGAATCGAGAAGAAGTTGTAAGTGTCAATCGCAAATCCGATCATCCCGAGGAAGTACGTACCTACGAGAATCTCCGCATACGGCAGCCAGCCGCTCCGGCGCCGGTACTTCTTCACTTCCAGGTTCACCGGGCGATCGCCGATGGCGTATTTCGGCGTGCGCGCGAACGCGGTCTGTACTCCGAACAGCGCCTCCAGCACCGCTCGCGTGTTGATGATCGTCAGCCCCACCCCGACCGCCATCAGCATCGGCAGCATCAGGATGGAGCGCTTCCAGTGTTTCGGATACAGCTCGCGCTGCGCCACCACATAGAAGGCCGATATCGACCAGAAGGATGCCGCAATCAGGGGCAAGTCGATGAACACCATCTGCAACGGGCCCATGTAGAACCGCACGATCATCACCGGCAGCATCAGCGCCGAAACCACGATCATCAAAGGATAGGAGATATTCGGCGTGAGGTGCAGGATCGCCTCGGCCTTCACCCGCTTGGGGATGTCGGCTTTCAGAATCGCCGGCAACAGCTTCTTGGCCACCTGTGTGAGTCCTTTGGCCCACCGCGATTGCTGCACCTGGAACCCGTGCATCTCCACCGGCAACTCTGAAGGGCAATCTAGCCTGGGCAGGTACACGAATCGCCAGCCTTTGAGCTGCGCCCGGTAGCTCAGGTCGGAGTCTTCCGTCAACGTGTCGTGCTGCCAGCCGCCCGCGTCGGCGATCATCTTCTTCCGCAGAATGCCCGCCGTTCCGTTGAAGTTGAAGAAGTATCCCGCGCTCGACCGCGCCCCGTGCTCCAGGATGAAATGGCCGTCCAGCAGCATGGCTTCCACTTCCGTCAGGAAATTGTAGTCGCGGTTGATGTAGCTCCAGCGCGTCTGCACCACCCCGACCTGCGGATCCGCAAAATAATTAACGGTCCGCTTCAGAAAATCTGACGGTGGGCAAAAATCGGCGTCAAACACTGCCACCAGCTCGCCAGTGGCCGTCTCCAGCCCTTCCTGCAGCGCACCGGCCTTATAACCGCGCCGGTTCGAGCGGTGATGGTACTCGATGGGATATCCCATGTTCCGGTAGCGCTCCACCAGCGCTTCGGCAAACGGCGCCGTGTCGTCGGTGGAATCGTCCAGAACCTGGATCTGCAGCAAACCCTTCGGGTACTCGACCTTCAGCACTTCTTCGATCAGCCGCTCCACCACGTACCGCTCGTTATAAAGCGGGAGCTGAATAGTCACCGGCGGAAGCTGCTCGAAGACGCGCCGGGAAGGCTCTTGCGTGGCCTTGTGGCGATGTTTGAAGTACCGGCGAATCACTTCGTAACGGTGGATGCCGTAAACCGAGAGGATGACCAGGACCGTGAAATAGGGTATCAGCATCGCCCAGTCGAACCATGCCAGTTGATGTATGCCGGCGAACGGCGTCTGGGCAAACATCCTCGAGAAGGTGTCCGCGCCGGGACGTGAGGCCAGCAGTGCCAGCGGCAGTTGTGTCGGCATACAGAGGTTTCTCCGCGGCCAATCCGGAGCACATTGGGACGGAGAAGGGCCTTTCGGCCCACATCATAGTAACAAATCTGATTCTACCTGTGGGAAACTGCGCCGTCACTACGGCAGACTTCGCAAGCGGCAGCCCCGGCGCGGGGCATTTATATGGCCATCTTCCCCCTCTTCGCCACTGGGATCACGAACTTCAACCCCGTGTGCGTCTCCGAAAACCTGGCCACTTTGGTGTCCTTCAGCCCGGCTGCGCGCCCTGCTTCCAGCACCTCGATTTCGCGGATCGCCGGCACTCCCTTGGGATAGATCACCCAAAGTCCGCCATCCGGCTTAAGTCCTTCGGTCAGTTTGCGAACCCGGACGAGGTCGGCGGTCTTCGCCGCCGCGAAAAACACCAGGTCCGCCTTGCCGCCAGCCTCCTTCGCGCCGCTCCCGTCCAGTTCCTTACGGAAACCCTCTTCGAACTCCCCTACCAGCCGAACCGTCAATCCGTCCTTGACCCCCAGTTTGTCGAGCCGTGACGGTGGATGCAGGATCTTGCTCGCCCATTTCTCCGCCGCTGCGCCCAGTTCGAACTCCGCCGGGCCGCCGGCGAAGTCCAGGTGCAGCACCCCGCTCGCGGCCTTCACGCCTTTCAGATCCCGGAACACAACCTTCAACCGCTCGTTGCCGCGAAAAAGCAAGTGGTCGGTTTCCAGGTATGCTTTCCCCGCCAGCGTCCGCTTCTGGTAGCGCAGCTTGCATTCCACTTCCTGCCCCATCTCAGGCCTCCACCGACACGCCTTCGCCGAACTTCACGCCCAGGTCGCGCAGGTACCCCTCGATGCTCGCCGTGTAGCCGAAGAAGAAGCGCGCCATGAATCGAAACAACACGTTGTGGATCTCGCCGTCTTCCCGGATGCGCAGGTCCGCGCCGCCGCCGGGCGCAGGTGTGATCTCAAACGTCCAGGAACCCCCGAACGGCAGGCCTTGGTCTGCGATCCTCGTGACCAGCCGCTCCGGAGGCATGGCTTCCACCAGCTCGTAGGTGATCTTCTGCCCGTGGTTGTCCTGTTCCCACCACCGTTTGCGGCCGTTCTGTTCCGGCAGCACCCCGAAACCCTTCACGCCGGTGCGCCAATCCGGCGGCCCCATCAGAACCGCAAACAGAGCGTCCGGCGCCACCCGGTACCGCGCTTTCCTGGTCGCGGAATGCGCGCGCGGGACCATTGTTCCCACCAGCGCCATCAGCCCCACCAGCAGGACCAGCCCGCCGGCAATGATCAGCATCACCGATTTCATGCCGCCCCTCCTGTCAGAATTCGTCGAAAATCGCCGGAGGCGATCATCTCGCCCGCTGCCTCCGCGAGCAACTCCAGTCCGCGCAGCGCCTCGCGCCGTCGGCGCTCGTCCAGGCGCCGCAACATGGCCGCCACCAGTTCCGGCTCCAGAACTTTCTGCTGTTTCTTGATCCGCACCCCGGCC
>Ga0335081_10005483_pt1 | contig 20080 bp, 21 predicted proteins | sample Lox_Sample_35_FD_206713 | JGI IMG/M metagenome (GOLD analysis project Ga0335081, IMG submission 206713) | Soil microbial communities from Loxahatchee National Wildlife Refuge, Florida, United States - Lox_Sample_3.5 | ecosystem: Environmental > Terrestrial > Soil > Wetlands | place: USA... | reverse complement strand
CCTTCACCCTCAATCCCGGTTCCATCGTGACCATGGATCGCGGCTACACCGACTACGCTCTGTTCGGCCGCTGGACCCTGGCCGGCGTGTACTTTGTTAACCAACACGACTACGAGCTGTGCCTGGATCTGGCCATTGGTGAGAAGCTGTTGGAACATGGCCACCACGACCGACACCAGCAGCAGAGCCAAGAGGACCCCGGGTAGCAGCGCTACGAGGAACAGGACGGGCCGCAGCCACAGCGGCATCCGTGGTGCAGGCGTACTCAGATCGCGAGAGCCGCACTCAGAACAGACCTCGGCATTACGCGGGTTGAGGTGGCGCGCCGGGCAGAGCTTGGCATCGTAGGTGGCGCCGCAGTGGTTACAGAAGAGCGGGTCGCCGGCAGTCAGTCGCTTGCATTGTGAGCAGTAGCGCATGGATCTCCTAAAAGAGCGGCGACCGCTGATCGCCCGTGGGCCGAAGCCAGACGGGCGACCAGAAACCGCGCTGCTTAATTTCGTCAAAGGTTGACAGCCAGAAAATCTTGTCCGTGAACTTGGCGATTGCAGATCGGATGTGGTTGAGCCTGCGGTCTGTGGTGGCGATGACCAGCACGCGAAACTGGGGTTGCCTGAAGAGCTCATTGCAGGCGCCGGACAGCGCCATCTGAACGTAAAGCTGGGTCTTCTTTTGCCAAACGAGTGAGCTTTCTGAACCGAGGTCGGCTTCCAGGAACATCGCCCGCGCTGCGCCGCTAGCGACGATTTCGAAATAGCCGTCGGGGGTCAGGGGAATCGCGGGAGTCATCGGCTCCCGGAATGCGATCCACCGAGCGAGCCGCATGTCGGCCTTCGGCAAAGGCCGGTACTTCACCGTCAGGTAGAACTCGTTGATAGCCAGCCGATGCAGCAGAAAGGGGCTGGGACCAAAGCGGGATTGCCGCATCGGTAATCCCGGCAACCGCGCACCCACCAGGGTGGCTCCCTTTGGCGACAGCGTGTACAGTGCTTTCTGTCCGACCAGCGGATTGGGTATAAAGATGCGCCGCAGCATGCCCGCTCGCACCAGCGCTATGAGGCGCCGGTTCGCACGGCGGATTGACTGGAAGGCCATGACCACTTGCGCCTGCTCTCGGTCGATGACCCGCATAACGCTTAGTTCATGGAGGAGTTGGCGGTCCCGATCCTGCACAGTCACCCCAACGCGTTTATTCCCAGTCATGGAGCACCTCGCTCGTGGCAATGCGCATCGATTGATGGCGCTGCCGGATCGCTGCCTCAATTTCAGATCGCCGCCGGGCCCACCGCTGGAGGCAGCGCTGCAGCAGGTCGCGGGCGTCCGCATCGGGCGCGGGGATGCTCGGTACGACGGCGCGCAGGAAACGGTGATGGCCGCTCTTTAAGATCAGGTGCCGCTGGGGCAGATTCTTGAGTTCCTGGGTCAGGGTCCGCCCGCCATCGAGGGTACCGGCCACCTTTTCGGCATCACCAGATGAGAGTTGGAAATAGATGTGACTGCCGACCGCAGCCAGCGCCGAGCGCATGGCGGGCGGGTGCTGGTCCAGGAACTGATTGGCGCTAACTATGGAAGCGCCGAACTTTCTGGCTTCTGACAACAGAGTGTCCAGGCCGCTGTCGAAAACGATCAGGTTCTGTATTTCATCGCAGTAGAGTGTGAGTAGTTTGCGCGAGCGGCGAGCAAACAGCGCGTTCTTGAGCTTGGTGAGAAATAGGCTGCCAAGTGTTGCAGCCTGCTCGCCGAGCCGTCCCTTGTCGAGGTTGAGGATGATCCAGTAGCCGGAATCAATGGCTTCGGCCAGCGAGAACGACGATTCCAGCTGCCCCAGGATGTGGCGGAAGTGCGGGTCAGCCGTGAATGCAGATACTTTGTTGAGAATGGCGTCGCGCCAGGTCGCCTGCATGGCTTCACTGGCGCGGTCATATCGCAAAGCAAAGTAGTCCTTGACTTCGGGGTTTTGACTGCGCCGCACACACGCAGCGCGGAACGGGCCGCTGGTTAGAAGAGGCGGCAACTCCAAAATGGAATAACGATTGTCGGCGAGCAGGTGCAAGGAATTACGCAGCAGCTCCTCGGTCCGGGCTCCAAACGAATCGAGGTGCCAGCGCTGCTTAAGCACCTGCGCGAATTCGGCAATTTGCACGAAGCTGTTCTGGCCCACGCTTTGGTCGATGAAGTTGAGGCCAACTGAAAACTCGCGGTCCGCAGGCTCGATAACGATTAGCTTGGTGCTCAGGTCTTCTCTGGTGTCCCGCTCCCGCGCGGCAATCAATTTCAACAACTGTGGCGAGGCGTCGCCGTGCAGGTCGAAGAATACAAAGCCGCGGCCATCGGAGATATCCTGGCTGGCAAAATGGCGCAGCAACATGGATTTGCCGCTGCCCGTTTTGCCTAGAATAGCGATGTGCTCAGCGCGTTTGTCGTGCGGGATTGTCACCGCAGCGGGCGAGATCCTTCCGTCCACCATCAGCCTGCCGATACCAAGACCGCCGCGGCTTCCACTGCGGGACCCCTGGCGGTGGAACCGGTTCCAAACGTTCGCGACGGATTGTTCGATGAAATAGCCCATGTTGATTTGCGTTTGGTTGATGCCCAAAACGTCTCTGGCCCAATAGTGAAGCCATTCGCCAGATGGGTCGAGGATGCAAAGCGGATACAAACCGGCAGAAAAGCGGCAACGCCGGTTTGCCTACCTCACCGCTGCCTATACTGAGTTAAGAATCAAGATTGATATCTATGGAGCAACGTGAATGGCAGGAGCTGGGTCAGGCGCTCAGGAATCTACGGACCTCCCGCGATCTAGCCCAGAAGGAAGTGATCAGCCGGTCCGGCGAGGCGATGGCCGAGCGCACACTTCGGGCCTATGAGAGCGGCGAGCAGCGGCCCAGCCGAGATCGGCTACTGCGGCTCGTCACCCGGTCATTCGAACTGACGAGTGCAACCGAGGTAAATCACTACTTGCAGTTAGGCGACTACGCCCTCTTGAGCGTCAGCGAGATTCGCGACAACGGTATCGAGCTTTCGGCGATTTCCAAACAGGACGGCTTTCGTTCGGGTGGCGGGGCCGGTCCGCCCTCTGACTTCCGGACCGAGGCCAGCACATTGATCGCTACCGACGGCCAGGGCCGGGAGGTCTGGCGTCACCAGTTTCCAACCAGACTCGACCGCGGCGCCTACGGTGGTCAGATCCCCCAACGGTGCACATTCGCCGATCTCGATGGCGACGGGCGTGTCGAAACACTATTCGTGTATGTGCCACTTGATTTTGCGTCTGTCGGCACGCCCCTAATCTGCTTCGGCGAGGATGGAACGATCAAGTGGCAGTTCGATCCCGGCAAGGCGATCCGGGACACTCGACAGGAATACCTTCCGCCGTTTTTTATCAGCAATGTCCACGTTATCCCGATTCCGGGTTCGCACCCGCGCATCCTCGTTTCCAGCAATCACTATCTGCACAATCCCAACCAAGTGGCAATGCTGGACTCCACTGGCACCCTCATCAGCGAATACTGGCATTCCGGCCACCTCCTGTATGTTGTCCATGCCGATCTGAACGGCGATGGCATCGAAGAAATACTCCTGGCGGGTGTCAATAACGGGTACCGTCAAGGTACATTGGTCATCTTCGACTCGCGGAATGTTGCCGGCGCTTCGACACAACCAGGGCGGCAGATTCTTGGGTTTCCGCCAGGAACAGAGAAGGCGGTTTTGCTGTTCCCCAGAACCTGCGTCTCCAAGGATGCACTCTACAACCGAGTCAGTGAGCTGCGGATCACTCGGGAACGCCGCATCATGCTCGCGGTTGTCGAAGGCGTATCTGAAGCGCGAAATCCCGGCGTCATGATTTACGAACTCGATTTCGACTTGAATGTCCTCAATGCCCGACCTGACAGCCATCTTCAGGAAGCTCACCGCGCCATGGAATTACAGGGCGTCTTGGATCACTCCTGGACCGAGGAAGAGAATGAGCGCTTGCGTCTCCAGGTAGTCGTCAAAGGTCGGGTCTGACCGAGACCGCGAAGTTCGTGATCAGGAGTTCGCCGTAGCGTTTGCCCGTTTTTATCTGGGCGGTGTAAGCGAGTTCCACCGGTTTCATTTGCCACTGGCTGAACAGCTTCCTGACCTCCGGATGATCATCGAGAGACAGCACGAATTTACCGTGAATCTTGTGCAGATGCTGTTCCAACTGCCGAAAATTGTCATCGCTGAAATTGAACTTGTAGAGCCTGCGCCGCCAGTACGGCGGGTCCAGGTAGAACAGCGTGGTGGGCCGGTCATACCTTTCCAGAATCTGCTCGTACGGTAACGATTCAATCTGTACGCCCTGAAGCCGTTGGTGTGCCGCTTTGATGATTTCCGGAATCCGCCGCTGGTTGTAGTTGGGCCGCTGGATCACCCCGTAGTGGTAGTGCTGCTTGAGGATCAGCCCGCCGAAGGAATTCTTCTGGAGATAGAAGAATCTGCCTGCCCGCTGGATGTCAGTCAGGGACTCGGGCTTTTCGGCAGTCAGAAGACCGTACCACCGGCGGCTGATGAGGCAATAGTTCAGGTATCGGACCAGCTCTTCGTAATGGTGCTGGCAAACCCGAAAGAAGTTGACGATTTCGAAATCCAAGTCGTTGAGCACCTCGACTTTGGACGCCGCCTTGTGGAAAAATACTTGCGCGCCGCCGGCGAACGGTTCCACATAGGTCGTGTGCTCGGGCAGGAGGGCGATGATTTGCTTGGCGAGGCGGTTTTTGCCGCCGATGTAGGCGAGGGGGCCGATCATGAAAAGAAAGGTTGGGTTAATAAAGGAACAGCCGTTCGGTCTGGACGTGAAGGCCGAGCGAGGCCGCATCGATTTCCTGACAATTGGGTTTTTCCGTATTGAACATCGACCAGAGCATTGTATGGGTGGCTTGGCGCAGTTCAACTCGGGAGCGTAGCGGCGGATAGCCGTACGCTTCGAGCAGTTCCCGCTTGCTGATCTCCCAAACAGGGATAGCACTGGCGCGCAGCATGGTCAGAATGGCGTGATTGAGCACAGCCCGCCGGATCTCGTTGCCGTTGGTCATCCGTTCGAGCGCGGACGATTCGATGTCAAAACTGCTGATCACCCAACTGAGGAAGCCGATAGCGCTGGATTCTGCCTTCTCGGGCTGCGAGGACAAGTGGCGGACGTCGTGAAAGTCGAGCGTACTGCCGACGAAAACGGCCACGGCGATCGAGCGGCGTTCAACTTTAATGGCCAGCAGTCGCTCTGTATGAGCATGGCCATTTTGCTCCCTGGCAGACGCCAGCTCCACGTGAAAGCTCCTGCCCAGATCGCGGGGAGAGTGGCCGTGGTTCAGCGTCCTGCGGTAGGCCAACAGCATGGTTTCGTCGCTATGACCGCGAGCCAGTTCCGCGTAATGCTGGGCGGCTGCCGGTTCTCCGAGCTTTTGCGCCAGGCGCAGGACAAACAGTTCCCGGACCGTCGTCGGGCGAAACTGAGCCAGTGGCCGCCTGACTGCTAGCCTGTCAAAAATGCTCGTCATGGTGGCCCGTCGTTAATAATTACGCCCCGGTCCGCCGTGCCGGGTATCGCAGCTCTTCCTGTTGGCGGATGCGGCTCTTCAGGTCGTCGTAGAGTCCGGGAAAGAGGAACTCGACCGGCACGCGCAGAATGATGCCTAAGGCCAACGCGGCGGCCAGCGGCGGCAGGATGCGGCCCCGCTCATACATGCACAAGAGCGTCGCATCCTTATGCCCGAGTAGTTGCGCCACGGTTTTCTGCGAGAACCCCATCCTCCTTCGATAGACGACCAGGCCGTTTTTGTTTTTGTGTTTGCTGCTTTCCATATATTGGGTATATTGGCTATCCGTGTTCACAACGTAGCAGTTCTGTAGAATCCTACAAGGCGGGAAAAATTGTGGATAACTACAATTTCTTCTGTGCCCCTGTGGTTATCCTGTGCAGCAACTGCTTGCGGTGGCGAATACGCAGCCAGTGCAGCAGAGCCTGACGGCGGCGGAGCCCGCGCCGGCGTGCCCGCTCCAGAAGTCTTTCCTTGACACGCTGGCAGAGCTCCTCCCAAAAGAGGGCCCGCAGAAGTTCCAGAATGAATTCTCTAAGCAGATCCATCAGCATAGTGCTGGATGGTGGCGCTGATCGGACATGTTGAAAAGGCGGGAAAACATGGATGCCGGGCCTTGGCTATCCAACTTTTCCCGCCTTTTCAAGAAGGCCGATCTGTTCTATGGTGAACCGGTCATGACTTTCGCCGAAGCATACCAGCCGTTTCTCCTCCACGGGCAGGTGGAGCGCGGATACGCGCCGCAGACTCTGGACAAGTTCCGGGAGTGTTTTCGGTCGTGGATCGGACCGCGGCTGGGGCATCTTCAGGTGGATGATGTGACGTACCTGGAACTGCTGGAATTCCGCAAGTGCATGACGGAGGCCGGGCTCAGCGTGGCCCGGCAATATAGCATCCTGATGGTGCTTAAATTATTGTTCCGGTTCTGTCGGCTCCGGCTGAAGCTTGCCTGTCTCGATCCCGCCGAAATCCATTTGCCGCGCCGCACGTATAGGAAGGTCGAGTTTCTGACGGAGAAGGAAGTGGCTCAGCTATTGCGAATCATCCCTACGCACACGATCACCGGATTGCGGCTGCGCGCCCTTATTGAAGTCCTGCTCTCTACCGGCCTGCGGATCTCCGAGGCCCTGTCTCTTAACCGCAACAGCATTGATGCCGGAAGCGGTGAAGCTGAAGTCATCGGCAAGGGCAACAAGCAGCGCGCGGTATTCTTCTCGCCGTACTGTCTGAAGTGGATTGGCCGCTACCAAGCCATGCGCAAGGACGCCTCACCGGCACTGTTTGCAACCACAGGCAACCAGCCGCGCCGGCTGAGCCGCAATGATATGTCCAAAGTTTTCCGGCGGCTGCGGCGGCGCAGCGGCATCTCCAAAAGGCTGACGCCGCACCTGCTCCGGCATACATTCTGTACCAGCCTGCTGCACCATGGGGCTGACATCATGTTCATCAAAGAACTCGCCGGGCACCGGGACATCCAGACCACGGCTCGCTACTACCTCGGGGTGGATAAGGAATCGCTGAAGAACGCCTTGGAGCGCAGCCAGATCCACGGCTGGGCCTTGGAGCCCGCGCCCTTGGCTAGGCCGCCAACCGTTGATCCGGCGGGCCGTACACCAGGTATCGATGGTGGGCCTGCTTGGCGGCCCGGCGATCCAATCCCAGGTAATACCGGCAGGTGGTCTCCAGGCGCTCATGGCCCAGGATCTCCTTGATGTGCCCGATTGGGCAGCCGTTAAACAGCAATTGCGTGGCGGCTGTGTGGCGGAGAAGATGCGGCGTGACGCGCTTTTGGATCTGTGCCGCTCTGCGGTAGCGGTTAAAAGGACGCCAGATATCCGACCGATCCAGCCGGGAGCGGCCCCCTTGGGTGACGAACAGGCCCGGATGGGCGTCGCCCCGGACATCGAGGTATCGCCTCAGCCACGACAACGCACGGTCGGTAAAGAAGACCGTGCGCTGCTTGTTGCCCTTGCCGATGACCCTCGCCTCGCGATTGTCAAAGTCCAAATCCGCCCGGTTGAGGGACAGCAACTCGGAAATGCGCACGGCGCTGCCAAGGAGCGACTCCACCAGCGCTCTGAAACGGACTCCGGCTTCAAAGGGTTTCCCGTCCCGATTTTCGAGCTCAATGGCTGAGACGAAGCTTTCGACCTCGGCCGTGGTCAAATACGCCACCTCCCGCCGCGGGCGTTTGGGAAGTAAGATCAGTTCCGGGTCAAAAACGTCCAACTCGCGTTCGGTCCGGCAGTAGAGGAGCAGTCCTTTGAATGCTGCCAAAATGCTGATCTGCCGGCCTGCGCTGTGGCTCTTGGCGAGCATGGCGGACTTAAGCGCCAGCACATGGTCTTTGCCATATTCGATCACGGCCAGGTCTCCGATCATTTTGGCGACCTGGCGAAGGCAGTCCTCATACTTGGAGATGGTTTGAGGCGCAAAGCCCCGTTCCACAGCCGCGTGGGTTAAGAACTGGGGCGCCACGGCGCTGAGCCGGAGTGCCGCTAACACAGATGATTGCGTGGGCATACAAAAAGGCCCCTTTCAATCAGGCCGCGACATCGCGTCTTTTCGAAAAGGGCCCTTTGCAAGCTTTTGACAGCTTGGTAGTGACAAGAAGGACAAAACCGGTTACGTCATTTCTCTGAATCTCCCCCTTGGTCACCGGCGGTTTTCCGCGAGTGTTTCCGGGGGCCGACCTTTTTCTTGACAACTGCCGCCACTATGTGGCGTAGTTGTAGAAAATCTCCTTAGAAAGGAGGTGTTCCGGGGACGTTTTCGAGGCGGGTGGGAGCGCGAGTCTGATCAATTAATACTTCTGCCTTGAATCATAGCAAAACGGCGGAGTTCGTCAACTCGTCAAGGAAATTGAGCCCATTTAGGCCACCGAGACTCAGTAGCCCCGCACCGCCTCGTCACCCCAACAAAACTTCATCTCTACCGCACTTGTGGTGCACCTCGTGTGCGCTCCTCCGGGCGAGTCCCCGTTTCTGATTAGAAACGGACTGGCGCTCATCCCGCTCACGCTCTTTTTTGGCTTGTTCGCACAGTTCGCCAGACAATTTCCACGTGTAACCCCAAAACCCCAAACCGAATTGCCGAGCCGCTGGAAATAGGGCGACGAAGCCGAATCGATACCAAGCCGCTGCGCACCGGTTGCCAATAAGCCGTTGCTAGATTTTGGCTCACCCTTAGGCCGATTTGACACCCGGTTTAGTCCCGGAATCCTGGATCGGTATATCACTGCTATTGTTCCAAAGCGTTTCGAATTCGTGCTTAAAAAATTGAAGGAACTCCGCAGGCTCAGTTCGTGGATCTAATCTAATCGAGGGTCGATTCGGATCCGCCTGATCCCAACTTGATATCGTCGCAAAGACAATCGGGTTTTCGGTATCCTCATCCATCATGCTCACTACGCACGATGGAACATAGTCGACACTCCGCACTGCGATCTGGCCCCCTTGCAGGGACTCACCGTAAAGCCTAGGGAGGTAGTAATCTATAATCCCCTGGGTCTCAATTTTGGATTCAGGCCGGAGCCTGCAAATCAGTTCCATCGCCTTGCTGTCGGGGCTTACTATTAGAAATCTAATTCGACCGTCTTGCCTTCTAACAAGGCGTATCAAATCATCTTCATAGTCCTTCATGAGCCAAACGGGACCGATGGCAACCAAGCTGAAGGTCTTGGCCGCCCTCAATCGATCAGTGAAGATCTGTTTATGGGCACTCCATGGCCTGATAAACTCCTGGGGCGTAAAATGTTCCAAAAGATCTTCTACGTGAGTGAGCGTTTCCGCAAGTGCATCGCGTTCCTGACGACTTTCGAGAATCTGCCAGCAGATCACGGCGAACAATACAATCGCGATGGCACCGACAACCCTCGTATCCACAACGTGTAATGCATGGAGTAGGGATAGAATGAGTGCCAGTGCCAACACGGAATAAACCTCGAGGTTTTTGAATTCTCGAAGGTCCCGCAAGGATCGCCTGAATCCCATGAGAGACGAGAATATCACGTTCGAACGACCTATTGTAAAAAGTCTACTGACCTAGTTCGGCTCAACAGCCGCAGGCTCGTGTCCCGATCCCGGGAAATCCGGTGTTCTGGCGCGTCGAGTCCGCGAGCAATTCGATCACATGGAATTCGTCTCTGTGCTATACTCCCCGAGATAACGAGGCGAGGCCGACCTAGTGGATACTTGCAACACGCTCGCCGGGACGGAGCGGTTCGATTTCGTTGAGAAGTTGGCGCACTTCCCTGACCGCATTTCAGCGATTCTCGACCGACGCTTGTGCGACGCCATTTCCACTATATACCTGGACGTCAACACGGACATCTGCAACCATGCATGCCCGTTCTGTGATGGGTACTATCGGAAATTGAAAGCTTCCGAGATTCCCGGGTCCCGGTTGAATTCTCTAGTTGACGAGATGAGCGAGTTGGGGGTACTCGCAGTTATCATAGCCGGAGATCGAGGAGAACCGTTGCTCCACTCGGGCTTTAGGGAGCTGTTGGAGAAGCTTAACGGCACCGATATAAGATACGGGATCTACACAAACGGAACCAACGTCAAGGATGCATATCTTGAGCCGCTACGGCGCGCCTCCTTCGTGCGGATATCGGTGGATGCAGCTTGTCCGGCGACGCACCGGTATATGCACGGGTACTCACCGCCGCGAAACGACTTTGAGGTTGTATTACAAAACGTGGAACGCTTGTCATCTGTGGTCGCCGATGTGGGTGTCTCATTCATCCTGGACGCTGATAATGTCGAGGAAATCGAAGAAGCGGCCAATGTCTTTCTATCAAGGCATGCGCGGTTCATTGAGTACAAGCCGAAATACTTGCCGGGATACGGCGTGTCTGCCGACTGGTTGCATTCCAACGCGGCGTTGATCGGGGACAAGCTGGCCCGTGCCATCCACCGTTGGGGCGATCGCGTAGCACTTAACGCCCAAGTATCGCGCCTATTGAAAGGGGAGGATTGTCCCAGTCTAGTGGTTTTGCCGCGTCATTGCCGGACATCTCTGCTGCGGCTAGTTATCTCGACGCATGGCTGCTACACTTGCACTCCCTATCGCGGCGAAGTGGAGCGGAGAGTGGGCGACATTATGGAACAGAGTTTGCGCGAAGTAGTCGAATCCACCGCGCGCCGTGCTCTCGAAAAGCTCACCTGTTCTCGATGTTGCGCCTATCACGCGCAGAATGAATACCTCCTGCGCATCGAAGAAGGGCGCCAGCCGATTCCCGAAAGAACTTCTCCGATTCTAGAGCAGGATCACTTCGTATGAGAATGCCCAATTCAATAGTTGAGCTTGGTCACGTGGAAAGCGTACCCGCCCTGCCGGTGACCTCGTGAGTGCCTGGGCGAAACTTTCGACTGACGCGGGAGAACTTCCTTTCTTAGACCTCTCGCGCGAAGGAAAGCGACTGAAACGCGATTTGATAGCAGCTGTTGAGTCGGTAATTAATTCAGGTATTTACTTATACGGTCCCCAAATTGACTCGCTGGAGCGCGAGCTTACGCGGCGATTTTGCGTTCGCTTTGCTGTTGCCACGGCCAGCGGCACCGTCGCTTTGGAGGTTCTGCTGCGCGCGTTCGGCATTGGGCGGGGCGCGGAAGTGATTACGACGCCGGCATCGTTCTACTCCTCAGCCAAGGCGATTGCCGCGGCGGGCGCGACGGCGACTTTCGCCGACGTTGACATCGATGATTACAACATTGACCCGGCAAGTGTCGCCGCCAAGATCACTCCCAAAACAAAAGCCATCCTCGCGGTTCATCTGTACGGCCGCCCGGCACGTGTGAAGGAGTTACGGGTGATTGCGGATGACGCTGGTGTCCTGCTGCTCGAAGACGTGGCGCATGCGTTCGGGGCGACTGTTAACGACCGACCGGTGGGAGCCTGGGGCCACGGCGCCGCGCTGAGTTTCTATCCTTCCAAGAATGTTGGTGCGCTCGGAGATGCCGGGGCCGTGCTGACTTCCGATGAGCAGGCTGCGCATCGCGCCCAATCGTTGCGGTTCCTTGGGTACACTGGCCAGCGCGACCATTTCGATCCAGAGGGAATACCCGGCCGCATGGATGAAATTCAAGCGGCAGCGCTCCTCGTCAAACTGAGGCACTTCGATTCTGACCTGAATCGGCGCCTGGCTCTGGCGGAGTTCTACGACCGGTCGTTGCCCCCAGAGTGCGTGAGGCCGCCGGCAAAACCCGACGTTCGAGATGTGCGCCATCTGTACGTCATCAGGTCGCCGCACCGCGACGTGATAGTAGAATCGCTGCGCGTCGAGGGAGTGCAGACACAGATCCACTACCGCGTCCCGCTCCACCAGCAACCCCTGTTCCGCGGGCAGAACGAATCCTGCCCCGTTGCGGAGAACTGGAGCAAGGAGGTGCTGTCCCTGCCGCTCTATCCGGACCTGCGGGATGACGAGCAGCAGCGGGTCATCGATGGCGTGCGGCAGGCGTTGAGCAGGTTGAAAGGAGTGCGGTCATGATTCCAGCGCTGTTGATCGGCAGAGGCGGGAGCCGCGGGGTCGTGGGCAAGAACACCAAGTTGGTTCTCGGTCGGCCGTTGATGACCTATCCGATCTTGGCCGCTAAGAACTCGCGTCACGTCGGCCGAATCTTTCTAAGCACCGAGGCTCCGGAGATTCAGGCGATCGGCCGCGAGCACGGACTTGAGATTATCGATCGGCCGCACGACTTAAGCACCGATCAGTCGCTCGTCGAAGACGTCGTCGTACACGGTTTCCACGCCATGCGTACGCGAGGCGTGGATATGGAGATGTTCGTTCTGCTGTTCTGCAACACAGCCACGATCACACCAGGAATTATCGACCGTGGCGTCGAGGCGCTGCGAGCGGATCCGTCCTTTGACAGCGCAGTTACTGTTTCTTCTTATAACGAGTATTCGCCCGTTCGCGCCAAGCGTATAACGACCGACGGCGTGATTATGCCTTATGTGGACGTAAATGCTATCCCTGGCGCTACCTGCGACCGTGATAGCGCTGAGACCTGCTACTTTTGCGACTGTTCCGTGTGGATACTTCGGCCGCAGTGCGTTGATCTGGCGAAAGGGATCCTCCCTTTCCGTTGGATGGGGTCTCGAAGCATGCCGCTGTACCAGAGTGGCGGTCTCGACGTTGATCATGACTATGGCATCGCAATGACCATTTACTGGCTGCAGTCGCACGGATTCAGCGAAACCACAACTCCATACACGGAACAATGACCTTCGGTATTCTGGACCACCTCACGGAAGCGTCGATCGAACGCGAAGTACTCGGGCCCGATGCGGACATCCGTTGTCTTAATTGCGGCAGCGAAGCCGACCTGCCGCGCGACCTCTCCGATCTCCACGCCATCATGGTATGGCACTACGTTCAGCTGAGCGCGGCATCCCTTGAACGGCTCACGTCATGTCGTGTCATCGTGCGGGTCGGAGTAGGCTTTGATACTGTGGACATTCGCGCCGCGGGAGCGTTCGGAATTCCGGTCGTCAATATTCCGGACTATGGTACTAATGACGTAGCGGATCACGTCATGGCGATATTACTCTCGCTCACCCGTCGGCTGCCAGTCTATCACGACGCTCTCCGCAACGATCCGGTTTGCGGCTGGGTTCCCGCCGTGGGAGGCGAAGTGCGGCGACTGACTGGAGCGGCGCTCGGGATCGTCGGACTCGGGCGAATCGGCACGGCGGTCGCCGCCCGCGCGCGAGCCTTCGGTATGCGGGTCAGGTTCTACGATCCATACTTACCCGACGGATACGAAAAGAGCTTGCAGGTAGAGCGGCTCCAGACGCTGCCGGAACTGGCTGCCCAGAGCGACTATTTGAGCATGCATGTACCGCTCACGCCTGAAACCGACGGAATGATCGACGACAAGGTTTTGGAAAGCGCTCGTCCCGGTCTCACACTGATCAACACCGCGCGCGGACGCGTAGTCCGGTTAGACGCTGTGTATCGTGCTCTCCTCGGCGGTCGCTTGCGCGCCTTCGGTGCCGATGTGCTCGAAGACGAACCCCCGCTTCGCTCCCACCCGTTGATAGAGGCATTCTCCAGCCGTCAACAGTGGATCGACGGTCGCGTCCTACTGACCCCGCATGCGGCATTCTATGCGGAGGAGTCGCGCAGGGAAATGCGCCAGAAGGCGGCGGCCCGGATGCGGGATGCAGTCACCGGTGTGCCACTGCGTAATTGCGTGAATTTCCGATACCTGCGGCACTCCCGCGTGCAAGTGGTGCCTGTTCCATCGCCCCCGTGGGACCGGGAAATTGCAGAGGGTCTCTCTTCATGAGTGCCCAGTCTGACGTTAGACGGAAAAAGCTGCACGCATACTTGAAGGCAATGTCCTCCTCTGCTGCACCAAAGCCGGGTTCGGATATCCTCGAAAAGTACTTGCGCCCGTTGACATCGGAGGAGATGGAACGGGACCGGCGAGCGTTTATCGACTGGGCACGTGACCGCCACCGAGGAGAGACGCTAATCCTCCTTGGAACCGGCCCGAGCTTACGGTCGCTCGATCTGGCCGCGCTCCGCCGGTTCATCACCATCGGCTGCAACGGGATTGGTCACACTTTCCAGCCAGATTACTATCTCATTATCGATCCCTTTGTCTATGGGACCCATCAAGCGATTTTCGACGCGTGTCCGGGCACGCGTATTCTATCCAGCTTCACCGCGGGTGAATGCGACGTGCGGCTGTACTACACCTATGAGAACTTGGTGGGGCTTGACCCGGACGACGTATACAGCGCCGACAACAGTGGATATGTCCAATTGAGCATCGCCTACATTATGGGAGCCGCCAATTTGGTGTTGGCTGGCTATGACGGCTATCCGAACCAGAATCGATCTGCCTCGCATGCATACGAAGACACGCGGGAAGAGAGAGATCGAGTGCAGTACGAATGGAGCGGAGAAGCTGGGCGTGCAAAAGGCGAGTTGATCCGCGAAGCGTTCACCTATGCGGTAGCCAAGTGTGCGGTAGAGAACCGGGGGTTGTACCGGCTTACGCCGTCGCGACTGCTGGGCGACATCATCCCGCCGATCTCTTGGCGGGACCTGATGCAACTGCCCGAGAGACCAAAGCGTTGAACCGAGCCAAGGAGCTATGCCTAGAACGCTCATCACTGCTCGGGGAGCGCGCCGACCGTCTTTACGAGTGGTTCGAACGCTCCCTCGCACTTCCCGGAGACGTGGCGGAGTGCGGCGTCTACCGCGGCGAGACGGCCCGGGAACTGGCGCGGTTCCTTCGCATGTGCGGCGCTCCCAAAACCGTTCACTTGTTCGATTCCTGCAAGGGCTTGCCCAATCTGGTGACCGAGGAAGAGCGCGAAGCTTCCGTTTGGAAGGACCTCGGCCACGGACAATACGCGAGCTCAGTGGAAGAAGTGGAAGCAACCATCCGAGGTCTTCCTTGCCGGCTTCACGTCGGCATGTTCTCCGAAACGCTCCCCCGATTTTGCGAACCGCTATGCTTTATCCACTCGGATGGCGACCTCTACCAGTCCACGGTAGAAGTCATCGAGTTTGCGAGCAGGTTGCTAGTGCCCGGTGGCATCATCGTTTTTGATGATTATGGCAACCCGCGACTTCCGGGAGTCAAGATGGCGGTGGAGCGACACCTGGATCGGAACCGATTCGCCGTCTTTCCATCGCATGATACTATCCAGTGCTTTGCCATCAGGAACGAGGGGCTCCCGAAATGAGCCGCGTCGTGGCGTTCGTACTCGGGTACCGCGCTGCGCAGGACTTAGGTTCCGGCACGCTGGACACGATCGTACACGCCGCAGAGCGAATCCGGCGCTGCGAGAGTTGGGTGCTTTACGTCGACAACTACTCCCGTGACGGTTCGATGCAGTATATCGTGGAGCATAATCCCCAGGTGGAAGTTCTCCTCGCTCGCTCAAATCTCAACTACTGCGGCGGCGTGAACGCGGGATTGCAGTATGCGTATCGTCGATGGGCCCCGGACTACGTAATTCTGATCGATGGCGATAATCCGTGTCATCCGGATGCATATGAAGAGCTGGTGCGGTTCGCGGATGAACACCCTGCGAGTGGAATGGTGCAGCCGCTCGTGCGCAGTCCGTCGAACGAGAATGTGATCTATTCCTGCGGGCACCAGTTCCTGGAGGATGGCCAGTGCCGCCCCTTGACGCAGTTGCCGGCCGATCCCTCGACGCTAATGCAGTTGCCCAGTTGCTCGATATCCTCGACGCTCGTGCGAATTGCGGCGCTCGAGCGAGTTGGAATTCTCGATCCAATCTTCGAGATGTACTTCGAAAGCAGCGACCTGTCGTTTCGGATGAGAAAGGCGGGCTTCGACTGCTCGTGCCAACCCCAGGCCGTGACGTACAACGAGGGGAACCCCGGACATGGGATCGACCGGGTCCACCAGCGATATTATTTCAATCGCAACCGGCTGCTCTTCTGGCGCATCCATGACGAGGAACGGTTCGCCCGCGTGCGGCAGTCGCAACTCGAAGTCTATCGGGAACTGCAGGCGCGGTTCGAACAGTCGGCGTTCGGTCTCGATCCGGAATCAGAACCGGTGCGCAGGGGGATCGAGGACGGATTGCGACTAACGGATGACCCGGCGTTCACGAGACGGCTGCTACCGTCGATTTCCGAGTTTGACAAGTCTTTGCTGATGCGTGTACAGGAAGGTATTTTCTTGTCAATGCCGTGATCGGCCGCGCATGCTGAAGCGGATTGGCGTTCCGAACTCAGGCCTCCGTGGGTAGTGTCTGGGGACGACCTTGGACCATTGGACTCAACATGCTGGCATTGCCTCCGACCTCCTGGCGGGCACTGAGGTGGCCCAGGACGGCCGCGTGCGGAGACGGGATGAGTTGATCGAACGCGCACTCGCCGCGAACTGCGCCGATCCAACCTGGAATGGGAATTCCGGCATATGGTGGACAATATCGACTATGGACAGAGCAGCGCAAGTTTCTCGGTGAGTTATAGAAGGCCGATTCGCGAGACCTTGCGCCCACGCCCAGGTGTTAACAAGCGCCAGCCGTGATTTGGGGTCGATGTCTTCGGGTCAACGCTGGACCGGCCGAGGGGTTTGAGCCGCGCGCGGTGGCCCAAAGCAGCTTGAAAGGCTAGTTGATGCCGCGTAAAATGTTGCATACGGCTGCATGGGAGCCCGAGACGGGACATACATCGAACTTGGCACTGCCTTCTCCCGCGGATTTTGAACCTGCTCCAACCCAAAGACGAGTCGCAAGAAAAGATTGCGGCCTGAACTTCACTTCCCGATCAAGCCTACCGTGGCCAGAGCACTGTGCACGGCGGCTTTGATCGTGGCAAATGCAGAGTACCAAAGTTCAGACTTTTGCATAAGGAGGGAAAATGGCGCTCAATCGTCACGATTTATGACTTGTCGGTGGATAACGAGGATGGAGTGATCTCCGGATACGCAATCATAACTTTATTCTCACCAGTATTCTGCCAGAACGCGCAACACAGGTGCCATCTTTGATTATGAACGCCTCAACCCAATGAGTCCCAGCATATCGAGTATCCTCCCAGCGAGTTTTGCCGGTTCCATCGTAGAAGTCACCCCTCAGTTGTCCACGATCCTGGGCCTCCTTGCCGGTGTTCACGACTTGCCATTTGATTGTGTACGGTTCTCTGACATTGGTTGTAACTGTAAATTTAAGCGCAACGTTCTTTGGTAAGGGACGATTCGACAAATCCCAGAGCTTTTTGCCCTTTCGAGTCGGGAGGTAAACTCCACCGTGAACCCAAGCCTTGCCGGAAATCTTCTCAATCCAACTGGGTCTTTGAACATGCGAAGCCGACGCTAGAGCTGGCACGACCGGTTCAGCCTGTCTCTGCGCGACTAGGGCGCTCTCTGTATTCGGAAAGCCAAGACTCTTTGCAACAATTCCAAGGGTTCGACCTCCTAGGATGGGACTGAGCAATTTAGCTGCTTCGGCAGATGTTTTGCCTTCAAGAGCGGTCGTGAAATCGAGCTGTGCGCGTTCGAGCCATTGCATGAACGCTTGCCGTAAAGCCTGCTTCTCGTTCCATTTGTCTGCGAAATTCTCGTCCGGCTCAACAGGATTGCGAACAACGTAACGCCCGTTTACGTATTCCACAAACCGCGGCATACCTTTAAGAACAACCTTCAGGCTTTCATAAAGGTCCAACTGATTTCCGTAAGCTCTGGCCGCCAGGGTCGTGATGATGATGGATACGGGTCGGTGCTCTTGCTGGTTTGCGAAGTATACATCCCTGTGGCGCTTTAGGAGCTGTACTACGCGTTGAAGTGGGGTTCGGACCTGCCATTCTGGAACCGCCTCGACGTCGGCCTGGAGGGCTTTAGCCAAAATCATCCGGCGTTCATCAAAAGCGACACGCATACGTTCCCGGAACCACTCCGCGTACGAAATGGGGTTTACTCTTCTGCCAACGCACCAGTTGCTTGTCAGTAAGGAGTATGCCATTAGGTTTTCGCTCTACATTGTCGAGGCACGGTAACACATCCATGTGGAAATTCTGTTCGTAGTCGAGATACCAGCAGCGACGGGACTCCTCCAAAATAGATTCCAGGTCGGTACGCTCTTTGAGCCGATCCCCGACAAGTGCCTTTAGTTCGGCTTGGGTGATTCGGCTTTTATCAATGTTCAATTGGCAGACTAAATCAATGTCATAGCTGTCCTCGTCACTGATTGGCCGAACAACTGTGCCTAAACGAAATGAACCCTGCACATACACTTGGGGGTTGTGTGGCGCAACTGAAACTCCTTCTGAAAGCCAAGCTGCGACATCTTCATATCGGACAACAGCATCTTCATAGAGGCTATCGGAGATGTCCAGCGTCTCAGCGATTTTTTCGAATAATTGTGAAAGGCTCGAAGCCATGCCTGATTGCATTGCGAGTTCCATTAATTTAGTGAAACGTATGGTTTAGCTTTATGGCCACCAAATTCCTGCTGGAATTGGGGCGTAAACGTTCGACTATAGTGTGCGGCCTTGCCGATCAGGTCATCCGTTCTATCATGGCCATCGAGCAAAAATTCTGATCTCGCGACCGTCGGGCTCAGACGAATGATCTTGTCTCGTCCGAGAAGATGAATCGCTTGATTATAGGCTGCAATGCTTTGGCCGCGCATGATAACATCAATAACCGCTTTCTCAGATGCCCATGTTAGGATGCCTCCGGAGTTTAGGCGTGAGGAGCGCCGACTCACCTCATCGGTTGTACCAATGTTCAGAACCTTGATTGAGCGGAGTGAGACATCCAAGGTACTAGTGGCCTCCACAATGCCAACCATGGTCGGGTTGTTCGCCCACACGCCGCCATCAACCAAGCGAACAGAGCCTACTCCTCTAAAGGCAGAAAAGAAGGTCGGCGCGGCACTCGTTGCCATGCCGACTTTCCACGCCGGCACTCTAAAATCTCGTTTAAGCCTTTGATGGTGAGGGGTCCGGAATATGTATACCTCGTCTTCTCCCAAATTGTAAGAAGGGACAACCAGGCGCTTGTGGCTATCGCCGAACAGCTTGTCGCCAAAGGAGGCTTTTAGAGCTTCTTCGAGCGCTTTCGACGGGTACTTCCGGTAAAACCAATGCTGTAGCCCTCTGTGGTGCCATTTATTGGAAAAGATGTTCCTTCCGTACTTAATGTAGAATTCGACAATCTGTTTCGGCGTCAGACCCAGCCCGAGACCGAGGGCGATTATGCCGCCGGTCGATGTGCCAGCAATGAGGTCAAAATGGTCAATGATAGTGCAGCCCAGATCTTCTTCAATTGCCGCTAACAGAGCAGCTGAAAAGACTCCTTTGATACCGCCTCCATCCAAAGAGAGGATTTGAAACGCATCATCGGGATGCTGATCTGCAGCCATAGGGATAGACTGTTTTAAGGAATCTGTATTGTTTAGGGTACAGGTTTTTGGGAAAGGCGGCAAGGACTGACTAACCAAGCTCCGCCCCACCCGCAGATTGCCTTCGCCAGTATCTAGTACGATGTCCAAAATATCTAGTACAGATGTGCGATTTTGAGGTCTCCGAGTCGTGGCTTGCACTATGAATTCCCATTATAATAATCGACCGTAGAGGTAACGCCATTATGAAAACACGTTGTCCGGATTGCGATAATGTCCAAGTTATTGGCGGTCTTGGTAATGGCAGGTGTTCGCGGTGCCACGGCAGTGGCAAGCAAGGTACCATTGCCGACGACATTGGAGGCGGCAAGGGCTCTTGCGAGCGCTGCCACGGCAATGGCCAGTGCATTACCTGTGCTGGCGACGGTTTCGTAATGGCAAGTGAACCTGCTCGACCGCATGCCACTGCCGAACTTAACCCGCTGGACAAAAAAGTCGCCATCAAGACATTCTGTCCAAAGTGCGGCGAAATTGATTGGTTTGAATGGAAGTTTCTCGGGCATCTGAAAGACCCTGTCTGCGGCCATACGTGGTATGTAGGTTCAGGAGCCTACACCACTCAGCAGATGAGAGCTGTTTTTCAGGCTGGCGGGATGATGGCCAAATACATG
>Ga0335081_10005481_pt1 | contig 20081 bp, 17 predicted proteins | sample Lox_Sample_35_FD_206713 | JGI IMG/M metagenome (GOLD analysis project Ga0335081, IMG submission 206713) | Soil microbial communities from Loxahatchee National Wildlife Refuge, Florida, United States - Lox_Sample_3.5 | ecosystem: Environmental > Terrestrial > Soil > Wetlands | place: USA... | reverse complement strand
CTGGGCGGGAACCAGAAACGATCGGATTCGCGACGCTTAAGCTGCCGTGGGATGCTCGATCACATTTCTCCATACCGCGGCGAGGATCGTCATCGGGCTGGCCGACGAGCAAACGTCAGCGGCTCCCGCGTTCAAAGCGGCAGTCCACATCTCCTCATCTGCCAACCGGTGCGTGCAGACGATTTGCAGCCCGGGAAAATCATTCGACAGATGCTCGACCTCGGCAAGAGTCGCGACTTCCATGTCGAGAATTACGATGCCGGCACGGGAAGTGGCCACGGTACTACGCAAGTCCTCCAGGGAGCGCACGGAGCGGATCGTGCCAAAGGAATTCCGCAAGGAAGCCGTCAGAAAGTGTGCCAGGCTTGGGTCTGCGTGAAAGAGGACGATACTTGAAAAACTCATGATGCCCCTCCTGAAATCCGCCCTCGTCTAGGCGGCACTCGCTGCGACCGCTTCCTGGGGATGGCCGCGGTTGCAGGCATTGACGACTAACGAGCGACGACGAGGGACCGGCACCCTATTTTCGACGGGGCGCCGCTTCCATCAGGGGCTCAAACGGTTCAGCCTGGAGTTTTCCATTCTGTTTTACGAGGATCTCTACTTTGCCTTCCGCGTCCTCCAGTTCCTTGCGGCAGGCAGCAGAGAGTTGCATGCCTTCCTCGAACAGAGTCAGAGATTTCTCCAAAGGAACTTCGCCCTTTTCCAGTTCCTGGACGACTTTCTCCAATCGTTGAAGGCACTCCTCAAACTTGGGCAAACCAAAACTCCTTAAGACATTTTAATGCAGATCAGGCCAGGATGTGTCCAGTGGAAAACGTCATTATTCCAAAACAGGAAACTCTAGCGTCGACTGTTGTCTTGGAGGCTAAACCGAGGCTGTCCGTTTGCTGCCCAGTGCTTCCAATACATCCACCGCCGAGGCATAGCGACCGAGCGGAGCACTGATCTGCGCCCCCTGCACCAGGCCGCGGACGGAGATTAACATCTCGCGGGCGATGGCGATTCCTTCCTCGCGCATGGCCTCCGGGTTCCTGGCCCGTGCCATGCGGTCGAGAACGGCGTCGGGAACCGAGACGCGCAGCTCGTTCTTCATGAATTCCGCGTTCCGTACGCTCACCAGCGGCCAAATTCCTGCGACCACGGGAATGCGGCAGTGCTCGATTCGTCGCAAGAATGCTTCGAGAAGAGCAAGATCAAAAACGGGTTGTGTGACGGCATATTCGGCTCCGGCTTCGACTTTGTATTCGAAGCGCCGGATTTCTTCATCCAGGTCTGAAATACCCGGATTTGCGCCCACGCCAATCACAAACCCTGTGCCCGCTCCGATGGGATTACCGCCAAGATCGAGACCACGATTCAGGTTATGCACGATGTTTACCAGGCCAATGGCATCGACATCGAAAACCGCCGTGGCGTCGGGATAATTGCCCATCTTGGGCGGATCGCCCGTGATGCAGATCAGGTTACGAATTCCGGTTGCGGCCGCGCCCAACAGGTCCGACTGAATGCCGAGCACATTACGGTCCCGGCAGGTGTAATGCAGGATGGCCTCAATCCCGACCTCTTGCTGAATCAGCAAGGAAAGCGCCTGATTGCTCATCCGGGCCGAAGCCCGTGGGCTGTCAGGGATGTTGATTCCGTCTACGCCAACAGACTTCAAGAAGTTCGCGCCTTCCACTTCCTTGCGGATGTTCGTCCCCTTGGGAGGAACGATCTCTACCATGGTTACGAATTCGCCGGCTTTAAGTTTGCTTCCCAGCCGGGAGCGCTCGCCCAAAGGTAGAATCGATGCTGCGACCGGCCCTCTCTCGGCTTTGACTACCGAGACGGACTTGGAGCGCGCTTCACCCACTCGCAACGCCGATTTCATGACCCGAATATGTTCCGGAGTAGTTCCGCAACACCCCCCGATTAGCCGCACGCCGGCTGCTACAAACTTCCGCGCATAGCTCGCCATGTATTCGGGCGAGCAGAGATAGATGTTTCTGCCATCGACTGAACGGGGAATGCCGGCGTTGGGTTGCGCCGATAAAGGCAATGAGGTCAGCGAACGCACCTTTTCAATCGTTTCCAGCATGGCCACGGGACCGACGCTACAGTTACACCCAATCACTTCTGCTCCCCATTCCTCGAGGCGCGGAGTGAAGTTCTCAGGCGTGGAGCCATCGAGGCAATTACCGTCTTCGTCTATGGTGACTTGAGCGACGACGGGGAGCTTGGGATTCACTGCGCGGGCGGCCAGGAAGGCCTGGTGCAGTTCCTCGACGTAACCGAAGGTTTCGAGAATGAGAAGATCGACTCCGCCTTCGACCAATGCCGCAATCTGTTCGCTAAAGACCGCGCGGGCCTCGTCATAGGAAGTCTTGCCCAGAGGTTCGATCCGGATGCCCAGGGGTCCAACTGAGCCCGCTACCCATACATCGAAACTCTTTGCCGCCTCTCGTGCGAGCTTGGCTCCGGCAAAGTTGATTTCACGCGTGCGATGGGCCATGCCATGGCGGCCCAGACGCACCGCATTCGCCCCGAAAGTGTTAGTTTCAATAATCTCCGCACCCGCCTGCAGGTATTCGTGATGAATGCTGCGGATGAGGTCGGGTTGGGAGAGGTTCAGCTCGTCATAACAGCGATTGATAAAGATCCCCTTGCCATACAGCAAGGTCCCCATCGCGCCGTCGCACAAAATAGGTGATGACTGTAAACGAGTGAGAAAATCCCCAGCCATGTCTATTGAGAATACAAGATGGTGGGTAAGTTTGCATTACCGGGGCGGTGACGGGGGCTTGCCTTTGTTATAATCCAGCTTCTTGCATCTAACTCTCCGTCCTTCATGCTCTCCGGAGTACCAGGTTTGAAGAAAATCGCAACTTCTGCGGCGCTGTTGATCACGGTGGGCTTCGCCTGTCTTTCGTGTGGGGGGCCCAGCACGCCGGGCAACCACATCAGCGGGCTGAAATTTCGGGCGCTTGTTCTAAATACTCTTTCCCCGGGCGCCATAGTTCCGGCTCCCGTTCTCAACATCATTGATGCCACGCAAGATGTCCTTTCTGTCGATACCATCTCGTTGGGGGGAACGGCTGCGCCGCCTGGATCATTGGTGCTGTTTCCAAGCAAAGCCTTTACTCTGGTATTCAGCGCCGACAACTCCTCCCTGACGACCAGTTCCACGATCACGTTGGTTAACAATGCAAGGGAGGGGGTAAGCGGAATAAGCGGCGGAACCGGAACCATTAGTCTTCCCGACGTAACCCAGAGCGTGGCAGTCGCTCCCGACAACGCAACAGCTTATTCGGCTGTCCCAAACGGCACGGTAGGGCAAAGCCCTCCCGGCGTGGTCGAGTTTTTGAATCTTGCCGCCCAAGCCGTCATAGCCTCTATTCCTGTGACCGGGGCCCAGACGGTAGTGCTCAGTCCCAACGGGAATGTGGTTCTGGCCTTTGGAAGCAGCCCCAATACAGTGACTTTGATTTCTCCCAGCCTGATTGGCACGACCAGCGACCCGCGCACCTTTGTGACGAGTTCCTCGTTTGATCATCCGGTATGGGCCGTTTTCAGTCCTGATGGCACCACCGCCTATATCTTCAATTGCGGTGGCGAATGTGGTGGGACGGCCGCGAGCATCGTTGCGCTCGACATGACGTTCAATCCTCCTCCCATCAAATGGGTCCTGCCCGTTCCCGCCGCGACGTTCGGCCTGCTCGCAGGAAGTTCGCTTTTTGTGGCGGGCACGCAGCCGCCGTCGAGTCCTGGGGCCAACACTTGTGTTGGTGCTGTCCCTGCCACCATCGCCACCAATTGTGGAGAACTGAGCGTGGTGAATGTGACCTCCAACCCGGGCACGATTATCGCTTCGGCGATCATCACGGACGGATACCACAATCGCATGGCCATGGGAGCTCTGGGGCAGCTATTCATCGGCTCGCAAAACTGCACCAATATCAATGCCAATACCCCCAATAATTCAAACAACGAAGTCCGTGGCTGCCTATCAATCTTCAACGCCACCAACTCGAAGGTAGTTGTACCGCCGCTGAATGGCGACGCGACGGGATTTGCGCCGATCACCAGCCGCCTCGCGGTCTACGTTTGCCAGGGTGGAAGTTTTCAGATATACGACACCTCAACCGATCAATTACAAACCAAGCAGCTGACTGACATTTTTGGAAATCCGGCAAGCATCACCGGACAAGCGCTCGATGTGCGGTTGGTGGATTAGTTGAAGGCTACTTTGGCGCCAGGACCAACTCATGCGTCTTTGACTGCTGAACCGCCTTCGCCGAAAACGGAAAGTTAAACGTAAAGCCCTCGTACCATCCCTTCCATTGGTCCATATAGTAGGGACTGAGAAAATTTCCGCCTTGGCCGGTCACGGTATTCATCGTGGACTGATCGAAATTGGAGAGATCGTCGGTGATCCGCTCCGAGGGCCCGTGGGTGCGCGAAACAGCTTTAACCGTGAAGGTACTTCCTGACTGCGGCTTGAGCCCGGGGCCCGTCCACCGATCCAAAACTGGAATTCTCCCCAGAACCGGGTGCTGAATTTCCGCCGGATTCTCATTTCCCCATTTCCACGAATTCAAGTCCTTGGGAGCATCTGCCTGATCCACCACGTTCACCACGGCTGTGGCCAGAAGCTCGTCGTAGTTCGCGTATTTCTCCGGCAGCCAGCGCTTAGGCTGATGCAAAAGGATGTTTTCCAGCCACACTGAGCTCATGCCCCAGCGATAGGTTCGCCAATTAAGGCCTGCGGCTTGCTGCTCCCTATCAACCGGCGCGGGACCCAGCTTGGGCTCCAGGAGCAGCCGCATTAATTCGCCACGAGCCCGGTAAGCAATCACCGGCGCGGCAGAATCCTGTGACATACGCCCGTCCCACGCCCGCAAAATCTCGGCTGCTTGTTTAGCGCGGGGTGACACGCTCTGGGCGTGGTCCAAAGCGTAGACCAAACGGTCGGCGACATAGCGGTCGTATTCGGAGTAAATATCCGTCTGCAAAGCCAGCATGTCGGCGGCCGAGAATTTCTTGCCCGACTCCAGCACCCGGTAAATCCGCGACGTGCGCCACGGCGCTTCCCATCCAGTACTGATCGAATAAGGATAACCATCAGGCGTGATGCGCCCGTTGGCGGTGGCAATGATCCCGGAGGGCGGATTTAGAATGCTGGGCATCTTCTCGTAAGGGATATAGTCAACCCATTCGTGGGCGTTGTCGCTGCCGTTTTCCGGCAAGCTGCCATCGCCAGAGGCGCGGATAGGAACTTTGCCTGTCGCCTGATAGCCTATGTTGCCGTCCACGTCCGCATAGACGACATTTTGGCCCGGCGCATCGAATTTTGAGAATGCCGCGCGGAATTCGTCCCAGTTCTGCGCCGAATCTATGTCGAAGAATGGAATGTGCAGGCCGTCATACAGAGTCCAGCGTAAGGCCAGCTGCCGAGTCTCGCCCGGAATCAGTTCCGTGATGATTGGGCCGTGACGGGTGAGCGTGACATCGACGTTTACATCGGCCTTGCCCTTCACGTGAATAACTTCAGCGCGCTGTTCGGGCTGCTTCCATCCCTCAGGAGTTTGGTACTCTCCGTGAGCGTTGAAGTTCTCGATATAAACGTCTTCCACCGTCGGCCCAACGTTGGTGAAACCCCAGGCTACGCGCTGATTATGGCCGACAATCACATAGGGCATCCCCGGAAGCGACACGCCCGCGACATCGAAGTTGCCGCTCTGCAAATGGACCTCATACCACAAATTCGGCATCTGGTGGCCGAGGTGCATATCATTCGAAAGCAGCGGCTTTCCCGTCACAGTGTGCGCGCCGGAGACGACCCAGTTGTTCGAACCCAGAACTGGGTCTGTTTCGAATTCCGGTTCAAATTCTGAACCGGAAAATGGGAGCAGGGGGCTACTCGCTGCAACGGAACTATCCGGGTTGCCGTTGACGTCTTGATCGTCATCGCCGTCCCTGGCACTTCCGTGGTTTTGGTCCATGCTGGGACGGGCGACTGTCGGCGGCCGATCATGCCACGACGAATTCACATAAAGATCGGCAGTCAGTTCGGGCCCGAGCTTAACCAGAATTTTTTCCCGTTCCAATGCTTCGTGGTAGTGGTAGTGGTTCAGGTCTTTCACCATCTGAACTGCGATCACGAGTGAATCTTCCGGCGTCCAGGGGCGAGGGGAATAACCCAGGATGCGGAACTCGATGGGCAGGTGATCACGGCGTGACTCAATATAGGCATTCACCCCTCGCGCGTAGTCGAGGAAATAAGTCCGGTCAGGTTCTGATGCAGAGGCAAAAGCCTTTTCTGCCGTCGCGCGCAAACCCAAAATTCTCTGTTCGCGATCGTGCTTGATCGTTTCCTCGCCGAGAATCTCGGAGATTTCACCGCCCGCGAAGCGGCGCATGATATCCATCTGCCAAAGGCGGTCCTGGGCGGTCACGTAGCCTTGCGCGAAAAAAAGATCGTGCACACTGGCCGCATCGATGGTTGGCAGTCCGTGCCCATCGCGAATTACCGTGACTGGCGCGGAAAGGCCTGGCACTTGCAGTTTGCCGTCCAGCTGCGGGAGGGCGGAGTGCGCCACCGAATATGCCCAGGCGAACAAGCCCAGAATCGCGAGGACGATGAGGACCAGAAGCAGGAGAATTATGCGGCCGGTTCGTGAGGGCTTAGGCGTCGCTACAGGCGGGCTGGTGACGGTGGCCATGGTGAACTCTGATTCTAGGGTTTCCCATGCTTGGTGACAAATCGCGGCAGCCCTGAACGCGCTAACCACTAAGGACACGAAGGATCACCAAGGAAAGACCCAAATTCTGCTTTCGCGCTCCCTCGTGTGCCTGGTAGTTGAAAAAGACATCTGCTTCAGACCGGGTTGGCGCAATTCTCGAAACCTCGATATCATCTTGAAGAAATTGGCGCTTAGCATCTCCAATGGCCACCCTGCAAAAACGCATCGATGATCAGCCAACGATCTCGCGGGAGATGATGCGGGAGGCGGAAGGCATTCTGCATCGGCACCTTAAGCGGGTGGGCCTGAAGCACACAGCACAGCGCGACATAATTTTGCGCACCTTTCTTGAAACGCGGGCCCATCTTTCAACAAACGAGCTCCACCAGTTGGTGCAGAAAGAAGATCCCAGGATCGGGTTCACCACCGTGTACCGCACGCTCAAGCTGCTGGCGGAATGCGGCCTGGCCAGCGAAGTAGCGTTTCACGATGGTATTGCCCGCTACGAACATCAATACAACCGGCGCAGCCATCACCACATGGTGTGCACGGAATGCGGCAGTTCGGTGGAATTTTTTTCGCCCGAAGTGGACCGTCTGGAGCAGGAAATCGGGCGCAAACACCAATACGTGACTACGCGGCACACGTTTCAGATCTACGGTGTGTGTGAGGATTGCCGCAAGAAGAATAGGGACAGCCACGTGATTTGACCGCTTCCTTTGGAAATGTAGGGAAGATTCCGTTTGCCTTGGCCCGCCGATTCTGTTACCTTGCGCGCGAACGCCGGGCGTGGTACGCCTTGCCCGCTCCGTACACATTGCTGAATTCGAGGGGGGACCTATGGCCTATTGCAGCAGTTGTGGAACGCAGATCGCTGAGGGCTCGACTCTCTGTCCTACCTGCAGTGCTAAAGCTTCGGCTGGCGGGGCCGCTCAGCACCAGACGGGAGGTTTGAGTGACAACATAGCGGGACTGCTGGCTTACGTCACTATCATTCCTTCGATCGTCTTTCTCGTCGTCGAGCCCTACAACAAAAACCGCTTCATTCGCTTCCACTCGTTCCAAAACCTGTTTTTCTGTCTGGCGTTAATCATTATCTGGGTAGGGTTGTCGGCTCTGACCGTGGTCCCTGGCCTGATTTTCCTGACGCTTCCGCTACACGCAATTGTGTGGCTGGGATCGGTGGTGGTATGGGTGATTCTCTTGATCAAGGCGGGTCAAGGCCAGATGTTTAAACTGCCCATCATTGGCGACATGGCGGAAAAACAAGCCAATGCCGTGTAAAGCACTTTTTGCCGTTCGCCACATCAGCACCACAAAACGCCCATAGACAGTCTGGCGCTCTGGCTGCCGCTTGACAGAATCTTCTGCGGCGGCAATCCTATTTTCTTTTGACTTGCGCCTGGCGCACGGGACGAGTGTGCGGGTGGGCCGGGGAAAGGGAAATCTTGCGAATCCGCGTCTTCTATCACGATCGCTGCTTCGACGGGGCATCCTCGGCAGCGGTGTTTTCACGCTTCTACAAAGAAAGAATCCGGAATGACGTGCAATTTGTTTATTCCGGCCTGCTGCATCGGGCGGGGGCGCTCTTCGATGAAAAACAGTTTGATGGGGATGAAAACGCGATCGTGGATTTCAAATATTCCAGTTCGCCGAAAATCACCTGGTGGTTCGACCACCATGAGAGCGCGTTCCTGACGCCCGCCGACGCGGCCCACTTCGAGCAGGACCAGAGCAACCGAAAATTTTATGATCCCGATTTCAAGTCCTGCACCAGCTTCATTGCCACCGTGGGGGAGCAGCGCTTCGGATTTGATCCGCGCCCGGTCGCGGATTTGATCCATTGGACTGACATCATCGACGGTGCGCTTTATCCCGACGCCAGGACCGCAGTGGAGATGAAAGAGCCGGCGATGAAGCTGACCATGGTGATCGAAACTGCGCAAGATCATGGTTTTGTATCGCGCCTGATTCCCTTGCTCGCCACCAGGACGTTAGCTGAAATTATTGAAGAACCGTTCGTAGCGGAGCGCTTGCCTCCACTTCTAGAGCGCCACCAGCGGTCCGTTGCCATCCTGCGCGAACGCATCCAGTCGAAAGATGGCACGCTTTTTTTTGACATCACCGACCTGGATCTGGAGGGCTACAACAAATTCATCCCCTATCACTTGCACCCGGAATGCACGTATAGCATTGGGCTAAGTAAGAGTAACTTTCGGGTGAAGGTTGCAGTCGGATCAAATCCCTGGGCGGAACACGAGCCCACGGTGAATCTGGCGAAGGTGTGTGAGCGCTATGGTGGCGGAGGGCACGCACGCGTGGGCGCAATCTCATTTGATGTGAACCAGCAGGATGCTGCGCGCAAGGCCGCACGGGAAATTGTCGAAGAGCTTCGAGTAGCTTGGCGGGGCAGCCTGGCTGGGCCACGTTCAGGAAAGCCAGCACTCTCTTAATCGCTTCGGACATCCCTTTGAGTAATTCTCCATCCACTTCTGCGGTTCCGGTCCTGCGGACTGAGCACCTGACGCGTGTAGTCCCAGGAAAGACGCTGGTGGACGATGTGAACTTTCAGGTGCTACGCGGTGAAGTGCTCGCGATCACCGGCCCGAGCGGTGCGGGGAAGAGCAGCCTGCTGCGCTTGCTGAACCGCCTGGATGAACCGACTTCCGGGACTGTCTACGTGAACGGAGCTGACTACAGGTCCATCCCGCCGCGTGAATTGCGCCGTGAACTCGGCATGGTGACGCAGCGGCCCTATCTGTTTCCCGGCACAGTCGCGGAAAATCTGCGCTTCGGCCCGGCGCAGCGGGGAGAAACAATCTCGCAGGAAATTATTGAGCAGTTGCTCGCGCGGGTTGGGCTCGAGGGTTATCAGGATCGCAATGTGGCCAATCTTTCCGGCGGCGAGGCCCAACGCGTGTCACTGGCAAGAACCTTGGCCAACTCGCCTTCTGTGTTGTTGCTCGACGAACCGACCTCCGCGCTGGATGACGCCGCCAAACTGGAAGTCGAGGCGCTGCTGCAAAACGTTATGCACGGGCAGGGACTGACCTGCGTCATTGTGACTCACGATCTGGCCCAGGCGGCGCGTCTGGCCGAACGTGTACTTGTGATGGCGGGCGGCCGCGTCATTCAACAGGGTTCGATACGGGAGGTGTTGAATGCTTAAACTTTTTTTCCACACCCAACTTTCGCTAGGACTGGCGCAGGCCGGGGCCGCGGCGCTGGCGGCGTTGGCAATGACCTTTCTGGCCAGCCGACGCCAGATTCATCTGGAGCGCGAGACTGTAATTGCCATGGTCCGCGGCCTCATACAGATTGTCGCCGTAGGTTCTATCTTGTTGGTTTTGCTGCGTGGGCCACGATGGACAAGCATATTCCTGCTCGCCGCAATGATCGTCGCGGCGGCGGCGACCTCGGCCCGTCGCGCCAAGGGAGTGCCTCAGGTATTCAAGGTGTCAGCTTACGCGATCGCGTGCGGTGCTGGTTCGGTAATCGTTGTGATGGCCTGGCTGGGAGTGATTGATACGAGCATCACGTCTCTCGTTCCCGTGGGCAGCATGATTATCGCGAATGCAATGAATACCAACGCCCTCACGCTCAATCGCTTCCGCGCAGAAGTCTTGGCCCACGTGGGAGAGATCGAGACGGCGCTGGCGCTCGGCGCAGCGACAGAGGTCAGCGTCTCGGCTTACGTGCAGGCGTCTTTCGAAGCCAGCTTGATTCCCGCGATCGACAACCTGGGGTCGCTGGGCATTGTGTGGATCCCTGGTCTGATGGCAGGCATGTTGCTTTCTGGCGCGCGCCCTTTGTATGCCGCGGTCTATCAGTTCGTTGTCTTAGCGATGATCCTGGCAGCCTCGGGTACCACTTCGCTGGTCAGTACGGTTCTGGTACGCAGCCAGGTTTTTTCTTCAGCGCAACAATTGGTTCTGCAACCGGGAAGATAGAATCTCCCCATCTATGAAGATGCCCCACGCCAGTCTTGATCCGGAGAGATATAAGACACGTTTGCGGGCGTTGCGCGCAGTAGCCCTATTTGAATTGACCAAGGGCGCCTTTGTTCTATTGCTTGGCTTCGGCCTCCTGTCCCTGGTGCACAAGGACACCTGGGACATAGCGGAGAACATTCTGCACTTCTTGCACTTAAGTCCGCGGCACCGCTTAGCCCAAGTCTTTCTCAAGCTGGCTGACAATGTTACCGATGCCAAGCTTTGGGCTGTGGCCGCCGGTGCAGCCGCCTATTCCACCATCCGCTTCATCGAAGGGTACGGACTCTGGATGGCGCGTCCGTGGGCGGAGTGGCTTGCCTTGGTTGCGGGCGCGATTTACCTGCCCTTCGAGATTTACCAATTGGTGCGCAGGCCCAATCCGGTTCACGGTGGAGTGCTTATAGCGAACCTGGCCATCGTTCTCTACATGCTGTTCTTAAGGCTCTCAGCGCGATTGGCTGACAAAGGCTGATGATCATTCGTGCGCCAAAGATAATTCAAGGAGCGGGGTTGCCTTGGCGAGCGAAACTGGTATAGCTTATAGCAAATCTATTTCAAGGTTCTCCAAGGGTGTCCATACCAATGCCTTTACCTGGCTAAAGCCTCGGTAGAATCCGCAGTCGTCGAAATTTGGTTCGCGGTGACAAGACAGACCAAATAACAAAGGAGGCCCCTTATCGAGCCTCCCTTGCGTCGAGCGGAACATTAACAGTGGCCTAGAACGTAAATTTAGCAACCAGCGCAATCGAGCGTGCGTTGCTGGGAAATACGCTCTGGGGTTTGTTGAAACTCGCCGTCCCGGGTGTAATGTACGCTTTGTAGCTGGTTCCAACTGAGGTGAAGCCCGTTACATCGTTTACTCCCAGTCCGAAGCCTGGATTGCTGCCGGGAATGAGCTGAGGGTGGTTGACGATGTTAGCGAACTGCGCTCCGAAGCGGAACTTCATCCGCTCATTGATGTTCAGGTCCTTGTACACGCCCAAGTCGAAGTTATTGGTTCCCGGGGATTGCAGCGTGTTACGGGAGATGGGATACAGCCCGAGATTGGCAGAGCCTGCTATAAGAGGGTTGTCCCCCTGCAGTGCGGCGCCGAGTCCGGGCCGGATGTACTGCGCGCTGGGATTGTTGACTACGTAGGCGACCACACTGCCCGCGTTGGGGCCGGCAGTTGCCGTCAGACCCGTGACATCAGAGCCCGTGCCCTTAATGCCCGCGGGGTTCAGCAATGCCCGGTCGCCGGCGGAGTCGATGTTCAGATTGGCATCGCGTTGCGCCTGCACCGTCACCCATTCGCCCGTTTCATAGGTATACACCGGGCTGAATGTCCAATTGCCCACCGCGTTCTTCATGAACCAGTTGCCATTCTTGAAGAAGGGCAGATCATAAACCATGGCCAGGGTGAAGCGCTGGGAGCGATCCAGAGCCGAGTTCGATTTGTCGGTCTGATTGAAGTTGAAGAAGTCCTGCGCACGGCGCGGCGTGAGATCGCTGGTGTGGAAGTCCGCCGTGCTGTTATCAATGTTGTGGCTCCAGGTGTAGGCCGCCTGCAGCGTCAAGCCATTGCTGAACCGCCGGTTGACGTCAGCCTGCAATCCGTGGTAGGTGGACCATCCTTCGGGAATGAAGGCTGTGATCAGAGTCAGGCAAGGCGGCGTGAAGGACTGGCCATCCGGCGTCGGAATGCAACCAAAGCCATTGGCGCTGAAGCCGGGAACATCCATGTCACGAGTTCCCACGATTGGGAACCTGAACGCATCTGAGTTGAGTGCCAAAGGCAGCGCATTCAGCGTGGCTTGGCTAGGCGCCGTCAAATAGGTAGGCAGGAAGTTTGTATTCGTGACCGAGGTCTGAAGACCCAGGATGTCCTGGAAGTTCAGACGATTTCCCCGCGTGCCCACGTAGTTGACCTCAGCGCTGTAGTTCTTTCCGAAGGCATGCTGCACGCCGAGGTTCCAGTTGATCGAGTACGGGTACTTCTGATCTGGTGGAATCCAGTTGGCCGTATTGGAACGGGCAACACCGTTGGGCAGAACGGAAATTCCGCTGCTGGCCGATGGCGGCAGTCCGCCATTGGCCAGAAAGTTTGGTTGCAAGGGAACCACGTTCTCCGTCGTGCCGATCTGTGGGGGCACGGATGTAGTGCCGATGTTGTCGTACAGGGTGTCCCATGCCAGCCCGAAGCCGCCTCGGATGGAGGTCGTGCCACTGTTCCCCGGCGAGTAGGCGAAGCCCACGCGTGGCGCCCAGTTGTTCTTGGGGGCGCGTGGCGCGTCAAATACAAAGGGCTGGTTGTCCGCCTGTGGGATCAGCAGGCCGGGAGAATTGGAAATGGCGTTGAGAGTTTGCCGGTTTTCTCCGATCGGCGTTGTCGTGTATTCGTAACGTATTCCCAGGTTCAGGCTCAGGTGCTGGGTCACGCGCCAAATATCGTTGGCGTACCAGTAAATGTGACTGTCATTGCCGTAGTAGGTGCTGGAGCCGGTGCTGCGCTGTCCAAAGAAGTCCGGCGCAAAGTCCTCGAGATAGACCTGGGTCTCATTCCATTCATAGTCGCCGCGCGCGCGCTGAGTGAAGCCGCCGGGCGCGACATACCATGCGTACTCGGCTCCGAACTTCAGTGTGTGCTTGCCCTTGACGATACTAATGTTGTCGATGAACTGGTAGAGGTTCTGTATGGTGAACTGCGGAGCGTTGGGGTTAGGCCCGATATTCAAACCGGTTCCAAGGTCCTGCAGCAGAATGTTGGGGAATTGGTCAAGTCCCGGGAACTTGAAATTGCCATCGCCGATGACTTGGTGAAACCGATTGAAACCTATCCGGAATTCGTTGCTGATGGTAGGGGAAAACGTGTGGTACTCACTCAGGGTGAACAAATCGAACGAATTGGTGTAGGGAGTGAAGAAAGCGCCGAGTTGCGCCGCATTATCAAGCAGGTTCTGCCGGTTGTAGATATATCTCCCGCGGAGTTGGTCTCTCTCCGACATGTTGTAATCAATGCTTTGGACATAATTCGTCCAGCTTTGCCACGCGGCAGGAATGACCGGAACTTGGCCAACTTCGATGCTTCCGGCGGCGCAGCTTCCGTTTGCAGGGGCAATGAACGGCGTGCCGGGCAATGGATTTCCATTGGATGTTCCATTGTAAGAGATGCAACCATTTGCTGATGTGGCTACCGGAACATACTGCTTGAAGATTGAAAAGTTGGTTGCACTCAAGCCCGGATCGGTGGCAATCGCGGCCAGGCCGGCCGGGGTGGGAGCGTCGACCGAGCCACCACCCACCGAGATGAACCCGATGGGCTCCCGCTCAAAGTTAGTAAAGAAAAACAGTTTATTCTTTATGATCGGTCCGCCGAACGTCGCACCGTAACGGTTGTTGTCGAATCTGGGATTTGACGTCAAGCCCTGCTGTACCCAGGTCTCATCGACGGCGTCTAGATTGCGATTCCGGAAGTACTCGTAAACGGATCCATGGAAACTATTGGTTCCGCCTTTGACCGTGGTGTTGAACTGACCACCAGAAGAGTGACCAAACTCTGGACTGAACTGATTAGAAAGAAGCGTGAAGTTCTCCACCGCGTCCGGGGGCACAGTGATGAGAGCACCAGTTACGGTTTTATCATTGTTGTCCACGCCCTCCACCGTGAAGTTGTTGTCGCGGGGGCGCTGGCCACCAACTGACGGTCCCACACCTTGGCCGACGGCATTCGCATTCGTTACACCCGCACTCAGCATAGACAGATTCAGCACCCCGCCACCAACCCCACCTGTAGAGGTCAGTCCCAGATCCTGCGAGAAGCGATCCTCGAAGGTCCGCTGAAGCTGCGAGGTCGAGGTGTCAACCTGGGGGGCCTCACCAGAAACTTCCACAACCTCGTTGGCCCCTCCTGGCGTGAGGGTCACATTGGCTGTGCCCGTATTGTTCAATAGTATTTCCACCGGAACCGTAGTGGTACGGAAGCCAGGGGCCTTTACGGTGACGCGATAGGTGCCGATCGGGAGATTGTCGAAGCGATATTCACCCGTGGCGTTTGTCCTGGTCGGAACGACTTGTCCTGTACCCACGTTGACGGCTCTGACGTCAGCGTCAGGCACAGCGGCACCCGTAGAGTCAACAACCGTTCCGACGACGTTGCCGCTGATGGCTTGGCCGAATGCAGTTGTGGCCAGCAGAGTCACGGCTATAACGACCGACAAAACAAATAACTTCTCGCACTGACTGCGCGCGTTATGCGAACTGCGTGTTCTTTCGGTAACGACGGTCTTCATAATCGGTCTCCTCCGGTAGCACAACTACCGCGCACAGGAAGGTGCACTCAGCGAGCCGAATTTCGCGGATCGTGAGCTGCCGGGGACGAGTTCACTTCAACCAGATACCAAAGAACCGAACCGAACATCGCTTTACAAAAAGTCCGCCGCCTGCCTGTGTTCGTACAGGATCATTTGCAGCAGGTCGTATGGGGATTTGTAGGTGTGACTCGCTGTTTCTATGAATGATGGGAATCGCGGACCCCAACGCTGACCACATAACTCGTTGAAACACATCGCCGTCTAGGGTTGGTGTTCAACGGCCACAAATTTGCACTTGGAGATGAAGCAGGAAGAATCGCGCGGGCAACAGACTCCTGAGTCACAACCGCTGGGTGGGGCGAGTGGCGGGCTTTCCATTACGAATGATCTAGAGGTTTGCACGAGACTCGTTGGTCTCGGAGCCGTCACCGTGATTGAATACGCTCACCCCGAAGAAGCCGCAGGAAAGCAACAATTTGCTTCGGGCGACGTCATGCACCTGGACATGAAAGCGGAATGCGAACGCTGCCGGGGCGCGCTGAATGCCCTGGACGAAGCTTACATTTGTTCGTACGAATGTACGTTCTGTCCGGCTTGTGCTTCGGCGATGCACGGGGTGTGTACCAACTGTGGTGGAGACCTGGCGCGGCGGCCGCGGCGAAACCAACTTCAGGCGCAATCCGCTCCGCGACAGCTATGGATATCTTCCATCGGCAACTGGCAGATCTGGGCACTAAGCTTTGGATCATGGTTGGGCATCGCTCTGGCAAGCGGCGCCGCGTCGTACTACATGGACATTGCTTTTGGGCGGCGCATGCCTTGGTCTCGCGAGCTCGTGCCGCCCCTGGTCAATTGCGCCATCTACGCACTCTTAACTCCCCCCATCTTTAGTTTGTCTACGCGCTATCCCTTGCAACGGAGAAATTGGCGCCGCCGGGCACTGTTCTACGTTGCCGGAGGCGTGGCCTTCCTTCTTCTCCATGTAGCGGCGAGGGGGATGATTTACCCGGTGTGGGACGTTCGTGCCGGGAATTATGTGTGGGCGGCCTGGAATCCACACACTGGAGTCTGGAGTTTTCAGTGGTTCTTATTTAAGACCTTGCTGCTGTACGACTCGCTCGACGACATCTTGTCGGCCTATATTCCGGTCGTATTGATCGCGCATGCCGTAGTGTATTACCAGCAGTCCAGGCAACGGGAGTCCCAGGCGGCGCAGCTGGAAACCCAATTGGCTAAGTCGCGTTTGCAAGCCTTGAAGAGCCAGTTGCAGCCTCATTTCTTATTCAACACGATGCACTCGATCTCCTCGCTGATGCTCACGGATGTGTCGGCGGCGGACAAAATGATGACCCGACTCAGCGACTTGCTGCGGATGAGTCTCGAGAACGACGGAATTCAAATCACAACTTTGAACCGCGAACTGGAGTTTGTGAATGGGTACCTGGCCATCGAGAAGATTCGCTTCGAAGACCGCCTGAATGTCGTGCTGGATGTGAGCCCGGATGCGTTCGACGCCGAGGTCCCACACCTGATTCTTCAACCTCTGGTGGAGAACGCGGTAAAGCACGGCGTTTCTCGCCGCTGTGAAGGAGGCGAGATTCGTATCAGCGCAAGCCACGACGAACGCGACCTTTATCTTCGGGTCCGCGACAACGGCCCTGGACTAATGGAATCGGCTCCGGCCCAAGCCAATGCCGGTGTCGGGCTGCGAGCGACACGGGAACGTTTGCGCACACTCTATGGCGACCAGCAAAGCATCGATTTAGTAACCGGGCCGAACCAAGGTGTCGAAGTCCGGGTGCGGATACCTTTTCGAACGGAGGCTCGTCCATTGTGAGTACGAGTGACGCTATGACAGCGATGATTCGCGCCGTGATTGCCGACGACGAAACTCTCGCCCGGAAGAAGCTGCGGATTCTGCTGGCCTCAGAAACAGGGGTCCACGTGGTGGCCGAATGCCGTGACGGGCAGCAGACGCTTGCTGCCCTCAGGGACTACAAACCCGATCTGCTACTCCTTGATGTTCAAATGCCCGACGCTGACGGTTTCCAGATTCTCAAAGCGGTCCCTGAAGACTCGATGCCGATCGTCATCTTCACGACGGCTTACGATCAATATGCAATACGGGCTTTTGAGGCCCATGCAATGGACTACCTTTTGAAACCTTTTGACCAGGAGCGCCTTCACCAGGCGATCGAGAGAGCTCGCTCGGAATTAATGCGCAGCCACAGCCAGGAACTAACCCATCGAATTCTGGATCTTCTTTCCAACGCCAAGAGCAATCGCCCGGCAGACCGTCGCCTAATCGTAAAAGCGGGCGGGCGGGTCATCTTTCTGGATCTGGACGATATCGACTGGGTGGAAGCCGCAGCGAATTATGTGAAACTGAATGTGGGGAAAGAATCTCACCTTCTGCGCGAAGCCATCGGACGCCTTGCGGAAAAGCTCGATCCAAACCAGTTCGTGCGCATTCACCGCTCCACAATTGTCAATGTGCGCAAGATCAAAGAACTGCAGCCCTGTAACAGCGGCGAATACATCGTGGTGCTGAAAAATGGAAAGGAACTCTCGTGCAGCCGTGGACACCGCTCCGGCTTGCAACAACTGATCGAACAGAACCGTTAGTTCGCGTTCTCGTGAAACGAGAAGTTGAGGGTGACGCGGGTTTCAAACTGGATCGGTCCGCCGTCGCGAACCATCGGTTTGAACTTCCACTGCTGCACCGCGCGAGCGGAAGCCAGCGCCAGCTGCGGGTCACCACTAAGCTTGCTGATTCCCCGAACGTCCCCTTTCTTGTCAACAATGATATCGAGAACTACTTTGCCCTGGACGTTTTGCGCTTTCGCTTCTTCCGGGTAGCTTGGTTCAACCCGCTGAATCAGATTCTTTTGCGCCTCTGCCGGTGAAACTCGAATCGTTGCAGAGTGGCGTTGAAGCGCGGACTTGCCGGCCTCCTGTGCTTTAACCTGCGCGTCGGGAGCCGGCGCCGATAACGCGGATGGCGCGGATGACTTTTCTTTCGTTGGATCTTCAAAGATCACCAGACTGCCATCCGAATCACCGGCGGGAGCCGAAGTAATGCTGGTGGCAGCAGGCTGAGAAAGTTTGCGCTTGGCCAAAGTATGCCTTGCGATCGTGACTCCCGGTAGAGAGTTGTCATCGGCAGTTCCCGGCGTTTGCGTTTCCGCGGAGGTTTGAGCATTCGTTGTCGATGGCACAGAGTTGGCCGTGGCCGATGCAGGACTTGCAACCTTTGCGGCCTGCCCATCACCCGCCGCTGGATTTGCAATCCTTGGAGTCGTAGCCGCGACCCGCGGAACGACTTTTGCTCTTACGGTGCCTCCGTGTACCCGGCCCAGCATCCAACCCAGCGTTAACGATAAGGCGATCGCAGCCAAAAGCAGGAAAAGCTTGGAGTCGAAAGCTGGCTTCGGCAAGCCCCACAGCGGACGCGTCCAGAAGCGAAGCGAATTCGGGACGTGAATTTGCTTGGGTAACTCTGCGATCCGCCGTTCGAGTATTGGTTCCGATCGTGGTTTTGCGGGTGGCACAAGATTGGAAGGCATGACCTGCCGGGCAATTTCCATGTTGTGATGTACACGATGCGCGACCCCTTCGAGCATCAGCACGTCGCGATCGGAGAAGGCGGTGGGACGGGAGGAGAAGATCTCGACCACGCCGATTGTTTTTCCCTCGCTATTCTTCACCGGAACCACAACCACCGAGCGCAAGCCGAGGCGCTTGCAGGCGGCCGCATCGAAACGAGGATCGGCCTCTGTGTCGTCGCTGCGTTGCGCGTTTCCGCTGCGCAGGCAAGTATCAACAACCTTGCAATCCATCGCCAGATGAGCCGCGACTTCAGTGGCCGTCGCACCGGCTGCGGCACGGCATACCATTTGCGAACCCTGAATCAACCCGACCGCTGCACCGGTTGCGCTGCTCACCAATCGCGCCTGTTGCAGCAATTCGTTTAACACCAGATCGAGCGCAAGCTCGGCAGGAGAAGGGGAAGCTCCAGGAGCCGATTCCGCGGGACTTGCGATTATTTGTTCCGCTTCGAAGTCACTCGCGAACTTCCGTCGTGCCCCTGCGGCCTCGCGCGAGGAGAAGTCGAAAGCGTCCAGATGAGATAGGGATTTATGAGCCATAAATTACTAGCCGCCTGCCCGATCTGACCGGCGTGCAAGGGCAAAGCCGCTCGAGTATCGCAATTCTGGAGGGAGCTTCATCTTACACCCTGGCAAACGGTGAGGGAAGTGGTCTGGGAGCGCCCGTAACGGGCGGTTGTGCTCTCGGCTCACTGCGCGGGTTGCGCCTCTAGGCTCGCTTCTCTTTCGGAGCGGCGGGCCTCGTACCAGAGCGCGAGCTCAACTCGATTCCAGAACCCAAGTTTGTTGTAGATGATCCGGAGGTCGTTTTTGACGGCATACTCCGAAATGCCGAGGGCTTGGGCGACTTTGCGGTTGGTGTGGCCTTGGGCGACGAGCTCGATAAGCTGTTGTTCACGATCGCTGGGCGTCCCGTTAGAGGATTGCATAATTGCCTCCGGTATAAGAGAGTCGCCAGTTTGACGCGTTTGATTCCCCCGGTAATTCCGAAACGCAGGAAGAGCCGGTTGAAATGCGCCTTCACCGTGCGCAGAGCAATGTTGAGGTGTTGTGCGATTTCCTCATTGCTGCAGCCTTGCAACAGCAACTCGGCAATCTGCTTTTCTCGTGGCGCGAGCCGAATCGACTTTCTTGCCATTAAGCTCCCCGGACTATACCGGCCTGTCCGACTGGTGGGGAGTGGAGGGAGAATCGGTCCGCCGGCACAGGAGGGGGAGTGTTGCGCTCAATTTCAGATCAACGGTCATGGTTTGCCTGGGCCGCATGGTCAGCCTTTGAAACTCCATCCACGGACCTTAGTCGCCAGAACCGCAGGTGCAAATGCCGTGGCCGCTTCCCAAAAGCCCGACAAACGAGCAATCGCTTTGTAACGTCGAGAGTTGAGTCTGGCTCAACGGAGTGCGTTGGAAACTGTCCTCAGTCTCCGCGAAATTATTGCCCCCGAAGCTCTGGATATGGGTCGCCCAA
>Ga0335081_10005480_pt1 | contig 20081 bp, 18 predicted proteins | sample Lox_Sample_35_FD_206713 | JGI IMG/M metagenome (GOLD analysis project Ga0335081, IMG submission 206713) | Soil microbial communities from Loxahatchee National Wildlife Refuge, Florida, United States - Lox_Sample_3.5 | ecosystem: Environmental > Terrestrial > Soil > Wetlands | place: USA... | reverse complement strand
ACCGAATGTGGCATGGTCGGCCCGATCCAGAACATCGAGACGGCAGCAAATAGCATCGAGCCAGAGAGGTTGCCGAGGAAGACGATATACAAGTCTGGAACACTCACGAATCGCCGCAAGCCGCGGTAAACTCCAACCCAGTCGAAGATGGGCAGTTTCACCAGAATCGCAATCAGTACGGCGTGTCGGAGAATGGGAGCCAAGCCGGCCGGAATCGAAAAGTCGAAACGGAGCAGGATGGCGGCCGTCACAGACAGCCCGACAGCGGTCAGGTTACAGGCCCGCTCAAGCCAGACATCAGTATGACGATCGTTTTTCATAAGTCTCTCTGACTGGGGTCGGAAGCTCAAGCGCTCCGGGCGCGATTGCGGCTGCCGGAGCTCCGGGCGCCACGAACCTCACTTGTCTCGCCCGTTCCAAGATCTCCCGTACACATTGCGCCACATAGTGGACTTGCTCTTCGGTCATCGCGGGATACAACGGCAGCGAGACAATCCGCGGATATAGACTCAGGGCGCGGGGACATGTGGCGTGCGCCAGCTGGAGCTGTGCAAAGAAGCGGAGTAGTGGGATCGGGATGAAGTGCACGCTCGTGCCGATTCCTTTTCGGCGCAGCTCGCGAATGAACTCGGAGCGATCGATCTTGAGCCTCTGGAGATTCAGTCGAAGAATGTAGAGATGCCACGCATGCCGGCCGCTGGGGCTATCCGGCGGAAGCTCCACTTCTTCCATTCCGGCCAACGCGCGATTGTACATGCCGGCGTATAAGGCGCGGCGTTCGATAAAGCCTTCGAGCTTCTGGAGCTGATGGATGCCGATGGCCGCCTGAATATCGCTGAGGTTGTACTTGAATCCCTGCGCGAGCACATCGTAGTGCCAGTCTCCGTGGTCGCCATAACGATCCCAGGCGTCTTGACTGGTGCCGTGCAGCGATAGCATTCGCATTGTTTCTGCCAAGCCCTGCCGATGCGTAGTGATCATGCCGCCTTCCCCGGTGGTTAGGTTTTTCGTGGCATAGAAACTGAACGCAACGGCATCGCTGGCAGCCGCGGCCTCCGTGGGACCGGACCCGATCGGCTGGCCTTCATAGCACGCCCCCGCCGCGTGCGCCGCGTCTTCGATCACATGAATGCCACGCTCGCGCGCTAAGGCCCAGATCACTTTCATCTCGCACGGCAATCCGGCCAGATGCACGGGGATTATGGCCCGCGTACGGCTGGTGATGCACTTCTGGATATCTTCAGGGTCGATGTTGCCGTCCGATCCGATATCAGCGAGCACCGGAGTAGCTCGGACGTGGAGAATGGCCTGCACTGTGGCGCAAAATGTCATCGGCGTAGTGATCACCTCGTCCCCCGGCCCAATCTCGAGGCCGGCCAGCGCAAGATGTAAAGCAGCAGTAGCGGAGTTCAGAGCGATGGAATATGGCGCGCTGACATACTCTCTGAATTCACGCTCGAAGCGAGCCGCGCGCGGGCCGGTTGTCAGCCAACCGGACCTCAATGTTTCAGCTACTTCGGCGATCTCTTCTTCACCGATCGATGGGCGATGAAAGGGAATGAAACGTTCACTCATTTCCGACTCCAGCACCAAACGTTCTCTTGATGAGATCCGAATCCAAGCTCTCTCGAAAGAAGCTGGAACGAATCGTCAGAAAGATCAACTTCAAGTCGAGCCAGAAGGATCTCGATACGAGGTACGCGATATTCAGAAGAAGCTTTGCCGGGAGGACACTCTCGCGGTAGAACGTGTCGGGGTCGCGCGACGCGCCTAGTATTAGCTCCTCGTCGCGATACAGGAGCGTGGCCGGATCCGTGATTCCCGGCCGGACTTGCAAGACAGTTTGCCATTCCGCCGCTTCGAAATGCACATGCTCCGGCACTTCCGGCCTAGGTCCGACTAGGCTCATGTCTCCTTTGAACACGTTGAAAAGCTGGGGTAGCTCGTCCAGCTTGTACTTTCTAAGCCTCGCGCCGGCGCTCGTGATGCGGTCATCTCCCGCTGCCGTAATCACGCCCCCGTGGCTGCCGGAGCGCATCGTTCTAAACTTCCAGATCCGGAAAGGCCGGCCGTTTCTTCCGACTCTGGTCTGCGTAAAGAAGACGGGTGGACCGTCGTCCAACATGATCACCAAGGCGATCCCAGCTAGCACCGGCGCAAGGAACAACAACGCGGCGGCGGAACCTGTCGCATCGAAGAATCTCTCGAAGGCTAGTAACAGCCGCATTCGAGGTATTCTATTCATCGAAGCACCTCGCAATTTCGGCTACTCCCAGGCCATCGATGACGTATTCGTTCATCCAGCGTCCCTTGCGCTGCAGGAAGCGCTGCGTGTGTTGGAATCCGACTTGCCGATAGAGCGCATTCGCCGGCTCGTTGCCGTCTGCGTCAGTAGTTAGATAAACGCATTGCGCGTCCATAGTACTGGCCCATGCCACGAAGGCCTGCACCAGAGCCCGGCCCAGTCCATTACCGCCAGCTTCCGGCGCGACTGCAATCGAAGAGAGCTCACAGGACCGGGCTGGCCCTTTCGACGCCGAGGTTTGAACCCGTTGAACGCCATACAGCATGCCGCTGGCGAGAGAAGGGTGGCGAACCAGAGCCGATAGTGCCGGCAGCGCGAAGATCCGCTTATTGCGCCACATCAGCCTATAGAATTCGGGGGGGTCCACAAAACCGCACACGAATCCTTCGAGAACACCGCAGCGCTCACTCACCAGGACGATACCTGCACGGTAGTGAAGTACAAGGGCATAGTAACGGCGTAGAAACTCGTTGCCCAGTCGAGTCAGGAAGAAACTGCTGAAGGTTTTCTGATGAATAGTTACTATTCCTGGAAGATCCTCGGCGGTAGCTTGACGGACCAAGTGGGTTAGACCCCTGGCAATGCCACCCAAGTGGTCATTCATCGGATATCTTCGTGTCATGAGGTGCCACTCTCGGTTCAAAGATGCGGCTCACCAGCCCGCAGCGCCTCGGACGTGCCTCGATGCCCGGTGACGCTAGTCTCGGCCAGACCTTTCGCTTGCACTAGATCGAAGTACAACTGCTTATAGGCGTTCAGCATTCTATCTTCGGTATAGTGACTCTCAAACAGAATTCGTGCGTTCGTTCCAAGGCTAGTCCGCAGTGTTGGACCCCCTCGTACCTGCAGTATCGCTTCGCAGATGGCTGCTGCGTCGGCCGGCGGAACGAGGCGTGCGATTTCGGCCTGACAAGCCAGTTCCCTGTGACTGCCGATGCTGGTCGCAATGATGGGCTTGCCGGCAGCCATGGCTTCCAGCAAGGCTATGGATAAGCCTTCCCGAAGGCTGGGCAAAACCACCAGATCGCACGCAGCGAGCAGATCGCTAACATCCTCCCGAAATCCAAGAAAATTTACCCAGTCTGCAATACCCAGATTACGGGTCAGCTCCTCCAGTCGAGCGCGCACTGGTCCGTCGCCGGCAATGACAATCCGAAATTGGCGTTCAGTACGTAAGAGAATCGCGGCCGCTGCAATGAGGTACTCGAGGCCTTTGTCCGGTGCAAGCCTTGCCATGCTCAAGATCAACAGGTCGCGCTCCGCGGCACCTAACCGGCGACGGAGCTCAGCAGGTGGCACGGTGGGATTCGGTAAGGCGGCGATCCCGTTCGGAATCGCGAGGATTTCGGGTGGCTTACAGATCCCCAATTCAAGCGCCCAGCGCCGATGAAACTCACTGACCGAAACGATCCGATCACACCATCGCGAGGCGATACGTTCCAAAGTGGAATAAAATAGGCGAGTCGAACGCGGACTGTGCTCGTGGAAGGCGAATCCGTGCACGGTATGCACGATCACCGGGGCACTTACGAGGCGGGCTGCCAGCCGTCCCACAAATCCGCCTTTGGATGTGTGGGTATGCACAATGTCGTAGTGCTCACGTCGCAGGAAGTTGCAGAGGCGAACCAGACCGGCCAGATCCCAAAGTGGTCGTATGTCGCGCCGGATAACATCCAGGTTTGCCAAGCCCAAACCATGCTGCCTTACGGCTCGTTGGAAAACAGGATCTGTGGTGAGTATGTCAACCTGCCATCCCTCAGCCTGGGCGACTTGGCCCAACCGGAGGATAATGCGGCCAGCGCCACCGAAGCGGGAATCGCCGATAACATGGAGGAGCTTGACCGGGCCCCTTTTTCTATGGGTAAACATGGATGTCTCTATTGACGAACATGAGCGAAGGCGTTCCGCCTCACGCCGGGATGGCCCATCGGCCGGAGCGTGAGGGAATAGGCCGAGCCGATCAAGCCTAAGATCAGCCACCAGTACCTTTGATAGAAGGCCTCAATCCCCATCGCCAACCCGATCATTGCGACGTGGGCGAGAAAAAGCGCGAGCGCAAGAGGTTGCTGCCTATCGGGCGCGAGCCGGTAAGCCAACCAAGCGGTTGTGAAGAACCAGCCCAGAAACGCCAGGAACGCAACCACGCCCACGATTCCGAAATCAGCCAGAAACCACATCACGCTGTTGTGTGCAACTTCTCCAACCGCTAACCGAAAGCTTCCGAGTCCGCCGCCGAGCAGCGGATGATAAGCAAATACTTGCAGCGCCTGGTGAATGAGATCGAACCGCTGCTGCACCTGCTTTGGGCGGCTGGCCATTTCTGCGAAAACGGGCAAGAACCGGCTTCCCATCAGGAAAACCAGACAAGGCCCTGCGGCTACAGCAGCCAGCAACGGTCGAACCGCAACCGCGGGCTGGATCGCGAAGAAAAGCAAGAAGGCCAGGCCCAGACCCAACCACGCGGAGCGCGAAAAAGTGAACAGAATTCCTAAGTCCAGCGTGATCCTCGAAAACCACAGCATGGGCCGCCGGAAAAGCGGCGCTTGGCCCCACGAAGCGCCCTCGCAGATCATCAAGGCGACTACGAGAAGACCACCGTAGGCATTCGGATCCAGCAGCATCCCCGAAAGCCGGAGGCCCTCGTAACGTGTGAATGGCGTCGCCACCTGAAAAAAATAAGCAGCCAGAAAGCCGCCGATTGCGAAGAGATTTTCGGCCACGACACTCAGTGTGAACACCCGAAGTATTTGTCGAAGGTCCTCCCAGCTGGTGACTAGAGAAGTGATGGCGGCATAACTGAGAAAGGGGAGGAGCAAGCCGGCATCCTTATTTAAAAGCTCATAGCGGTCAAGTTCACCGAAACTCAGGGCGGCGACTAGGGAGCCGAGAGCGAAAGTCAACAGGATTCCAACGTGCCATATGGTCCATACCGAGCTGCGAAGCCTCAATTGTGCTGCTGCCAGTACCAGGACCAACACCAGGAAGCAATCGGCTGGCGCAAAATTCAGCCGGGGTCCGGCCTCGAACAGATATGGGAGCAACGCAACATAGCCCACTACCAAAAGGCGAAGGATGCCAACTGCTGCGGCTGGACGCCTGGACGGAGCGCTAGCCGCGAAGGAACAAGTCATAGGGCTGAATTCCATTCGTCGACGCGAGTGTCTGGTACCTGGTGTCCTGCTACCTGCTTAGCGTGGACCAAGAACAAATAACTAACGACGGCGGTAGCAAGAACAAGACGTACCACCGCTCCAACAACCATGGCCAAGGCGCCGCCGGCCAGACCGGAAGTCGGCACCAATCGCCAACAGGCCAGGGCGCTAGACCCCATTACGACTGCGAACATTGGGACTTGAATCCTGAAACACCGCGCTGACACGATCCCGCTGGTAAGCACTCCGCCGACGCAGTGAATTGCGGTCGCGAGCATCAACACAACGAAAACCTGAGAGGCGGCAGCATACTCACGGCTATAAAACATCGCGAGGAGCCGAGGGCCGATGATCCGCGCGGCCGCCAAACCAACCAGCCCGAGAACGCCCCCTATGGCCGAGAGTAGTAGAAGGGCTGAGCGAAATTCTGCAAGTCGCCCGCTAGCGTAGAGCCTGGACATACGCGGTATGGCGCTTTGCCCAAGCGAGTCGCTCACAAGCGTTATCGCCACGGTAGCGTAGGCCAAGGCCGAAAAGATTCCAAGTTGATGCTCTCCCATCCGAGACTCAATGAAGTAGCGCGGCATGTTGAGATTAATGGACGCCATAGTCGTAACGAGCCCCAGAGGGAGCGCCAGGCGCATCAGGTTCCAGTGACGCCGGAACCCTTTTGTTCGATACTCCGGCCGCCACGAGTTTTTCCAGCTCGAAGGCTGCTGGAGTTTTTCTGACAGCGCCACGAAGCGACGCCCACGACGAAAGTCGAAGAGAAGGAGAGCCGCCAGCCAGACTAAAGCCAATCCAACGCACGCCCAGAAAATATCGCGAGTCAGGTAAAGCCCGGCGCTGAGCGCAACGACCGAAACAGCACCGCGGAGCATCATCGACGCGCCCGTTTGGTCCAAGCGATCGTTTAGCTGAAAGAGACCGTAATGAATGTCGCTTAGCGCTTCGATCCCCTTCGCCAGCGCGACAGCCAGAATTACCATCGTAGTTTGGCGCTCGTAGTGTTCTAAGCGAGCGATCCCGCCGATCACTGCGATCGCGGCCAGAGTCATAACACTGCGAAGTTGCAGGTATTCCCCGAAGGAGTAAAAACGTCTCGCGTCGCTTGCCTGCACTGCCCGGAGATGAAGATTCGTGAACATCAGAACGGGTGTGGCGATGGCAAGTCCCAGTGAGAATTGCCCAATCATGAAAGAGCTGCCCAATTTTGCCAGCGCGACAATCATGCCCCATTGGCAGACCGCGTACACGACATTTCCGGCGAGGGCCCAAGCAAAATTTGAACGCAGAGAAAGACCCGGCACGACGGGCACCACCATCGGACCCGACAAGCCCGGGTGTCCCTCTGCCTGGGACCGAATCGTGACCTGCAATCCCGGCAAGGCGGTGCCGGGCGCGGCCTCTAGAAGTAACTGTCTTGCACTCACGTAAGTCCTTGTCGATCGAGGCCGTAGGAGGAAATGTAGGGATACATCTCGCTTTGCGTCGGATTACAACGGTTGAGAATGACTCCCATCATTCGAGTTCCATCCAGCAAGAGCCGCCGCACAGCCGCCTGCGCCGTTCGTCTATCGGTGTAATTCGCTCGCACAACGAGCAGCAGCTGGTCGGCGTAGCGTGCCATGATCCTGGCATCTGCGAACTCCAGACAAGGCGGAGCGTCGACGAGCACATAATCGAATTCCTGACGAAAGCGTGGGAATAGCCGCGCCAGGCGGCCGGACCATAAAAGGGCGAAAATGTTGTCAACGCAGACGCCGCTGGGTAGCAGGTAAAGGCCGGGAACCGTGGTCCTTTTGACGAGCACATCCAGCGGAAGGTCCTCGATGGCGTTCTTTTCCCGCAAGACATCGCTCAAGCCCCAGCTATTGGCCTGATCAAAAACTTTGTGCAACCGCGGACGACGCGTATCTCCGTCGATCATCAAGACCTTGTTGCCAATTTCTGCTAGGCCGATCCCTAAATTGCTCACCACGGTTGTCTTTCCTTCGGCCGCCTGCGCACTCGTGAAAACAAGGACAGGTGAATGGTCGCCCTGGTGGGCGCTAGACAGTATGGACGCCAGCGTGGCGCGAAACGACTCGGACAAGCCTGGAAGTTGTTGATCCATAGCTGCTCGCTCGATGGCCATGTCCCCGTCGCCGGATTGTCTTGGGCGGCGCCCTAGCAGGCCGTATTTCGCAGCCTGAGGGATAGCCCCAAGTTCCGGAAGAGTCAAGTACATCCCAGCCTCGCCTGGCGTGCGCAAGAACGAGTTGCTCTGCTCATGCAGCATCACCCAACAGGCCGACAAGATCAGCCCGGCGAACATGCCGATCGCCAGGTTGAGTGGCCAATTCGGTTTGTAGGGTTGCATTGCTGCACGGGCGGGTCCGAGTAAGCGGATATTTGACTCGGGTACAGCGGCAGCCATGCGGGCGTCATTGACTCGCTCCAACATGGCCTCGTAGAATCGGCGGTCGGCGCCCACCTCCCGATGGAGCGTGCTATGGGATATGAAATTGCCAGTCGCTCGCTCCTTTGAGGCCAGTTCAGCTTCCGATCTGAGAAGATTGTTTTTGAGAACATCAAGCTGCAGAATAAGTAAATCCTGAGTGTGCTGCGCGGCATGCTGCTTTACCTTGATGCTTTGTTCGATGAATGTCTGGGCCAGGGTATTGGCTACGTCGGCTGCAAGCTGCGGGTTACGCGCGTCGTAGACAATCTGAATGATACGGCTGGTCCGAGACGTCACGACCTTTAGGTTCTTCTTCACAACCTCGACAGCGTTCTGCAGCTTCGGTACTGATGCCAGGCCTGAACCTCCGAGCCGGCCGAATCTTCGCCAGATGCCGAGGCCAGGCGCGAATTCCGGCTGTTCTGCAAGGCGGAGTTTTTCCACCACCTGTTCAATCAAAGCGTCCTGCTGGAGGGCCTCAGCCTGCGTCTGTACGTAAGTCCCCGAGTCTAAAGTTGAAGCGACGGTGGGATAGATGTTGCGGGCATTGAGGAAATCCTCGTTGACTCCCTGAATCTCCAGCGAGGCCTCGGATCGATACAAGCGAGGTTGGGCGAGGCACAGGAGTATGGCGGCGAGAAAGCATGCGCCGGTAGCACACAGCAGGGTGAACTTGTGACTATACAAAGTTCGAAGACAGTCGATCGCGCTCCACTCCCGTCGGCCTGGGAACGCGAGGCAGGGCATCTGCCCATTAGGCTCGGGTTCCGGCTCCGGACAAGAGTATTCGTGAGCCTGAGAGCCGGAACCCGGATTAAAATGGATATTCAAGATCGACCGCCTCGGAACGAATCACTTTGCGCTTCTTCGTTGTCAGCCCTCAGCCGGACGAAACGCTGTCGGGCCGCGCTTCTCCTGAGACTGATTGAAGATTTTGCTCCACGCCTACTTGATCCCGATGGATCTCGAGCAGTACGGATCTCTGGAGAAGAGTTACGGAGAGAACCAGGTTCACAGACTGCTTAACCTTTACGATAATTCCAACGACACCCGCCAACACTCCTTCTTCGATTCGTACCCTCTGTCCAACCTGAAGAAATGGAAAGGGCTGGAGCGGAAGTTGTGCGTTGATGGCTGTCTGCAAAGAAGTGATTTCCGTTTCTGGGAGAGGAACCGGCCTGTTCCCTGTGCCCAGGATATGAGTAACTCCAGGAGTAGTCAGGATTGGCAGTCTGGCCAGAGTACTGAAGCGGCAGAACACGTAGCCAGGAAACAACGGCAGTTCAAACTCCTTACAGCGCGCCCCGTAACTATGCTTTTTCTTATATAGCGGCAAGAACGTTTCAAATCCCTTGGCATCCAGTGTTCTAGCCACCGCCTTGTCAAAACGTGGCTTCACTGCGAGCGCGAACCACTGCGGCAAGCCCATTTCAGAGACAGGATGCTCGTCATCAGCGGATTCAACCCGGTAATGTAAAATCTCGTTAGACTGTTTGAATTCGGGCATAGCTACCGCTTTCTCACGTGTCGGCAGCACTTTTTCGAATCACTGCGCATGAGTCTTCGAGCGATTTCGCTCGAACCCTAAGCCTCGGCTGCTGCCGAGCCCCGACTCACAGTGTTATAGACTTCACTTATTGAATACAGCGCTTTTTCTTGGGGTGACCTTGATTTAGATACTCCCGACGCAGGGATTGTGTATCTCGTCCCATACCGTTCCTATCCACAAAAGGTCGAAGGCGATTCGCTGACCTCGTCGCTGTTAGTGTTATGCGCCGCTCGTAGCACGTGGAGATGTTTTCCCGCCGATCGAACCCACGCCTTCAGCATCACCAAGCGGTTGTCAGCCGACGGGCTAGTCTGAAGTGCGGCACATCAAGATTAGCTGGACGATACGCTGAGGGTTCCCGATCGGGGACTCACGAAAATAAAAGAGGTCTGGGATACCAGGAATTTCTCGGCTTGTACCTGCGGCAAATCCGGATGGGCGTGATCCTCAGCACCGCGGCCTATTATGCGTCCGGGGGTGCGCCGCCAACGCAAGCGGCAGAGTTGTCTAGCACGGGTGCCGTTGGCCGAATAAAATATTACACCCCGATAGCGTTCTCGTGGATCTAACTGCTTGGTTTTGATATTAACGCGAACATGTTGTCCTCTTCGGAAGATGCGCCGGATGAACTGCATGGCCAATTGCCGAGCGCGAGCTGACACTAACGCAAAAGCCTGACGCGATTGGCTAGACGGACTAAAACGAGAGTGGGCGGGGGCCAGCTCTTGCCGAACTATCGGACAGCAGTTGAGGAATATGAACCGGAACTGTAGAGTACTCACGATCCTGATTGGATTGGCCGTAATTCTCGCGGCACAGCAATCCAGCCCGAAGACAAAGAAGCCCGCGAACGCCCCACAACAACAGGCACCAGCGCGTGATCCGGAGGACCGCTGGGTGTGCCGTATCGGATCGCCGCACGATTGTCACTGTCCGGCAATGATGGCCGAAGCGCAAGAAGCCGGGGTGAAGCATTGTGCTGACACGAGCAAGACGCGCCAGGAATATGTGGCCTGCCTGGGCAAGTTGCCGTCGAACTGCGACGTGATTCAGAAACCGGACGAAAAACATCCGGAGCACACTTGCAGGCGCAACTGCAAAGCGATCGCGGGGTGTCAGTGCGACGACGGGCCCGTATGTCGTGGCCCACAGGTCTGGCATCCGCCGCAGTCTGATGACGAGAGCGAACAAGTTCCCTAGCGGCAACAGGCGTTAGCTTTGATTGGTTTCAACCACCGTTCGACCGTTAACAACAGCATCGGACTCGATCATCATCTGGCGCTTCGCCGCCGCAATCGCCTGCCGGTCGTTCCCGTAGACAGCGTGGAGCAGTCTGTCTGTCATCGTCGCCAGCTGCTCGTCCGTCAGGCTGCTAAGGTCGCCGTTCCAGATACCGGCTTTCGGCCCGAGGTGCTTTTCTTGGAGACCATGAAGCTGCAGCTCGTCCCTTTGACGTAGGATTTCCCGATAAGTGTCCAAGCGCGGCCGATTAGATCGGGCGCAGAGCCATTCGAACTCCGGGACCGTGATTAACCTCGCGGCCAATAACTGCGAACGCATCGAACAAACCAGATCAAGCAGGCGTTCGTTGGTCACTTTACGGTGAGACGGACGTTCCCTCTTGGAGTTCTTGATTTTCGCTGGTCTGCGATTCAGCGCGCCGTCGCGGTATTCCAGCAACATTTCTACCAGCTCGCAAAAACGAATAGCCTGGCAGCGGTCAGCTGCCCGCCGTCAACCAAGATGGACACGGTCTGCAGTTGGTTCTATTCTTTTTGGAACGTCTGGCTTACTGTAAAGCCGCTGATGTGATCGGCACCTGAAGTAAGTTGCTGACTCGCACTAGAACTCCCAGAGAACAGGGAAGACCGGATAGTACCATCCGAGGTGCCAGGGATCACTCGGAAGTGTCTGCAAAGAGAAGTCTAACTGACCGACAACTCCTCGATTACAGCCTCCACAAGTGATTCCAGCGCCGCCTCTACTGGTCCAGACAGGACGGTTCCCCATTGTGTGGATGCAGTCTGAATACCCAAGAGGACAATCTGGGGCGCCGGATCGGAAACCAGCGGAAGAGTAGTGATCAAGTCCGCCACGGCGAGTTGATGGACGCTTCCACCGCAGGGCTGGCCACGCAGTTCGTCACCGTTCATTCGAACTACAGTGCCTACCGGTTTGCCTACATCGACGGCGTCGATCAAGAGCAAGCGCGTTGCGTCACGCACATACCCCAATAGCTCTAATCCCATAGTACCGGCGTCGAGAAATGTCACGTCCCGCGGGACCCTTGGATCTTTCTGGAGCTGACGGAGCGCGTGGACGCCTACACCATCGTCGGAGCGAATGATGTTGCCGATACCGGCTACGATCGTTTTGTGGGTCTCGAAAGGTCTGGAACTACAGATCAGATGGCGTCTCCTGATCGGTATTGACCGCCGAAACCATGTGCTCACGCAAGTCGTCAGACACAAATTTGTATCCACTAAAAATGCTTTCCATCACACCCATCTTCTCTTCCGCTGATATCAGCATCGAGCTATAGATATGGTGCAGAAAGAACATCCAAAACGCGAACATGACCAGAAAATGAATTTCGCGCAGATATTGAATGTCAATCAGCCGCGCAAGCCACCCGGCCAAGAACGCCAAGGACGGGTTGCCCAGAATGTGGCTGTAGAGCGCAAGGCCGGTCAGGATCTCGACCAGGGCAAGAGCATAAACTACGCTGTAGGCGGCTCCGGCCAACGCATTGTGACCTATGTTCGGAACTGGCCGCCAGCGTAAGAAACTATAGAACCTGGTGGTTTCGACCAAGTCTTTCCAGCGTTTCCGGCGCGTGGGCACAAACTGGTCCCAATGGGCCCAGCGATTACCCCTGAACATCCAATAGATCCGCAGCAGGACAAATGCCAGGAAGACGAAGCCGGCCACCACATGAGTGAAGCGCATGGTCCCCATCACGTAACTAGCCCTTCCTACGGAAATCACAAAAGGGCGATAGATGTAATAACCCGTGACGGAGAGCACAACCAGCGCCAGCACAATCAGCCAATGGGCAACCCGAACCGCCAACTCCCAAACGTAGACTCTCGTCTGACTCGAGGCCGAGGATCGTGAGCAAGGGTTCATCGTTGTGTGCTACTAGGCCCGATACCGTTTGCGGGCATCCATGACGTGCACCGCGCACGCCAGACAAGGATCAAAAGAGTGGACCGTCCGGAGGATTTCGAGCGGGCGATCGGGATCGGCGACCGGGGTTTTCAGCAATGCGGCTTCGTAAGGTCCACGCTGGCCCTCCGGATCACGCGGGCCCGCATTCCAGGTGGTCGGGACCACCGCCTGATAGTTCTTAATGACCTTGTCCTCGATCTCCACCCAGTGGCCCAACGAGCCTCGCGGCGCTTCGTATGAACCGAAGCCTCTCGCCGACTTGGGCCAGGAATCCGGATCCCACTTCTCGCCATTATGCACTCGTAGATCTCCTTTTTGCAGCTTGCCACCCAGCTCTTGAATCCAGTCGACCAACTGGTTAGCCATAATCTGGCTCTCAGCAGCACGCGCCGCAATGCGCCCCAGAGTCGAAAAGAGAGCGGACGGTGGTGCTTTCAGCTTCGCCAGGATCCTGTCGATCAGGGTCTTCACGTCCTGGTTCCCGGCAGCGTACGCCACCAGCACGCGCGCCAGGGGCCCGACCTCCATGGGTTTGCCCTGGTAGCGCGGCGCCTTTAGCCACGAATACTTCTGCTCCACCTCCAGGAATTCGTAGGGTGGCTTCGGGCCAGTGTATTTCGGTTTAGTCTCTCCATCGTAAGGGTGCTTCGCTGCGCCATTTCCTTCCGAGTACTCATACCAGGAATGGGCCACATACTCCGTGATGTTGGCTGGATCCACTGGATGAACCTGGGAGAGGTCGCGATTGAGAATGATGCCTCTGGGCAGTGTGTAAAGGGACAAGTTCTTGATGCCGGCCTTCGGATAGGCGCCATAACTAAGAAAGTTCCCAGTTCCTTCACCGCGCTCAAACCAATCGCGGTAGAATCCAGCCACTGCCAGGACATCCGGAATGTACACCTGGTCCACGAAAGTTTTGGCACGACGAGCTACTTGTAGGAGAAAGTCGATTCGTTCGGGATTTATCGTAGCCTCTGGCTCGTTCGGGTCCAAAACGGTGGCCATCCCGCCCACGAGGAAAGTTTGCAGGTGAGGGTTCTTGCCCCCCAGCACGGCGTGAATGCGGATGAATTGTCTTTGAAACTCCAGCGCCTCCAGGTAGTGCGCCACGGCCATCAGGTTGGCTTCCGGAGGCAGATGGTAGGCGGGGTGTCCCCAATATCCTGCGGAGAATAAGCTGAGCTGTCCGCTGTCCACGAGTTTCTTGACTCGGTCCTGTACCGTTTTGAAATATGTCTTGCTCGACAGAGTCCATTCTGAGATGGATTCCGCCAATTGGGACGTCTTGACCGGGTCTGCCTTCAGCGCCAGCGTGACGTCAACCCAATCGAGCGCGTGCAGATGATAAAAGTGGACCACATGGTCCTGAATCAATTGGGCGCCGGAAATAATGTTGCGAACGACTCGGGCTGCATCCGGGATTTCTATACCCAGAGCATCTTCGACTGCGCGCACGGAGGCCAGCGCATGGACCATCGTGCAAACCGCGCAGATGCGCTGCGCCCACAGCCATGCCTCGCGCGGGTCACGGCCGCGCAAGATTAGCTCGATTCCGCGAAACATCGTTCCCGAGCTCCAGGCATCTGAGACAACGCCCCCATCTACGTCTGCTTCGATGCGCAAATGGCCTTCGATTCGCGTGACGGGATCAACGACGACACGTGCCATACCGGTCTCCTATGTTTTCTCCGAAGAAGAGGGTCTCGTAGACTCGCCAGCTGGTTCCTGGGGTCTCGCTTTGGAGCGAATGGCGCCGCCAATCGCCTGCGCAGCCACGGCGCCGGCCACAACGCCTGTAAGTGTCCAGCCGATTTCTTCGGCTGTTACGTCAACCCCGAAACCCGGCACCTTAGGCAGCGGCTTATAGAAAGGCGATTTGGTATCCCAGAACCGGTACGAGGCACAGGCGATGCACCCATGGCCGGCCTTCACGGGCCAACTGGTCTGTTCGTTCCAGCGGACGGTGGGACAGTTGTAGGTAGCCTCCGGGCCTTTGCATCCCATCTTGTACAGGCACCACCCCTTTCGATGGCCCTCATCACCCCATTCCTCGACAAAACGCCCTGCGTCATAGTGAGCACGCCGCTCGCACTGATCGTGGACAATCCTCCCGTAGGCAAAGAGGGGTCGGTTGTATTGGTCGAGTGCTGGCATCTCGCCAAATGTCAAATAGTGCACCAGCACGGCAGCGCTGTTGGCGGGGTTATGGGGACATCCGCCCAAGTTGACCACCTTGATTCCGGGCACAGCTTCCTCAAGCCCAATCGCTCCCGTGGGATTGGGATTCGCTCGCGGGATGCCTCCGTCCCATGCACAGGCGCCCATGGCGATGTTGGCGGCCGCGTTGGTGCAGACGTGGCGCGCTATATCCAAGGCAGTTCTTCCTGCAATGGTGCAGTACACGCCTTGGTCGGCAGTCGGAATGGACCCTTCGACCACAGCAATGTATTTTCCCTTTTCTTCCCGCACCACTCTTTCCAGTGCCGCTTCAGCTTGCTTACCGGCGCCAGCCATGATTAGTTCGTGATACTCCCAAGAAAGGAGTTCCAACACAAAGTCCGCCACCGGAGGGTGGCTAGACCTCAACATGGATTCTGAATTGCCTGCGCAGTCCTGGAATTCCAACCACACCAGCACGGGCCGCTTGGTGCGTCCCAGCGCGCTTGCCACCTGGCCCACGTAGCGCTCCGGAAGCGCGAGGGTCGCAACCATCAGCTTGCAGAAATTGAAAAACTCGCGGCGTGAAACACCGCGCAATGCCAGAGCCCGAGGCAGACTCTCATTCAGTGCGGGCATCGTTCCACTTCCCTGGCCGAGATGAAGTCATTGCACACAGCCCGGATTGATCACCCGCCGAATCGAATATGAGAGACCCTGATCGGCGGATGCCGTGTTTGATCTCGAATGCACATACGTTGAACCTGATCACTCCAAAACCATGAGGTTGATTCGGCGTGCCCTGATCCTGATGCATTAAATTTATCTCGGACAAAGTGGCCTCCAACGTGGCCCTGCATTATCAAACAAGCAACCAATCAGGATGACTCTGAGACACTTGGGGCATTTGCGCGCAAGAAACCAGAAACCCAGCCGCCTACTTGATTCTGGCGCCAAGCGGTGCTTGGTCGAGCTGTTGCTCAGCAGCACCAAGCTCTACAAAGGAAAGCCGCGGTAACCCTCAAGTTGTACACCTTCGACCGGCGTTTACGTCCTTAGCTTCAAAACCGCATCCGCTAAGATCGCTCGCAGCGCTCTATCGCGCCAATACGATTGGCGTGGTGCGCCTGGAAGCATAGATCGCGTCGGATGAAGCTTCGGCCGCGGTCGTTTTGATTCTACGCGAGAAAAGACCTTAGAGGAGCTTTATGATCGAGAACTCCTATCGCAAACCACATGATGGCCTCTAGCAGTCTTTTACCCAAATTGCCCCTAACCCCTCGGCGGGCGTCGAGCACCCTTTTGAAGGTTCTCTTACGTGTTGTTGCCTTGTCCGGCCCCCTGCTGACAGGAGCCCCCCAACCGGTGCAGGATGTGTCGAGAGCCACGCTGGAAAACGGTCTTCGAGTGGTCATCGTACACAGCTCCCTGGCTCCAGTGGTGACAACTGTAGTGAACTACCTGGTTGGATCGAACGAATCCCCACCGGGCTTCCCGGGCACGGCTCATGCTCTCGAGCACATGATGTTCCGCGGCAGCCCGGACCTGTCCGCCGATCAGTTGGCCAACATAGCTGCTGCGATGGGGGGCGACTTTAACGCCGACACTCAGCAGTCGGTCACCCAGTTTTTTTTCACTATACCGAAGCAAGACTTGGACGTGGCACTGCACATTGAATCGATACGAATGCAGAATCTACTCGCTACGGACACCCTTTGGGATCATGAGCGCGGCGCCATTAAACAGGAGATCGCAGAGGATCTTTCGAATCCCGAGTTCGTTTGCTACAGACAACTTCTGTCGGCGATGTTCCGGGAAACTCCTTACGAGCACGATGCGTTGGGGACGCGGCCTTCTTTCGATGGGACCACCGGAGCCATGCTCAAGAAATTCTACGACACGTGGTACGCGCCGAACAACGCGATCCTTGTAATCGCCGGAGATGTCGATCCCGCTTCGACATTGGCGAAAGTAAAAAACCTGTTCGGCTCAATTCCCGCGAAGACCCTGCCGCCGCGTCCGCAGGTCCAACTCCAGCCACTGAAACCTGAGACTTTACGGCTCACGACAGACCAGCCTCATGGGCTCGCGGTGGCCGCATTCCGTTGGCCCGGCTCGAATAGCCCCGATTTTGCCGCCGCCAAGGTCTTGGCTGATGTGCTCGGCAGCCAGCGCGGCAGCCTCTACAATCTCGTGCCGAGAGGCAAGGCGTTGAGTGCCGGGTTTTGGCTTGAGAGCTCGCCCCAAGCGAGCCTAGGCTACGCTATGGCTTCGTTTTCGGCCGGTGAGGATGGCACGGCACACCTCCGTCAAATTCGGAAGGTCCTTCAAGACGTCGCGAAAAGCGGAGTTCCAGCGGATTTGGTCAGTGCTGCAAAGCGGCACGAGGTCGCCGACGCTGAGTTCGCAAAGAACTCCATATCGGACCTCGCCATGCTATGGTCTGATGCGTTGGCGGTCGAAGGACGGGAGTCTCCCAGCGACGACATTGATGCGATCCAGAAGGTCACGTCCGAAAACGTTCGTGATATCGCGCGCAGCCTCCTGGATCCGAAGCAATCGATCTCCGCAATTTTGACGCCGCGGCCCTCTGGGCAGCCGATCTCGTCAGCGTCATTCGGAGGAAGCGAATCTTTTGCGCCTGCGAACAACACGGCCGTTCCGCTTCCTGATTGGGCGCGGAAAGTGAATCAGCTCACCGTCCCAGTTTCGACTGTGCATCCGGAGGTCACAACACTTTCGAATGGATTGAAGTTGATCGTGCAACCGGAGGCGATCAGCGACACCATCAGCACCTTCGGCTATATTCAAGACAACTCTGATCTAGAGAGCTCCGAGGATCAAAGTGTTAACCAGGTGCTGGATGAGCTGCTTTCCTATGGCACGGTATCGCTGGACCGGATCGCATTTCAAAAAGCCCTGGACAACATTGGCGCCAACGAGTCCGCCGGCATGGATTTTTCGCTCGAAGTGCCGGCCATCAATTTCGAGCGCGGCGTCGCGCTCCTCGCCGGGAATGAATTACATCCGGCTCTTCCCGCCAGCGCATTCAGAATCATAACGCGCCAGCTTGCAGACAGCTTGACGGGAGAGCTTCAGAGTCCAGCCTATCTTAGACAACAAGCACTAGAATCGGCCCTCTTGCCGGAAGACGACTCTGGTCTAGATTCCGCGATGTCAGGTAGTGTCTCCTCACTCTCGCTGGCCGATGTCCGCAACTACTACCAGCGCGCGTTTCGGCCCGACCTGACTACGATAGTTGTTATCGGCAACGTTACACCGGAACGAGCCCGTTCAGTAATTGAACACAATTTCGGAGCTTGGAAAGCTCTTGGGCCGAAACCCACCAGTCTTCTGCCTCCGCTTTCGGCCAACCCACCATCCAATACGGAAGTGCCAAACGCCAGCCGCGTCCAAGCTGACGTCACTCTCGCGGAAACATTGCCGGTGACCCGATCCAACCCTGATTACTATACTTTGAACCTCGGAAGCCACGTCTTGGATGGAGGGTTCTACGCCAGCCGGCTGTCTCGTGATCTTCGAGAGAATACCGGACTTGTATACTCTGTCTCCTCGACGCTCGAAGCGGGTCCGGCCGGCGCCTTCTATACCATTAACTACGGCTGTGACCCTCGCAATGTGTCGGGGGCGCGTGCAATTGTAAAGCGCGATTTGAAAGAGATGCAAACTCGTGCAGTCTCCGAAGAGACGCTGAACCAGGCCAAGGTCCTGCTTCTCCAGCAGATTCCGCTTTCGGAATCCAGTGTTCAGAGCATCGCGGAGGGTTTGATCTCCCGTACCAAAGACGAACTTCCGCTGAACGAACCAGCCGAGGCCGCACGGATATACTTGAGGCTCACTCCTCGGCAGGTTCAAGCTGCATTTGCCAAGTGGATTCGTCCGGAAGACTTGGTCCAAGTAACTGAGGGCCCAAGTGCAAAATAGACTGCATCCCGACCAGATATCAGTCGCGTATTAAGCCCTAAGCTGGCGATTCGCTCCGAGTTTGGATACTAGGGTTCCTGGGACCAATCGAAAGCCTCGATGAGACGTCGCGACGTAATACCCTGCCAAGTAAATGCCGCTAGGCTGGCCAACCCGGCATCAATGTCGTTGGGAGGTTAATGGTAGGCCGGCATACTGAGCGCGGTCAAGCGGACGTCAGCTCCTTCGCGGCGCAGGCCCGCCCAAGTGTTATGCCCGGCACGTTAACCTCCCTGCGCTGCGCTATCTTCAATTGTGAGTACAGAACCCAGTACGACTACCGATCCTGACTTCGCGAGGTCCCACGTAAGGCAATTTTGATACCAGCGACAAGGCTCTGCTTCTTCGGTGCGGTTAGAATGGTGCCGCGCCAAATCGATGGGCGCACAGCGAATCATCACCGAAACCGCCAGAGCACACTTAGCTTTCCCTGACGAAACGACTGCCCCGGATCAGCATCCTACCTATAGGCGTATTGCAGGCACAATGGTGACGGCGAAACACGTGAAGCCCCTCGAACTTCTCCTAGTTGAAGACTCTCCAGCAGAGATCTTCCTGATCCGCAACGTGCTGGCACGGGAGTCGGTTCCGGTGAGCATCCACGTGGCCGTCGATGGAAAGCAAGCTAGTGAGATTCTCGCTGCCGGACAGTTCAAGCCGGATCTGGTGTTGCTCGACCTGAATCTCCCAAAACAATCCGGGTTGTCGGTCCTGGAGCTTTGTCGCCCGCATGTTCCAGTCGTCGTGTTCAGTTCGTCAACAAATCCCGATGACATACAGCGTTCCTTCCAGCTTGGTGTGAGGGACTTCGTTCCCAAGCCGAGCGATCTCGAATCGTACAAGCGGGTGGTGTCGTACATTGTGCAGACATGGGGTGCCAAAGATAGCGGTGCCGAGTTTGAGCGTTAGTCTTTAACCCTTGAGCCATCATGAACCGTCGATGCAGGGGCCTCAACCGACCATTCCCGGTCCACCGAATAGATCGTATCGCTCACCGGCGAAGGGAGTCATCACACCACTAGGCAGCGGTCGTATCAGTTCATGAGAACCGTGGCGAATCATAGCCATCATCGAGAATGCGATCCGATATCCGAGCATAGCCGTCGCTACCTCGGTACATGGATCGGGCATGGGTACACAAGTTTGTGATCTTCATCGATGCCATACCAGATAAAAGGAGATTTACTTTTTCTTTCCAAACACTGCTGTACAAAAACTGCAAACTGGGGAACTTGTAGATTTAATCGATATACCCCGTAACATGGCCTACCGGTTCGGAGTCTATCATCGAATGTCCTTCCCCCACGAGCCTATCCTGCG
>Ga0335081_10005479_pt1 | contig 20082 bp, 17 predicted proteins | sample Lox_Sample_35_FD_206713 | JGI IMG/M metagenome (GOLD analysis project Ga0335081, IMG submission 206713) | Soil microbial communities from Loxahatchee National Wildlife Refuge, Florida, United States - Lox_Sample_3.5 | ecosystem: Environmental > Terrestrial > Soil > Wetlands | place: USA... | reverse complement strand
ACGGACTCACGATCCAGCGTGGCGTCACCCTGCTTCAGCTTGCGTTCGGCCCACGTATCCGGGACCTGCTTGACGCACACGACGATGTTCATCGGCGACGCCTACCTCCCTGCGTTGGGTTGTGCAACATCTACCTACAGCCTGCCAAAAAGCGCAGAGAAAGTGCCACGGGGGGCCTTGCCTGCTCCATCACATCCTATTACCGATCAGTAACTTGCGGGGGTACCGGCCGGGCGGAACGGGCGGACTGGGCAGGCGAGGCCAACAGGCCGGGGCCGGAACGGCCGGAGCCGCCAGAGCGTGGCACCCGGCGCGGTCTGGGCAGGGCAGCACCGGGGGGCCTGGCCGCGGCCGGCGCGGGAGTTCCGGTCAGGCGGCGCGCTCGGCGGCTTCCACGACGTTGGCGAGCAGCATCGCGCGCGTCATCGGGCCCACCCCGCCCGGCATCGGCGCCAGCCAGCCCGCGACCTCCACGACGGGCGGGGCCACGTCGCCGACCAGGCCGGCGTCGGTCCGGGTGATCCCCACATCGAGGACGGCCGCGCCGGGCTTGATCATGTCCGGCGTCAGCAGGCCCGGCAGGCCGGCGGCCGCGACCACGATGTCAGCCTCCCGGGTGTGCGCGGCCAGGTCCTTGGTGCCCGTGTGGCACAGCGTCACGGTCGCGTTCTCGCTGCGCCGGGTCAGCAGCAGGCCCAGCGGACGGCCGACGGTGATCCCCCGGCCGATGATGGTCACGTCCGATCCCGCGATCTCCACCCCGTAGACGCCGAGCAGCTCCACGATCCCCCGCGCAGTGCACGGCAGGGGGCCGCGCTCGCCGAGGACCAGGTTCCCGAGGTTGACGGGGTGCAGGCCGTCCGCGTCCTTGGCCGGGTCCATCCGGCGCAGCACCCGGCGTGCGTCCAGGCCCGCGGGGAGCGGCAGCTGGACGATGTACCCGGTGCAGGCGGGGTCGGCGTTCAGTTCGTCGACGACGGCCTCGACCTGCTCCTGGGTCGCGTCGGCGGGCAGGTCACGGCGGATGCTCACGATGCCGACCTCGGCGCTGTCACGGTGCTTGCCGTTCACGTACGCGCGGCTGCCCGGATCGTCGCCGACCAGCACGGTGCCGAGCCCGGGGACGATCCCCCGTCCGGCCAGGACCGCGACGCGCCCCGTCAGCGCCCTGCGGATCTCGGCCGCCGCAGCCTTGCCGTCCAGGATCTGCGCAGTCATCGTGTGCCAGCCTTCCCGTTCGTTCTCGTGGGCTTCGTGGGTACGCGCGGCCGGCGGTCAGTGGTAGAAATGCCGGACCCCGGTGAAGTAGAGCGTGAGGCCCGCACGCTCGCAGGCCTCGATGACCAGGGAGTCGCGGATGGAGCCGCCGGGCTCGGCGATCGCGGCGACCCCGGCGTCCGCGAGGACGTCGATGTTGTCGGGGAACGGGAAGTAGGCGTCGCTGGCGGCGACCGAGCCGGCGGCGCGGTCCCCGGCCCGGGTGACCGCGAGCCGGCACGAGTCGACCCGGTTGACCTGGCCCATGCCGATACCGACCGACGCGCCGCCGGAGGCCAGCAGGATCGCGTTCGATTTCACCGCACGGCATGCCCGCCAGGCGAAGGCCAGGTCGCCGAGGGCCACCGCGCCGAGCGCGGCGCCGCTCTTCAGCTCCCAGTTCGCCGGGTTGTCACCCGGCTCGTCCACCCGGTCGATGGTCTGCATCAGCAGTCCCCCGCTGATCGGGCGCCAGTCGGTGCCGGGCCCGCGGTGCGGCGGCGGGCAGGCCAGCAGCCGGATGTTTTTCGCCTTGGCCAGGATGTCCAGCGCCTCGGCCTCGAAGGCGGGCGCCACGACCACCTCCGTGAACACGCCGGCGATCTGCCCGGCGAGCTCCGCGGTCACCGCGGCGTTGGCCGCGATCACCCCGCCGAACGCGGACGCCGGGTCACAGGCGTGCGCCTTCCGGTGCGCCTCGGCCAGGTCCGCGCCGATCGCGATACCGCACGGGTTGGAGTGCTTGATGATCGCCACGCACGGCTCACCGAAGTCGTAGGCGGCGCGGCGCGCGGCATCGGCGTCCACATAGTTGTTGTAGGACATGGCCTTGCCGTGCAGCTGGCGCGCCGCGGCGATCCCGCGGTCGGCCTGGCCGGCCCCGCCGGCCTCGTTCCCGGCCGACCGCACCGTCCCGGCCGGGACGTACAAGGCGGCCCGCTGGTGCGGGTTCTCCCCGTAGCGCAGCACCTCGGCCCGGGACCAGACGGCCCCGGCCACGTCCGGCCAGCCCGCCTCGCAGGCGGTCTCGTCGGGGGCGTAGCCGGACGCGAACCAGGACGCCACGGCCACGTCGTAGCGGGCGGTGAGCGCGAACGCCCGGGCCGCCAGCCGCTGCCGCTGCTCCTCGGTGAATCCGCCGGCGCGCACCGCGGCCAGCGCCTCGCCGTACTGGGACGGGTCGGTCACCACCGCCACGCTGGCGTGATTCTTGGCTGCGGCGCGGACCATCGCCGGCCCGCCGATGTCGATCTCCTCCACGCACTGCGCCGCGGGCGCGCCGCTGGCCACCGTGGCCTCAAACGGGTACAGGTTGGACACCAGCAGCTCGAACGGCGCGATGCCGAGGTCGCCGAGCTGGGCCCGGTGCTCCCGGCGGCGGGTGTTGGCGAGCAGCCCGGCGTGCACCCGCGGGTGCAGCGTCTTGACCCGGCCGTCCAGGCACTCCGGGAAACCGGTCAGCTCCTCCACCTTCACGACCGGTACGCCCGCGCCGGCGATGACCGCCGCCGTGCTGCCGGTAGAGACGATCTCGACGCCCGCCTCGTGCAGCCCGCGGGCCAGGTCCTCCAGGCCGGCCTTGTCGTAGACGCTCACCAGCGCCCGCCTGATCTCGATCGCGGTCACCTGCCGATCCTCACCTTCCTGCCGTGCACGGACCACCCCTCGCGGACCATCCGGCCTACGGTCTCCACGAGCAGTGCCCGCTCTGCCACCTTGATCCGCTCATGCAGCGAGGCCTCATCGTCGTCGTCATCGACCCCGACGGCACGCTGCGCCACGACCGGGCCCGCGTCTATGCCGGGATCCACGATGAACACGGTGCACCCCGTCACCTTCACCCCGTAGTCAAGGGCGTCGCGTACTCCATGCATACCGGGAAACGACGGTAGCAGCGCCGGGTGGGTGTTCAGGCACCGGCCGCCGTAGCGGTCGAGGAAGCGCCGCCCCACCAGCTTCATGAATCCGGCCAGGATGACCAGATCGGCGTCGTAGGCCGCGCACGATGCGGCCAGCACGGCGTCCCAGTCCGCGCGGGAGTTGTAGTCCTTGACCCGGTGCACGAACACCGGGATCGCGGCGCGCTCGGCGCGGGCCAGGCCGGCGATCCCGTGCCGGTCCGCCCCCACGGCGGCCACGTCCGCGCCATACCGATCGTCGGCGCACGCGTCGATGAGGGCCTGAAGATTGGTTCCCTCGCCGGAGACCAGGACGACCAGCCGTGCTCGCATGCGGTTACCTTAACCGTGCGCGGCGGCGCCGGGTCGTCATGGCAGGTGCGGCGGGCCAGTCATCCCCAGCACACCGGCCGAGGCGGCAGAATGAGAGCCTATGCCCGCACCGGCCAACCGTCCCCCGGCCCGCCCGCCGCGCCCGCCACCGCAGCGGCCGGTCCCGGCACGGCGGCCTGCGGGACCGCCGGACAAGGCCCTGCAGCAGCGGGCCTGGACGGCGCTCGGGCTGGGGGCGCTGAGCCTGGTGGGGCTCGCACTGGCCGGTGGCATGCGGCGCGCCGTCTACGTGATCCCCGCGACGCTGCTCATCGGCGCGCTGGCGGCGTGGCTGGGCGGCACGGCGATGTCGCGGGCCCGCCGGGCCGGGACGGCCCGGCCCCGCGGCGCCCTCGCGGGCACCATCCTGGGCATCCTGGGCCTGTCGTTCAGCACGATCATGCTGATCTTCTTCGCGGTGTTCTGGAACGAGCTGTCGGCGTATTCGGACTGCCTCAGCGGCGCGAACACGCTGACCGCGCAGCAAGCCTGCCATCACCAGTTCAGCCAGACGATCGGCAACGACATCCGGTCCCTGGAGACCGGCAGCTAAGCGCGGCCCGCACCGGCGCAGGAACTTCCGCCCGGCCCGCGGCAGCCGGCCGCGGGCTGGCCGGGCCGGCCGCAGCGGGCCGGTCACGGGCCCGGCGGGTTTCGGTCGCCGGCCCAGGGATCCAGGTAGATGCGGTGACCGCCAGCGTCGTCGGTCTCATCGACGACCACCGGCCCGTGGTAACCCTCCGGACCGTCATCGCCGTCCGGCGCCGGGGTGCCCGCGGCGGCTCCGCGGAACCGCCATCCCGCGGTGGTACCGCGGAGCATGAGCCAGTTGGCCGCGCCGGCCGCGACGGCGGCCGTCACGCCCATCTCCAGGACCGCGACCACGGTCACCTGCCACCCGGACGGACCGACCGCGGCCAGCCGCCCGTTCCCCAGCGGGCCACCCGCGAACGCCGCGAGCACGCCGACCACGCAGCCGGACGCGGCGCCGGACACGAATCCCCACAGCGGCGCCGCCTCGAGCACCGGGGTCGGCATGATCCGCACGGTCAGGATGCCCCCGGCCGCCGCCGCCAGGTACGGGACCGCCAGCACGGCCAGCGACAGCCAGGCCGGGATGACCGTGCCGGAGGGCAGCGCGGCCAGCAGCGGGAAGGCCGGCATCACGCCGAGCGCCGAGCCGGTCGGCGCGACGAACGTGCCCGCGCCGAACGCGAAGCCCGGGCCGAGCAGGAAGGCGATCGCCCAGATGACCGCGTTGGGCAGGTAGGCGAGTTCCGCCAGGAGCAGCAGGGCCGACCCGGCCGGGCCGGGTGACAGGCTGTCGGTCAGCGACCGCACCTGGCCCAGGTGCACCGCCAGCGAGCCGCCGGCCAGGGCCGCCCCGGCCACGGTGAGCACGCCGAGCGTCACGAGCGTGCCGATGGTCACCGAACGGGGCCGGTCCGGGAGCAGCGCGGTGAGGCGGCGCCACGGCGCGAGCGCGTGCGCGCCGCCCAGGCCGCCCGCGACGAGGGCGGTCAGGAACGGCCCGATGATCGCCTGGGGCAGCGACGGGGCGGCCAGCGAGCTGCGGGCGGCCACCGCTAGCGCCGCGGACAGCAGCGCGTACGGCAGCGCGAGGGCCAGGGCCGCGTAGCCGACGTGCCACAGCCGGCCCACCTCGCCGGTGCGCACCACCCAGCGGCCGGCCCGCCACAGCAGCGCGCCGGGAATGACCAGCAGGCCGAGCGGGAGCATGCCGATCTGGCCGGCCGCGTGCAGGCTGAACGCGACGTGGTGCGCGGCGAGCCACAGCGTGATCGCGGTACGCAGCACGCCGGGCAGGCCGTTGCCGAGGCCCGCGTGCGGGGCGGTGATCCAGCCGATCGCGGTCAGCGTGGTCAGCAGCGCCACCCCGGTGGCGGCGACGGCGCACGCCGCGATCGCGCCGGTCACCAGCAGCGGCCGACGGTAGGTAGCCGCCGGCGCGGGCCCGCCGCCCGCGGTGTCCCCGCCGGGCGTGCCCGGCTCCCGGGCGGGCCCGGGAGCAAGCGGGGAAGCACTCACAAGGCCCAATCCTGGCAACGCGGGCCGGTGACCGCCCGGAGGCGCGCCGGGGCGCCCCCGCGCGGGCGGTCGCTCAGGCGCGCCGGATGGCCTCGCGGGCCAGCACGGCCGTCTCGCTCGGGGTCTTGCCGACGCGGACACCCGCCTTCTCCAGGGCCTCCTTCTTGGCCTGGGCGGTGCCGGACGAACCGGAGATGATGGCGCCCGCGTGCCCCATCGTCTTCCCTTCCGGCGCGGTGAAGCCGGCCACGTAGCCGACGACCGGCTTGGTGACGTGCTGCTCGATGTAGTCCGCGGCGCGTTCCTCGGCGTCGCCGCCGATCTCCCCGATCATCACGATCGCGTCGGTCTCCGGGTCCTCCTGGAAGGCCTGGAGGCAGTCGATGTGCGTGGTGCCGATGATCGGGTCGCCGCCGATGCCTACCGCGGTGGAAAAGCCGATGTCACGCAGCTCGTACATCATCTGGTACGTCAGCGTGCCGGACTTGGAGACCAGCCCGATGCGGCCCTCTGCCGTGATATCGGCCGGGATGATGCCCGCGTTGGACTTGCCGGGCGAGGCGACGCCCGGGCAGTTCGGGCCGACGATCCGGGTCGCGTTCCCGGCGGCGCAGGCGTAGGCCCAGAAGTCGGCCGAGTCGTGCACGGGAATGCCCTCGGTGATGACCACGGCGAGCGGGATCCCCGCGTCGACGGCCTCGATGACCGCGTCCTTGGTCCCGCTGGCCGGGACGAAGATGACCGAGACGTCCGCGCCGGTTTCCGCCATGGTGTCGGCCACCGTGGCGAAGACCGGGATCTCGCGGTCGTGCAGGCTGACGGTCTGCCCGGCCTTGCGCGGGTTGGTGCCGCCGACGATGTTGGTGCCGGCGGCCAGCATCCGGGCCCCGTGCCTGCGGCCCTCCGAGCCGGTGATCCCCTGGATCATGACCCGGCTCTGCGCGGTGAGGAAGATCGCCATCTCTATGCTCCTGCTCTGGCCGCGGACGCCAGCTCGGCGGCGCGCCTGGCGGCGTCGTCCATGGTCCCTACCTGCTCGATCGAGGCGATCGCGGCCTCGTCGAGTATCCGCCGGCCTTCGGCCGCGTTGTTGCCGTCGAGCCGGACCACGATCGGGTGGCTGACCCGCTCGCCGCGGTCCCCGAGCATGCTGATGGCCGAGACGATCCCGTTGGCCACCGCGTCGCAGGACGTGATCCCGCCGAAAACGTTGACGAAGACGCTGCGGACCGACGGGTCGGACAGCACGATCTCCAGGCCGTTGGCCATCACCTCGGCCGACGCGCCGCCGCCGATGTCGAGGAAGTTGGCCGGGCGGATGCCGCCGAACGCCTCGCCCGCGTAGGCCACCACGTCCAGCGTGGACATGACCAGCCCGGCGCCGTTCCCGACGATGCCGACCTGGCCGTCCAGCTTGACGTAGTTCAGGTGCTTGGCCTTGGCCTCGGCCTCCAGCGGGTCGGTCGCGGCCTGGTCGGCGAACTTCTTGAAGTCCTCACCCTGGCGGAACGCGGCGTTGTCGTCGAGGGTCACCTTGCCGTCGAGCGCGAGCACGCGGCCGTCGGCAGACAGGATCATCGGGTTGACCTCGACCAGGGTGGCGTCCTCGTCGGTGAATACCGCCCACAGGCGCTCAGCGAGCTGGGCCGCGCCCACCGTCGCTTCGGCCGGGAGGCGGCCCGCGCCGATGATCTCCCGGGCCTTGTCGTGGTTCACGCCGTTGAGCGGGGACACCGGGATGCGCGCGACCGCCTCGGGGCTGGTGTGCGCCACCTCCTCGATCTCCATGCCGCCCTGCACCGAGCAGATTGACAGGAATGTCCGGTTGGCCCGGTCGAGCAGGAAGGACAGGTAGTACTCCTGCACGATGTCGCTGGCCTCCTCGACCAGCACCTTGTGCACGGTGTGCCCCTTGATGTCCATCCCGAGGATCTGGCCGGCTATCTCGAAGGCGGCCTCGGGGCCGTCCGCCAGCTTCACCCCCCCGGCCTTGCCGCGCCCGCCCACCTTCACCTGGGCCTTGATGACGACCCTGGGCTGGCCGGCCGCGGCGAGCTGCGCCGCGATCTCGCGGGCCTCCTCGGCCGTGTGCGCGACCTTCCCGTCCGGCACGGGAACGCCATATTCGGCGAAGAGTTCCTTCGCCTGATGCTCGAACAGGTCCACGTCTGCTTGTCCTCGGTATCCGCTTGCGGCCGCCGTCTGTGGCGGGCCCGCCCTGCTGGCAGCCTAGCTGTCATCGGCCTGCCGCGCGCCGGCCGGTTCCGCTCAGGCGGCTGTGAGGTCGCTCTCAGGAGCGGCGGGCGGACGCGGCGGTCAGTTCGGACCGGACCCAGTCGACGATCTCGTGGGTGGACGCGCCGGGGGTGAAGATGCGCGCGACGCCCATCCGGGTGAGCTCGCCGATGTCCTGCTCCGGGATGATCCCGCCGCCGAAGACCGTGATGTCCCCGGCGCCGCGCTCCGCGAGGATCTCCAGGACGCGGGCGAACAGCGTCATGTGCGCGCCGGACAGCACGGATAGCCCGATCGCGTCCGCGTCCTCCTGGATGGCGGCCGCCACGATCTGCTCCGGCGTCTGATGGAGCCCGGTGTAGATCACCTCGACCCCGGCGTCGCGCAGGGCGCGCGCTACGACCTTGGCCCCCCGGTCATGCCCGTCCAGGCCCGGCTTGGCGATGACAACACGGATACTGCCCATGACCGGATCCTGCCACAGCCGCCACCGGATGCCCCGTTGTCGCAGCTCAGGAACCTGACGGCAGCTCTCCTCGTCCGGTCGCGGCCGGGCCCGGGCCCCGCCCGGGCGGCAGCGGGGAGCGTGCGCCGGCTAGAGCTTCTCCAGCGGCGCGTAGCGGAGCACGAGGTGCTTGACCCCGTATTCGGCACCGAAATCGATCTTCGCCTCGGCCCGGTCGCCCGCGCCGCCGACCGACACCACCGTGCCGAGCCCGTATGTGTCGTGGGTGACCATGTCCCCCGGCGCGAGCGACGGCACCGGGCGGTTCCCGGGCGAGTTCACCCCGGGCCGCTGCGCCACCCGCTCGATGGCGGGGGCGGCCGCCGTGCGCTCGTCCCGCCGCCACTCGATCAGCGCGGGCGGGATCTCACCGAGGAACCGTGACTGCCGGTGGAAGGACGGGCGGCCCCACCACATCCGGCTGACAGCCCGGGTCAGGTACAGGCGCCGCATGGCCCGAGTGATCCCGACGTAGGCAAGCCGCCGCTCCTCCTCCAGCTCTTTTTCGTCGGCGGCGGACCGCTGGTGCGGGAAGACGTCTTCCTCCATGCCGGTGAGGAACACCACCGGGAACTCCAGCCCCTTGGCTGTGTGCAGCGTCATCAGCGTGATCGCGCCGCCGTGGCCGGCGCCCGCCGGGATCTGGTCCGCGTCGGCGACCAGCGACACCTGCTCCAGGAAGTCCTCCAGCGTGCCGCCGGGACCCTGGCCGTCGAACTCGCGGGCCACCGAGATCAGCTCCTGCAGGTTCTCCACCCGGCTGGCATCCTGCAGGTCGGTCGACTCGGCCAGCGCGGCCTGGTACCCGGAGCGGTCGAGAACCGCCTCGGCCAGCTCAGCCACCGGGTGATCGGCGGCGAACTCCCGCAGGCCGCCGATGAGCTCGTTGAACCGCCCGACGGCCCGCGCGGACCGCCCGGCCAAACCGGGCACGTCGTCCGGGCGGCCCAGCGCGGCGGCGAAGCTGATCCCGCGGCGCGCCGCGTAGGCCGCCACGTACTCCTCGGCCCGGTCGCCGATGCCCCGCCTGGGCACGTTGAGGATCCGGCGCAGCGATACCTCGTCGGCCGGGTTGGCGATCAGCCGCAGGTAGGCGAGCAGGTCCCGGACCTCGCGGCGCTCGTAGAAACGGACCCCGCCGACGATCTTGTACAGCAGGTCGGTGCGGATGAAGGCTTCCTCGAACACCCGGGACTGCGCGTTGGTCCGGTAGAACACGGCCACGTCACCGGGCGTGGCCTCACCGGCGTCGACCAGCCGGTAGACCTCCTCGATGACGAACGCGGCCTCGTCGTGGTCACTGTCGGCGACGTACCCGATGATCAGCGGCCCGGCCCCCTGATCGGACCACAGGTTCTTGGGCTTGCGGCTGGCGTTGCGGGAGACGACGGCGTTGGCGGCGGACAGAATGTTCTGCGTGGAGCGGTAGTTCTGCTCGAGCACGATCACCCGCGCGTCCGGGAAGTCCTGCTCGAATTCCACGATGTTGCGGATCGTCGCGCCGCGGAACGCGTAGATCGACTGGTCGGCGTCGCCGACAACGCACAGGTCCGAGGGCGGCCCCTGGCCCGGGCCGGTTCCGCCGGGGGCCGCGCGGGTGCCGCCGTGCGCCCCGGCGAGCTCGCGGATCAGCACGTACTGCGCGTGGTTGGTGTCCTGGTACTCGTCCACCAGCACGTGCCGGAAGCGTTGCCGGTACACCGCCGCGACCTCGGGAAACGCCTGGAAAAGACAGACCGTGACCATGATCAGGTCGTCGAAGTCCATCGCGCCCGCCGCGACCAGCCGGCGCTGATATTCGGCGTAGGCCTCGGCGAGCGCCTTCTCCCGGTGCGTCCGGGCCCGGGCGGCGAACGTCTCGTAGTCGATCAGCTCGTTCTTGAGGTTGGAGACCTGGGCGTGCAGGGCCTTCGGCGGGTGCTGCCTGAGGTCGAGCTCCAGCTCGCGGCAGACCAGGGCCATCAGCCGCTGCGAGTCGGCCTGGTCGTAGATCGAGAACGCCGACGGGTAGCCGAGCCGTTTCGCCTCCCGGCGCAGGATGCGGACGCACGCGGAGTGGAACGTCATCACCCACATCGCCCGGGCGCGCGGCCCGACCAGCGCCGCCACCCGCGCGGCCATTTCGCCGGCCGCCTTGTTGGTAAACGTGATGGCCAGGATCTCCCCTGGCAGCACATCCCGCTCGCCGAGCAGGTAGGCGATCCGGTGGGTCAGCACGCGCGTTTTACCCGACCCGGCGCCGGCCACGATCAGCAGCGGGCTCCCGGCGTGCGTCACCGCAGCGCGCTGCTGCGGGTTCAGCCCGTCCAGGAGGGAATCGGCAGCCGTAGCGGTCACCCGAACAGCGTAGGCGTTCCCGCCGACATCCGCGCCGTGGCAGGGTAACCGGCGGCGGCGACTACGGGCCCGAGCCGGTCCGATACAGTTAGCTCCTTTTGGGGCGAATGCCGTTTCTTATCGATGAATACGTGTACGCCTAAAGCACCATTTCGATATTTTAAGCGGGCCTCCCGGTGACGCGGTCCTGCCTCTGCTGGCGGCACCGGGGGAACTGAGTCGGACGCCTCTCGTCAAGGGTAAGGATGCCTGAGAACAACGGCCAGCGCGCTGGCGGACGGCGCAGCCCATCAATACGCCGCCTCCTGTACCTTCTCGTCGCCGTCCCGCTGCTGACCATAATCGGCCTGTACGCCTTCGTGCTCTGCACCACGGTCGGTGACGCGGTGAACCTGGACCGGGCGCCGAACCTGATCAACGCCACCTCCGTGCCGGCGGCCCAGTTCGACGTCTTCATCCAGACCGAGCGCCGGGCGTCGATGATGTACCTGGCCGCCCCCACCCGCAGCAACCGGGCGCAGCTCGACGCGGCGCGGGCCGCGACCGCGCAGGCCTTCCCGGCCTTCCGCAGCCAGATGACGTCGGCGGCGACCACGCAGAGCGCCACCACGGGCGAGACCGACGCCATCAACAGGATGATCACCGATATCCAGCAGCTGGGCGGGATCCGGTCGGCGGTGGCCGCGCGGGCCATCACCCCAGACGCCGCGATGGCGGCCTACGGCGGCATCCTGACCGACGAGCTCAACCTGTTCCGGCAGGAAAACCGGAGCCTGACCAACACCGTCGCGACCGCGGAGTCGCTGGCCAGCATCGACACGGTCGAGGCGCGCGAGGCGCTGTCCCAGGAGGACGCGGTGGTGTCCGCCGCGCTGTCCTCCGGGCAGCTGACGGCGCCCGCCCGGGTGCAGATCAGCCAGCTCGCCGGGGCCCGGGCGGCGCTGATCCAAAACGGCCTCTCCCGGTTCAACGCGTCCGGCCTGGCCGCCTACGACCGGGGCCAGGACCAGTACGCGCCGGCCGGCACGATCGCGCAGCTCACCACCCTGGAGCAGGCGGTCGGCGCGGACAACACCCCGTTCATGCCGTTCACCGCGGCGCAGTGGGACCCGGTGGCCCAGGCCGTGCTCAACGGCTACTTCGCCGGCGGCGTTGACACCGCCCGGCACCAGGTGGCCAGCGACGGTACGTTCACCAGCGCAGCCTGGCGGCGGGTGGCGCTGGCCGGCGGCGTCGGCCTGCTCGGCCTGGTGCTGTCGGCCGGCCTGTCCATCCTGATCGGGCGGTGGATCATCCGCCGGCTGGGCCGGCTCGAGGCGTCGGCAGTCACGCAGGCCGGCGTGGAACTGCCCGGCCTCGTGGCGCGGCTGCGCCGCGGCGAGGACGTCCCCGTCGAGGAGCTGACCGGGCCGCCGGCCGACTTCGGCCGGGACGAGATCGGCCGGGTCGCCCAGGCATTCGACGCGGCCCGGCGGACGGCCATCGAGGCCGCGGCCGGCGAGGCCCGGACGCGGCGCGGGATCAACGACGTGTTCCGCAACCTGGCCCGGCGTAACCAGTCGCTGCTGTACCGGGAGCTGTCCGTGCTGGACGCCATGGAGCGGCGCACCACCGACCCGGAGACGCTGGAAGACCTCTTCCGGCTCGACCACCTGGCCACCCGCATGCGCCGCCACTCCGAGGGCCTGATCATCCTGTCCGGGGCCGCGCCGGGGCGCGGCTGGGTGCACCCGGTCCGGAAGATCGACGTGCGGCGCGCCGCGGCCGCCGAGGTCGAGGACTACTCGCGGGTCCGCGTCACCACGCCGTCGCAGGCGGCGCTCACCGGGCCGGCCGTGGCCGACGTCATCCACCTGCTCGCCGAGCTGATCGAGAACGCCACCACGCTGTCCCCGCCGTACACGCCGGTGAACGTCACCGGCGCCCTGGTGGCGAGCGGCTTCGCGGTCGAGGTCGAGGACCGCGGGCTCGGCATGAGCGAGCAGCGGTACGCGGAACTGAACGCCCGGCTCGCCGAACCGCCGGAGTTCGACGTGTTCAACAGCGAGCAGCTCGGCCTGTTCGTGGTCGGCCAGCTCGCCAAGCGGCACGGCATCCGGGTGACGCTGCGCCCGTCCCCGTACGGCGGCACCACCGCGATCGCCCTCATCCCGGCCACGGTGGTCGGCGTGGAGCAAGGCTCCGCCGAGGGGGTGCCCACCGGCATGTCCGCGATCTCGCCGGCCTGGGCGGCGGGCCGCGACAACACCGGGACGGGCCCGGCGTCCGCGTCCCCGCCGCGTACCCAGCTCGGCGGCCAGCCGTGGCATGAGCTGCCCCAGGGCGGCTCGCCTGGCCAGGTGAACGGCGACACGCAGGTCTCCGGCAGCCAGGATCCGTTCGCGTCCTTCGGGCCCGGCCCCTCCTCCGGATCCGCCCCCTACGCGGGCCAGCCCTACGCGAGCCCGGTGGACGGCGGGGCGCACGCGGCTAGCGGGCGCAACGGCTCGCCGTACGGCGAGCGGCCCTACGGCACCGACCCCCAGACCGGCCAGGCCTACGGCTGGATTTCTCCGCCGAGCGGCTCGCCGTTCGGCACGCCCGGCCAGGCCGACACCAGCCTGCCCTGGCCGTACGACCGGCCGGCCCCGTCGCCCGGCGGCGGCACGAGCCAGCCGCCCGCGGGTCCGCCCAGCGCCGCCGAGACGAGCTACGCACCGGGCGAAAGCTACCGGCCGTACGCGCAGGACCAAGCGGCGTTCCCGCCGCCCGGGGCGCCGTTCCCGCCGCCGCGGACGCCGCTGCCCCCGGCCGGCCCGCCCTACCCGCAGGCTCAGCCGTCCTGGTCCGAGCCGGGGCCCGCCGTCACGCCGGCCGAGCAGGCCGGTCCCGGCGCCGAGTCGGCCTTCCCGCCAGCCGAGCCGTCGTTCCCATCCGCCCCGCCGCGGAACGAGGCCGGTGACGAGTCCGTTGACGTGGCCCGTGACGAGACCGTTGACGTGGCCGGCAACGAGGCCGGTGACGAGGCCGACGAGACCTACAAGGGCCTGCCGAAGCGGGTGCGCCAGGCCAGCCTGGCACCCCAGCTCCGGGACCGGAACGCCCCAGCCGGCACGCCCTCCGCGGCGTCCGGCGAAAACGTCGCCAACCGCTCGCCGGACGACATCCGCACTGCGCTGTCGGCCATGCAGCATGGCTGGCAGCAGGGCCGCGCGGCGAGCGAAGCTGGCGTGGGCGAGCCGGGCGACACGCTGCCCGGCGGCTCGCCGGCCGCCTTCGGCGACAGCCCCAGCGCGTTCAACGGGACGGGCCGGGCGAGGCACGCCGGCCCGGACGCCGGGATCCTGCCCGGGGACGAGCGGCTGGTGACGGACACCGACGAGCCGGCCGCGCCGGACGGCGGGGACGCGGGCTGCACCCCCGGCGGTAACGGCCACGGCGCAGGCTACGGCCGGGCCGACGCCGGCGGCTCCGGGACGGCCGATGACTGCGGCGTCGGCTGCCCCGACTACGCGGCCGAACCGGACGACCCCGCTTCCCCGGGCCAGCCGGGGCACGGGACGGACCCGGGCCGGGCATCACATTCCGTCGGGGCGTTCCCGGCGGACGACGACGGCGGCGCAGACCCGGCGAGCGGCGGCACGCCCGCCGCCGGCGGGGACACCCGCGAGGAGCAGGGCTATCGCGGGACGGACGATGACGCCTGATCGTGGCCGCGAACCCGGGAGGCCGTGATGCCCCCCCGCTGTGTCAGCCAGGGCGGCGAGCTGACCTGGCTGCTGAACGACCTGGTGAACCCGGTGCCGCAGGCGCGCAAGGCGGTGATGCTGACCCAGGGCGGCCTCGCCCTCGGCGCGTCGGCAGGCCTCACCCGTGAGGACGCCGAGCATCTGGCCGCGCTGGCGGCGGGCTTCTACAGCATGGCCCGGGGCGCCGGGCGGCACTTCGGCGGCGGGCGGGTCCGCCAGACGATCATCGAGATGGAAGCGGCGCCGTATGCCGAGCCCTGAGGAACGATGGCTGGATTCCGAGGCCGGACCGGTCGTGCGCCCGTACGCCCTGATCGGCGGCAGGACGCGGCATGCCGGGGAGAAGTTCGACCTGGTCGCCACCGTGCAGGCGACGCACAAGCAGATCCCGGATCCGTCCGCGCTGAGCCCCGAGCAGATGTGGGCGCTGAACCTGTCGCGGCGGGCCACCACCGTCGCCGATCTCGCGTCCGAGCTCAACCTCCCGCTGGGGGTGGTCCGGATTCTGCTCGCTGACCTGCGCGGCGCCGGCTTCCTCGTCATCCGTTCTCCGGAGACCGCGCAGAGTCACCGCGACAGTCACATTCTGAGAGAGGTGCTCAATGGCCTACGGGCACTTTGAGTTGGCGGCCACCGCCGGGCGAGGCCACACAGCGATCAAGATCCTGCTAGCCGGCGGATTCGGGGTGGGCAAGACCACCATGGTGGGGGCGGTCAGCGAAATCAAGCCTCTCCGGACCGAGGAGCCGCTGACCGAGCGCGGTATGCGGACGGACGACACGTCCGGGGTCGCAGGCAAGACGACGACGACGGTCGCGATGGACTTCGGCCGGATCAGCCTGCGCGAGGATCTCGTCTTGTACCTGTTCGGCACGCCCGGGCAGCAGCGGTTCTGGTTCATGTGGGACGAGCTCGCGGTGGGCGCGCTGGGCGCGGTCGTGCTGTCCGACACCCGGCGGCTGGCGGACTGCTTCCCGGCCGTTGACTACTTCGAGCGGCGCCAGATCCCGTTCATCGTCGCGGTGAACTGCTTCGACGGCGCGGTCACGCACGACCCGGACGACATCCGCGTCGCCCTGGACCTCGATCCGGGCCTCCCGGTCGTGCTGTGCGATGCGCGCAGCAGGGGCTCGGCCAAGGAAGCGCTGATCGCCCTGGTGGAGTATGTGCTCATGACGGTCGAGGAGGCGCCCGGGCGGCCGGAGCCGGCCGCGCGCGGCTAAGGCGCGTCATGCGGGCTGATGCCACCATGATCCGCCGTCCTCGCTCTTCCCCTATCGCGCCGGCAGCAGGACTCGTCAGGATCGAGCATCCGTTCCAGGAGCTTTTGCAGCCGGCGCTGCTCGGCAGGAGCCGCCGCGATGGTCGCCGTCGTCACTGACCGCGCCGATCGCGGCAAGCCGCTCACCTGGATCGAGATCGGCTCCGTCGCCGGACCCACCGCGCCGATCCCCTCAGCCGCGCTCCGAGCCGCTCGGCTCCGGATCGCCGGCAGCGGACAAGGCTCCGTCAGCACCCGCGAGATCCTCGCCGAGCTGCCTGCACTCGCCCAGGAGATCACCAACGGAACCTTCGACATCGATGCGCGGCCCATGCCACTCACCGACGTCGGGCACGCCTGGGCCGACCGCACCCACGCGGCACCGCGCATCGTTCTCACCCCACAGCCCTGGATACGCGCTGAGGTGCCGGGCCCGCATCCGCAACCCCGCCCTGGCGGCTGGGCCAGATAAGGAACGCTGCCCACAGGCCACCTCATGGTCGAGCGGCCATGCCGGGACCCAGCCCACTCAACGCGGCTGAGGGGATGACTACGGCTGCGGCAGCACGGCCCAGACGGCCTTGCCGTGGCCCTCGATCGGGCTCCATCCCCATACGTGACTGAGCGCGTTCACGATCTGCAGGCCCCGGCCGCTTTCCTTGACCCAGTCGGGCTGGCGCGGTGCCGGCGCAGCGTCGCTGGCGTCGATGACGGCGAGCATGACTTCGCCCGCCCGGCGGAGCAGGCACAGCCGCAGCACCGCATGATCGGCGGGTGCGCCCGTCCCGGCGGGGTCACCCGCGGCGGCCCGGGCCGCGTAGCCGGGGCGGGATCCGCTGCCGGCCAGCGCGCTGCCCCAGGCGGCCCGGGCCCGCGCGCCCGGATACCCGTTCGTACCGCGGGCGTGCGCGGCCCCCGCGGGCCCGCCGGGCCCGCCGCCCTCATGCGTCCCGTGCTGGACCGCGTTCACGACCAGTTCGCCGATGATCGTCTCCGCCTCGTCCGCGAGCTGGCCGCAGCCCCAGGAGATGAGAACCTGCCGGGTGAAGTGCCGGGCCACGCCGGCCGATTCGGGCTGGGCCGCCAGGACGCGCGAGGTAACAGCCGGCGTTTCCCACCATGCGGACGGGACGGGCAGCAACCGGGGAGGGGCCGGGCCCGGATCGGCTCCCGCGGACCCGCTTACAGCCAAGTCGACACTCCCGGTTCCGGGGACGACGCAGACCGCCGGGAGCCCTCATTGACGGTCCAAGCGATGTCATCGCAGGTACGGAGGCATTTTTGTCGCAGTCTATGAGTACCCGTCATCCCTATGCTGCCTGATACATTGTGCAAGTGCAAGGCCGAATGCACGTTCATTTGAATGTGCACAAAGCGATTGTATCGGCAGAGAGCCATGCACACGGGGTTTGGGGCGCTCATGAGAAACGGCGCCCACGGCACGAAAGCAGGGCCGGCTTAGCCCGGCGACGCCCGGGAGGCCTGGCCGGGGCGGCCATGGACGGGCGGCGCCATATTCGGGCCGGCCTGCGGATTAGCACGTGGGGCACACGGCCGGCGCGGCGGCCCAGACGGGGACCTGGACGCGCGGGCAGGGGGCTCGCGTTTAGTTAGTGACACCAATACGGGAGACATGTCATGGATGAGCCGTACAACGGGATGCCAGCCTCGGCGCTTGGCCGCCTCACCTGGCTCAAGAGCAGGCACAGCAACCCGAGCGGTAACTGCGTCGAGGTTGCCTGCCTGGCGAATGGCGAGATCGCGGTCCGCAACTCCCGCCATCCGGCGGGCCCCGCGCTCGTCTACACCCAGGCCGAGATCGCCGCGTTCCTGCAGGGCGCGAAGGACGGTGAGTTCGACCGGGTCGTTTCGTAACCAGCCGCCGGCCGCCGGCACCACGCGCCACCGCAGGACCCGCGTGAGCCGACCGTAAAGCCGGGCCCTGCGCACGTTCGTTCGCCCTGCTCATCGCGATCTTGCACCCGCGCACCGCGCTGTGGACGGTCCATGCGCTAACCGTGTGCTTAACTTCTTAGTAACGAAACGGCGCGTCAAATTGTGATGTGCACTCTTTGCAATGCCAAGATCACGTGGAAGACTTGGCCACGCGCTGTTGTTTGACAACGACCGAGGGGTGGCGATGAGCGCGTCTGAGGGCGTCGCCTGGGAGGGCCCGGTCCGCAGTTTCGGTCGCCGCGCGAGCGGCCCGACCGTGCAGAGGATCGTACTAGGTGCACAATTGCGGCGGCTGCGAGAGTCCCGCGACATTACGACAGAGCGGGCCGCCGCGGCGATCCGCGGCTCGCATTCCAAGATCAGCCGGATGGAGCACGGCCGGGTCGGCTTCAAGGACCGGGACGTCAGCGACCTGCTCACCCTGTACGGGGTCACGGATCCGGAGGAACGCGCGGGCCTGCTGGCGCTGGCCCGCGAGGCCGGTAATCCCGGCTGGTGGCACGACTTCGGCGACCTGCTGCCGCACTGGTTCGAGCCGTACATCAGCCTTGAGGCCGCCGCATCCGTGATCCGGAACTACGAGGTCCAGTTCGTTCCCGGGCTGCTGCAGTCCCCGTCCTACGCCCGGGAAGTGATCCGCCTCGGGTTCAGCTCGATCACCGACGAGGAGCTGAACCGGCGGGTCGAGCTGCGGCTGGGACGGCAGCGGCTGCTGTCCAGACCGAACGCGCCCAAGATCTGGGCCGCGCTCGACGAGGCGGTGCTGCGCCGCCATATCGGCGGCCCCGCCGTCATGCGCGAGCAGATCGGGCACCTGATCGAGATGGCCGCGCATCCCCGGGTGACGCTGCAGGTCGTCCCGTTCCGGGTGGGCGGGCACTCGGCGGCCGGCGGCCCGTTCTCGATCTTGCGCTTCGCCGAGCCCGAGCTGTCCGACGTCGTCTACCTCGAGCAGCTGACCAGCGCGCTCTACATCGACAAGCCGAGCGAGGTGGACCGCTACCTGGAAGTCATGGAGCGTCTCTGCGTCCAGGCGGAGACCGCCCCCGACACCATCACCTTCCTGGAGAAAGTCCGCAGCGAGCTGACCTAGCCGCGATACTCAGTACCTGAGAAGCAGTTTCACCGCGGCGAGCCGGGGCCCCGGGCCCGGCTCGCCGGCGTGCCACCACGCCGGGCGCGAACCGCACCGGGGGGTTCCGGGGTCGCCCCCCGGGCCCAGCATGCCCCCCGGGCCAATCAATGCGGCGACCCGGGCAGGCCGACGTCGGTTTCCGGGACGAGCGTGGGCGTGCTGCGGGTGAGCGTCTCCTTGCGGAAGAACGCGGGCAGCGTTATCCGGCAGTAGATGAACCCCACCACTCCCGCCAGCGCGGACAGGAACGCGATCATGAACACGCCGCCGATCCGCCAGTGCGGGTAGAACGGCATCAGCCATGACGTGAAGCTGTTCTGCGTGGCGACGTCCCAGTCCAGCCACAGGCTCCAGCCGCCCGCGAAGTACATGATCAGCCCGCCCAGCAGCGGGAGCAGCCCGCGCATGAAGAAGTTGCGCGGGCTGGTGAACAGCGTGCGGCGGTAGTACCAGACGCAGGTGAATGCGGTGAGCCCGTAGTAGAAGGCGATGTACAGGCCGATCGCGGTCACCGCGTCGGCGATGACGTTGCCGCCCGACATGTAGTTCAGGGGGATGTACAGCGCGATCGATATCGCGCCCATCGCGATGGTGGACACGGTGGGCGTGAGGTACCTGCCGTGCATCCGGGCGAACGCGCGGGGCAGCGCCTTGTAGACGGCCATCGACAGGGTGGTCCGGGCGGTGGGGAGGATCGTGGTCTGGGTGGAGGCGGCCGCCGAGCTGAGCACCATCAGCAGCAGCAGCCGGGTCAGGAAGACCCCGAAGCCGGAACCGCCGAAGACCGCGCTGCCGAGCACGGACAGCACGTCGCTTGAGTTGTCCGGGTTGCCCAGGCCAATGCCCGTGGTCCCGATGCCGGCGAATGCCTGGGCCGCGAAGATGACCAGCACGTACGTGACGAGCAGCAGGATCGTGGAGATGATCGCGGCCCGGCCGGGCGTCTTGTTGCGGTCCGCTGTCTCCTCGTTGACCGAGACGGCCGTGTCCCAGCCCCAGTAGATGAACAGCATCAGGATCAGGCCGCCGATGAACGCCTGGAAGCTGCTGATGCTGAACGGGTTGAGCCAGGACCAGGAGGGGGTGATGGACACGGGCGGGTGGTGACCGGCGCCCACCCGGATCAGCGCGACCACCGACAGCACCAGCAGCATCGCGACCTCGATCGCGAGCAGCACCCGCTGCAGCCGGGCGGAGACCTCGATGCCGCGGTAGCAGATATAGGTCATCGCGACGATCCAGAGCACGCCGACCAGCAGGACCCACGCACTGGTCGGGTTCTCGCCGATGCCCTTGGCCCCGAACAGCAGGAACACGTACTGCCCCGCGACCTGCGCCAGGCTCGCCAT
>Ga0335081_10005476_pt1 | contig 20089 bp, 21 predicted proteins | sample Lox_Sample_35_FD_206713 | JGI IMG/M metagenome (GOLD analysis project Ga0335081, IMG submission 206713) | Soil microbial communities from Loxahatchee National Wildlife Refuge, Florida, United States - Lox_Sample_3.5 | ecosystem: Environmental > Terrestrial > Soil > Wetlands | place: USA... | reverse complement strand
CGATCCTTGCTGCGGACATGATCCTGGTGATGGATCGCGGGCAGATTGTCGAGCGCGGCACGCACGAAGAGTTGCTGATGCAAAACGGGTTATATGCCCAGCTGTATGAAACGCAGTTCAAGCGGGAGAGTATCTAGGCAACCATGATCATTTCTCGCAATACGTGGAGAACTCATCGAGTATTAGTCGATCCGTAGAATCACTCGTGCCGGCTCCGACGCCAATGGATTGATATGCTTGGGGACCAGTGTACGAAGCGGCTACGTAGCCATTGATGTATGATGCGATTTGTCCTTTATTGAAATACGAGCTTAAAGTATTTGCTTCCGGATACGGGTTCCTTTGGGCCTTGAGAAACGGAATCAGTGAACCTGGTTTTCCAGGAGTGTATTTATACAAACCAAACTGTTCGGAACGTGGCAGAATTTCAAGCCGGCATAAAATATCTGGATTGGTGCTCCTATACAAAAACCAAGCCATCAGGATGATCCGCCTTGCCCATAAAACGATTCGTGCGAAGATGATTCTGTTCTCTCTACAGTCATTGGATTAGATCTCCTCGGACTTCGTTGCCATCCCGGGCGGCGGGAGGGGCATTTCGCGAGCGACAAATCATTCCGATTCAAGTACAATGAAAACATGTCGAATCTCGAAGACGCGGAGCTGGCGGGGCAGGTTGCGCGGGGAAATGAAAAAGCTTTTCTTGCGCTGTATGATCGTTATGCGGGCCGCATCCACGCGCTGACATTGCGGATCTTGAATGATCCAATGCTGGCGGAGGAAGCCACACAAGATACCTTTCTTAAGCTTTGGAGCCGCGCCCACTCCTTTTCAGCCGAGCGGGGTTCCCTGCTTCTCTGGTTGCTGACCATTGCCCGTCACGTCGCGCTCGACCGCCTGCGGTTGGAGGCGCGCCGTCCAACCCTTTCGGATTCGAGCGATCCCGAGGAGGCATGGCAAAACATTCCGGATGGGAATTCTCTTACGGAGGAGCACCGCTGGCGCAGCTTGTATTTCGCGGTCCAATCCCTTTCCACGGAACATCGGCAGGTGATTGAACTGGCGTACTATCAGGGTTTAAGCCAAAGCGAGATTGCTGAGACGCTCGGCTGGCCGCTCGGAACGGTCAAGACGCGGTTGCGGGCCGCCATGGAACAGTTGCGACGCGATTGGAATCGATAAATCCAAATTCCAGTGAAATATCGTATTTCAGATTGGATAAAAAGTACATGCCGTCCAACAAGCACATTCCTTTTCGCGAGAATATTCCGGCTTACGTGCTCGGTGCGTTGAACGCCGGGGAAATCTCGGCCTTGGAAGCCCACCTCGAAACTTGTGTTCCCTGCCAGGGCGAAGTGGCCGCCTACCGCACTTTAAGCGATGACCTGCTGATGGCACTCCCCCCGAAGAATCCCTCGGCGGCGCTGCGCCGCCGGTTGCAATCGAAACTCCCGAGCGCGCGCCGACCATTGCGTCAGTCGATGAAATGGTCGTTGGGCCGATTCGCGGTAGCCTCGGTTTTGGTAGTTCTGCTGCTGCTCGACGGGTTCGCGGCGTATCAGATGCAGTCGCTCCAAAATCAGCAGGCGCAATTGTCTCATCAGCTTCAAGCGCAACAGACTGCGCTGGCTTTGCTCTCGTATCCGGGCGTACAAGTGGTTTCCATTAATTCCAATGGGATCACGGGCACATTATTGGTGGATGACGACCGCAACGCGATTGCGTTGTTCGCGTGGAATCTGCCTTCGCTGCCGGCCGATCGAACGTATCAGGTCTGGTTGATTGATTCACAGGAGCAGCGCGTCAACCTTGGCATGTTTCGTCCCGATCCAGCCCTGCCTTTCACTTCGTTCTCGGTGATCTCATCGAACCCCATCGCTAATTTTGTGGGCATCGGCGTGACGGTAGAACCTTCCGGTGGCAGCAGCCACCCGACGGGGCCGCGCCTCTTTCGAGTCGGCTTTTGAGACGAGCCTTTTCACCATCGCCGCGGTTTTTCTAATCTCCACTTAAGACAAACCAAATCTGAATTTTGATTTCATGACGTACTCCTTTTTGAATACGTATCTATTTTATTTCTCCAAAGGAGAGAATATGAAACTCACAACCCTTATTGTTACGGCGCTCGCTGCTTTGACACTGCTGGTCAGCGCCTGCGCACCCGCGGCCACACCCGTGCCGCCCACGCAGGCTCCCGCGACACAAGCCCCCGCGGCGACCGCCGCGAGCGCGGGCAGCGGCGCAACTTCCATGCCTGCCGGTACTCCCACCGCCGCCTCGGCGATGCCCGGAGCTGCGGCGACGGTCAATGTTGGAAGTAATTCCAAGTACAGCTCCTTCCTTGTGGATGGCAAGGGGATGACGCTTTATCTTTATACAAAAGATTCGCCCGGCGCCTCCACCTGTACCGGCAATTGTGCGAAGGCCTGGCCGCCTCTTCTGACCACCGGCAAACCGGTCGCGGGCACCGGCGTGGATATGTCCAAGTTCGGCACGCTCACGCGCGCGGACGGCACCACGCAGGTGACCTATAACGGCTGGCCGCTCTATTATTACGACAAAGATCAACAGCCCGGCGATATGAAGGGCGATGGAGTTGGGGCGGTCTGGTATCTGATCACGCCAAGCGGTGATAAGGCGGTTTCTGGTGGCTCCGCGGATCCACCCGGAGGCGGCGGGTAGCGCTGCGGTTGTTTTGCCTTCACAACAGTTCAGACCATGCACGCGCCTGATTACCTGGCGCGTGCATGGTTGTTTTATACAGAAACGGTCTGAATTCAACCTGGCACATGGTCGCCGGACGTGAATCGACGGGCAGAATCACATTTTCTTTTAATGAATCGCGTGTAAGATTCATCGGTTACCTGGAGGTAAAACAATGAAAAAAATAACTTTTGGTTCTCTGCTCGTGATCGTCGCTCTACTGCTATCATCCTGCCAGTTTCATACAGGTCTCGGTAGTTTGTTAAGCGGCAAAAAAGCATCCACGACCCCTGCCGCCAAGCATGTTAAGGCCACGCATACCCCGCCTTCGCCCAAGACACCTTCTGCGAATCAGACCGTGGCGGCTCCCGCCAGCAACGCAGTCTCTATTACCGGTGCTGGCTTCCAGCCTGCCCAGTTGCAAGTCAAGGTGGGCGCAACGGTCACGTGGACGAATAACGATTCTGCCGCCCATACGGTCACATCCGACACCGCCGGCGCGTTTGATAGCGGCCCAATCAATCAAGGCGCGACGTTCCAGTTCACCTTTAGTCAGGCTGGTACGTTCACCTATCACTCCACCAACGATTCGGGTTGGGCAGGCACAGTCACTGTAACTCAATAACGTTGCGTTCCTTTAAGAAAGGTGCTGTGGACCCTCTCCCAGGCGGGAGAGGGTTTTCTTTTGGGATACAATCAGGCTATGGGAACGCTGTATCTGGTTGCGACGCCGATCGGGAATCTCGAAGACATCAGCGCACGTGCGCTTCGGCTCCTGCGTGCCGTGAAGCTGGTCGCCGCCGAAGATACGCGTGTCACTCGAAACCTTTTCCAGCACTTCGATATTCATACACCGCTCACGAGTTATTTCGAACATAACAAGTTAACAAAATTGGATGCCATACTGGCTGCGTTGGATGATGACGATGTGGCTCTGGTATCCGATGCGGGTACGCCGGGATTGAATGACCCTGGCTATGAACTGGTTCGGGCGGCGCTGGAGGCGGGCCACTGCGTCAGCCCCGTGCCGGGACCGGCCTCACCGATCGCCGCGTTGGTTGCATCGGGTTTACCGACCGACTCATTTTTATATCTGGGATATCTGCCGCGTAAATCGTCGGAGCGGAAAAAGTTCCTTGAACGCCTCACCGAGCTGCCTTATACGTTGATCTTTCTCGAAACCCCGCATCGCCTGCTCGACGCGTTGGAAGATTTGCGGGCAGCTCTTGGCGATCGTCACATCGCCATCGCGCGCGAATTGACCAAGGTTCACGAGGAGTTTTGGCGCGGCCGGTTGAGTGGGGCCCCGCTTCACTTTAAAGAGCCGAGAGGGGAATTCGTGTTAGTGGTCGCTGGCCGGAAGACCACCCCGGAGACATGGTCGAGAGAAGAACTGCGAACGAGAATCAGGGAAGAGATCAAGGCTGGAAAAACTGCGAAGGATGTTTCGTCCGAGCTCTCGGAACGATCGGGCTGGAAGAAACGCGATGTCTATCGCTTAACCACCAAGGAAAACGAGGAAAAATAAGATGACCGAAATCGAAGCAGCCAAGCAAGCGGAAGAAAAGCCTGCCGTGAGCCGGGGCGAAGGGAAAGACGAAAAGAAAGAAGAGAAACCGAAACCCAAAGATAATTTGGTCGAGACCAAACACTCCATCAAAATCGGCGGCACAGAAATCAAATATACGGTCACCACGGGAACCATGGTCATGAAGGAGGAAACGCCCGACCGCGAAAAAGGAGCAGAGGGTGAGAAGCCGCGTGCGCAGATCTTTTTTGTAGCGTACACCAAGGATGGTGTGGAGGATCAATCCAGACGGCCGATCACCTTTTCGTTCAACGGCGGACCGGGTTCGTCGTCGGTCTGGCTTCATCTGGGTCTGCTGGGACCGCGCCGCGTCGTGATGGAGTTCGACGGCAATTTGCCCAAACCGCCGTTTCAATTGGCCGATAATGAATATTCATTGCTCGATGAAACCGATTTGGTTTTCATTGATCCGGTCAGCACGGGTTACAGCCGGCCGGTGGAGGGTGAGAAGCCAAGCGAATGGCATGGTTTCAAAAAGGATATTGCCTCGGTCGGCGATTTTATTCGGCTGTACACCACCCGCTACAATCGCTGGCTGTCCCCCAAGTTTCTGGCGGGCGAATCGTATGGCACGACGCGCGCCGCGGGTCTTTCTGGTTATCTGCAGGAGCGGCATGGCCTGTATCTTAACGGCATCATGCTCATCTCGGCCGTTTTGAACTTTTCGACGATCGAATTTCATATCGGCAACGATCTGCCGTTCATTATGTTCCTGCCGGCCTATGCGGCGGCGGCGTGGTATCACCATAAACTCAAGCTGCGCAAACCGCTGCAAACTCTGCTCAAGGAAGTGGAGAAGTTCGCCTTTGGCGAATATGCGGAGGCCTTGATGAAAGGTAATGCCCTGGCGCCGCGCGAGCGCCGACTGATCGTCGATAAGCTGGCGCGTTACACTGGACTTTCAACCGAATTCATTGAACATACGGATCTGCGCATCACCGATCAGCATTTTTTCAAGGAACTCCTGCGCGATCGTGGGCAAACCATTGGCCGCCTCGACAGCCGTTTCATTGGCTTCGATCGACTCGGCGTGACCGAACAGCCGGAATATGACCCCTTGCTGACGAATACGGCAGGGCCCTATACCGCCGCCTTCTACGATTACATCCGCTCGGAACTCAAGTTTGAATCCGATCTGTCGTACGAGATCTTGAGCGAATTTGTTCATCCGTGGTCATACGCCAACGCCGAGAATCAATATCTCAATGTGGCGGAGACCCTGCGTTCCGCGATGACGCGCAATCCGCATCTTAAAGTTTTTGTGGCCAATGGATATTATGATCTGGGCACGCCCTATTCGGCAACGGAATACACATTCAACCACCTGGGTTTGCGCGAGTCCCTGCGGGAGAATGTCCGCATGAGCTATTATGAGGCAGGGCATATGATGTATATTCATATGCCGTCGCTGGCGCAATTGAAAACGGACTTGGCTGAGTTCGTAAGAAAGGGGGCTGCAAAATAATGCAAAACAAAAAAACGTGGTTCGGTTTCAGCGAAGATGGGTCCATTCGCGCCTCTTGTATCACCGGGGTGCCTGCCGGAGCAGACCGTCAAATTCGCCCAGATCGGGCGGCGTGATCTTTTTCAGAATAACGAACCTGCATCACCAGGAACCATGACCCGCGCGCCTGCTTTCAGGTTGGGCGACTTGCAAATCGTCTGCGGGCGGCCAATTGGCCCTTGGCAAAATCTACGGGTGAGGCTACGCGTTTTGCAATCTCCCCGTAGGTCGTGGTCGATTGTGAGATGATCGATGCTTCCTCTGCCGGCTGCCTTTATCCTCCGCTCGTTTCTTAAGGCGAATAGATCTCTCGATTGCTTTTGATCCGATTTCTTGCTTCGTGCAGATTGCTCCGGCTATGGCTCGAAGAAGATTTCGTAATCGACTTTCCTGGATCGGGGAATGGGGGAACCTCACGACCCACCTCTTGATTTTTTGCAAGAGGTTGGGTAGGATGTTTACTGTAGTTAGCTTTCTTACTTTATCAGTGCTTTTATTGGTAACATGAAAGGAGTGGCACCATGAAGACCATAAGGGACAATTTGGTCACGAAGTTCGAACACCTGCTGGTTGTGAAAAGAAAAACAATGGATGACCGGCAATCCCCGGCCACGAGGCTCGCGGGTGATGCTCCGGTTGGCAACGGTTTGTTGCCTCGGCATGTGGTGATTGCCATGGACGGGAACGGGCGCTGGGCTCAGAGACGCAACCAAATCCGCACCGCCGGCCACCGTGCGGGCGCGGGGGTGGCGCGCGACATCATCTTGGCCGCCCGCCAAATTGGAATTGAGGTCCTGACCCTTTACGCATTTTCCATGGAAAACTGGGGACGGGATCCACGCGAGGTTTCGATCATACTCGAGGAGCTTTTGCCGAAGGCCTTGTCCGACCATGCCAATGAATTCAACCAGCTCGGGATCCGGATCGAGATTCTGGGTGAGAAAAAGATGTTATCAGAGCGCACCCAGCACGTGATCGAGGAAGTCATGAGCGCCACTCGGGAAAACACTGGGCTGATCGTGAACGTCGCCGTAAGCTATTCGGGCCGTCTTGAAATCCTCAATGCTGTACGGCGTGTCATCGGTGCGCTTGAACAAGAGCAGATCGCCTTGACGGATCTAGATGAAGCTCTTTTTGCGCGTTTTCTGGACAGCGGACATCTGCCTTTTCCCGATTTGTATATCCGCTGCGGCGGTGTCAACCGTATCAGCAATTTCATGTTGTGGCAGATGGCGTATACCGAGATCGTACCGCTGGACATTCTCTGGCCCGATTTTCGGCCCGAACACCTGTATCACGCGATCCGGACTTATCAGAGGCAACCGAGAAAGTTTGGCTTAGTTCCCGATCATCCGTAGTTCGACGTTCCTGATCCAAGGCGACGGCGGCAAGTGGGCGACGGGCAGCCTGCAGGTAGTGAGCCTGATCCTGCGCGGGCCCGCGCCGCCAAGTCATCGACAGACTTGGAATTGGTCATGCAATGCATATACTAATGTATATACACTATATAGCTCAACGTGAATACCGCAAAGAACTACCGACGAGGCGCCGCAACCCTTCCGCCAATGGAAGGGCTTTTGGCGCGCGCACCAGGTCAAACCGCGACCGACGTGACCGAAAATGGTGTGAGCGAAAAATACGAAAGCCAGCAATGGAAGGTCCGGCTGAAAGCAGTCCAAGCCCAGGGCAGCGAAAAGGCGAGAATTTTCCGATCCGAGGGTCTTAGAATACTGGGCCGTTATGTTTTATGTCCAGAAAATTACGACTTCCGTAATCTTGCATACACAAAACACAATTAATGTACAACTGCCATCATTCCCCATATTTCAATTGCTCCAGAAACATGGCCCTGGTATGACCTGTTGACCCCGAGGTTTTTCAAATGTTTTCATTGGCAGTGAAATGATATGGGAGATCATTTTCATCACAAATGAAATCTTTTAGGTTGGGTAAAGCAGCCGGGCCTCCAAGAGCCCGTTGGATCTGTATTCTTGACAGGATTTCCCCAATGCACACATGTACCTATTTAGGCGTGCGGATTGGCTGGATCGAAGATCAAAGTGTCAGGTTGCACGAACTGGCTTATACCGGGCCGTCCACGCTTGGCGCCACGTCAATGGAAATAAATCCAATGGCGTGTAACAGCGGGGAGGGCGGGCGAGCTTCAAATTGTTCCCCCGCCATCATCCTACAACCCGGTACCAGCATTAGTGAATGAACTGGCAGGTGGTCCGGATATGGGAGCATGAGCTCAAGAATCCCGAGAAGGCTTTACGAAGACTTCGAAAAGCATTGAACGCGAACGTCCTCAAAGTGTCTTATGAGATATACAACACTGGCTTAGCCGGGTGAACATGATTCAAAATCATGCCCTTGCGCTGATCGCTGCCTACTACCTTTCCAAGTACGATCGCCGCGCATCTACCTTCCACTTATTTTTCTAACGATAACTTCGCATAGATAATCCCACACGTCACGTATTTGTTGGTCGGGATTTTGCTCGTTATTTGGTCTTTGAAGGGGCGAAAATCGGGTGATAAGAACATTTTGCGGCGGAAGGCTGACGCACAATATCATTGAGCTTCTTCATCTTGCGAATCAAAATTACGCTTATCTGCCGAGAACCGACCAAACTTATGAACATCAGAATCAAACAGTTATCTGTGCTATCATTTTAGGCAGAGTGTTCTCCCGGAGAAAACCTGATGATGAAATACTGGGCTATTTTTTTTGGTTTCTTTATGATTGCGATCATAGCACTGGCTGACACGGGACATCTTGGGATGTTATGGATTATATATAGTTTTCCAGGTGGCCATTGGGTCGGACACGTTTTTCTCTTTGGTCTTCTGACCTCTGTGATTGACTTGAGTCTTTTCGAAGAAATACCGTTGGCAGATCGCCGAAAGCTCGCAATTGTGGCGGGTCTCGCTATTGCACTATTTGTAGGATTGGAAGAATTCTCACAGCGATTCCTCCCTACTCGACATTCCAGTCCGCTTGATTTGGCATTCAGCTGCCTTGGCATTGCATTTTTCTCGTGGCTGGCAGTTCGCTTGAAATCAACTCGTGGACAAGATTCAAAATGAGTTTCTCTTTTTCTGGATTATGTCTCCGTGCCAAACGTTTCGCTTCAAGATGTCTTTGATTCTAGCACGGACTTCTTTATGTATGCGCGGCCCGGCTTTCATCCATGGCAGGTAAAAACATAGCTCGGTTCAATTCATATCGCAAGCAATCAAGCGGTTCATTGATAGCAAGAAAGTGAGAGCATCAATTAAATGAATAATTCCAAGTCTGAAATCTACGTTAGCACAGATGTCGAGACGGATGGCCCTATTCCAGGCATCAACTCCATGTTGAGTTTTGCATCAGCCGCTTATCTCCCCGACAAGAAACTTATTCAAACGTTCTCTGCCAACCTCGAAGTATTACCAAATGCAATTTCCGATCCAAAGACAATAGATTGGTGGAAGACACAGCCGGATGCATGGCAAGCTTGCCGAAAAAGCCTGCAAAAGCCAGAAAAGGCAATGCAAGATTATCTTGAGTGGTTGAAAGTCTTACCCGGTTTGCCGGTTTTTGTTGCATATCCAGCCGCATTCGACTTCATGTTCATTTACTGGTATTTGATTCGTTTCACTAACGAAAGTCCATTCTCTCATTCCGCGTTAGATATAAAAACTTTTGCAATGGCAATGCTCAAAAAGCCTTATCGAGAGAGCGTTAAGAAAAATATGCCTGCCCGATGGTTCGATGATACACCTCATACCCACCTGGCTCTTGATGATGCTATCGAACAAGGGGCTCTGTTCTGTAACATTCTCGCAGAAAACCGAGAAACAAAAAGATAAGATCAGCTAGTAGATCAATATAATGAGGAAGGAACGGGAGTATGAAATAATCGACATGATTCTCTGTATTCTTCTTGTGAATTACTCCGTAAAATTGCGCTGATACGGAGACGCTATCGGAACTTGAGAAGTAAAGTTATTATGGTGGCGGCAAGCTTCAATATTGAATGGTTCTGTTCAATATGTAATGGGCCACAACAGAATCTTGCCATCAACCAAACCTGTCGCCAACATCTTGCCATCAGGCGAAAACGCAAGAGAGCGAATGGAAACCGTGCTTCCGTAATTCAGCGTATGCCACCAATCGCCATACGCGGTCCTGACGGTTCGAAGAAGGCGGCCATCAGAAGCGCGCCACAGCTGGAATGTGCCATCCTTTGAAGCGGAAGCTAAGATGGCACCGTTAGGCGAGAAGACCATATCATCCACCTCATCGCCGCTTCCGGAAAGTGTACGGATCAGGCTTCCATCCGAAACGCGCCATATTCTTATTGTGGAGTCGAACAACGAACCTGTGGCCAACAAGGATCCGTCCGGTGAGAAGGCTAAATTATCTGCATTGTTACTAAGGCTACGTACGAATGCACCATCAGAGACCCGCCACAAGTCAACCGTTTCGCCCCTAACATTTGCTGCTAGGATAGTGCTATCCGGCGAAAAGGCAAAGGTAGCATTGCTTGCTGGCGCACAACCGCTGCCAGCGTTCTGAAAACGTTGGATTGGCATGTTATCTGAGAGGCGCCACACTACTATTGAATCATTCTGCGATCCTCCGGCAAGAAATTTGCCGTCCGGAGAAAATGCTAAACCGCATACTGGACTTTCTGTGGGATTTTCGCCGTTTTGCAGGGTATGGAGCAAGCTGCCGTCCGAAATGCGCCAGAGGATAATTGCCGTTTCATCAGTACCGGAGGCCAAAACTCTTCCATGCGGTGAGAACGCGACGTTTGTTACACCACCTTCAAGGTCTTCATTCAGGGTTTGAAGCAAATGACCATCAGAGACGCGCCAAAGTTTTATGGTTCTGTCGTCTGATCCAGATGCTAGAATCCTGCCATCGGGCGAGAAAGCCACACTCTCGACCCAATCCGTATGGCCCAAGATCATGCGCATCGGGGAGGCTCTTGCTGCCAACGTTAAGTGAATCAATGTGATACTGGCAAGCAGAGGAAGAATACACAGACTGATCAATACGATGGTGGCTATCCTATTCGTTGATTTGGACGAAACAATTGGAATCGATTGCGGCAATGGGTCTGACACTTCACCTCCAGAGAGCTTTGAAGCCGTACTTTGTTCTTGGTCTTCGCAGCTGGCTCATATCAGCAGCCACTTCATGATTACCCACCACATCCGCATGCTGGGTTCATCCGACTTACGATCATCACGAGGTCCCCTATAAAACAAGCAATGATCGGAATCAGAGTCAAGAGTCCGATTGGATAAACCAATCTTATCCTCCCCTGTCTCCACAACAGCCACGCCGCGCTTATGCTCCCAAGCATCACAAAATAAGCGCCAAGATTGATTGCAACGATGATGAATACCCCGCGAGTGTCAATTTGTTCCAGGTAGGGGAAAGTGGTCGCAACGTTGCAGCAAACAATAAGCAGGGACGTGATAGCCAGTGCGGTCAGGAAATTTCGATAAGGTGGCCGTACTTGCCGTACCAAAACTGTCGGCGATCCACCGGACGGTGTTTCGATATCGACTTGTAGTTTTTGAGAAGGTTTTCGCGATGTTATCACCTTACAAACAATAACACCCACAACGACAGAGATCCCAGTAGATAGAATAGAAATTATTAAAGCGAACGCAATCAAGAAAAAAGCACTCGCCCCCATCGTTAGCATAGCGCCACTGAGACTGGAGAAATCGAAGGAGCCGCGGGCCATTGATTGAACCAAACTCAAAACTAATGGATACGCCACCTCACCGACTAAGATGCCAATAGAACCAATTCCACCAACAATCAATCCCATTTTGATACCAAGCCAAGATGCATCTTGATGCTCGAATTGCTCATCATTAAGTGCAACAAATACCGCTATGCCTGTTGCAATAGGCGAGAATATAAGACCAAAAAGGCTGGTTATGAGGCTGATAACAATATTGAGAAGAGCACCGCCGCATCCAAAAATCAATGACCATTTTAGTAACGGTTTCATTTTTTCTCCCAAGGTTCGATGCCAGTTGGTGACCTGTCCCAATTCTTAGGTCCGATTGCTTTGAATTCTTCACTATTTTGGATTCTAACTCCATATCTGGACCGAATCGGATGAAGCAACCAACAGGGTTCGAGATTCGCTCGATTTTATGGTTCTGTTCGGTCAAAAAAATGGTACTGATAGAGTAATGCTGTCGGTACCAGTTTTATGCGCACAATAATGTAATCTGCGGTTGAGGAGATGAAGTCAAGCATGGTCACTTGTGTACTTTGAGTTTTTCAAGAGTGAAAAAACCATCCTTCGCGACGATATAGAAGCCTCGTACCTGCAATCCAATCTTCTTCGCTTGCCAAGAGAGTCGCCAAAACTGTTTCTAATTCATCAAGCGTCGAGTTCGGCTTCAACCGGACACGTAAGCTTCTGCCCAACGGGATAACATCAGCAACGGTCAGAAGTGATTTCGGATTCTCCAGCCTTTCAATTCAGTCCGCCCCTAGCCACATCTCGCCAGTCACACCTCGTAGGAACTTCCTACACCCCGAGCCTGCTGTTGTACACTGACCATGCGATCCGACAGCTAATTCGTATGGTGTCCAATTCAAATTATAAGGCCCTCCCCGCCAATTCCAACGGCCCAACATAGCCTGTGCGCCTATTCCATGAGTCATCAATTCATCAAACCATGAAATCAACCAAGTTTCAATGTCTTCGATCTGGTCTTTGGGAGTATTCTCTAGCGTACAAAAGAAACCGAATTGGGGTGCTATCTGCTCGCGACTGTGTTGGAAGAAAAGTGGGTTAGCGTCAAGAATTAGTTTTATGGGTGGATCTTCGATTGAAAGACTCACACAATGATCAAGCTGCGATCGCATATTTTTCCATTTTTCTCCATCCGGAAAATCATCCAGCGAGAGTTTTATCCGATCTGGTTGATGTTCTACTTCGGTCTGCAACAGAACCGTAAGGCGCGATCTCTTCTTCACTCGTTTGGATTTCATCCAAGACTCAATCATACCCGCAACGTGTGCTGCCGCGACCTGCTGATGGCGTTGTCAACATCAGTGGCAAAAGTCCTTAAATCATCACAATGAAAAGTCCTCCAAACATCGCATAAAATGGCTCTTTCGGTGTCGAGTCGAAGGAGTCCACTATGCTCAGTAAGGAGGCTTATATGGTAATTAAATCACTGAACGGGCAAAACGCACTCGCGGCAGGACAGCCATCTTTTGCGTTTCAGCCTTTACAGCAGTCCCGGTCACTACGAATGAACCGTGTAACAGCGGGGAGGGCGGGATTCGAACCCGCGACCGAGTTACCCCGGCACTCACTTAGCAGGCGAGCCCATTCAGCCACTCTGGCACCTCCCCAGGAAAATAAATTGTCAAATGTCCTGTTGTTGATGGCGGAGGGAGTGGGATTCGAACCCACGTGGGTGTGACCCCAACATGTTTTCAAGACATGCGCCTTCAGCCGCTCGGCCATCCCTCCAGGCGGAGGGATTTTACCATAAGTTTGATTCGCAATGAACGCGCGCCTTCATCCCACATACACATTATTGGGGTTGGAGATGTAATACCACCAGTTGTTGTATATTCCGTTCTTAATGCCGTTCACCTTTGGGAGATGATTCAGCCACCATTGTTGAAATGCGCCGTCATCGCCATTCCCCCATTCGGAGCAGTTCACGCTGCGGGTGCTGCCGGTGAGATTTGGGAAAGCCAGCCAATCATAGCAGGTGCTGTTGACCGTCGTCTGATTGCCCCAATCGTAATCCTTGGCACTGTTGGGCGCAAAGTGCACCAGCCCGACTCCGGCCTGGCCGGGCGCGATCTGATTATAGAGAATGAAACGCTGGAAGAGATTCAATGTCTGACCCGGACTGATCGTGGCGGGCGCGCGATTGGGCCGGTAGGCCCACGCCAGGAAATCCTGGCAATTGAAAACCTGAGCCATGATGCTTTCCGCACGATGGGCGTAGGAGTGCAGCATCTCGCCGACCCCGCGTTGGAAATTGAAACCCATGATCACGAACCGGCGATTGCACGAAGCGGTGTTGGCCAGCGCGGGAGCATTGCACCAGAACGCGCCGGCTCCTGCCATGATGGACTCGTACAGCCCGCCATAGGGGAATCCCATGATCCATACTTCATCAAATTCATTGTTGGCCACGCGTTGCAGGATGTTGAAGCGCGTTAAGACGGCATTGTAGTTGATGCCTGAAGGGTTATGGGCGGGCGTGGAGCCATTCAATACGGGAAGAAAAGTCTGCGCCGTGTACTGGAATCCATCGGTCAGAGGCGGAAACTCGTCCAGTGCCATGGTTTGTACGATTTGATGACGCGCCAGTCCGTTGCTGACCTGCAACAAACTGGCGATATAGCCATTGACCAAGACATCGGGCGAAGACCAGCCCTCCAAATCGGTGAGCTTTTTGCCGGTGGATGGGTCCATGGTCGGATTGTAGGTGATCACCAAAGCTCTGGTAGTGATAGGCTGCGCGGGCGTGTTGGGATCATCCGCCACGAGGTTGGCAACCGCTGAAGTACCTTGAATATGTTGCGGCGCGGGTTGTTGAGCGGCATGGCCAATCAGCGAATTCAGATAATCAAACATATTGCTCCTCTTCAAGTATCCTGGATCAATGCTAGGGCGAATCTGTGGCGAAGTATACCTCGTCTTTCAAGGCCACGAACAGAATGTGGTTGGGACTCTCGGTCATGGCGCTGGCGGGAATGGGCGGCAATGGATTTGTGCGCCCTGCCGGAGGCTCGAGCTGATTCTGTAGTTCCAATGAAAGCGGCGTGAAACGGAAAATGCCCTGGCTGTCCGTATCCAAAATCAACAACGCCGAGTCGGGCGCGGGGGCGAACATCATTTGCGTGAAATGTGTCTGCGAGAACAGGTTCATATCGCGGTAGGCAGGGAGAGGATTGGTCAGTGTCGCCGGGTCGTCGCAACGCGTGGGCACCGCCTGAATACTGCTGTAAGAACAGGTGGATAGGTGCCCATCTGCATGAAGGATGTAGAGCTCTCCGTTGTTGGCCGCCAGATCAATTGCATTTTCGATGTTCGGGATTTGATCGCCAAAGAAGAAATAGGGTCGGTCCACAAACGCGTCGCTCTTGCCCACGTAAACCCATACGGCGCGGGAAGGCGGGTCAATTACATAGAGATTTTCTCCGTCCAAAGCAAAAGCCTTGACACGTCCCCAGTTCGTGTCCGGCGGCGGAAGCGGAATGGCTTGAGGCACCTGTCCCGGACCGCAATACAGCAGATTTCCCCTGGCATCCACACCCATGAGCGCCGCGTTCATGGAATTAACCGGAGGCAGTGCCAGGATATCCACCAGCGGCCCGACCGTGTAATTTCCGTAGGTGCCGGGCGCGCAACTGAATGAATCATCCGCTTGAAATCCGCTGGCATTAATGGAAATATGCAGAACCTGTCCGCGCACGGCATCCAGCATATACAGGTCATTTTCATTGGCGGCCATGCGGCTGATCTGGGCATTGACACCGCTGACCACCGGCTGCATTTGCAGACGGGTGATTCCCAATAATTGATCGAGCTTCGATTGCGCCTCCGTGCGCATGGAACTCGTCTCCGCGGTCTGATCGTATGATTCTGCATTGTTGAGGTAGGAAAGTTCCTGCTGCCACGCATCACGCTGTGCAATGGGATCAGTGAGGCCGTCGGCCACGGCGCGTGCATTGCGCGCCTGCACCAGATACTCTTCGTATTGCACGCTGCGGCCATAACGAAAATAGACCACACTTGCAATCGTCACCACGACCAGCGGAACGAGGATGGCGATGAAAGCCATGACGTAGGAGGGCAGGGTAAAGCTGGAGTATTCCTCGGTGCCGGGCAGAAGACGCGGCAGAAAGGACTGCAGACCCCTGCCCATTCTCTCATTGCCACGGCGCCAGGCCCGCATCCCGCTTACAATCGTTTTCGCCGCCCGACGCGTGCGCGGCGATGGCGACGGCGGTGATTCCTTTATTGGTTCAGCACGAGTTGTTGCTTCTTCCGTCGAGGTTGGCGTTGGCTCCAAAGGCTGCAGGCGCGGCAAGGATGCCATAATATCCGGCTCGGCAGGCTGTGCTGGAATCCCTTCTTCCTTCGGTTGAGGAGGAATGGCATAAGCCGATGGCTGGACCAGATGCGCTTCCGGCGTGGATTCGGCGGGCGGTTCCGGAAGCAGTTTGTCACCCGCATCGGGAGACGTTGGCGCGGCTTCCTGTGCGACGTTCGATTCTGACTCCGAGCGCAAAACGATCAGCGCACCGTTTCCCTGCGCGGCCTGGAGAAGCACCGCGTTAACGTTCTCGTTCGTGAGATTCATCAGGCGGCGGCGTGTGGCCTCCAGGGAGGCGGGACTCGAATCCTGCAAGGCCGATTCCCATCCGAACGGAATCTTTGCACAAAGCAAGAGACGATCGTTGGGTTGGAGCGTGAGGCGCGAAAAATGGTGCGGCGCGCTGGCGCCCAAGCCCAGTCCGTTTCCCGAAAGCGAATCGAAGATGTGACGTGTTCCGTCCGCGTTCAACGCGAAAGTGTGCATGGGGCCGCTTGATAGAATGGTCGCTTCCGACTCGCGCAGTGCGACCAGCGAAAGGAGCCCCACCGCGTACTGGCCGCGTCCGCTGGTGGACATGTTGCGTTCGAGCAGTAGTTGGTTGACCGCCTCCGCCGCGGCCCGCAGGGCGAATGTCAGCGTACCGGAGGTGTCATAAAACGTGAGGGCGGCGCGGCTGGCGAGTTGCACGTATTCGCCCGTTGAGTAGGAGGCGTTGCCGGTCAGCAAGAGATAAACGACCAGGCGATCTTGGTCGCGGCCGCGTGCGGTTTTACGCGGGGGCATGGCAGGCATGAGCCCGGGCAGGCTGGCTTGTTCCTGCCCGTTCAGGCGGTAAAGTGAGGTCAGAGTCAGATCGAGGGGCATGGTAAGAATGTGGAAAGATTATCTATCATTATACTGGTAAAATCTCAGTCAATAAATGTCACGCCTGCACTGGCAGCGGCGCGGAGCCCGGCTGCCCCCGCCTCGAAAGCGGTCGCTGCGTCCGCGTGCTGCTCGGGATGACACATCACAGCAAAATGGGTAAACATGGATTTCACGCTTCACAATGATTTCTCATCCATCTCTGAAGACGAATGGAACACTTTGGCGGAACAGGGCATGAGCGATGTGCCGTTTTTGCGATACGAATACTTAAGTCAGTGGTGGCAGTCTCTCGGGGGCGGCGAATGGAAACAAGCCGACCTGGTTTTGATTTCAGCAGGTGAGAACGGTCGACTGATCGGCCTGGCTCCGCTCTTCAAGGCGGAACACGACGGTCGCCCGGCCCTCTTGTTGATCGGGAGCATCGAGATTTCGGATTATCTCGATTTGATTGTTCGCCCTGCTGACCTGCCGCGTTTCCTTACCGGCTTGATGGATTACCTCGCCCAATCTCCGGCTTATCGCGGCCTGCCCTTCGACTGGTATAACCTCCCCGATGACTCTCCGACCCGCGCGGCGCTGCAAGCGGAATCCGGGCGGCGCGGCCTGACCTATCACGAAGAAATCTATCGCCCCACGCCGCGCATCGCCTTGAATGGATCCTTCGAAGAATACCTGTCGCGCGTCGAAAAGAAACAGCGTCACGAGATTCGTCGCAAGCTGCGCCACGCTGCCGAAGACGGGCGTGCGGTCCGTTTTTATATCGTTGAAGACGAATCCACGTTGGATGCGGAAATCGAAAGTTTCTTTCACTTGATGATCCAAGAGCCGAACAAGGCGATGTTCTTGAAAGATGTGATGCGTTTGCATATGAAGTCGGCTTTGCACTCCGCTTTCGAACATGGCTATTTGTGGCTGGCGTTTTTGACGGTGGATGGTGTCAAGGCCGCGGCGGCCTTGAACTTTGATTACAAGAACAAATTGTGGGGTTATAACTCCGGCGTCAGCCGCGAATTCATGGAACTTTCACCAGGCTGGGTGCTGCTTGGACACGAACTGCAATGGGCTTGCGAACACGGGCGCCGCGAATTCGATTTCATGCGCGGCGACGAGGAATACAAGTATCGCTTCGGCGCGGTCAATCAATTTGTGATGAGGGTGAGGGTGGGTTAACAATTCCCTGGCTTGGATGATCTGGGGAAGATTAAAGAAGGAGTTAGTGATGAGCTAACTCCTTCTTTTCCTTGCATCGCACGCAGCGATTTATTCGACCGGAATCTCTTTATAGATCTTGTCCACGTCAATGCCTTGGCGGCGGCGATAGGAACTGAAGCCGAAGTAGATGGCCAAGGCCAGGATGTACATGATGAACATGAACACCATCGAGCTGACGTTCGACCAGCCGATACCGTAGGTTCCCACCGCGGGCAGCGCGGTCACGCTGGTCGGGTCCCAGAACCATAGCACCAACAGCCAATCCAGGAAGCCTGTGAAGATCAAACCTGCCAATGTGATCAAAGGCATCGCGGCACCGCTAAATACTCTGCGCCCAACATAATAGGCAATCCAGACCAATATCGCGGCGTTGAGGATGGTCAGCAGCGCCAGCACAACAACTACCAACCATGTCATCCAATCTGCGTTGAGGGCACCAATGCTGCTTACGATTGCCCAGGCGTATTGGAAGGAAATGACAATCAGGTAGATGGCGAAGACGGCGTACAGAATCGTGACGATCCATGCGAGCCACGACGGCACCTTGTACTTCGCGATGGGCGAGCCGTCGAAGACATCCTTCGAGCGCCACGGCATGATGGTCGCGGCAATCGTCGACCCGAGGAAGGTGACCGCGATCACCACCGTCGCATCGAGGGCGAGGCTTTGGAAGCTGAAGATGTTGTAGGCGTACAGATACGAGACGATCAAGGAGGGGATCACCATCAACAGCAAGGCGTTGACCGGCGTCTTGGTGCGCGGCTCGATCTTCGAAACCCATTCGGGCAGCATGCGATCAATGGCGGCGGCGAAGATCACGCGCGTCGAGCTCAGGAACAACGTGCCGGACCATCCGAACCAGAACAGACTCATCAACAGAACGATGATGAACTGAAGTGCCGGACTCGGCACCATGAAGGCCGCCAGGAGTCCCGGATAGGGCCAGATCGGCAGAGGCGGCGCGGCCACCGTCCCGGTGGTATCGAAGAAATGGTACCAGAACGCGCCGTTCGCTTTGTTATAGAAATCCCATCCGATGGTCTTGGCGATCAAGGCAAAGAAGATCAACGCGACCACGTTGGTGACGATGATGGCTGCCGCCATGCCCCAGAAATTCCGCTTGTAATCCGACGCGCCGCGCACTTCACCGTACAGGGTCGAACCCCAGTTCGGCCACAGATTGAAGAAGGTCAGCAGCGGAACCAAGGCCAGGCTGGCGGGAATCGCCAGGGGCCACAAATTTCCTGCCACACCGTACGCTTTTTGAGCGGTATCCCCCGCCGCCAGGGTGGCACTGTAAACATCGCCGGCAGTTGCACCAAACTTTGGAGCAAAGGCATTGAAATTGGCAACGAAGGCCTGATTGTTCCCGAAGAGCAGGAGCAGGAAAACGATGGCCAGCCCAACCAGCCCGCCCCAGAAGCAGAACTTCTGGACGCGTGCATACCACCTCATGCCGACCGCGATATAGATGAACACGATCAGGCACACGGAGATGTAGGAAACGAATTGGCCGTTTTGAGTGGAGAACCAGAGTGCGGCGTCCCTCAGACCGGCGATGCCGAACAGCGGCGTATACACTTCATAGGCCAGCATCTGACCGTACAGCGGAGTCCATAACCAGAGGATGAACCACCAGCCGGTCACGGTCAACACAAAGCCGATTCCTCGATTGAGAATGCGGCTTTGCCAAACATAATCTCCGCCTGCGCGCGGCATCGCGGAGATGAGGCTGGCATAGACGATCACTTCGAAGACGGTGAAGGCGGCGCCGATGACAACGCCCGTTGCTAGATTGCCCTGAAACCACCAGGCATAGGAGAAGATGAATAAACCCAGGGTAATCAGGTTGATCGAGAACGTGGCGTAGATGAACGCGTCAAACACCGACCAGGACCGTACCAGCCCGCTTGCTTTGCGAACAAATAGCGTTGCAGTGCTCATCTGTTACACTCCTTTGAATGAAACTCTTGTTGCAGCGGCGAACCGACGAAACGCTTACCAGATTTACACCTTCAATTCTTTCAACGTTCTCCTCTCCTCGATGCACTGCCTCCTTCCTCGGTGTTGATTATTTCATCCGGTCGTAAGAATATAGGTACCCAGTTTATT
>Ga0335081_10005475_pt1 | contig 20091 bp, 12 predicted proteins | sample Lox_Sample_35_FD_206713 | JGI IMG/M metagenome (GOLD analysis project Ga0335081, IMG submission 206713) | Soil microbial communities from Loxahatchee National Wildlife Refuge, Florida, United States - Lox_Sample_3.5 | ecosystem: Environmental > Terrestrial > Soil > Wetlands | place: USA... | reverse complement strand
TGATCACACCAAAAGGCGACATCTATTTCCTCGCGGATGCCACCGTCAATATCGAGCCGACTTGCGAAGACCTGGCGGAGATCGCCATTATGGCGGCCGAGAAGGCACGGCGTTTCAACCAGGAGCCGCGCGTGGCCATGCTTTCGTTTTCGAACTTCGGCAGCACCCGCCATCCACTCGCCGACAAGGTCCGGCGCGCGGTGGAACTGGTGCGCCAACGTGCTCCGGGCCTGATGATCGACGGTGAAATGCAGGCCGACACGGCCGTGACACCGGGCATCGTGGACGAAACTTACCCCTTCAGCACGCTCAAAGGCGGCGCGAACGTGCTCATCTTCCCCAATCTCGAGTCCGGCAACATCGCCTACAAGCTGCTGCACCGGATCGGCGGAGCGGAGTTGATCGGCCCTCTGCTCACCGGCCTCTCCAAGCCGGTGCATGTCCTGCAGCGCGGCTCGGAGGTAAACGACATCGTGCACGTGGCTGCCGTTGCGGTGGTCGACGCGCAGGAGGTCGGGAACCCATATCGGACACTGAGCGCAGTGGGAAAGGGCTGACGAGGCTCTACTGTCGGTCGCCCAGAGCCGGAGGCCCGTCTGTGGGCGCGATGTGGCGCGGGCAATCGTGCCAAGGCAATCGTGCCTGGCACTCGTGCCTGTACCCATGGACCCCGCCGGCCCACAGAACTCCAGGAAAACCCTCGCGCCATCGACGTGGCGCAGGCCCTCCGGCCTGCCGCGCCCCCGACTCATCGGGGTGCTTGTCGGGCGTGCGCTCATGGTCCGGTTAAATCAAACAGGCGTTAGAACCCGATACGAAGGGATCGGGCCACGGATCGCGGCTCATTCTGAGTTTCCCCTCCCGGAATCAGGTATACTACCCGCGGAAGGGGAGACTTGCTTTGAAACCTCATCTTCTCCTGCTTTCTGCGCTTTGGGCGGGCGCCGCGCTGGGCCAGAGTCCGAATTGCGACTTGCGGGATTACAAAGCCCAGGATGGTTTGAAAGCCGAGATTCGGAACGGCAGCCTGGAATTCACCTGGCAAGGCGCTCGCGGCCAGGAATTGCGCACCGCGTTCGCACTCCACGACGGTCAACCTTCCATCGCCGAGATGGCCGTCCGCAAAGCCGGCGCCTCGTGGATCATTCTCGGACGGAATCTGATGCCTGAGTTCGAGGTCACCAGCGGCAAGCGCCGCCTCTCCGAGCAGCAGATGGCTCCCTTGCGACAACTGGGCGTGCAGTTGACGCCCGAGGTCGTGGATCGCGAGAAGTGGTTCGCGTTCTGGGACGCGCCGCTGATGATTCCCGGCGCTCCCAAAACCAACCTGGACCTTCCCCGCAAGCCTGAAGAAATCCGCCACGCCCGGGCGACCTTTCACGCGACCGCCTGCGCGGTGAAGACCGATGGTGCGCGCCTCGAAGTGGAATTTCCGGGGCTGGAGATGGGCATCTTCTCGGGCGGCCTGCGGTACACCGTCTACAAGGGGACGAACCTTCTGCGTCAGGAGGCGATCGCCAAAACCGACGAGCCTTCGGTCGCCTACAAGTACGTTGCCGGCCTCAAGGGATTCGCGATTGCGAACAACACGCGCCTGGTTTGGCGCGACGTCGCCCGAGCCTGGCAGCAGTACGGATTCGGCGGATCCGTTAACCAGGATCCGGTCCCAGTGAGGGCCCGAAACCGGCTGGGAATCGTCGAGACCGGTGGCGGCTCGCTGGCCTTTTTGCCCCCCTCGCACAAATTCTTCTTCGCACGCGAAATTGAGACCAACCTGGGGTTCGTCTATTACCGCAAGGACAGCGAGAGCGCGTTTTCGGTGGGCGTCCGCCAGGCCGATCGGGAAGAGCCTTACCGGCCGTACGGCGTTTCCGACGAAGTGTGGAAGCGGCGCGCCGACGAAGCGCGCCACGACATCAACAATTTCGCGCTCTACAATGCACCTCCTGGAACCTGGCAGCGCATGCCCGTGTACTTCTATTTGAGTCCCGAAGACGGCCACGCCACACAGGAGGCGGTGATGGCCTTCACCCACGACGACCGTTATCAGGAAATGCCCGGCTTCCAGGTTCTGGTCAGCCATTTTCACATGCACTTCAACGAGCAGCTCTCCGATGCCGGCACCATGGACGTTCAGCCGAGCTGGTTGCAGGTCTTCCGCGCCCTCGGCATCAACATTGCCATCCTCGCCGACTTCCACTCGGACTCGCATCCCAACGACCCCGGCCCCGTGCGTTTCGCCGAGCAGAAGGTCTACTTCGAGGGTTGCCGGCGCTTCTCCGACCGCGGATTCCTCCTGGTCCCGGGCGAGGAGCCCGATGCCACACTGGGCGGCCATTACATCACGTTCCTTCCGCACCCGGTCTACTGGTCGCACGTTCGCAGTCCCGGACAGCAGTTCGTGGAGAACGACCCGACGTACGGGAAGGCGTACCACGTGGGCTCGCCGGCCGACGAACTCGACCTGCTGCGCCGCGAGAACGGCCTCATGTGGCAGGCGCACCCGCGCACCAAAGGCTCGGCCGGCTACCCGGACGCCGTGCGCGACCAGGCGCACTTCCTCAGCGACCGGTTCCTGGGCGGCTCGTACCAGTCATTGCCGGTGGACCAGTCGGAGGAGCGCCTCTGCGAAGTGCGCTGCCTCGGCCTGCTGGACGACATGAACAACTGGTCGGGTCCGAAGTACATGATCGCGGAGGGCGACACCTACATGAAGTATCCCGACGATGAGACCTTCCCGCAGTTGATCGTGAACTATGTGAGGCTGCCGAGCGTTCCCAAGTTCGACGAAGACTGGTCTCCCATTGTCAGGGCGATGCGGGCGGGCGATTACTTCGTTTCGAGCGGCGAGGTGCTGTTCCGCAACTGGGGCATCGAAGGAACCGGGCCGCACCGCGTATACACCGCCGAGTTGGAATGGACGTTCCCGCTCGAGTTCGTCGAGCTGGTCTGGGGCGACGGGCATACCACCGGCCGGCAGATCGTTTCCGCGGCGGATCTGCAGCCGTTCGGCAGCCACCGTTTCCGCATCCCGTTCGACCCGGCGGGCAAGAAGTGGGTCCGCTTCGCGGCCTGGGACTCGGCTGGAAACGGTGCATTCACACAGCCCGTACATCTACCGTAGAGACTGCGCGGGCGATGTGGCGCAGACACGCGTGTCTGCAGCGCCCCGGCTTATCGCGGCGCTTTTTCGGTCCGCTCGAGAGTTGCGCGTTCAGAATTTCGAGGCCTCTCTCAGTGCGGTCAGCCAAGCCGGCGGCTGAATCTCAGTTGCCCTTCTTGTAATCGTCGTCGATTCGCTTTACGTAGTTCAGGGTCTCGGCATAGGGCGGCACGCCATTGTACTTGTCCACGGCGGCCGGGCCGGCATTATAGGCGGCCAGGGCATGCCAGAGCTTGCCATCGTACTTCAGCAACAGATCTCGCAGGTAACGGGCGCCGGCATCCACGTTCTGCACCGGATCGTTCGGATCGACTCCCAACTCGGAGGAAGTGGCGGGCATCAACTGCATCAGCCCGATTGCACCTTTGGGTGAGACCGCGTTTGTCTGGAAGCCGGACTCAGCCTTGATCACACTGTGCACCAGCTTACGCGGCAGACCGTACTTGTCCGCGGCGGCATCCGCCAGTTCCTGCGGCGAAAGCGGCGCCGGAGCCGGCGATGCCGCAGAGGGCGCGACGGCGGCTGCAGGTTCGGGGACCGCCTTTCCAGGAAGGGGGAGGCCCGACTCGTCGGACTCGAAGCCTTGTACTTTCGCGGCATCCATCTCGATGTAGCCGGCGCCATCATAGAGGCGAATCTTGTCGCCATCCATTTCATGACGATCGGCGTGCAGCCGCGCACCGGTCGTCAGGACGACCGACTCGCCGGCAAGGGCGGTGCCGGCAGCCAGGAGGAGGAGGATTCCGGGGAATCGCATCAGGGCCGTTCATCTATTGTGACGCAAAACCAGCCCCAGGCGTGCAGTTTCGGACGGATTCCGCCGATCTGCTATCTTGAAGGTAGCCCCTAGGGTATGCCCTTTCATATTCAACCGATCCGCGAGTTTCTGGTTCGACCCGCTTTACCCGACGCGCTATCCCGTCTGTCCGAATTGGCCTACAACCTGTTATGGAGTTGGGAGCCGATCATTCGGTCGGTGTTCCGGCGCCTCGACCAAGCCTTGTGGCGCGATTGCGGCTATAACCCGGTATTGATGCTGGGCCGAATCCCTCAGGCCACTCTGCACAAGGCTGCCAACGATCCTCGTTACCTGGCAGTCTACCGCAGCGCCTGTGAAGCCTATGACCAGCGCGTGAGGAAAGGCCCCAGCCCCACTGATGGCAAGCTAGTTGCTTACTTTTCAGCGGAATACGGCCTTACCGAGTGTCTGCCGGTGTATTCCGGCGGTCTCGGCATTCTCTCCGGCGATCATTTGAAGTCGTCGAGCGATCAGGACTATCCGCTGATCGGGCTCGGCCTGCTGTACCAACAGGGCTATTTCCGGCAGTTCCTCAACCCCGACGGGTGGCAGCAGGAGCGCTACCCGATGAACGACTTCTACACCCTGCCGCTCACGCCGGTCAAACAGGCCGATGGCGGAGATCTCAAAGTCACCGTCAAGCTGCCCACTGGAAACGTTTTCATTCAGGTGTGGAAGCTGGATGTCGGGCGCATCACGCTTTACCTGCTCGACACCAACATCCCGGAAAACGTGCTTCCCCAGGACCGGGACATCACGGATTCCCTTTACGGCGGAGACATCGACACGCGCATCCGCCAGGAGATCGTGTTGGGCATCGGCGGCATGCGGGCGCTCAAGGCGATGGCCCTCAAGCCCACGGTCTTTCACATGAACGAGGGCCACTCGGCGTTCCTGGCGCTCGAACAAGTCCGGCTCTACATGCGCGACGAGCACCTGACCTTCGAGGAAGCGCTCGAAGCTGCCCGTTCCAGCAACGTCTTCACTACCCATACGCCGGTCCCGGCGGGGATCGACCTTTTCGATCCGGGACTGATGTACCACTACTTTTCGGAGTACTGCTCTGAGGTAGGAATCGATTTCCAGCAGTTGATGGCGCTGGGGCGGCGCAATATTTTCAACCGCGACGAGCGCTTCTCGATGGCGGTGCTGGCCTTGAACACGTCGTCTTTCCGGAACGCCGTCAGCCGGCTGCATCGGCAGGTTTCCCAGGAGATGTTCCACGACCTGTGGCCGGGGCTGCCGGTGTGGGAGGTGCCCATCACCTCCATCACCAACGGCGTTCACCTGCCGAGCTGGCTCAATGACGAGCTCGCGGGGTTGTACGATCAATATCTGGAACCGGACTGGCGCCAGCGTTTTAACGAACCGGCGATCTGGGAGCAGGTGAAGGAGATACCAGACGAGGAGTTGCTCGACGTTCACCGGCGGCGAAAGCGGCGGCTCGTCAATTTCGTGCGTTCTCACCAGACCGCTTCGGCGGTGCGCCGCGGAGCTTCGGCCTCGGAAGTCAAACGCTCCAGCGAGGTGCTGGATCCGAACGCTTTCACCATCGGGTTTGCCAGGCGGTTCGCCACGTATAAGCGCGCCACCCTCCTGTTCCGCGATTTCGAGCGGCTGAAGCGCATCCTGCTGAACAAAGACATGCCGGTGCAACTGGTAATCGCCGGCAAGGCGCATCCCAAAGACCAGCCCGGGAAGAATTTCATCCGCGATGTGGTCCAGTTCTCGCGCGATCCGGACCTGTGGAAGCACGTCGTCTTCGTCGAGGACTACGACATGAAGGTCGGGCGCGAGATGGTCCAGGGCGTGGATCTTTGGCTGAACAATCCCAGGCGCGGCGAAGAAGCTTGCGGCACCAGCGGCATGAAAGCCGCCATCAATGGCGTCCTCAACCTGAGTATTCTGGACGGCTGGTTCGACGAAGCCTACGAGCATCTGGGCGGATGGGCGATCGGCGAACGCGAGCCCTACTCCGACGACCAGGATGGGCTGCATGCCAGCGCCATTTACTACCAGCTCGAAAACGAAATTGTGCCGATGTTCTACGAGCGCAAGGAACAGACCCCCCGCGAGTGGATTCGGCGCATGAAGCAGTCCCTCATGTACATCAGCCCGCATTTCGATTGCCGGCGGATGGTGCGCGAGTATATGAGCGAGTTGTACAATCCGGCGCACTCCCTGCACCTGCGGGCGGCGGAGGGCAATTACGCCCAGGTGCGTGACAAGGCGCTCTGGAACGCGCGCGTCCGCGACGTCTGGGACCGCGTGAGGTTTGTGGAAGCGGGAAGCGGGCCGGGCAGCACGGTAATCAGCGGTAAGGCGGTACCGGTACGTGCCGCGATCGATCTGGCGGGCTTGTCGCCAGATGACGTTCGCGTAGAAGTGGTGTTGGGCAGTGTCGATAACAATGGCCACCTGGAGCAGACCGAAGTGATGGTGCTGCCCGCGGTGGAACATCAGGGATCGGTCAGTGTCTTCAGCAAGGACGTAATCTTCGACCGGACCGGCCGGCTGGGCATCGCCATGCGGGTCAGCCCGAATCACTTCGAAGACCCCCTGACTCGCCCCTGCACGAGCTTGCTCAAATGGAGCCAATAGGAATCGCCCAGGTCGCGCGTCACTCATCTGCTGGAACCGGGGTAGTACCAGGATTGGAAAAACTAGTAACTGAATTGCGCGCAAAAGATCCAAATGTAGGTGCAAAGGGCACCCGTTCCGTGGTATGAAGGTATTTGCAGAGGTGGGACAGTCCTCCTGGCCTGTCCGGACCGGCCTTGCGGCCTGCCCTACTTAGATTCGAAATCCCCGTAAACAGCCGTTGCCTCGTCTCGCCGTGCGGCTGAGGGGACCGGAATCGGTGACTATGTAAGCCCGGGCGTGAATTTCTTAGGGGTTCGCATTAATTAACGTCTTTCGTCCTGCTGATTTTACGGAGCAATCTCCCCATGGACAGCGATCGTAAGTACCGACAACACGGTTACATGGATTCAGACCGCGATTCCAAAGGCTTTCGGAATGGTGACGACCGCCCCAAGCCTCAAGGACCACGTCCCCCCCTTGACGTGACCGGACCCCGGTTACCGCGGCTGGTGCAGCACGTCGCGGCGTCGCGCTGTTACAACTGCGCGACAGCACTGCCGGATGGAGTCGATTTCAACGGCACGTGCCCAAAGTGCAATGTGGCCCTGCATTGCTGCAAGCAGTGTTCGCACTTCGAGCCCTCCACCCGTTTTCAGTGCCTGAAGCCGATCCCGGTGCGGATTCCCGTCAAAGACAAGAGCAACGAGTGCAGTTTCTTCGCTCCGCGAGTGACTGTGGCCCGTGATGGTACGTCCGGTACTACTTCCCCCTCCCCGTCCGCAACACCCTCGCATCCACAGCCGCAGGGCGGTCCTCCGGCTCCGCGGAATGCCGACGACGCGCGCAGCGCCTTTGACCGCCTCTTCAAGAAGTGAGACGGAGCCTACGCTGAAGTGCCGCCACCCCGGTAACTGCGGGCCAGTTCCATATAAACACCCAAATCCCGATCGAGGTCGGACTGCGTGCCGTCGAAATAGAAATTCCGGATCGGAATTCCCCCCAGATCGCGGCTGACGCGCGGGTAAATGGCCTCGCAAACGATCCCGTTCATACAGGTAAACGGGCTGATATCGATGATCCCGGCGGCCCCTTTTCGCGCCAGGTAAACTACCTTTCCGACATTCAGCACCATCTCCCCGAAAGCCCCCTCCCGCGGAAGGTAAGGCCGCGCGCACTCCAGAATCTCGTAGATATCGGGCTCCTCGCGGCCCGCAAAGTCTTCCGCAAAGGGCTCGATGAGGACGTGCTCGTCGTGCTTCTGGACGCGCTTCCGCACCCACGCTCCCAGCGCCTCCGCGCTCCAGATCCGGCCCTCGAGCTTGAGCTTGCGGAAGTGCTCGGAATTGGTGTACCAGATCCACTCCACGAGATCGGAAAGCCACGCCTCGGCGCCATAGCCTTCCAGCGATCGAACCAGGTTCTCGTTGGAAAAGGTATTCAAGCGGCAGAAAATCTCGCCAACTACTCCGATCAGCGGCAGGCTTGCCCGCGCTCCCCGCCGGTCCCTCAGCTTCCGAAATCTGCCGCGGCTACGAACCATCGAGGCGGCGAGCGCCCGCAGTTGCACACCTGGCTCAACGGGAGTCTCTTCCAGGGTGCGGCACAGATCGGCAAGCGACTCCTCGTAGACGGTCTCCGTGTCGCCACGCCGCTCGTCGTAGGGCCGATTCATGAGCAGCAGCTTCTCCAGGAGGTCGGCACACAGAAGCGCTCGCCAGCCCGTGCGGACGAAGGGGCCCGCAAGGCTTCCCAGCCCCGCATAAGCGTTCTGACTGGTCGGCGACAGGATCTCGACCGTGTCATATCCGTTGGCGTCCAGGACCTGGCGAAGATAGGGCGCGTACTGGCCGAAGCGGCACGGCCCTTGCGCGGTTGGCATAAAGAAGGCCACCTGCTTGGGATCGGTCTCGGGCCGCTCCAGGACCTTCATGAAGTCGCCGACGGTCACCTTGGCCGGATAGCATTCGTCGCCCGAAGTGAAGCGGGCGCCCAGCTCGCGGGTGCGGCTGTCGGAAGGAGGCGTGGGCTCGGCATCCAGCCCTATTGCGCGGAGTGCCGAGGCGAACGCTCGCGCGCTGCCGTACGCCATGGGCGGAATGTAAATGCGCTTGCCGTTCATTGGAGCAGGCGGGCATTCCGCCGCTCTTCCGGGGCCGAACTGGCCGACGATTGGTAGCATCGTAAAATCCCTTTGCTGTCGAGATACGCTTCCGCGCGGGTCATGTAGCCGGCATCGTTGCCATGGCCGTCGAACTGCAAGATCAGCAGCGGTGCGCCGGTGGCGTGCCGGGCGAAATGCTTGATGTAGGAATCCGGTCCGCACTTGAAGTTGGTGATGTAGACGAGGTGCAGGTTCCGGCGGCCGGCAGCCATTCGCGCCGCCTCCAGGATCTTCCGTCCGGAGACCCAGAACATGTTCTCGTGCAGGTCTTCGACAGACTCCCGTCCGGTCACCAGGAAATCCAGGGGAATCACGTTGGCCCCGTAGCGGTGGCGCAGTTTGCGGGGGATATCGCAGTTCACGCCGCGGTCGTAGATATTGTAGCCGCGACCCACCAAGATCAGGCCGGGCTCCCCCGTTTCGTCCAGTACCGCGAGGGCACGGCGGCCGGCTTCCAGCAGACGATTCTGGAATTCGCGCTGCTCCCCATAGGCGGCATCCACCGCGGCGTCGCTCGAGCGGCGCTTTACGCCGATTCGCCGCATGGTTTCGGCGAGCCCCTTCTTCACCTGCGTGGGACCGAGGTGGAAATGGAGCGTCGGGATCAGGAACTTGTGCTGGTGCTTCTCCAGCGCGGGCACCGACCGCAGCACCCACGGCAGCGTCTGGTTCCACGGACAGAAGTGCGCGGTACTCGGCCCCCCGTCTCCCTCGGCATCGGCGAGATTCGGCAGCAGAATGTAGTCTACCCCCGCTTCCACCAGCGCCTGGACGTGCCCATGCGCCACCTGCACCGGGTAGCAGGGTTCTGCCACGGCCAGCTCGATTCCCGCGGCGGAAATGCGCGGGTCCGTGACGGGCGAGAGCACCACGTCGATACCCAACTCCGCGAAGTAGCGGCGCCAGAAGGGCAAGTGGTCAAGCATGGACATGGCGCGAGGCAACCCCACCCGAAGCAGGGGTTGCGGATTGGGGATTGGCGGTTGGGGCCCCGGCGCGCACTGCTCCAAAAGCTGTTCGCGGTACGCGAAAAGATCTTCAATCACCGGCTTGCGGCCGGTCGCGGAGGGCTTGCGGAATTTGTCGGAGCATTTGTCGCCCCAGTAGCTCTTTTGGCCTTCGATGACGAATTCCTTCATGTCGCAGAGATTCGAGCAGGCCTTGCAGACAAAGTCGCGTGTCGAGAGTTGCAGTTGGTCGAGCCGATACCCGCGGAAACGGGTGGCGGCGCCGGTAGCCTCGTGCCACTGCCGCGCGATCAGCGCCATGCCGATCGCGCCCATGACCCCGTTAAACGGCGGCACCGTGATCTTCTTGCCGAGCAGGCTGGCGAAGGCCGCGGTGACTGCGTCGTTATAGGCCGTGCCGCCCTGGAAGTAGATCACGTTGCCGATCTTGCGCCCGCGTACCACGCGATTCAAATAATTCAATGCGATGGAGTATGCGAGGCCGGCCACCAGGCTGGGGACGGTTTCGCCCTTGTGCAGCCAGCCGGTGACGTCGCGCTCCATGAATACCGTGCAGCGCTCGCCCAGGCGTGTCGGACTTTGGGCCGAGAGTGCCAGTTTGGCGAACTCGCCCTTAATGCTGATGCCCAGTTTCTCCGCCTGCTCCTCGAGGAAGGAGCCGGTGCCGGCGGCGCAGGCCTCGTTCATGGCGAAGTCCACTACCACACCGTTTTCGATGGAGATGAATTTGGAGTCCTGCCCGCCGATTTCAAAAATCGTGTCTACCGGTTCGCCCCCGAGCGTTTTGCTGATATGGATGGCGCCCGTCTTGTGCGCGGTGATTTCGTCGTTCACGACGTCCGCGCCGATGAACTCGGCGATCAGTTCGCGCCCCGAGCCCGTTGTGCCGGCGCCCATGACGCGCACCAGGCTCCCCCACCGCTGCTCCAATTCCGAGAGCCCCTGCTGGACCGCCTCGATCGGCCGTCCGGCCGTGCGCAGGTAGATGTCGTGAATCACCGCTCCGAATTCATCGATTGCGACCACATTCGTGGAGACCGAGCCGATATCCAGGCCGAGATACGCCGGGATCGGCTCGCCGCCCGGAGGCGCGACGTAGAGACCCACGCGATCGCGCAACTGCACCACATGCTCGGTGGAAAGCGGAAGCGTGTCCTGTACTCTTTCGGCGGTATCGTGCTGGCGCAGGCGATGGATCTCCAGGATGGAGCGTTTGCGCGGCTCTTCCGCCTCGAGGATGGCCGTACCGATGGCCCCCGCCCACGCATACTCCGCCGGCACGAACATTTCGCTGGCGGAAAGTGAGAATGCCTCCCGCAGCGCCTCCGTGACGCCGAGATTCTGCGACACGGCGCCGATCAAGGCCACGGGCATCTCCACCGGCCTGCCTTTTACGATCGAGCTCTTGAAATTGCGCGCCACCGCGTCGCAAAGGCCGCGCAGGATCTCGGCCGGCGAATAGCCCTTCTGCTGCGCGTGGATCATGTCGCTTTTGGCAAATACCGAACAGCGCCCCGCGATCCGCGCCGCGCAGCCGGCGCCGGCCACGAGGCCGCCAACCTCCTCCACCGAGTACGCCATGCGCAGCGCCTGCTGGTCGAGGAACGAACCGGTACCTGCCGCGCACTCTCCCGAACGGTCGTAGTCGAGGATGCGGCACCCGTCGAGCCGGATGTACTTGGAACTCTCCCCGCCGATCTCGAACACCGTCCGCACCTGGGGGTAAAAGGTGCCGATCATGCGGGCGATTGCTTTGAACTCATTCTCGAAGAAGAGACCCAGCACCTTGGCGATGGTGCGGCTTCCCGAACCCGTCACCCGGATGCCTTCGACGCGATCCTCGGGAACAATCTCGTAGATTTCCTGCAAAAGGTCGTAGGTGGACTGGATGGGGCTGCCGGCGATGCGCCGGTAGTCGGAGAGCACCAGCGGCCGGTCATCGAGCGCTGTCAGGCGGAACTCCGGGTGCGCCGAGCACAAGGCTTCGAGGATGCCCCGGTCCTCGGTTTTCCCCAAAGCGGCCGATTTCAGACTGATAGCCCCGATATCCAAACCGATATTGATACCCATTTGTACTATGTTGTACCAGAATGGTCCACATTACAAGTAAAGAAGACCTGAAATAGGTGGAATCAGGGTCGGCCGGCGCTGGGGCCGGCTTGAACGGGCACCTGCCACTCCAGATCCGGAATCGCGACGGCCCGTGGTGATCCGATCCTAACGCGCGCTGCTCAAGCCTGCCTGGCCGTAATATGCCGCCGGGCCGTGCTTCCGGAAATGATGTTTGTCGAGCAGCGTGTCCGAGATCGGCTGGGCAGCCGGATTGATCGTCACGGTCTCCCAGGCCATCACCGCCACCTCTTCCAGAATCACCGCCAGGTGCGCCGCGTCCGCCACGGTTTTCGCCCAGCAGAATGGCGCGTGGCCCGCTACCAGGACGGCGGGATGGTGAAGCGGATCGAGGCCCGACAGGCGGCGGATGATCGCCACTCCAGTGTTGGCCTCGTATTCGCCTTCGATCTCCTCGGGCGCAAGCGGCTCGGTCACCGGGATCGCGCCGTGAAAGTAGTCGGCGTGCGTGGTGCCAAAGCAGGGGATCTCGCGCCGTGCCTGGGCCCAGGAGGTGGCATGCCGGGAATGCGTGTGCACCACGCCGCCGACGGACGGAAACGCGCGGTACAACGCCACGTGTGTGGGCAGGTCGGAGGACGGGCGCAATTTGCCCTCCACCACCTTTCCTTCCAGGTCCGTGATCACGATGTCGGCCGGCGTCATGTTCTCGTACGGCACACCGCTGGGCTTGATCGCCACCAGGCCGTGCTCTCGCGAGACTGCGCTGGCATTGCCGAAGGTGTAGATCACCAGCCCCCTTCGCACCAGTTCCAGATTGGCTTCCAGGACCTCAGTCCGCAGCGCTTCCAGCACTCTTCCCTCCTCGCGCCCGGGCCGCGATGCGCCGCAGTTCCGGCAACACCTCGCCGATCTCCACCGCGGCCGATCGCCGTTCCCCGAATGCGAAATACAGTTTGCGGTACAGGCCGTACAACTCCTGGTACGCCGCGGAATGGGCGGGTTCGGGCTCGATCGTGGTGAAGTCGGGACACAGCGCCTGCTGGGCCTCCTCCGCCGTGCGGAACGTCGCTGCCGCCAGGAACGCGAAGATCGCCGAGCCCAGGCTCGTGACATCGCCTCGCGGCACCAGAATCGGCTTTCCCATCACGTTGGCGTACACCTGGTTCAGCACCGGGTTCTTCTGCGGAATGCCGCCGCCGTTGATGATGCGGTTGACCGGAACGCCGTGTTCTTCCATCCGCTCCAGGATGACGCGCGTGTGGAAGGCCGTCCCTTCGATGGCGGCGAACAGTTCGTCCTGCGCGGTGTGGGTCAGCCGCCAGCCCAGCGTGATGCCGCTGAGTTCGGGATTCACCAGCACCGTGCGATCGCCGTTGTCCCAAGTCAGGCGGAGCAAGCCTGTCTCGCCGCCGTGATACGACTCCAGGCCGCGGGAAAGCTCGGCCACGGTAGTACCCGCGCGCCTCGCGATGGCATCGAAGATATCGCCGGTCGCCGACAAGCCCGCCTCGATCCCGGTTCGCTGCGGATCGATCGAGCCTTCGACCACGCCGCACACGCCCGGAATCAGGCCCGCCTGCCTGCTGATGGCCATGATGCAGGTGGACGTGCCCACCACGTTGACCACGTCGCCCAGACGAACGCCGGCCCCGATCGCGTCCCAATGCGCGTCGAAAGCGCCCACGGGAATCGGAATCCCGGCACGCAGGCCGAGTTTCTCCGCCCACTCCGGCGACAGGCGGCCGGCGATTTGGTCGGACGTCTCGTAGCGGCCCGCCAGTTGTTCGCGAACTCCAGCGAGCAACGGGTCCACCGCGATCAGGAACTCCTCGGAAGGCAGCCCGCCCAGCGCGGCGTTCCACATCCACTTATGCCCCATGGCGCAGACACTGCGCGGCACCTGTGCGGTATCGTGGATGCCACACAGCACCGCGGCCACCATGTCGCAGTGCTCCAGGGCGGTGGCAAAGCGCGCGCGCTTCGCCGGGTTGTGGCGGAGCCAGTGCAGCAGCTTGGCGAATCCCCATTCGGAGGAATAGGTGCCGCCGCACCAGTTGATGGCCTCGAGACCGCGGTCGCGCGCCGTGCGAGTGATCTCGGCGGCCTCCTGCCAGGCGCGGTGATCGCACCACAGGTAGTAGTCGTCGATCGGCTCCAGCTTGGCATCCACCGGGATGACGCTGGAGCCCGTCGTGTCCAGCGCGATCGCCTCAATTGCCGTGCCGTCGATCCCTGCCTGCCGGGCGGCATTGTGCATGGCCTCGGCGAGCGCTCGCATGTGATCGGCGTGGCTCTGCGTGGCGTGGTCGGGATCTTCCTTCTTGCGAAGCAGCGGGTATTCGCCGATCCCCGACCCCAGGCGGCCTTTGGCGCTATCGAAAATGGAGACGCGAACGCTCAGCGTTCCGAAGTCTACACCGGCAACCACACTCATAGGAACCTCAAAGCAGGGGTTGGGGATTGGGGGTTAGTGGTTGGGGGCAAGTTACCGCATAACTCGAGCGAAGCGAGGTACATAACCCCAACCCCCAATCCCGAACCCCCAACCCCGCGAGCGCAGCGAGCTTCAACCCCCAACCTCTAACCCCCGGTGCTCATGGACACTCCACCCCAGATAGCGCGATGCCGCTTCAAGGACCGCAGTTGATACGGGCGCCAGGTTGGCGGCCACGTGGTGCTCGAAGCCGCGCTCGCAAATGTAGCGCAGCAGCGCCTGCAGATTGGGAATGCGCACGACGCCGGCGCCGCCGAAGGTCTCCAGCGGATCGTCCGTGAAGGCGCCCTCTCCGACGTACCCGGCGATCTCGCCCTCGCGGTCGATGGTCGAAAACCGCGCGAAGCTCATCGGCCCGGCCTTCACCAGGCCCACGCACGTTCCGTAGGTATTCTCGCGTCCCACGGTGCCGGCAATGATCTGCTGGAAATCCATTTTGGCTTCACGGAAGAAGTGCTTGGGCAGATTGCTGCAATGGAAGCAGACGGCCTTATCCGGATCGTCGCCGTAGTTGTTGTTCCAGTCGAGCAGGGCGCTGGGGGTCTCCGACGCAAGCTGCAGCGCGTGCATGCCGATCACGCCGCAGATGTCCACCTCGCAGGCGCTCGACATCAGGTTCTCGCTCATCATGCTCATGATGGTGCAGGGCACCACGCCGAAATACTCTTCGAGCGAAGTCCAGCACTGGATGGCGCTGATGGATACTTCGGTTTGCGCCATCCACTGGTCGATCACCGCGCCCAGCTTGGCCATCTTGAGCAGCGCCTCGCGCGGTACATTGAGCGTCGAGACGTATTTGCAGATGGCTTGCATCTTGGCCACGGCCGCGGGATCGTCATCGCTCATGCGGGCGATGCGTCCCATGATCTCCGACAGGTCGATCGGCTCGATGGAGATGCCGTTAGCCTCCAGAATCTTCTCGCTGTAGCGCACGGTGTTGAAGGCCGCGGGACGCGCACCGATGGCGCCGATGCGCAGGCGCCGCAGGCCGCGCACCACGCGGCAGACGGCCGCGAACCATTCCAGGTCGCGGCGGAAGAACTCCGAATCCGGAGCTTCGGTATGGCGGGTGGTGAGGGAATACGGAATTCCGTACTGCGTCAGGTTGTTGCACACCGACATCTTGCCGCAAAAGCTGTCGCGCCGGTCGGCGATGGACATCAGGCCGGGAGTGTCCGGAGTGGCCTGCACCAGAACCGGCACGCTGAGCGATGCGCCACGCAAGGCGTCGGCAATGGCGCGCTCGTCTCCGAAGTTCGGCAAGGTGATGATGATGCCGTCGATCCGGTCTGCGTGCCGCCGGAACAGGTCGGCACAGCGCGCGGCTTCGGCGCGCGATTCGATGGCGCCGTGGCGAGTCTCTTCCGGGCTGGTCACGACGGCCCGGTGGCCTGCTTTTTCAATGGCCGCCACCATCTCGGAATGTCCGCTGCGGGCGAGGTGTCCGGGGAAGAATCCTCGATTTCCGACGATGACGCCGAACGTCATCGGGCGCGAGATGCCGTTGGTCATGAGCTAGTCCCTTTCCTTGCCTGAATGAACTCGCGTCTCACTCCAGCCTGAATGTGTAATCGCTTGCACGAGAATACTGTAGCACAGGCCATCCCGCGGGGAATTCCGCCGGTCCCGAATGCGCGCGCCACTTCCGCCGAAGTGGGTTACCATGTCGGCACGTGCCTAACTCGCAAGCGACTGCTGTTTCGAATGCCAGCGATCACCGTGCTGCGTTGCTGGCCGGCTACCTGGGATGGACGCTGGACGCGTTCGACTTCTTTCTCGTGGTCTCCTGCCTCACCGCCATTGGCCGCGAATTCCATAAAACCGACGCCGAAATGGCGGTTACGCTATTTGCCACGCTGGCCTTCCGCCCGGTAGGCGCATTTCTGTTCGGCCTGGTTGCCGACCGCTACGGGCGCCGTCTGCCCCTGATGCTCGACCTGGTGTTTTACTCGGTGGTCGAAGTCCTGTCAGGGCTGGCGCCCAATTACACCACATTCCTGATTCTGCGGGCGCTGTTCGGTATCGGCATGGGCGGTGAGTGGGGCGTTGGCGCATCGCTGGCAATGGAAAAGGTGCCGGTGCGGCTGCGGGGGTTGCTCTCCGGTTTTCTGCAGCAAGGCTATGCCATGGGATTTCTGCTGGCATCCGCGTGCAGCTACTTTTTGTTCGCGCGGGTGGGCTGGCGCCCGCTGTTCTTCATTGGGGGATTGCCGGCGATTCTGGCGTTCTTCGTCCGATATCGCGTGAAGGAGTCGGAAGTCTGGCAGAAAACCCGCCACGCCACTTGGGGGCATCTGGGCCGCGCAATCCTGGCAAACTGGAAGCTTTTCCTCTACCTGGTGGTGCTGATGACGGCGATGAATCTTGCGGCGCACGGCACGCAGGACATGTATCCGACGTTCCTGGAACGGCAATGGGGATTCGCGGTCGGGAGGCGAAACGTGCTCAGCGGATTCACGATGGTGGGCGCGATCGTAGGCGGCACGTTGTGCGGGCTGATTTCCGACCGGGTTGGCCGCCGCCGCACCATGATCGCGTCGCTTATCGGAGCGGTCGTGGTGGTTCCCTTGTGGGCTTTTGCACCCTCGGTGCCGTTGCTGTTTGCGGGCGGCTTTCTGATGCAGTTCTTCGTGCAGGGTTCGTGGGGGGTGGTCCCGGCACACCTGTCGGAATTGTCGCCGGACTCCGTGCGGGGCTTCCTGCCGGGTTTCGGATATCAGGTGGGTGTTTTCCTTTCCAGCTACGTCAGCGTCTTCGAAGCGTTGCTCGCCAGGCGCACCAGCTACGCGGCCGCCATGGCGGGCACCGCGGCAGCGGTGTTCATTCTGGCGGCGGTGGCCAATGCGCTGGGTCCGGAGCGGCATGCGGTGAAGTTCGGGGGGTGAGGAAGAAGATCCCGGGTCACTTCTACGATTCACGCCCGGTCGCGGAGATGGCCGCCGCCTTCGACCGTGATGCCAATGCCGGTGCAGACCTCGCTCGCAGTGCTCTTCCTGCCGTCCATCGAAGCGCGCACGGATCCGTCGGAGTCCACGATGGCAGACTGTCCGGGGAAGCGCCCCTTGATCTCGTTGGGAGGCGGCTTATACGACCGGCCCACCTTGTTCACCATCGCGACCGGAACGCCGAGCTTGCGGGCATACCACGTCGCGAGGTGCGTTCCCGGCGGTGACGGCAGTCCTCCGCTTTCGCTCATATCGGGAGACGCGTGCGGCATGATCACAAAATCGGCGGACTGCTTCAGCATCTGAGAAGCCGCGAAACAGTAGTGGTTTTCCGCGCGGATGCCCACGCCGATCCTGCCGGTCGAGGTTCGAGCACGTGCGGCCCTTCGGCGCCGCGAAAGAAGTACGCCTGCGGCCCGGCGGGAATCTGCTTGCGCACCCGCCCGGCTTCCTCTCCCTCGGGCGAGGTCAGAACGAAAGTGTCGTAGAAATCCGGGCCATCTGCTTCGAGAAAGCTCGTTCCAAGCCAGATGTGCAAGCGCCTGCGAAGTGGACTTCAGCCATTGGACGGTCTTGCCCGGCGAGGGCTGGCAGCGTTCCAGGTGTCGAAGTAGAAATTGGAGCCAGTGGGCATGAACTCGGGAAACAACACGAATTGCGCGCCTCTGGCCGCCGCGGTGCCGGCAAACGTCGTGGCCCGGCGCAAGTTCCCATCGATGTCATGATCGTGCGATTCCATCTGACCCACCGCGATGCGAAACTTTCGCGCGCCGGCCGGCTGGCTTCGCAGCGAGCATTGCGACCAGGCCCGGCAACGATCACAAGAGCGCTCGCCAGAACGGGCGCATTTGTCTTCATGGATGGACCTCGACCCACAAGAGATCGGACGCCGGCCAGCCCAATCCGGTCAGGCTATCGCTGGTTGGCCTTCAGGACTTTCTTACGCAGGCGGATGGACTGGGGAGTCACTTCCACGTACTCGTCGTCGCGGATGAATTCGATGGCCTGCTCCAAATTCAGAATTCGCGGAGGCACCAGGCGAATGGCATCGTCGGAGGTGGATGCCCGCATGTTGGTGAGCTTCTTTTCCTTGACAATGTTCACGTCGAGATCGGCGTCGCGCGCGTTCTCGCCGACAATCATGCCTTCGTAGACTTCGGTGCCGGGAGCCACGAAGATTTCACCGCGCTCCTGCAGGTTAAAGGTGGCGTACCCGGTGACTTTGCCCGGGCGGTCGGCAATCAGGGCGCCGGTCGGCCGCGTGGGAATCTCGCCCTGCCACTCGATGTAGCCGTGGAACAGCGAATTCATGATGGCGGTGCCCCGGGTATCGGTCAGGATCTCGCTGCGCAGGCCAATCAGTCCGCGTGACGGCACCTGAAACTCCAGTCGGCAGCGCCCCGAGCCGTGATTCACCATCTTGACGATCTTGCCCTTACGGCCGCCCAGCTTCTCGATCACCACGCCCAGGAAGTTCTCGGGACAGTCGATGATCAAATGCTCAAGCGGCTCGTGCAGCTTTCCATCAATGGTGCGCGTCAGGATTTCCGGTTTCCCCACCGCCAGCTCGTAACCTTCGCGGCGCATCATCTCGATCAGAATGGCCAGTTGCAGCTCGCCGCGGCCCATCACTTTGAAGGTGTCGTGGCCCAGTTCCTCCACCCGGATCGAGACATTGGTGAGCAGTTCCTTGTCGAGCCGCTCGCGCAGGTTGCGCGACGTTACCCATTGCCCCTCGCGCCCGGCGAACGGCGAAGTGTTGATCGTGAAAGCCATGGCGATGGTCGGCTCGTCGATCTGAATCTGCGGGAGAGGTTCGGGATTCTCCGCGCTGGTGACCGTTTCCCCGATGGTGATGCCTTCCACGCCGGCGATGGCCAGGATGTCGCCTGGACGGCCAATGGTCTCGTCCACGCGCTTCAGACCTTCGAACGAATACAGCTTGGTGATCTTGGTGGTGTGAGACGAGCCGTCGCGCTTGGCGATGGATACCAGGTCGCCATAGCGGAGCGTGCCGTTAAACACACGACCGATGCCGAGACGTCCCAGGTAATCGCTGTAATCCAGGTTCGCGATCAACATCTGCAGCACGCCTTCGGGGTCGGCCGATGGCGCGGGAATGTGTTCGAGAATCGAGTCGAACAGCGGCCGCAGGTCGTTGGACGGATCGTCGAGCGATTGTTTGGCCACCCCCGTCTTGGCGATGGTGTAGAGGATCGGAAACTCGAGTTGATCCTCGGTGGCATCCAGGTCGATGAACAGATCGTAGATCTCATCGAGAACCTGGGGCACGCGCGCGTCAGGCCGATCGATCTTGTTGATCACCACGATCGGCGGCAGGTGCGCTTCCAGCGCCTTGGAAAGTACATACCGCGTTTGCGGCAGGGGCCCTTCGCTGGCGTCCACCAGCAGCATGACGCCGTCAACGATCTTCAGGGCGCGCTCCACCTCGCCGCCGAAATCGCTGTGTCCCGGAGTATCGACGATGTTGATCTTGATCCCTTTGTAACGGACGCCTGTGATCTTGGCGAGGATGGTGATGCCGCGCTCACGCTCCAGATCGTTGGAGTCCATGACGCGCTCCACGTGCTCTTCGTGCGATCCGAAGATGCCGCTCTGGTTGAGCATGCCGTCCACGAGCGTGGTTTTGCCGTGGTCGACATGGGCGATGATAGCGATGTTGCGAATGCCGGAATTGCTGGTTTTCATGCGAGGGGAAGCAAAGGGTTGCCGGGATGCCTAACCTTCAGTATAGTATGGCGTCCCGGCAGGAAATGCGATTGGCGGGGGTGGCATTCTGCTGCATTCTGAGCTGCGCGAACCAGCGGGTCGGCCCACCCTCTCGAGATGGAATGCGCAGTCGATCTTCCACAGCCGGGCTCGCGGAGAGCCGGTGGCGTCACAG
>Ga0335081_10005474_pt1 | contig 20092 bp, 19 predicted proteins | sample Lox_Sample_35_FD_206713 | JGI IMG/M metagenome (GOLD analysis project Ga0335081, IMG submission 206713) | Soil microbial communities from Loxahatchee National Wildlife Refuge, Florida, United States - Lox_Sample_3.5 | ecosystem: Environmental > Terrestrial > Soil > Wetlands | place: USA... | reverse complement strand
CGATCTTAAGACGCGCCGTCTCTAAATCCTGACGCACCCAGGAAGTCGCCATCGACAGGCGCTCCGCCAGAAGCGCGATGTCGAAGACATTCCGGCGGTCGTCTGCCTCCTCTTCCGTGAGCAGATCGAACAGCAAGGTGGCGATGCCGCTTTGGCGCAGCCCCTGCGCGACAAACTTGTTGCGGGGGCTCAACCTGCTGCTGCCGCTGCCATGGGCGAACAGCACGATTCCCTTTGCCGCCGCAGGTACGCCGATGCTTCCCTCAAGCCCGACTGGGGATATCGTGACGTTGCGGACTGGCTCTGGCGATGACTCGGAAGCCATAGTTATCCTTATTCTCCTTCGCGGCCTGACGCAGAAGCCGCATTGCGGCAAATCAATCCTGGCTCGGTGGCGGCGATTAGCCAAAGCCGGCGCCGACCGCGAAGATCCCGGTGGCCGTCAACGAGAAACGGAATGCGCCCCTTTTCCGGCGCCGGCGAAGGCGACTTAGGGTGAAAGTTCGGCCGTTCGCGAAGACTGACCAGCCGCGAGGCGAGACAAGAACGGTTGGCAGCCGCGGGTAAACCAAGCCTTGAATGCCGTTCGGGCGAGAGAGGGTCTCCCCCGTCTCGCCCTCGGCCGAGATCGCTTCGACGAAGGATTGCTCCTTATCGGGCGTGTCTCAGAGGTTCGGAGTGGTTGGCTAGGTTCAGAGCGTCCTCCTATCCGGAGCTACCGGGACTAGCCAGGACCACCTAACGTTACCGAACTACCGACCTGTTCCACCGGCGACCTCACGATCGCAAGCGACTGGGCGTGTGCAGATTCCGGCAATCCTTACGAGACCGCCGCCGCTGCATAGAGGTCCAATCCAGGTTGGGAGTGATTATTGAGGTGTCATCCCCTTTCTGGCCAATCACCACTCTGGCCATCTCCGTGACAAACGAAGCCGCTGGGCTCTCGCCCTTCGCCGATCCCTTGAACCCCGCAGGGTCTGCCGATTTCGACATGAAAGCGTAACGCTGCGCCGATTCGGCGCGCAATCGAAATTTTAGCGGCGCAACAGAAACATGTGGATAACTAGCCTGTCAGGCGGTGGCGCGACGGCTCTTGAGCGCGCATGGACAATACCGGCGACACAACTGAACGGTTCGTGCTCGTCAGGCTGCTCCCTCGAGTCGCACGCCCAGCAAGCACGCTGGTCGCGCCTTGAGCCTACGGGGCTCGTCTGGTTTCGGCAGTATGGCGACTGGCCTTTGCGCTCTCCTGCAGCGAGTAGCGCTTCGAGTCGCTGAGCGCGCGCATGTCCGATCCCAATCGCTCGGCTTCATCCGCGATCCACTCGCGCTGAACCTTCGACGCTTCGTTGACATCGTGGCACGCGCTCAGCCGCTCGAGCGCACGAAGAGCGGACTCAGCCCCCTCGCGCCGCCGCGAAAGCCAATCTGTCGTGACGGACGCTGCGGTCTTCATCATATCGGCCTGCCACTGGAGCCAGAACTCCATGGGCCAAACTGCCAACCGGAATGCCGAGCGGTCGAAGGGAAGCAAGGCGGTCTCTCGCTTCGCACCCTCCGCGGACTGGATTTGCTTCTCCATGACCTTTCTCCCGCTGCCGACGCAAAGAATGGCGGTTGCGGCTATCACGCCGGCCGCAACCCCATCATGTTCGTGCTTGAGCGAGCAAACTACTATGGACGCAAAGCCCGGCGATTGATCCAGATCAATGCGGCGACCGCGGGGAAGTGCAACCAGCGCTATTGCTGGGCGCGCAGAGGAGAAACGGCTGGCCGGGGTGGTCGTTTAGTCGCCGCGAAACCGCTCGAGAAGCTCGAGCCCACTTATGCCTGGCATATGCAGCTCGAGTAGGAGACAACATTGACCAATGGGTCGCGCCCCACGGAGGAACCCCGCATCAGGGGGATCGTCGCTCGGTCTCACTTCAAGCGGCGTTGATCCATATCAAAGAGCCCCGTCGACTATGGACCTCGCTTCAAAGGCCCCATGGGATCAACCATCTGTGCCGTCGCCCTTCTCCTCCCGCGCGCCGTTTCCCGCAAGCATCTCCAATTGTCCGTGGTTCGTCACCCGCACATAGTGCTTGCCGTTAAAGCTGATGACGCCACGGTGTCGCAGTGCGCGGAAGGTGCGACTTACTGCCTCAAGCGATATTCCGAGATAAGCCGCGATATCGGATCGGTTCATCGGGAGGTGGAGCTGATGCGCGCTCTCGCGGCTGGCCGTTTGATGGTTCTCGATGAGCTGCAAGAACATTGCCACTCTTGCGAGAGCACTCTTGCGTCCGAGAAGCAGCGCATGGCGTTGCGTCTCACGCAGCTCGTGGCACAGCTTGCAGATCACGTGAAACTCGAGCGCAGCGTCTTTGCGCAGGCGGCTCTCTAACGCGGAGACCGGAATTCGATAGGCCGTGAGAGCGGTGACGGCCTTCGTCGTGTTCACGTAGACGCCCTCTTTGGCTAGCCCGACCAGATCATCCGCGAACAAGAAAGCGAATATACGCTCGGTCTTGTCCGGCATGGTCTTACAGGATTTGACGACGCCGCTGATGATATTGAACACCGCCTCAGCGCGATCACCCTCGCGGTAGATTTCCTCCCCTTTCTTGAAACGGACGATCGAGGCAATAACCGCAAGGCGAGAACGCTCCTCTTTGCTGAGAAGCTGCGTCCTCTTGCCGCCGGAAGACGCCCATGGCGGGATGGCAGCCACCGATGGGCCATGAGCGACGGGAGGATCGCCGTCGTGTCGTTTGATCATTAGCCATCCCTCCCATTGGCAGACCATCGGACCGTAACTCTGCGCCGATTGACTCGCCGCCACTTTGATCTAGATCAAATTCTGGCCGAGGAGCGACACTTTTCTGCTGCCCACGATCGTCTATCATCAACCATTCGCCTTGTGCCCACCGCTCAGCCCCAGCCTCGTTTCCGGAGCCAGCGTGATGCCGCCTGCGAAACCGCCCGACCATGGAAGTGCGCGAAGTGCGCGCCGCGGCAAACCAGCCCAGTCCTCTCTTGAGCTTGTCCCCGAGTTGGCCGGCGTGCTGACGGCGATCGGCAACTACGTAGACGCTGCGCTTCGTCTCGATGCAGCCGACACTCGATCCGCACGGACGAAGCTGCGCGAAACCCTTGAAAAGTGTCAGGTGCAGGTTTTGCGGGCTGACGAGATTTTCCGACAACTGCGCGATCTGTTGCGCGATGATAAAGGAACCGCCGACCAATAAACTCTTCAGCCATCTGGCTCTCCACCCGCCCAAAATCACCGGGACCTTGATCAAGATAAAATTCGGTCGTGGCCGCCGCCTTTGCCGCTCTACGGCCTCGGTTAAGATCAGTGGTCGAAGCGCGAGCACGTTCGTACGGACTGGGCAACCCTGTAACCGTTTTTTACCGCTGCAAGATGGAAAGCCAGCCGACGCCAGCCGAGTTGCGCGATCTTTCGCGACGCGTCTTTGGGGCCGCCGAGACTGTGACGAGCGACATGAGGAGCTTGGCTCGAGGCTCATGCGCTGGGGCTGACGCGGGTGGCTGAACAGCTGGAATTGCAAGCGCCCCGATGGGTGAGTTCGTGCGCGGCGCGAATGTTGAGCGCTACAAGCGCCTGCTCGCCGAAGCCGCTGACGAAATGATGCGTGCGACGAGCGAGTGACTTTTAAAGGCGGAGCAGGAGGTCATCGAAAAGAAATTGGATGACATCAAAGAATGGCGAATGCGCGCGGAGGAAGTGCGCACGGTCGCGCGCCAACCCTCGATCCCGTCACTTCGACGGATCTTACTTGGAAGTCGCTGTCTGTTACGAGAATCTCGCGGATCACGCCGACGCCCGGGCGTTAGGGCGCCGATAGCAACGATGTTGTCTAGCTAAGACTAAGACTAGGAGCAGCCGCCGCTTTGATCCCCATCAAGAGCCTTTCTGAGATCTGCGGAGAAGTACGTAAGTACAATTCCTGATTCTCCTCCACCACTCGCTGATGAATTATCGAGTCGGGAGAACGGCCGAGATCGAGTTGAGATCTCATGGCACCGCAAAGCTAAACTGAGCGTGATCCAGAAAGCGACCATCGAAGGTGGAGGTCTTCCTATGTCATCGTCTCCGATTGTCGAGAGCTATGTTATTGACGGTCTCAAACGCAAAGCCCGTGCAGCGTGCCTCCAGACCGACCGTGCGGCGCCTACTCTTGAGGCGCAACCCAAATCCCTCGCCGAACTCTACGAGCCGGATATCGATCGATTGATGCGGCTCCAATACGCAATCACCGCTGCAGCTTCTATCTCCTTGAGGGCGATCAGGTTGGAGCGATAGTTGCGGAGCGCTGCCGACGCATGGATGCCGCCGCTCGCGTCAATCGGCGGCGCCACCGCAAACTTGTCGCGAGGATCAAGTGCGTCGCTCCTCGGCGGCGATTCATCCGTGATAGCCGCCGAAATGGTCTAGCCTCGCAGTCTTGCCACGCCCTCGCCACTACAGCTGGGAATCACTTTTGCGTCGGGGCCGTCCGCAGGCCGCCCCATCCCGTACGAGCCGGTCGCAGACCCTCGCTGCCCAAGAACCGATCATTGATGTGGATCAAGGCGAAAACGGCGGCGTGACCGTATCTGAGATTCTGCGCTGCCACCGCCCAACACGGCAGCGGGGAGAGATGGCCGCCATGCCAACGCCAGCCGAGCTCCTGTCGCGTGCCGAGCGACCGATCGAAGAGTCTCTGCGCCTTCACCCTCTCTACCGGGGCAAGGTGCAAATCATGCCGAAGTGCCCGATCCGCAGCCCCGAGGACTGGTCGATTTGGTACACGCCGGGCGTCGCGGCTCCTTGCCGAGCGATCGTGAAGCAGCCCGAGAAGGTCTACGACTATACCAACAAAGCCAACACGATCGCCGTCGTCTCCGACGGCTCTCGCGTGCTTGGGCTTGGCAATATCGGCCCCGAAGCAGGGTTGCCGGTGATGGAAGGCAAAGCGCTTCTCTTCAAGTATCTCGGCGGGATCGATGCTGTGCCCCTGTGCATCGGTGCCAGCGAGGAGGAGGCGATCGTGCAGGTCGTCAAGGCGCTTGAACCTTCTTTCGGGGGCATCAACCTCGAGGATTTCGCTCAACCCAAGTGTTTTCGCGTGCTCGATCGGTTGCGTCGCGAACTGCGTATTCCGGTCTGGCACGATGACCAGCAAGGCACGGCAACGGTCGTCCTTGCCGGCGTCATCAATGCCCTCAAGCTCGTTCGCAAGGAGATTCGCGACGTCAAGATCGCGATGATAGGCATGGGCGCCGCCAATGTCGCCGTCTATCAGCTTCTCAAACGGGCCGGCATCGCCGCGCGCAAAGTAATCGCCTGCGATAGCAAGGGGATCTTGCATGAGGGACGCGCAGATATTCTGGGCGCTCAGGGGCTCTATCGCGAGAAATGGCGACTCTGCTCGAGACCAATGGCGAGCGGATGACCGGCGGTATCGGCGAAGCGCTCGATGGCGCTGACCTCTGCATCGCCTTCTCGCAATCGGGACCGGGCGTCATTGACCCGCGTTGGGTCCAGAAGATGGCCCGTGATGCGATCGTGCTGGCCTGCGCCAATCCGGTGCCGGAAATCTGGCCCTGGGAAGCGCTCGCGGCGGGTGCACGGATCGTCGCGACCGGCCGCAGCGACTTTCCCAATCAGGTCAACAACAGCTTGGTCTTTCCGGGGGTGTTCCGCGGCGCGCTCGACACGCGGGCACAGAGCATTACCGATGAGATGGCGATGGCGGCGGCAGAGGAATTGGCGGCGTGCGGGGCGGCGCTCGGGCTCCGCGACGATCGCATTCTCGCGTCGATGGGGGACGACCACGTCACGGCCCGCGTGGCGGCGGCGACGGCTGTGATGGCACAACGACAAGGCGTCGCGCGCCTTGCCCTGACCGAAGATGCGGCTTATCGCCAAGCCATGGCCGCGATCGAGGCGGCGCACCGGGGAACGCAAGCGCTCTGTCGTGACGGCGTTATAGCCACGACGACGCCCTGATGGGCGCAGGCCTCTCGAAAGGCCTTCAACACTTGGCACGTATCCCGCGGCAGCGGACCTTGAGGCTCATTAGGAATGCAACATTTGATCTACCTCAAGGCCGAATCGCCGAAAGATCGTTCCACTTTGCCCATGAGCCGTGGGGCAAGATGACGAATGGCGAACTAGCGCGCGACCTCAGCCGAATCGATGGGATCCTCGCCTTGATGCAGACATATCGTCGCTTCGACGATGAGGATCTCGAGGACGAGATCTGGCTTCGACGCCGGCGCCGATAGATTGTCGCGCTCATGGCGGCGCGGCGGTCGCAGAAGGGTAAGAAGATCGTCAGCTTAGCGCTTTGGCGCCACGGCGATCCCGCGCACCTCGCCGCCGCGGCCGGGGTGCACGCTTTACCGGAGGATCGATCGGAGACGTCTTAAGGAATCTAGGGCACGTTCCGACGCAACTCATCGATCCAGGTCATGGCGCTGGCATCGCTCGGCGCGCGCCAATCGCTGCGCGGCGAGAGCGATCCGCCCGAGCCGACCTTGGGGCCGTTTGGCAAGGCCGAGCGCTTGAACTGGCTCTCTTCGATGAAGCGACGCAGGAAGACCTCCAGCCACTTCTTGATGGTTGGGAGGTCATAGGCATGCCGCTCGAGGCTCGTCGCCGTGTCGGGCCACTCGCCGCGTTCCGTCAAGCCCCAGGCATGGTCCGCGAGAAACGCGATGCGGCTCGGGCGATAGCCGTAGCGGCTGATGTAGTAGAGGTGGAAATCCTGCAGCTCATAAGGGCCGACCTCGTCTTCGGCGCGCTGCACGACGCCTTCCTTGGCGGGGACGAGCTCCGGCGAAGCGGGTGACGCCAATACGGCAGCAAGCGCGGTCGCCGCCTCCGCAGGCAGTTCTCCGGCTTCGATGACCCAACCGATGAGGTCGCGCAGCAGAGTCTTCGGGACCGATGCATTGACGCTGTAATGCGCCATGTGATCGCCGACGCCATAGGTCGTGTAGCCGAGCGCCAGCTCCGATAGGTCGCTTGTACCGATCACCAAGGCCGAATGGAGATTGGCGAGGCGGAAGAGATGCGACGCACGCTCTCCAGCCTGCACGTTCTCGAAGGTCTTGTCGTAGAGAGCTTCACCGCGCGCAAAAGGATGACCGATGTCCTCGAGCATTCGATGGGCCGCGGGGCGAATGTCAATCTCCGCCGCGCTGACGCCCAATGCCTGCATGAGCCTCAATGCGGTCTGCCGGGTTTGCGCCCCCGTTGCAAAGCCGGGAAAGGAGTAGCCCAGGACTCCCGAACGCGGAAGGCCGAGGCGATCGAAGGCCCGCGCGGTGACGAGGAGCGCCTGCGCCGAATCGAGCCCGCCCGAAACGCCGATGACGGCTTTCTGGAGCCTCGTCGCCCGCAGGCGCTGCACCAAACCCTGCACTTGAATCTCATACACCTCGCGGCAGCGCTCATCGCGGCGCCGACGGTCGCTGGGGACATACGGGAAGCGCGAGATGGCGCGCTCGAGGGGCACTTCCTCTGCCGGAGGATCGAAGGGCAACGGCACTCGCCGCATCGCCGCCAGGGCGTCACGATGCGCCTCGACGCTGTCATTGAAGCTGGTGAGCCGCACCCGCTCCTGCACCAGGCGGTCGAGGTCGATGTCGGCGAAAAGCAGCCGCGAGGCATCGCCGAACCTCTCTCCTTCGGCCAGGAGCTCGCCGTTCTCGTAGACGAGCGCCTGACCGTCCCAAGCCAAGTCCGTCGTCGACTCGCCGAACCCGGCTGCGGCATAGAGATAGGCAGCAATGCAGCGCCCGGACTGCGAGGCGCAGAGGAGACGCCGATAATCCGCTTTGGCGATCGTGGCGTTGCTGGCGGAAAGATTGGCGAGGACAGTGGCGCCGGCGAGCGCGGCGTAGCTGCTGGGCGGTATCGGCGCCCACAGATCCTCGCAGACCTCGACATGGAGCGCGAAGCCGGGACAGGCCGTCGCCGCGAAAATGAGGTCGGCACCGAACGGCACGTCTTGACCCAGCAGAGCCGTCGACGGTTGCAGCGCGCCGCTTGCGGCACAGAATTGCCGCTTCTCGTAGAACTCGCGGTAGTTCGGCAGGTAGCTTTTCGGGACCGCTCCCAGGATAGCGCCACGGTGAATGACGATGCCGCAATTGAAGAGCTTCGCCGCGGCGCGGATCGGCGCGCCGACGACGATCACCAGCGGACGATCGCGGCTAGCTGCGACGATCGCGGCCAATGCCGACTCTGCCGCCCCGAGCAGCGCGTCCTGGAAGAAGAGATCGTCATTGGCATAGCCGGTGATCCCGAGTTCGGGAAAGAGGACGAGCCCCGCCTGGCGCTCAGCCGCGGCGTCGACAAGGCGTAGGGTTGCGGCGGCATTCTCGGCCGGGGAGGCCAAATGCATGACGGGCGTCGCGACAGCCACGCGAAAGAAGCGATGGCGGTAGAGTGATCGGAAGGGAAGCAAGTCACTGGCAGCGGATGACAGCATCGTCGTAGATCCTCCGCGCGAGAGCGGTCGCGGCCTCCGCCGGGCGGCGATGTCGCAATGCAGCCGCGCTCGACTGTACCGGCCGAGATCGCGCTCGCATAGCCCACTGCCAAGGCCGCCGAACCGGATTTTCCAGCGTTCGTTCCGCAAGTGAGCGGATCGCCGCCCTCGGCGAGGACCGGCGATGCCAAACGTATGGCCACCGAGACATGGCATGGAAAGCATCGATCGCCACGCAAGATCGATCGCGTTCTCCGCACGACGAGCGGCATGATGGCAAGATGCTGCCGCGCCGCGATGACGAAGGCGCCCAGGCGGAGGGGAAGGAAAACCGGGCGGGCGATCAGGTGCAACTATGTGCAGACGATTGGAAATCCGGGGAACTGCCCGGAACCATCCGGAAACTCCAAGATACTGGAATCATTGCGGTTTGGGAAAAATGGCAGCGATATCAAAGGCCGCAATTTAGCTTCCCAAGCTTACGACGAGGGTTCGATTCCCTTCACCCGCTCCAAATAAGCCATGTCCGGACCGGAGACATAGGTAACAGAACGTACCTAAGACATAGGCGACAACCTCGGGCCGAAGGGGTTGTCGAGGGGTTGCAGGGTTCGTTGCTCCAAGTCGATGTAGCCGAGATCATGGTGCATGAAGGAGACGAGCCAAACGCCGTCGTCGACCTCCTTGATGCCGACGGTTTGGCCGGCGAAGACGGTGGAGAAATTGATCTTCTTGTGGTGCAAGCAGATGCGCCCGCAAGCAGTGACGAGGATCTCGCGATCGTGGAAGGGATAGCTGATCTCGGGCAGACCGCGATAGATGCGGACCGAGGGCTTGTAGAGCTCGGCCGGGCATTTCATCCTCTCCGGCGCGGGAGCGGACGATCGTCCGCTCGGCGCATCTGCTCTGGGTACCTCTTGCCGAGAATGCACACGCCGGAAGGACGGTTCCCGCCGTCAATCAGTCTCGCATCGTTGAGACCGCGCTCGCACACGACCCTCGCTCGATCCGACGGCGTCGATCACGAATGACCTTGGTCGGGCTTCGGCCGATCCAGAATCTTGCCGATGCATGCGATCAAAGCGTCGTCATCAAAGGGCTTGCGAAGATAGCAAACGACGCCGTTTGCCAGAGCGCGCGCGCGAACGGCGTCATCGGGGTAGGCCGTGATCAGGATGGTCGGAATGGCGTAGCCCAACTCTGTCAGACGGCTGTGGAGTTCAATCCCCGTCACACGCGGCATGTGGATGTCTGCGATCAGGCAGGAGGTGTTGCCGATTGTTGGCGAAGCGAGGAAATCTACCGCCGAGGGGAAAGCCTCGACGGCGAAGCCCAGCGACCTCAGGAGCCCTGTCAGAGCCTCTCGAAGGGACTCGTCATCGTCAACGACCGATATTAGGGCCTTCGTCTTGGGCACCCGGAGCTTCTCCGTTATGGATCTAACACTCCGCACGCGCAGCAGGCACTCAATCGGACTATAAATGGCCAGAAGTGTCGGAGTAATTATACCTTGGTCGAAGGCGAGCCGCTTGCGGAGAACGCGAGAAGGGTGCATCCTTGTGGAACTCCATTGGGGCGGACAGTGGCAAAAGCCGAGAGCGTGACTGAGGCAAAGCCGACAGTCGTCATTGTCGACGACGATGCGGCGATTCGTGAGTCGCTCGGAAGCCTGCTGCGATCGATCGGTCTCGAGGTCAAGGCGCTGGCGTCGGTGCCGGAATTTCTGAAAGCGGGGCGTCCGAGTGGACCCACTTGCTTGGTGCTCGATGTGCGGTTGCCCGGGGGAAGCGGCCTCGATTTCCAACGAGAGCTCTTGGAGGCCAATATCCACCTCCCGATTATCTTCATCACCGGGTACGGCGACATTCCCATGTCGGTGAAGGCGATGAAAGGCGGCGCGATCGAATTCCTGACCAAGCCGTTCCGCGATCAGGACCTCCTTGATGCGATTCAGCTCGGCCTTGCGCGCGATCGCGCGCGGCGGGCGGACGAGGAGGCGATCGCCGAGCTCAGGGAGCGCTTCGAGACGCTGACACGTCGCGAGCGCGAGGTGATGGCTCAGATCGTGAAGGGCCGGCTCAACAAGCAGGTGGCCGGCGATCTCGGAATCGGCGAAGTCACGGTGAAGGTCCATCGCGGCCAAGTGATGCGCAAGATGAGGGCCTCCTCTCTTCCCGAACTGACGCGAATGGCGGACAAACTGAATCTCACCACGGATACGCATTAGACTTTCACTGCTCGCTGGTTCATCGATTGCTCGGGTCGGCCGGATGCCCAGGAGACGGCCACCGCCGTGCTCGACGGTCGCGAGCCTCGGATCGGCCGCCGCTATGAGTTCATCCGTCAATCGCCGGCGGGGGAGGCGTTCCTCGTGACCATGCGCGACACCATCTTGCCGCCGCCCAGACCCTTGTCGGGCAGAATATAGAGCTGCCCGTGATAGGCGATGATGATGCGATTGGCACCGACCGGTTCGGCATCGGCTGCGATGGCCGCGGCGAAGTCGTCGGTGAGTCTGGTCGGCTGCTTTGACACGCGCGCCATGGTTTGCTCTCCCGGCGGCTGCACCACCAGCGCGTGGTTGTCGGCAATATCCATAAAGAGGTACCCGGGAGGATCGGCACGGGAGACCGCTACGCCGGCCGCCAGAGCGACGATCGTGGCGACCGCCGTCAAGGCAAGATGTCGAGAAGACTTGCTGATCATCAGACTCTCCCTCGGTATTTGAACGAGGATCGCCCTTACGCTAATCGCGCGGCTCCCGAGGCTCTATTGGACGTGCGTATTGCCGAGACGTCCGACGGGATAACGCGGCAACACCTTCGTCGAGCGACGAGCGGACTTCTTTCCTCCTTGGGCGTCGCAAATGGTCGAGCGCCGCTGACAGGCACGGCGGCTCTGGAGCCGAGTGGGTCCGCTGTCGAAATCAGCGCAGGCTATACGTCGGTATGATGCCTTTGATGCTTCAATCTATTCGATCCGCCCAGGGGCGTACGTGGAGGCTACCCATGTCCAATGGCATCCTTCGCCGCCGAAGCCGATGCTTTGAACAATGCGCCGTAGCGAGCGGAGGACGCGATGACGACCCATTCGGACGATGTGCTGTTCAAATATGTTTCGCAGGGCAATCCGAAATCCAACGAGAACCTCAAACGTTTTCTGCGCCTCTACCCCGAGTGCCGCGAGGAGATCATCGAATTCACGGCGACGTGGCGTGCGATGTCGATTCTCGACAGGATTCTGCCGCCGCCGTCGCCTGACCCGGCCGTCGAGCGAGAGCTGCTTCACTGCGCAAAGACGAGCCTGCACGCGTCGCGGCGTCGACGCACGAACGCTCTTCTCTCCAGAATTCGCGGCTGACGAAGGCTTTCGCGCCCGATCATCCCGCCTTGGCGATCAGAAGTCAGACCATCTGGGATTGCCGGGCGTGTATATCTCGCGATAGATCTCGTCGAGGCGACCGCCGCCGACGACATCGGGCTTTTCGCCCGGTGGCGCCGAGGAGCCGGATTGAGCGGCATCTTCATCGGCGCAGGCGCCGAGAATCGCAAGAGAACCGAGCGCGACGATCAGTGCCGCGATCGGGCGGCGTCGAACGCGACGAGCGGGGGCGCGCGGCTCCGGCTTTCCCTCGCCGATGTCAGCGGAATTGTCGAGCAACGGTAGACAGGTTTCTTCGGCGGTATCGACGACACTTCGTTCGACAGCGACGGCAAATGAACCGGGCGGTAGTCGAGCCGGGCGACGCCATCCCCAATGCGGCACCGAGCCCCGCGCCTCCGGCGTCGACAGTCACGATGTCGTCGCTGTGCTCGATGATCTCGTAAGCCGGCGTCATCGCCGAAGCTCAGCTGCTCCTGTTCCGCGGATCGTCCTTCGCGTTCATGTATTCAAGGCCGAGCGGTCCGGTCGCCGTGACTTGCGTCACGTACTCTCCCGATTTCGCCCAATGAAAGTGCGGTGTGTCGCCCGGCAGAATGACCACGCAACCCGGCGGGTAGGCTTTCACCTTGTCGCCGTCGAACTGGTGGCCGAGACCGATATAAAAGACGCCCGACATCACCGTATAGATCCGGTCCTCCGGATGGCTATGCGGCATCAGCTTGACGCCGGACGGCACCTTCACTCGGACGACGTAAGGCCCGGACTGAGTGGGGTCGCCGACAAGCACGGCCAGTCGCGCCGACGGCGGAAACGCCGGGAACGGTTTCCATTCGATGTCTTCGGGAAAGATCGTTCGGAAGTTTGATTCTCCGGGCTGGTGGGATCGAACCACGGCGGTGTTCCTTCCTGCAATCGCGGCACGCTCAGTATGGGCTTTCCTTCATGCATGCCGGTCGGATTGTGCCATTCCGCCGTCGACGATGATCTCCGCACCGGTCATGAAGGAAGAGTCTCCGCTCGCTAGGAAAAAGGCAGTTTCCAACATAGTCGGCAGCGACGGGCCTTCGATTCTCCTCGCCTCTGGAGCGTCGATGATGGCAACTTGCGGCATCCGGTTCACGCGGGTTGCCGCAGCGCGGGGGCATCGATCGGCAGCTTTCGCAGCCGCTTGCCCGTCGCCGCGAAGATCGCGTTGGTGACGGCGGGAACGACGGCGGAGGTGCCGGGCTCGCCCATGCCGCCTGGCGGCTCGGAGCTCCGGACGATATACACCTCGACGACCGGCGCCTCGTTCATGCGCAGGATCTGGTAGGTGTCGAAATTGGTCTGCTCGACCCGTCCGTCCTTGAGGGTGATCGCGCCATAGAGCGCAGCGGTGACGCCGAACATGATCGCGCCCTCGACCTGCGCACGGACGATATCGGGATTGACGACGGTGCCGCAATCGACGGCGCAGACGACGCGTCGGACACGAACCGCGCCGTCCTTCGCCACCTCGACTTCGGCGACCTGTGCCATGTATGTGGCGAAGACGGATTGGAGCGAGACGCCGCGGCCGGTTCGTTCCGGCAAGGGCTGTCCCCATCCCGCTTTTTCCGCGGCCAGCTCGAGCACAGCCCTGGCGCGGGGCGACTTCTCGAGGAGGGCGCGCCGATAGGCGACCGCATCCTGCTTCGCCGCCGCCGCCAGCTCGTCGATGAAGCTCTCGGTCACGAAGACATTGTGCGACGGGCCGACGCTACGCCAGAAGGCGGTCGGAATGCCTGGCGGCTCGACGCGCACATACTCGACGCGCAGGTTCGGCAGGGCGTAGACGAGATCGATGGCGCCCTCGGTGCTGTCGGGATCGAGACCGTTGTTGAACGCGGGCGGAAGCCAGCGCGCGATGATCGAGGAGCCGGCGAAGCGGTGATTCCACGCGACCGGCATCCCTTTGCCATCGAGACCGGCAGAGAGCCGATCGTACCAATAGGGCCGATACATGTCGTGCTGGATGTCTTCCTCGCGGGTCCACACGACCTTGACGGGGCCGTCGACCTGTCGAGCAATCTCGACGGCGCGAACGATGCCGTCGGTCTCGAGCCGTCGCCCGAAGCCGCCGCCGATCAGATGGTTGTGGACCAGGACCTTCTCCAGCGGCAGACCCGCGGTCTTGGCCGCGGCGGCCTGGACCCGCCCCGCCACCTGCGAGCCGACCCAGACCTCGCAGCCGTCCTTGCGGACGTGCACGGTGCAGTTCATCGGCTCCATCGCGGCGTGCGCGAGAAACGGAACCTCGTAAGCCGCCTCGACCTTGGTGACGGCGCTCGCGAGCGCTTCATCGACATCGCCGATCTTCTGCGCGACGGGCCCGGCGGCAAGCGTCGCCTTCTGGAGATCGTCGACGATCTGCTGCGTGGTAAGCTTCGCGTTGGGACCCTGATCCCATTCGACCACCAGGGCGGCGAGCCCTTTCCTCGCGGCGCCCATATGATCTGCCACGACGGCGACGGCGTCGCCGAGCCGCACGATCTGGCGCACCCCCTTGACCGCCTTGGCTTTGGCGTCATCGACGCTTTTCACGCGGCCGCCGAAGACGGGCGATTGTGCCAGCGTCGCGATCTTCACGCCGGGCGGCCGAGCATCGATGCCGAAAACGGCGGTGCCGTCGACCTTGGCGGGTGTGTCGAGGCGCTTGGCGGATGTACCGATGAGCTTGAATTCCGCGGGCTGCTTCAGCGCCACGCCTTGGGGAACGGGGAGCTGAGCGGCGTCGCCGGCAAGCGCGCCATATTTGGCGCGGCGCCCGCTCGGCGCATGAAGCACTTCGCCGCCTTCCGCGCGGCAGGATGCCGGATCGACCTGCCATCTCTTGGCCGCCGCTGCCACGAGCATCGTCCTCGCCACCGCGCCGGCTTCGCGCAGCGGCTTCCACGCCGCGCGTATCGAGGTAGAGCCGCCGGTCGCCTGCACGCCCGCGAGAATCGGGTTGCCGTAAAGTTTCTCGTTGGGCGGCGCATGCTCGAGCCGCACATCCCCTAGATCCACCTCGAGCTCTTCGGCGATCAGCATCGGAATGGCGGTGTAGGTGCCCTGGCCCATCTCGACGTAGGGCATGGTGAGGACGATCCGGCCATCCTCGCCGATGCGGATGAAGGCGTTGGGCGCAAAGCGATCGGCGCCGGCGGGTTCGGCCGCGCCGCCGGCGGGCGGTAAGGTCAGGCTCAGCATGAGGCCACCCCCGGCGGCCGTGCCGGCCTTCAGAAACCACCGTCGGGATCGGTCCGTGTCGGCAGAGCGGATGGCGATGCGATTTGCGACCATGGTCAATCTCCCCGCACGGTCGATTGCGCCGCCGCCTTGATCGCTTCTCGAATACGCACATAGGTGCCGCAGCGACAAATGTTGCCGGACATCGCGTCGTCGATGTCGGCATCTGTGGGATGCGGTTTGCTGACGAGGAGCGCCGACGCCGACATGATCTGCCCGGACTGGCAATAGCCGCATTGCACAACTTCGCGGTCGAGCCAGGCCTTCTGGATCTTGGCGCCTGTTGCCGTGGCGCCGATCGCCTCGATGGTCGTGATCGCGGATTGGCCGATGCTGTCGACGGAGGTGACGCAGGAACGGGTGGCGACGCCGTCGATGTGCACGGTGCACGCGCCGCACAGCGCCATGCCGCAGCCGAACTTGGTGCCGGTCATGCCCAGCACGTCGCGCAACACCCAAAGGAGCGGCGTGTCGCCATCGACATCGATGCTGTGCGTGTCGCCATTGACTTTAAGGGCGAAGGCCATTTGCGCTCTCTCCTTCTCTTGGGCGAACTCTCGGGCAAAAACGCGGCTGAGCCATCAACTGCCGGCAAGGTCGATGACGGCCTCGGCAAAGGCCTGCGGCGCTTCCTGCGGCAGATTGTGGCCGACCCCGCCCTTGATCAATCGATGCGCATATATCCCCGAGAATTTCTTCGCATAGGCTGCGGGCTCCGGGTGGGGTGCGCCATTGGCGTCGCCTTCGAGGGTGATCGTGGGCACGGCGATGACCGGCGCTTGGGCGAGCCGTTTTTCCAGATCGTCGCATCTCGCCTCGCCTTCCGCGAGACCGAGCCGCCAGCGATAGTTGTGAATCACGATGGCGACGTGATCGGGGTTGTCGAAGGCGGCTGCCGTGCGATCGAACACCGCATCGTCGAAATCCCATTTCGGCGACGCGATCTGCCAAATGAGCTTCGAGAAGTCACGACGGTATTTGTCATAACCGATCCGGCCGCGCTCGGTGGCGAAATAATACTGATACCACCATTGCAGCTCCGCCCTCGGCGGCAGCGGCGCCTTGCCGGCTTCCTGGCTGCCGATGAGATAGCCGCTGACCGAGACCAGCGCCTTGCAGCGCTCGGGCCACAGCGCGGCGATAATGTCGGCCGTTCGCGCACCCCAATCAAAACCGCCGATGGTTGCCCTCTGGATCTTGAGAGCATCCATCAAAGCGACGATATCGACGGCGACCACCGACTGCTGGCCGTTGCGCGGCGTCTCGCTGGAAAGAAATTGTGTCGTGCCATAGCCGCGCAGATAGGGAACGATGACGCGGCAGCCCGCTGATGCCAGCAGCGGCGCGACATCGACATAGCTGTGAATGTCGTAGGGCCAGCCGTGGAGCAGAATGACCGGAGGCCCGTCGACGGGACCGGCTTCGGCATAGCCCACCCTGAGGTCGCCGGCCTCGATCTGCTTCAGCGTGCCGAACGAGGTGTTCGTCCCCGGCTTGATCCCAGGCAGCGGCTTCGCCGTTGCCTCGTCGGGCGGTAAGGCGACGCTGCCGATCAAACCGAGCTGGGCGGCGGCGATGGTCAGTGCAGTGGCGCCAAACAGACCGCGGCGACGGCGGTCGATGTCTTCGGGCCTCTTGATCCTATCCATGGGGACGCTTCCTGGTGCGACAAGGCTTGCGACGGTTCGAAGAAGCCAGTAGCGAGACCTTGCCGGCGTTTTGCCTATTCCGCCATTCGACGTATCGGCAGGAAGACTTATATGAATGTATAAGTGCCTAACCGTTCGTCTGGGGTCTGCAGCGCGCGCCAATGAGCCGACCGTCCATTCCAGAGACTGGCGCGCCGTCCGCAGACGGGCTTGGATTGCAGATCGATGACGTCGCGGCGGGGTGCGGTATTTCCCGGCCGCGCCTCAGCTTAGCGCACTCCTCGCCCTTGCCTGCGCCATCTGTACCGCCAAGACCTGAAGCGCCAGGTGGCGGCAGCGTTCCTCGCTCGCGCCGCGCGACGCCGGCCGCTGCGCGGCTCCCCTTGCGCCGCGCAGCGGCACTGGGGCGATGTGCCAGGGGGCCAGGTGTCTCATCCGCCTCCGGGCAGTCTCCAACTCGCCGACCGGCGCCTCTGCGAGCGACAGGACATTCTCGGGTGAACCCGCTTCGGCGGGGAGGTGTCGTCCAATGTCGTCCATGATGTGGCTCCTCAGCGCGGCGGCCATGAGAATCCGCCGGCCGACCTGGCGGCGCGCTTTGCCGCGAGAAGCCGCTCGCGGCGATGCTTCAGGTCGTCCCAAACGACGTGAGCCAGCAGCAAAGCGCCGACGACGAGAATGCAGACGCCGATGTCTGTCATGACGCGCTCCGGGCGATGGGCGTGAAGCCGAGTTGCCGCATCGGCTTGTCGTTGCGCCGAGCTGGACCAACCCCGAGTTGCTCAAGGGCGGGAGCACGATCGGAGAACGGAAGTCGGCTCTGCATCGTATCGGCGAGCTCGCGCGCACTGGTGCGGTGCCATCGCCGCCACGCGCCCGGGCTCATGCCGACGACGCGGCGGAAGAGTCGCGTCAAATGCGGCTGATCGGTCAGGCCGCAATCGAGCGCGATCTCGGCCAGGGACTTGTCGGTCATGAGGATCAGTTGCTGGGCCCGCTCGATCCTGCGGCGTACCAGATAGGCATGAGGCGCTTCACCCACGGTGGCCCGAAAGGCACGGGCAAAGTGGCTCCGACCAAGGCGCGTGACGGCGGCGAAGTCCTGAACGCCGATTTTTTCCCCGAGCTTGTCGTCGATGAAGTGAGCGACACGCTTCACCTGCCATGGCGCGAGCCGACCGCGATTGGCCCCGTTCGAGGGCTTGGCGTCGGTCTCTCGGAATTCCGATTCGGCCTGCAGCAGAGCCGCAGCCTTGACGATGCACTGATGAGCCTCGTCCTGGTTGCTCCACAGCGCTCTACTCGCCTTGGTGAGAAGTCGGACCGCAGACTGCAAGGTCAACGGCGCGCGGCCACCCTCGAAAGGGCGATCGTCGCCTGGCAGCGATTCCAATATCGGCATATCAGGGAAATCGACCCCAGTTTGCAGCGAGATTTCCATGCCAAGCTCCCGTTCGCGGCCCGCGCATCTGCGCTGACGAGAAGGCTACGCGATGACGGGTAGCTCCTCTATCGAACATTGGTGTAGCGAGGTCGGTCTCTGGTGCCTTCCGGCTTATACGTCCGTATAATTCCGCTCAGCGCCGGAGGACAGATGGACGTCGGTTTTACGGAAGAACCGTCGCAGAACTATGTGCGGCATCCGCGCGCGCAGCCAGCGTCAACTGAAAGACCGCACCCTTGGGCACATTTTCCGTCGCCCATAGTCGTCCGCCCTGTGCTTCAACGATTGAACGGCAGATCGAAAGACCCATCCCCAATCCGTCGGGTTTGGTCGAATGGAACGGTTCGAAGAGGCGCTCCACATCGCTTGGGGCCACACCCGGACCCGAATCCTGGATTGCGATGAGCACGCCATCGGGCTCGGCCTTCGCGGTCGTAATCAGCAATTCTCTTGGTCCCTCGCTCATCCCGCTCATCGCTTCAACCGAGTTGACGATCAAGTTCAGGATCACTTGCTGGAATTGAACCCGATCTCCTTGGATGAGCGGCAACCGGTCCGCGAGCTCCATCTGCATCGAGATGCCGTGCTTCTGCGCCTCGACGCGCGTGAGCGCAGCGACTTCATGGATTGCCTGATTGATGTCCAACGCGTCCTGCCGCGGCGGCGCCTTCTTGATGAGGTCGCGGATGCGGCCGATGACATCGCCCGCCCGGGTGCCATCTTTGACGACCCGCGTGAGCGCCAGCCGGACCTCCTCGAGATTGGGCGGCTGAGCATCCAACCAGCGTAGGCCGGCCTGAGCATTGATGAGCGTTGCGGCAATCGGCTGGTTGATTTCATGGGCGATGGATGCGGACAGCTGCCCCATCGTTGCGACGCGGTTCGCCCGTGCCAGCTCCATCTGGACTTCCTGGTATCGTCGTTCGCTTTCTCGTACCTCTTCGTCGGCGCGCTTGCGCTCCGTCAAATCGATGACGAAGGCCACGCCCTGGTCCCGTCCCTCGCCGAACGCGGCGGCGCCGAGCAGCACGGGCACCCGGCTGCCGTCCTTGCGGAAATACTCCTTCTCGTACGCTTGGGCAGCGCCGATCGCCTTGAGCTCGGCCACGGCCCGATCGTTGTCATCGATCCATTCTGCGGGCGTCAAGTCGGTCCAGCGGACATGCCCCGCCACCAGGTCTTGGCGGCTGTACCCCACCATCTGGAGAAATGCGTCATTGGCCTCGACGATCTCGCCTTCGAGATTCCAGATGAAGATGCCGATGATATTGGATTCCACCAACCGTCGGATCTTCGCCTCGCGCTCACGAAGATCGCCGTATAAACGCGTGTTCTCCAGCGAGATTGCGAGTTGCGACGCCAGCAACCCGAGCAGCGCCGTGCGTTCGGGAGTGAATACATGCGACGTCAGCGTGTTCTCGAGATAAAGCACGCCACCGAGCGCGGTGTGCCGAACCAGCGGGAGACAGAAGACCGAGCGCGGCCGTCGGCGGACCAGATAGTCGTCCTCGGCGAAGGCATTGGGTTTGCAAGCGTCATCGAGAATTACGCTCTCTTGCGTGCGAATGACATAGCGTATGAGGGAATCCGGAGCGGAGCGATCGCCGATCGATGCCGGGAGCAGCGCGATCTCGCCGGCGCTGACCTCGGCCACGGCCTCGATGCGATAATCGTTCTTCGCCGGCAAGATCAACACGCCGCGGTCCGCGCCCGCGTTCTGCAGCGCGATGGTCATCAGTCGCTCGATCAGCCGCTGCGCCTCGATCTCGCCGGAGATGGCCTGAGATGCCTTGACGACGGTCGTGACATCCAGCTTCTGAATGGCGGCGTCCATTGTCTCGGTCGGAGGACGCCCCTCGGCGGTCGCGAGGAGCGGA
>Ga0335081_10005472_pt1 | contig 20095 bp, 19 predicted proteins | sample Lox_Sample_35_FD_206713 | JGI IMG/M metagenome (GOLD analysis project Ga0335081, IMG submission 206713) | Soil microbial communities from Loxahatchee National Wildlife Refuge, Florida, United States - Lox_Sample_3.5 | ecosystem: Environmental > Terrestrial > Soil > Wetlands | place: USA... | reverse complement strand
AATGTGCGTGTCCTGATGGGCCGGGCGAGCGCCGGGCCGGACGTGGTCGACATCGCGCCGGGTCAGCTGCCCGACGGCAGGCAAGGTACGGCGCAAGTCGCCAGGATCCGCTTGGTGTCCGTGGACTCGGCAGTAAGCCGCACAGAATAGCTCATCGGAGCTGCGCTTCCCGGGTTGCCAGCTGGCTGGTCATCGTTCCAGAGCCTTACACGCGCGGTCCGTGTGGTCGCTGGTCAGGGTCGTTCGCCTGCCGGCCAGCGTGAATCGCGATGATGGCTAGGGGTGACGGATGCGGAGCAGTCCGCGTTGCATGACTGTTACCGCTCCGGCGAGGCTGTCCAGGCTGGCGAGGCCGGCCAGGTCGCTGATCGCCTTGATGACTGTGGCGGCGGACTGGTCGGTCAGGCGCAGGACGACGATGCCGGCGTGGCTGCCGGGCGGGTAGCTGCGGATGTCTCCCAGGCCCCGGTCCAAGGAGATCAGTATCCGCCCGGCCGCAGTCGCCGCGGCGACGACATCTTCCTCGGGCGCGCCGGCCAGGTCTTCGGCGATGACGGTGCCGGCGTCGTGCCCGGCCCCGGCCAGGACGGGGGTGGCTGTGGCGGGCAGGTTCTCGCCGGGCTTGAACTTCATCGTGACTGCGGGATCGGCAGCAGCTCCTCGCGGCCGAGCGCGGCACCGTACCCCGCCGCCGCGCGGATGCCCGCGATGGTGACCGAGGGGTACTCGGCCGTGATCTCCTCGGCGGTCATGCCGGCCGCCAGGCAGTCCAAGATGACGCTGACCGGCACGCGGGTCCCGGCGATCACCGCCTGGCCGTGCATCACCCGCGGGTCAGCGGAGATCATCTCCATCTGCTCGGACGTCACGGTCTCAGTCTGCCCCGGCCGGCCGCGGGAACGCGAACCCGCCACCCCAACGCCGCCGCCATCGTCGAACTGGCCGAACGCGTCGTGGACCAGGTGTCGCCATCGGCCGGCCCGACCGCCCCGGCGATGCAGGCGGCGCCGTCGTGCAGGCGGAGGCGCGATCGGCCGTCCCCGGGTGCCCTCGCCGCGAACGGTCACAGCACGTGAGCAACGAGTTCAAGCGGCACCGTCGCCCCGACCGCCGCACCGCGGAGAGACCCGGCCTGCCAATGGACTTGCCAATGGCCGTCTTGCGAGACTAGCGAAAGGAGCATGCCCGGACGCAGTTGCAGCGACATCCGCGCAGGCAGAAGGTCCAGGGAATTGGATGACGGCTCTTTTAATCCGTAGGTTCCGGGTTCGAGCCCCGGACGCCCCACCTGGTCTGAGCTGCGGTTATACGCCCGATCAAGATCAAAGTCAGGTCTGTCTGCCAATGAAATAGTCCGCTCATCGCCTTCCCTGCTTTCGCAGTCGTCGCTGTCTTCGCGCAAGCCGGCCGCGAGCCAGGCTGACCGGTCCGATCACAGGGCGTGACTCACAACCTTCAGCGGTTGCCCTTGGAGCCTGACTGCGGCTGTGCAGCGTACGCCTTGCACCATGAACACCGCCGCTGTCTCGCGGTCGGTGGCCGGGCTGCCAGACAACCGGTCTGACTGGCCGAGTCATGTGACCGCTGATATATTTGAACTACTTCAAATCTCGGTGTAGCATTGTCCCATGACCACGACCGAGATCCCGTTCTCCCAGCTCATCCAGCAGCCCAAGGCGACCATGGCAAAGCTGGAGTCCAGCCCTCGGCGGCGCCTGCGGCTGGACCGCCGCGACGGCGAGGACCTGATCCTGGAATCAGCTTCCCGAGCGGAGGCCGAGGACGAGGCGCTGAGCATGGCCAGCCGCCTGTTCTTCTCCCTGGTCAAGAACGACGACGGCGCCCGCGTGCTGCTGCTGTCCCTCGCAGACGTCTTCCCCTGGGTGCGGTTCCTGCCGCAGGACGACGTCCGGGCGTTCCTAGTCGAGCTGGTCGAGACCCTGCGAGCGGCAGCGTCCGTCGGCAACATTGCCGCCGTCGAACCTGTCGTAGCCGCGTGGAAGGCCACTGCCGAGATCCACTCCGACCCCGAGCTGCTCAAGGCCGCCACCGCCGCGCTGGACGGGACTGACTACGGCGAAGTCCCCGGAGGCGACGGCCGGTGAGCCCCAAGCGCCTGGACCGCGTTGCTCCGCCGCCCGTCCAGGGTGAGTGGGATGTCAGGTTCGGCACCAGCGAGGCCGCCAAAGGCTGGGACGAGCTGTGCGCCCACGCAGCAGGGGCCACCAGGCGGGCCTTCGAGCTCATGCGGTCTGACCCGCGGCCGCCAGAGGACGGCACGCACTACCGGCTGCGCGGCACCCTCGCGTCCCGCGACTTCGCCGGGCGGACCCTGGAACAGTGGCAGATCAAGGTCGGCGGCGCCGGGCGGATCTGGTACCTGCCCGACGACGACAAGCACACCGTCTGGGTCGTCTACGCCTCCGCGGCACATCCCAAGCAGACCGAATAGACCGGCCCGGACCGCTGCTCGACTACATAGCGTCAGAGTCACGACACATCCGGCCGGACTCGCTGACGCTGACGCAACTCGCGGTCAGCTTGCCAATGAATCTGCCAATGGCAACCCTGCGAAACCTGCGACCTCCAGGGATGCAGACGCGAATCCAGTTAGCAGCAGCGCAGGTAGCAGCTCCAGAAATCGGATGAGAGCGCTTTTAATCCGTAGGTTCCGGATTCGAGCCCCGGACGCCCCACCCGGTCTGACCTAGGCTTATGCTGTCGATCAAGATCAAAAACCGGGCTCGTCTGCCAACGAAAAAGTCCGCTCATCGCATTCCCCACTTTCGCGGCCGTCGCTGCCTTTGCGCTGGCCATCAGCCAGGCGGGCCTACTCTCACCGTGACAGAGGGTGACATGAGCCCTGCCTGTAGTCAGCCGCGCTAGGCGGGTGACGGCAGGCCAAGCCGACAGCAGCCAGACCGAACCAGGGCAGGATGCATCCGTACCGACGTCCACAGCAACACTGCCCGAGTTCATGATTCACACCGGCATCAGCTGAGGAGGTTTACGCCTGCTGGTAATAACCGGGCCGTGCTGGCGGTGCAGTCCGGGGACCGGGTTATTGAGGTCGCGCACCGGCCGGGGGTGTCGCCGCAGAGCCTGTGCAGCTGCATGGGTTCGGCTGCCCGGACCTCTAGCGGTAGGGCGTCAGATCGGCCCGGGGGTACCGCGTTTGGGTGTCGGCCAAGGTTTGCTCGTCCCAATACGGGTCGCCCGGAGCTGGGAAGCCGAACACCGACCGCTCCCGGGGAGAGGCCCGCTCGACGATCTCGAACCAGTCTGAACGCGTCGCGCGCTCGGCCCAGGCGACCCGGCCGGTCCAGCGCGGTGCCCACACATCGTAGTCGGCGAGGAGCGCAAAGCGGGTTGATCGTTCGCCGGTCATGCGCGACCCACGGTGAAGTACGTCGGACCGAAAAGCGAACAGGGTTCCTGCCGGACCGGTCATCGAGGCCTCCTCCTCGGCGAACATCCCCTCGGGGAGGTAGTTCGTGATGTCGTGATGCCCAGGGACCGGCCAGTACGGGACGCTCTGCCCGACCGACAGCGGAACAATCTTGGTAGGGCCGTCATCATCGCCTACGTCGGACAGGAGGATCCAGCTCAACATCTGCGTGGCCGGCTCGGAACGCTTGGGCACGACGAGGCTGTGGTTGACGAAGTCGCGGTGGTGGCGCTGGTCGTAGTCGACGGCTCCGGCGTACTTGGCCCACAGCGACGCCTCGTAGAGCCGCAGGTCGGCTGAGCCCAGGAAGCGCTCCGCCAGGTCGAGCAGGTCCGGGTGGAAGGCCAGTCGGTTCAGGTTCCACGATCGCCACGGCCCGCTGACTTCGCCGGCCCACTGGTCCGTCGCCAGCCACGCATGAGCATCCGGGTCGGCGAAATACACCTCGGGCCGCGGGTAGTGCAGCCACAGAGCTTCCTGGGCCGCGGCCAGCTCGTCAGCCCCGAGAAAACCCTCGAAGAGCAGGTAACCCTGCTCCCGCAGGTCCGCCAGGCAACGGTCGGGCACCCTCATCCCCGCACGCTAGCCGCCCTCGCAGTTCGACCGCACCGGCATTTCGACAGTGCACCGGTTCAGGGTCACCGCCGAACCCGCCGATCGGGCAAACACCCTCCCCGCGGGCTGCCGACGCTCCTGCCCTCGCACCCCCGGTCGTCCAGCCCGACCCGGGTACCCTGACCCCGCGAGATCATCTAGCAGGAGGTGTTACGGCCCTCGGGCAAGCGGTTGCGTGCAGAGCAAGTGACATACCGGTGGCGGCCCGCAGGGGCCCGGTGACGTTCGAACACCCGCATCGCCGAGTATGTGCTCGTCTCATTTTGGCGAGAACTCTGGCTGGAGTGGCACCGAACATATGGATCTGTACGGCTGCTCGGCTCATGTCTTCGGGTGAGCGTTCACTGACGCCAGATCGGCTTGCTATGGGATTCAGTTCTCCGCCGTCATCATGGTCCGCAGGATCAGCGACCCGGCAGGCCTTCGGGTTGGCCTGATGTTTCTCTGAGCCCGCGCGCAACATTTACCAGGAGGCGATCACTTTCCTCGATTAGCGTGCACGCGGAACTCGGCGCCGTCGGGGTCGGCCAGCAGGGTCGGCCCGAGGCGCCGGGCTCCGAGCCCCGCGAGCCGGCCGGCCTCGGCCTCCAGGTCGTCGGCCGCCAGCTCGAATCGCTGCGGGCCGGCTCCGGACCGCGCGTCCGCCGGCTCACCGTCCCACGCGTCCCACGACAGCTTCGTGCCGCCGTCGGGCGACTGGACCGCGGTCTGCTCGCCCTTGTCCCACACCAGCGGCCAGCCCAGCGCCTGGCTCCAGAAGAAGCCGACCGCGCGGGTCCCTTCGGCGGTGATCTCGGCGAGGCGGCCACAGCCGGCCAGCCACCGGTTGCCCGGCTCGATCACGCAGAACTCGTAGCCGCCCGGATCGGCCAGCACGACGTGCCCCTCGCCGGGCTGCTGCCCGACGCCGAGCCGGGCCGCGCCCGCCGCCCGTGCCGCCGCCGCGATGCGCTGCTGGTCGTCGAGGCTGTCGCTGGCCAGGTGCAGGTGCATCCGGTGTTGCCGGCGGGGCGGCGCCCCGCCGGCCGCGAACCGCAGCCCGAGCTGGCCGCCCTCGCCGGGCAACAGCACCCCGCCGGCGTCGGCGACGGGCTCGCGCCCCAGCATCGCGGCCCAGAACCGGGCCAGGAGCGCCGGGTCGGGCGTGTCGTACGTGACCGCTATCAGCCGGGAGCCCACGCTCGCACGGTATCCGCCCGCCCGCCGGAGCAGCTACGCATTAAGTCGGGCGGACTCGGCGCGCCGCCCCGCGTACTCGCCGGCGAGGTCGCAGCAGGCCAGGTCGAGCCGGTGCAGGGTGCCGCGCGGCGTCATGTCCATGGCGGCAGGCCAACGAAGCGCGATCCGGAAGCTCATGCTGGCCAGCAAATGCGCAACGGCCGGGATCGTCCGTGCCTTTGTCGGGCGCCAGGTTAGAGGCCGCTCGCCGCAGCATGTCGGGCCGACGGTGCATTGTCGCGTCCATATCGAGACATCCGATGGGTTTAGTTGTCAAGCGGCGAGGTCGCGTGCTGGCTGTGCGGGCGGGGGGAAGGCGGTGGCTTCGTCGTAGTGCTGGCCGGTGATGAGGCAGTGGTGGAGGCAGCCGGTGAGGCGGTTGAAGAGGTTGCGGAGGGCGGCTGGGTGGCGGTCGCCGGCGTTTCTGCGGCGGTCGTAGCGGGCGCGTGCTCCTGGTGAGGCGGTGAGGGCGCCGAAGGCCCAGTGGTAGCCGGCGGCGGCGAGCCGCTGTTTCTTGACGCGGCGGTGCTGGACGGCGGTGGTCTTGCCGCTGGCGCGGGTGATGGGGGCGGCGCCGGCGTAGGCCTTGAGTCCTCTGGCGTCGGTGAAGCGGGTCTTGTCGTCGCCGATCTCGGCGAGGACCCGGGCTCCGGTGAGGGTGCCGAGTCCGGGGAAGCTGGTGACGATGGCGTCGGGGTGCTGGCTGAAGGACTCGGCGGCGGCCTGCGCCAGGTCGCCGGCGTTGGCGCAGGCGGTGCCGGGATGGCGGAGCAGGGCCAGTGCCTGGTGTCCCATGGCCTGCCCGGCGAGCGGGAGCTGGCGCATCTGGGTCTGGCGGAGCGCGTCGCGGAGGCGGGTGGCCTCGGCGTCGATGCCGCGGCTGCGCCCGGCTCTGCGCAGCAGGCCGCGGAGCTGGGCTGCGGTGAGGCGGGCGCCGGCCTCGGGGGTCGGGGCGGCGGCGGGGAGCAGGCGGGCTTCGGGCCGCAGGATGCCGCGGTAGGAGCCGGCGAACGCGGCCAGGAAGCCGGGGTAGTACTCGCGCAGGTGGGAGCGGAGCTTGTTGTGCGCGGCGGTGCGTTCCCAGACGGCGTCCTGGTGGGCGCGGGCCAGGACGGCGATGGCCTGGGCGAGCTCGCTGTCTGCGGGCAGCGGCCGGTGCATCGCCCGGTCGGTCCGCAGGATGTGAGCCAGGACGGCGGCGTCGCCGTGGTCGGATTTGCGGCCGGCGACTGAGTGCCGGTCCCGGTACCGCGACACCGACAGCGGGCTGGTCGCGTACACCGGCCGGCCGGTGGCGCGCAGGCAGGCGGTCAGCAGCCCGCGCGGGTCTCGATGGCCACCGCGACCGGGTCGCCGGGGTATCGCCGCAGCCGGCCAGCAGGTCCAGGAGGACGGCCAGGCCGGCCGCGTCGTCGCTGATCCGGCGGCGGGCCAGCAGCGTGCCGCCAGGGCCGATGATCGCGATGTCGTGATGATCCTCCGCCCAGTCGATCCCGCAGGATACGTCCAACTCCCCGTCCTTTCCTCGCAGTCACTGAAGCAGGCGGCAAGGCCGCGCGGGGCACGCACGCTCGCTAATGGAAGGGCTCAGCGGCCCGCCATCCGATCAGCCGTTCGTGACCCCAGCTGCCCGCGCGGCCCCGGTCCTGGGCAGGGCTCGAGACCCGGCCGGGATGAGGAGTCCATCGCGCGGGTGGCTCAGGCCACGACCACCGATACCGGCACAGGCCCGTGCACCCCCGAACCCCGGCCGGCGTGTCGCGCCGTGATCACCGCGCGGCGGGACCGGAACCGGGCGTCCGTATCTCGATTTTCAAAGGATCGGGGTCCCCGCCGTATTCTGCGGATCACCCGGAACCAGCCCGCCGCAGCCGCCACCTGACGGCACTCAGAGCCCTCAGATACCGGCTTGCACTCCCATTAGCCCCATTTGGGTGCTTGAGGGCTGCCGACGTGGATGTCCGCCGGTCAGCGGCGGCTCTGCCAGGCATCGATGCGGTCAGCCTCGGCCATCCGCGCGGTGCGTTCGCCGCCTGAGGTCGCCGCCGCCGCGAAGGACCGCTGGTCGGCCGCGGTGTCGCGCCATTTCGCTGCCGGCGGCAGCGAAAACACCTGCAGCGGCGAGCAGGGCGGCGTATGCCTCCAGGACGGCGGCGCCGAGCGACGTGGTGCCATCTGGCCCGCCGGCCACTCCGAACGGGCCGAGTTCCCCCGTAATGCCGCCGCGTCGGCCAGGCGGCCCGCAGCACGCAGTTCCCGCACCGGGCGTTCTGCCGCCCGCCGCTCATCGGCCGCCACGTGCCTGTCATTTCCGGCACCAGCATGGCCGGGCGAACGGCGGCGGGCAATATGCCAGACCGCACCGAGAGTTGGCCTGCCAGCTCACCCAGGCCGACTGTCATGACCGTCTGTGACTGTCTCCCCGCAGTCAGACCGTGCAGTCCGCCGAATAGGTATTCCTATTTATTTCATAGGTATTAGTGGTGCCAGTCGCGCAGAGCGCCTTGTTCTGTTGCCGCTCCGAAAGGCCAGGCGGTGATCCGGCACCTGCGTGTGTATGCGGAGGACCCCTGGCGGGAGAGGCTGTCGGCGGCGGGGCGCCGCATCGTCACCAGATGAACGGGATCAGGCGCTTGTGCTGCGAGGCGTAGCAGCGGTACTTGTCCCCGAGCGCTGACAGCAGGGCGGTCTCCTCGATGTGGATCCGCCATGCGATGATCGCAGTCCACGCTACGGCGGACACGGCCACGCTGACCCAGTTCGCGGACGTCACAGCGATCCCGACCTCGGCCAGCAGGCCCCCGGCGTAGCTGGGGTGGCGCAGCAGGCGATACGGGCCGCTGGTTACCACCGGCTGGTCAGGGCTGACCTTGATGACGGCGGTGAAGTACTGGCCCAGGCCATGAAACGACCAGCCGCGCAGCAGGATCCCGGCAACCATGATCACCATGCCGGCCGCGAAGGCGACGGCCCCGGGCCTGATCGCGGCGGCCGGGAACGCTGAGGGCCCGATATACAAGGCGGCATTGGTGGCGATCAGGCAGGCCCCGAAACCGAGCCAGAAGCTGCGGCGGCCGGTTCTGGTGGCACCTGCCCGCCATTGCAGCTGCCGGGCGAACTGGATGGCCTCCATGCTCAGCCAGGCCACCAGGACGATCAGGAGCAGCTCCCCCGCAGAGTGGGTGTCGAAGTACGGTTTCATTTACCCCTCCTGGACGGGAGCCAGGCTGCAAGGACAGACTGATTCAGTCCGGGCTTGAAAACCCCGGTCAGTGCGCGCGGGTGCCGTTGGTGCTGGCTGAATCCAGCAGCTGCCGCAGGGTCCCCGTGTAGGCGTCCAGGGCCTTGCGGCCTTGCTGGGTGAGGCTGACTGACGTGCGGGCGGTGACGCCACTGCCGGACTTGGCGGTCGTCACGTAGCCTGCGTCCTCGAGCTTGCGCAGGTGGGTGATGAGGTTGCCGGGCGTCAGGCCGAGCAGATCTTGCAGCCTGGTAAAGGACAGATCGTCCCCCTCCCTGAGGGTGGCCAGCGTCACCATGACGCGCAGCCGCGCGGGTGCATGAATGACGGGGTCGAGCCCGTTGTCAGCTGGCATGTGCGCCGAACCTGGCCTGGATCACCGCGAGCAGCAGGAACGCCCCGCCGCCGGCCAGCGCGCAGGTCGCCAGGACGGCCGCCGGTGCCAGCCATGCGCAGGCGGCGCCGACGATCACCAGCCAGGCTCCGAGGGCGAACGCCGGGCGGTCCCGCCCAAGGACGGAGGCAAGGATGTAGGTCAGCCCGGCCAGCAGCAGGGGACCCGCGAGACCGGCGAACGCGAGCTCCCGCGCGCTGGCCGAGCCGCTGATCGCAGCCTGCACCACGAGCAGGATCAGGTATCCGGTCGCCCACGCCGCCACGATGATGCAGCGGTACCGCGCGGACTGGCCGCCGATGCCCGCAGTTGCCCGGCGGGCAACAACCAGGACAGCCGCGGCCGCGAAGCCGGCCAGCACGAACACCGCCGCGATCGAGACACCCGAAGGCCCCCGGTACGGGTGCTGGCCGCGCACCGAGAGCCACATCGCCCCGTAGCCGACGAGCCAGACCAGGCCCCACGCCATGTACACGACGGGCGCGCTGATCACCAGCTCCCTGCGAGCGCGTGCCCGGGCATCCTGCACGATGGCCGCCGCCTCCCGGGCGCTCATGTCCTGGTCCTCTGCCACCTCGGCCTCCAGGCTGTGCGGGCAGTCAGCGTCAAACTTTGCATTTCAAAGCTACTTTGCTTTGCGGTTCAAAGTCAAGCGCCGCCCGGCTCTGCGGCTGCTGCCACCCGGTACCCGAGCGAGGTTCGGTCCACCCGCCGTCGCGCTGAGCACGTCCTTGCCCTGCCTGAGTGCGCGGACCGACTCTGCGCGGCTGGAATCCGGTCAGATCACAGGCATGTTGACAGACAGCTAAGCCCGTAATGTGCCGGTCAGCGTGCCCGAAGCGCACTTACTTCATCTTGCGATTTGGTCGCGCAGGGCGGCTGGCGCCGTGAGCAGAGCGGAACAGGAGGTCATGTGCCTTGGTCAGAGGGTCAGGAGTGCCTGTGTCGGTGATAGGCGCGCCGCTCGGATGGCTGGAAGCAGGCCGGCGAGCGCGCCGATGAGCAGTGCGGCGCCCAGGCCGCCTGTCCAGGCCTGGAACGGAATCAGGATCGTCTCACCATGCGCGCGGCCGTAGACCGAAGTGATGATCACGCCGAGGATGACTCCGGCGGCGCCGCCGGCTAGTGACAGCAGCACGGCTTCGGCCAGGAACTGGGCGCGGATCTGGCCTCGGGTGGCGCCCAGGGCACGGCGGAGCCCTATCTCGGACCGGCGTTCCAGCACCGAGATGACCATTACGTTGGCTACCCCGATCGCGCCGACCAGCAGCGCGACGGCGCCGAGGCCCAGGAACAGCGTGTCGAGGGCGCCTTTGGCGTCGGCCTGGGCGGTCAGGGCGTCGGACGGTTGGGAGACGTCGACCTGGCTCGGGTTTTCCGGGTTGGCCTGGGCGGCGAGGCGGCGATCCACCCGCCTGGTGACGCCCTGGTTGTCCGGGGTGGTGCGGACATAGATCTCTGACGGGTGGCCGTCGAAGTGCAGGTAGTGCTCGGCGGCCGGGAAGCCGACGAGGACAGCGGAATCGATCTCGGGGGCATAAACGGCCGGGCCGAGGATGCCGGTGACGTAGAACCACAAGCCGCCGATCTGGATCCGCTCGCCGGGACTGATCCGGTTGATACCCAGCAGTTGAGCCGTGGTCGCGCCAAGTACCGCGACCGGCTCCCGCGCGGTGGCCGCATTCAGGAACGTTCCCTGCGCGATCCTCGTCCCGGCCACGCTCGGCAGGCCCAGGCTAGCCGCCTGAACGCTGAGGGCATTGGTCTCGATCCGGGGGATGAGCGGTGACTCGTACGCGTTGACTCCGCTGATCATCCCGGTGTCCTCAACGGCGGTGACCCCAGGCAAGCGGGCGATCATGGCCGGTGCCGCGTCCGGCAACTCGGCGGGGCCGCCGGAAAAGGTCTGCCCGTTGGCCACGGTCAGGAGGTTCGTGCCTAGTCTGGCGATCTTGGCTAGCAGCGCAGCCTGTGACGAAGCGGCCAGGCCGAGAACGGCGACGATGGCCGCGACGCCGATCGCGATACCGAGCCCCGACAAGGTTGCGCGCAGTTTGCGGGTCGCCAGCCCGATGCTGGCCAGAGCGGCCAGGTCAGCGGGCCGCAGCCGCACCGTAGATGGCGCAGCTGGGCTGGCCGTCGGATGGGGTGGTGCTGTGGTCATGACGGCCGTCCGGCTATGGGTGCGAGGGTCGTGTCGGAGGTGACGTGCCCGTCGAGCATCTCAATGCGCCGCCTCACCCGCCCGGCGACCGCATGGTCGTGGGTGATGATGACGATCGTCGTGCCGCTCCTATTCAACTCCTCAAGCAGTTCCAGGATGGACGCTCCGGTGACGGAGTCGAGGTTGCCGGTGGGTTCGTCCGCCAGCACGACCGGCGGGGCACCTGCGATCGCGCGGGCGATGGCGACTCGCTGCCGTTCCCCGCCCGACAACCGGGTCGGCTGGACGCTGGTCCGGTGGCCGAGGCCGACACGCTCCAGCGCGTCAGCCGCGAGCATGCGCCGCTCGCTGCGGCGGACGCCGACGTACAGCAGCCCGTCGGCGACGTTACCCAGTACGGTCTGGTGCTCGGCCAGGTGGAACTGCTGGAACACGAACCCGATGCGTGCTGCCCGCAGGGCGGACAACTGGCGGTCGCTCATTGCCGCCACGTCAAGCCCGGTGACCCGCACCGCGCCGTCGGTGGGCGTATCCAGGGTGCCCATCAGGTGCAGCAAGGTGGACTTACCCGATCCCGACGGGCCCACGACGGCGGTCAGCTCCCCGGCGGTTACCGTAAGGGTGACGCGATCCAGCGCGAGCACCGGCGGTGAGCCCGGATACGTCTTCGAGGCAGCGTCCAGCTCCAGTACCGGGGCGGTCACGACGACGCCACCACGACCCGCTGCCCTGGCTGGAGCGCTCCGGTTACCTGCACCAGGCCGTTGGCGTCGTCGAAGATTCCTGGCGTCACCGGCACCCACCGCGGCGGGTGCTCCGGGCGGATGACCTCCACGGCGTAGCCGCCTGATGACCGGGCCACCAGTGCCGTCACCGGCACCAGCAGCACGTCGCGCGCCGTGGCGGTGGTGATGTTCACCGTGACCGGCACCTGGTCCAGGTCGCCCGCTGCCTGGCCGTGCGGCAGCCGCACCAGCACCGGGATCGTCGCAGCCGAACCCTGTCCCTGCGCGGGTGCGGCCGTTGCCACCGCGCCAACCGAGGAAACCACGCCGGGCGTCATCGACCCGTCGGGAAGCGTCACCGTCACCGCATCTCCCGCCTTGACTTCGCCCTCCTCGGAGCTGTCCAGCGCGATCATCACCACGTGCCTGTCCGACGTCGCCGTGAGCACGGGACCGGTCGCCGGGCCGCCCAGGCGCCCGGCCACCCGGGTGACCCGGATCGCCTGCGGCTCGAAGACCACTTGCCCGGGCGCGAGGGTCCCTGCGGCGTCAGACACGCCCAGGTGCTCCTCCAGCAACCGCACCGCCTGCGCGGTCTCCCACGAGAAGTAACTCCAGCCCGATGCGACGACAGCCGAGCGGACGGCGTAGCCCAGGGCCACGAGATCGTGGTTGAGCTGCGACACGTCAGCGCCGCTCACGCCCTCCCCAAGCGCCCGCCAGTCCGGCACGCGGCCGTACAGCAACACGACCGGGGAGCCGTTGTCGACCCGGTACAGCGCCCTGCCCTGGCGGATCACCCGGCCCGCCGACGGCAGCCAGGTCAGCGTGCCGCCGCCCTGCCCGGCGACAATGCAGGAGCCCGCGTAACCCAGCGTGGCGGTCACCGGGGTCGTCGCCGCGATATCGGCCCGCATCACTGCGGCCGTCGCGGCCGGGAAACTGGTCTCCTGCCCGTTCGCGGCCGGGCCGCCCGAAGACACTGCACCGGCGAGCCATGCCGACACCGCCCCGGTCGCCAGCAGCAGCGCCACGGCAGCCGCGATCAAGCCCGGCCGGACGCGGCGCCCCGTGCTTCCGCCCGGCCCGCGGGTCAGGATTCGGCTGGTCATCCGGGCCGCCCCGGCCGGGACAGCGGAACGCCTATGCCCGCGGGCAGGTGGCGCGCGCATTCGGTCATCTTGTTATCGATCTGCTGCGAGTTCGGGTCGAAGCCCTGGACGTGGACCAGATTGAAACCCCAGCCTGCGGGACCGTCGGTGGGGTCTGGCCAGGTCGGGACGCCATGGGAGCGCATGCACCTGGCGAATTCGCGCATCGCCTGCAGGTCCCGCTGGGACTGGGTCTGGCTGATCCGGCCGCCGTTCGGCAGCAGGTGAGCGCAGGCGGACTGGGCCGCCTGGTACACCGAGGTGCTTACCCCTAGCTCCTGCGGGCTGACCTTGGGCAACCCGGTCGGCAGCACCTCGCCGCTTGTCGGGTCTGGGTACCTCGGCACCCCGTGCGAGCGCATGCAGGCCGCATAGGCGAGTGCGACTCGCGGGTTCGCCGCACCCGCATCCCGGGCGCGGCCTGAGCTGCCGGGTGGGCGGCTCCCGCTGCTGCATCCCGAAGCGAGCAGCACGAGGACCGCGGTAGTGATCAGCGGCGCGAGCGCGGCACGGCGGGCGCGGCGCGAACCGGCGCGGCACGGCGGTCTCCCCACTGCAGTGTCCGTCATCTTTCTCACCCCCACGCCAGCAGCGCGCCCTCGGGCTGCAGCCGCGCGCATTCGCTGATCTTGGTATTGACCTGCCCGCCCACCGCGACCGGCGGCGAAGTTGGGAGACCGCGCCCGGGAGCGAAGCCGTGGTCGCCCGGTATTGCGATGTCGAAAAGAGGGCGTCCCTGGGAATCGATAATGGGATCTGGCCAGTTGGTCACGCCGTGGGAGCGCATGCACCGCGCGAATTTCAGTCCGGCGGCCAGCGCCCGGTGCACCATTGACTGCGGGCAGGGGCCTGCCTCGTAGCATTGCCGGAGCGAGCTGGCGAGCGCTCCGCCATCGGTGGGGTACAGGTGCCGGCAGGTTCGCTGGGCCGCTTGAAGCTGGGGAACGCTGACCCCTAGTGCCTGCGGGTCGGCCTTGGGTACCTGTCCGTCGCTGCCGGGGTCCGGGAAGTTCGGCACGCCGTGGGAGCGCATGCAGGCCGAGTACGCGACCGCCGACGGGGAGGTCGCTGACGTGCCCGCATGCGGTGAGTGACCCGGCCGGCCTGATGATGGGTGGCTGCCGCTGCATGCGGCTGCCAGCAACGCCATGGCGGCGGTGAGGAAAATGACCGCTGTACGCCTCACGGGGGTGCTCCTTCGCGGTGGTCTGCGGCCGCTGCTGTCTAGTCGTACCGGGCAGCCGATGACACGGGCCGAACAGTGATTGTTAGGCGGATGTCATCCGAGCCGGCCCACAATGTGCGGGTGAGGGTGCTGGTCGTGGAAGATCACGTCGCGCTGGCCAACCGGATCACCGAGGGCCTGCGCGATGCTGGATTCGCCGTCGACGTGGTCCATGACGGCGCCGCGGCCGTGGACGCCGCGACCAGTGCCGACTACGACGTGGTCGTGCTCGACCGCGACCTGCCGACCATGCACGGCGACCGGGTCTGCCGGATGCTGGTGCGCAACGGGTCGGCCAGCCGCATCCTGATGCTCACCGCTGCCGCCGACGTCGAGGACCGGGTCGACGGGCTGGAACTGGGTGCGGACGACTACCTCGGCAAGCCGTTCGCCTTCGCCGAGCTCATTGCCCGCATCCGCGCCCTGGGACGGCGCGGAGCGGGGTCGCCCGCCGTGGTGCGGCGGGGTGACCTGGAGATTGATCGCGCACGGCATCGCGCCAGACGAGGCGGCTTTCCGCTGACACTGACCCGCAAGGAGTTCGGTGTGCTGGAGTGCCTCGCTGCCGCCGATGGTGCCGCCGTCAGCGCGGAGGAGTTGCTCGAACACGTGTGGGATGCGCATGCCGACCCGTTCAGCAACACGGTCGCGGTGACCGTCGGGCGGCTGCGCCGCAAACTCGGTGATCCTCCGCTCATCGAGACCGTCGTCGGCGTCGGCTACCGGCTGTGAGAACCCAGCTCAGTGCCCGGTCCCGGCTGACGCTGCTGTACGGATCTCTATTCGCGGCCGGCGCGGCCGCGGTGGTGGTGATGACCTACCTGCTGGTCGCGCACACCTTGCAAAGCACGGCGGGCGCCCGGATCCCGGCGGCGATCCAGGCAGCGATCGGGAAATGCGTCGTCGTGGCGAAGGTTCGCGGCGGCCGCCGCGCGCTGGATCAGTGCGCCGCGCTGTACGTCAACGGTGTCCGAGCCGGGGAAGCCGCGCAGCGCAGCACGACGCTGGCTCACCTGCTGACCTACTCCCTCCTCACCCTGGCCGGCGTTGCGCTGCTCGCATCCTTCGCGGGATGGATCGTCGCCGGACGTATCCTCCGGCCAGTGCACCGGCTTACCACGGCCGCGCGCGCGGCCAGCGAGCAGGATCTCTCCCAGCGGATCGGCCTGGACGGACCTCGCGACGAGCTTCGTGAGCTCGCGGACACCTTCGACACGATGCTCGACCGGCTCGAGCGCACGTTCACCAGCCAGCGGCAGTTCATCGCCAACGCCAGCCACGAGCTTCGCACGCCGCTGACACTCATGCGCACCGCGATGGACGTCGTCCTCGCCAAGCCGGAACCGACCCGCGAGGAACTGGTGTCGATGGCCGCCGATGTCCGCCAGGCCGTTAATCAGTCCGAACGGCTCATCGAGGTGCTGCTCGTTCTCGCGCGCAACGACCAGGCCCGCGCTCTCACCGACCCGCTGGACCTCGCTGTCGTCGCCGAGGACGCGCTAGAGGGCCGTACCGCGCATGGCCTCACGACGCTCACGCAGCTCAGCGAAGCCCCGGTGACGGGCGACGGCGTGCTGCTCGAACGGCTCGTCGCCAACCTGCTCGACAACGCCGAACGCTACAACGTCCCGGAGGGCACCGTCGAGATTTCGACCGCCACCCGCGATTCGGAGTCGGTGCTGCGCGTGGTCAACACCGGCGAATTCGTGCCGGACGACATGGTCGAGCGTCTGTTCCTGCCGTTCACCCGGCTCAACGACCGTACCCGCCACGATGGCTTCGGCCTGGGCCTCGCGCTCGTGTCGTCCATCGCATCGGTCCACAACGGAACCGTGGAGGCCGCCGCTGTGCCGACCGGCGGCCTCGACATCACCATCCGGCTCCCGCGCCGCGACAGCAAGGTCACCTGACCTTCACCATTTTCCAGACCCGGCTGGACGGTTCAACATGCTGTATGCAAGCGGGTTGACCACGCGCGATATCCGGGCGCATCTGCGGGAAATCTACCAAGCCGGATCACCTGCGTTCCGCAGCTCCGGCTGATTCGGCGGTGTCCCGGCCGGCGAACTTCGGCCGCGAGGACCAGGTCGACAGGGCCGCGATCGAGCGGCTGGCCGGGTCGCTGTGCCGGCTGCTGGACCCGGCCCGCGCGGCGGCGGTCCGCGAGCCGGGCCTGTCCTACCAGGGGTCGGTGGCGTTCGGCGGGCCGTGGCTGCTGGACCAGCTATGGCAGCGGCTCGGGATCGGCTCGATCATGACGACCCGGCTCAAGGCGACCCGCCGGGACGCGTCAGCGGAACGGGTGCTGTTCGCGCTGGTCGCCAACCGGGCGCTGGACCCCTCGTCCAAGCTGCCGCGGCGCACTGGGCCGGCCGCAAGGCGCACATCGGCGGGCTTGCCGAGACCACCGACGACGCGTGCTACCGGGCGATGGACTGGCTGCACCAGGTGGAGGATCCCCTGGAAAAGGAGGTCTTCGGCCAGGTCGCGAACCTGCTGAACCTCGAGGTCGACCTGCTGTTCTTCGACCACATCGACTTACTGCGATGCGGACGAGGCCGGCGAGCCGGCCGCCCGCGACGAGCGCGGCGAGCGCATGCCCGGCCGTGAATGCGGCGGGGACGAGCAGAAGGCCGCCGAGGGCAAGCTGGCGCCGTTCCGGGCCTACGGCAAGTCCAAGGACCACCGCGACGACCTGCCCCAGGTCGTGATCGGCATGGCCTTCACCCGCGACGGCATCCCGGTCCGGGTCTGGTGCTGGCCCGGGAACACCAGCGACTCGGCGCTGATCCGCCAGGTCAAGGACGACATGCGCGGCGCCTTTGCTCCGTTCGCGGGCAGTGTCTCGGTAGCACCGCGTCGGAGGCTTGAGGCATCCTGGTCAGGTGCCGGAGCGGGCCGCGTGCGCTAGCAGTGGGACGAGGTGCTGGGCGTCGGGGCTCCCCCAGCCGGTGGCTGGGTCCCAGCCGGGTCCGGCGTTGTAGCCGACGAAGACTCCGGTGGGCCATAGCACCGAGTTGTCGCCGGTGACGATGTCGTGGAAGGCCTGGTGGTAAGCAGAGCTGCGGCGATGGCGTAGATGGCGGGGTTGACGAAGCCCAGGTGCCGTTCGGCTTCCTGGTCGGCCAGGGCGATTATGCCTGCCCATAGCGGGGTGGAGGCGCTGGTGCCGGTGGCTGCCCGGACTTCGCCGTCGCTGTACTCGATTGCCATGGCGGTGGTGGAGTCGGCGTTGGCGGCTACGTCCGGGACGCCGCGCTTGGCGCCGATCCGGGCGATGCCGTCCTGGTAGGCCGGCCGGGCGAACAGGCTGCTGTATCCCCCGGCGGAGGCGTCGGTGCCGCCGTTCCAGGCCATCTCGCCGAGGTAGGTGCCGCCCGGGCGGGCGTCCAGGATGGTGCCGCCGACCGCCAGGACCAATGGGTCGGAGGCGGGCAGGCTGACCTGCCGGGGCGGGCCGTCGTCGCTGATCGCGCCGAGATCGCCGGAGGAGGCGACGACCGTGACGTGATGGTCGCGTGCCTGCTCCATCGCCGCGTTCATCTGGGCCACCTCGGCGCGGGTGAAGAACCGCTCGCCCAGGCTGGCGCTGACCGAGATGACCGCGGCATGCAGCGCGATGCTGGCCTGCACCACCTTGGTCGCAGCGGCGGTGAAGTTCGCGCTGCCGGATGTGGTGTCGTTGGGCAACAGCACGACATCGAGGGTGGCGCCGGGCGCGATCGCGTGCACCATCTCGGTGTCCTCGACTTCCTCGTCGTCGGCGAGGTAGGGCGTCGTGGACCGCGCGATGGTATCCACGACGTGCAGCTTGGCCGGAGGCAGGCCGAACCTGGTGTCGAACGCGGCCAGGTCCTTGCGGATATCGGTGGAGGGCCGGCTGCTGGCCAGCTCGGGCATGACCACGGTCTCGCCGCTTCCGTTGATTCCATGGCGGAGCAGCGGCGCGACGCCGTAGGCCACCTCATAGGCCTGCGGGCTGTAGCACGGTGTCAGCTTCACCCCTGGCGGCGCGCAGTTCACCTGCCCGGTCGGGGCGGATGAGGCCGTGCCTTCCGGGGCAGCAGCAGACGCACACCCGGCGGACAGGCACAGGGCCGTGAGGGGCGCGGTGGCGAGCCACCTCCACCGCTCCGGCCGCCGACGTGGGGCGTGCTGCGGCCGTCTCGCCCGGTTCCCGTTCATGTGCATTGCTGCTCCTCAATGGTGTGGCCCACGTGGCAGATCCAGCGTGCAGCGGCAGGTGAGCGTTCTGGGTTGGCGGTTATCAGTTCGGCGGCAAGATGGTGCTCGTGCCGATGACTGATCGGTTCCTGGCCTCCTCGCGGCCAGCGTTCCGGCCGGCGGCGGTGCGCGCATCACGCACCGGGGGTAGGACAGGTCCCTCGTTGGAGTGAGTCGCCTGAGGTTGCGCGGCGGTAGCGTGCAGGTGTGCTTGACCGGGTTGGACACTGGGCGCGTGGGCTATCGGGCCGGCTGATCGCGTCCTACATTCTGGTCACCCTCGCTGCCGTCGTGCTGGTCGAGACGTTCGTGCTCGGCTTCCAGGTGCCCCTGCTGGTGAACGGCACGCGGCTGCAGGACGAGGTGGCCGCCGCCGCGAAGAGCTACGCTCGGCAACTGTCCCAGCGCTACCCCGGCGGCGTGCCGGACGGAACCGTGCTCGGCGAACCGGGCGAGCCGGCCCAGCCGGGCCTGCCCCGATCGGCCCCGGACGGCACTCTGGTCGTTCCGGCGATCACCGGCTCGATGCATGGCAGCCAGGCGGTCACCGCGGTCGTGGCGATCGCCGCCGACGGCACGGTCGTCGCGTCTTCCATGCCATCCCGGTACCCGCCCGGACGGGCGGCGGCCAGCGAACTCCCGGTCCAGGCGGTTCCGCCGGACCTGGGTGCCTGCTGGCCTGGCTGCATCAAGGGCGGCAGCGTGCCCTCGCCGTACGGCAGCGTGGTCTTTTCGGTCTGGCGGGCGGGCCCCGCGGGTGCCAGCAAACCGCCGACCGGCGCATCGCGCGGGGTCGCCTTCGCGTATGTCCAGGCACCATGGTCGCCCGGGTTCATCAACCCCGTCCGCGCATGGAGCGAGCTGAGTCAGCTTGGTGAATTCGGTCCGCTGCTGTGGGGTCCCTACGCGCTGCTCATCGCGACCGTGCCGGTCGGGGTGCTGTTCGGACTGCTGGCCTCGCGCCGCCTGATACGACGGGTCCGCCGGCTGGAACGAGCCGCCCTGGCGGTCGCCGACGGCGACTACACCGTCAGCCTGCACGTTTCCGGGCGGGACGAGATCGGACGGCTGGAGGCGAACTTCAACTCGATGACGGGCCAGCTTGGCTCCGCCCTGGCCGCCGAGCGGCAGCGCGCCGCCGGCGACGGGCGCGCGGCTGAGCGAGCCAGGATCGCGCGCGAGGTCCACGACGCGATCACCCAGCACCTGTTCGGGCTTCGGATGATCGCGGCCGGAATGCGCCGGGCCGGCCCGGACAACCAGCAGGTCCGAGCGATCGAGCGGATCAGCGAGGAGGCGCTGCGCGACATGCAGGCGCTCCTGATCGAGCTGCGCCCGGCTAGCCCGGGCGGCGCCGGCCTGACCCCAGCTCTGCGGGAGATCTGCGCGGCCTACCAGGAACGGCTCGGCGTCACAGTCGATGCCAGCCTGGAGGATGTCACCGTCCCGGCGCCGGTCGAGCACGGCCTGCTGCGCATCACCCAGGAGGCATTCGCCAACGCCGTCCGGCACGGCGGCGCTCGGCGGCTGGCCGTGTCGGTGATGCACCAGGACGGGCACGTCACGCTCACCGTCCGCGACACCGGAACCGGCTTCGACCCGGCCGCACCGCATGCGGGTTCCGGGCTAGACCACATCCGCGACCGGGTCGCCGAACTCGGCGGCACCGCAGACATTGTCAGCGCTCCCG